>JAESGW010000061.1_pt1 | contig 330282 bp, 268 predicted proteins | sample 9269791 | NCBI WGS metagenome assembly JAESGW01 (sample SAMN16773120, study PRJNA677053) | algae metagenome | isolation source: Aphanocapsa lilacina HA4352-LM1 and co-occurring heterotrophs from near cave... | place: USA: Maniniholo cave, near Haena, Kauai, HI | collected 2009-07-28 | reverse complement strand
AAGTCCCACTGCGTCTGCGTCCGATCAGCCCGAATAAACCGTGCGTCACTTGTCATCGAATAATCCTCGTCGACACAAGTGAATCACAGCGCTACCGCACGCTCAATGCATTTCCCTCACAGGCTCGTTCGCGGGGATGACAGTTGAGATTGCGGATTCGACTTACCGACCTGACCTCATCACGCCCTACCCGATCTTCACCACCACCTTGCCGAGCGCCTCGCGTGCGGCGAGGGCTGCGATGGCATCGCCGCCATTCTCTAGCGGATAGGTCTTCGACACCAGCGGCCGGATGGTGCCCTTCCTGTAGAGCTCGATGATCGCCTTGGTGTTCTCGCGGCTCTTCTCGGGATGCTCCTTCTTGAAGCCGCCGGAATAGACACCGACGATCTGGCAGGTTTTCAGCAGCGGCAGGTTCAGCGGGATTTTTGGAATGCCGGCGGGAAAGCCCACGACCAGAAAGCGTCCGCCCCATGCCATCGAGCGCAGCGCGGCCTCGGCATAGTCGCCGCCGACCGGATCGTAGACGACGTCAAAACCCTTCTCGCCCGCAACGCCCTTGAACAGCTCGGCGAGCGCCTTTTGGCCTGCGCGATCGAACGGCCCGCGCGGATAGACCACGCCCTCGTCTGCGCCTGCCTTCTTCGCCGCGTCGACCTTCGCCTGCGACGACGCGGCCGCGATCACATGCGCGCCGAAAGCCTTGCCGAGCTCGACCGCGGCAATGCCGACACCACCGGCTGCTCCGAGCACGAGCAGACGCTCGCCCGGCTTGATGTCGGCGCGATCCTTCAGCGCCATGTAGGACGTGTTGTACATGGACGAGAACGCCGAGGCGTCCTCGAACGACATGCCGTCCGGGATCGCCGACAACCGGTCCGCCGGCACCGCGATCTTCTCGGCCATGCCGCCATGGCCGATCGCGCCGAACACCTTGTCGCCGGGCTTGAAGGCGGTGACGCCGGCACCGAGCTGCTCGATCACGCCGGCGATCTCGGTCCCCGGCGCAAACGGACGCGGCGGCCTGGTTTGATAGAGGTCCTGGATCGTCAGCACGTCGGGATAGTTCACGCCGCACGCCTTGATCGCGACCAGGACTTCGCCGGCCTTCGGCTCGGGATCGGCAACGGTCTCCAGCACCAGCGTCTCCGGCCCGCCGGGGTTGTGGCTGCGCAAGGCTTTCATCGTGTTTCGCTCCCATTGATCGGCGCGCAAACTGGAACACTGCGCGCAGTGGCACAAGCGGCATGCAAGCGCACTGCATATTCCGAACACGCAAGTCTTGAAGTGCGTAGTGCTCCGGCGTCTACTCGCCGCAACGAACGAGGGAGGCGCCGATGCCGGGATGGACCTACAAGAAAGGCCTGCACGATCTCGGCAACGGCTGCTTCGCCTACCTGCAGCCGGACGGAAGCTGGGGCTGGAGCAACGCGGGGCTGATCGCCGACAGCGGGCAGACGCTGCTGGTTGACACGCTCTATGACCTGAAGCTCACGCGCGAGATGCTGGACCGGATGCGCGCGTCAGTCCCTGCGGCATCCAGCATCGGCACGCTGGTGAACACGCACTCCAACGCCGACCACACCTTCGGCAACCAGCTGGTCGAGGGCGCGCAGATCATCGCCTCGCAAAAATGCTACGACGAGATGAAGGACATCAACGTCGAAGCGCGGCGGCAGGAATTGAAGAACTGGCAGGCGCTCGGCGACGCCGGATTGTTCCAGCACGAGAACCTCGACGGCAACTTCGATTTCGAAGGCATCGTGCTGACGATGCCGACCAAAACCTTCGAGCGTGAGCTCGACCTGCGCGTCGGCGACAAGGCGGTGAAGCTGGTCGAGGTCGGCCCGGCGCACACGCGCGGCGACATTCTCATCCATGTGCCGCAGGACAAGACCGTGTTCACCGGTGACATCGTGTTCTCGAACGGCCATCCGCCGGCCTGGGCGGGGCCGATCTCGAACTGGATCAAGGCCTGCGACCTGATCATGAGCTGGGACGTGGAGACGATCGTGCCGGGCCACGGGCCGATCGTGCAGAAGAGCGCGCTAAAGGACTTCAAGGCCTACTTCGAATATCTCACCGCCGAGACGCGCAAGCGCTATGACGCCGGCATGAGTGTCTCCGACGCGGCCTACGACATCGACCTCTCGCCGTTCAAGGGCTGGCTCGACCCCGAGCGCATCATCGTCAACGTGAACACCCTTTATAATGATTTCGGCGCCGGCGGCGGTTTGTCACCGTTCGAGCTGCGCACCTGGATGGGGCGCTATCGCCGCGAACAGCGGGAAAGCGCGCGCAATCATGGCCATACGGGAGGCCATTCGCATGGACATTGAAGTTCCCGCACTGCACACGGCGCGGCCTGAGACCTAAAGCGCGATGTCGCTTGGTTGAATCGCCATCGCGCTTTAGATCCTTGTTTAAGCATGATCTTTTTCGGAAAACCGGTTCCCACTTTTCCGGATCATGCTTTAGTGGCGGAATGCCGCTGGCGTTGTGCGGCAGCCTCCCCATATACGAGCGGCTGCATCGCCATCAGCCTTATCGCCAACAGCCTTGGAGCCTTCTTGAGCAACCCCGCCGTCAAAGCCGAACTCGACCGCTATTTCGACTGGATCGAGCAGCATCTCCCGAAATGGCTGGCGCGTTTTCTGCATTGGTTGCGGCAACCGCAGATGCTGATCGCGCGCATCTTCGTGTGCCTGCTGCTGATCGTCGGCGGCGTCCTGTCGTTCCTGCCGATCCTCGGGTTCTGGATGCTTCCCTTGGGCCTGATGATCATCGCCCAGGACCTGCCGTTCCTGCAGCCGCCGCTGGTGCGCGTCTTCCAGTGGATCGAGCGGAAGTGGGGAAGCTGGCGTAGCAAGTCACCGAACTGACCAGCCTCCAAGGCATATCTCGAAAGCATATCTCGCATACATTCTTCGCGCGCACCGGCTGCCTGAACGGCGCTGGCGGGCTGCATTTCCGCATGCAATAATCTTTCTGCATCAGGGCCGACGGCCCCAAGAAACTCTCAAAGAATGGTGGCCGCCAGAGCCTAAACTGTCAGGGAGGACGATCGATGCACTATGCTTCAAGAAGAAGAATAAGTGTCTTTGCGGCATCCGCACTGCTTCTGGCCTTGGGAAGCGGCGTGGCAACGGCGCAGAAGAAGAACGATACCGGCGCAACTGACACCGAAATCAAGATCGGCAACATCGCGCCCTATAGCGGCCCGGCGTCGTCCTACGCGACGATTGCGAAGACCCAGGCCGCCTACTTCAAGATGATCAACGAGGCGGGCGGCATCAACGGTCGCAAGATCAATTTCATCTCCTACGACGACGGCTACAGCCCGCCGAAGACGGTGGAGCAGGTGCGCAAGCTGGTGGAGAGCGACGAGGTGTTCGCGATCTACCAGGTCGTCGGCACACCCGGAAACTCGGCGATTCAGAAATACCTGAACCAGAAGGGCGTGCCGCAGACATTCATCGGCAGCGGCGCAACCAAATGGGCCGATCCGAAGAACTTCCCCTGGAGCATGGCGTGGCAGCCTAACTACCAGAGCGAAGCACGCATCTACGCCCGCTACATCCAGAAGAACTTCCCCGGCAAGACCATCGGCATCCTCTACCAGAACGACGACTTCGGTAAGGACTACCTGACCGGCTTCCACGACGCGTTCGGCGCGGACAAGTCGAAGATCATCGTCGCCGAGGTGCCGTACGAGGTGAGCTCGCCGACGGTGGATTCGCAGGTCGTGCAGATCAAGGGCGCCAACCCGGACATTTTCGTCAACATCGCGACGCCGAAGTTCGCCGCGCAGGCGATCAAGAAGATCGCCGAGATGAGGTGGACGCCGGTGCAGTTCCTCACCAACGTCTCGGTCTCGGTGTCCTCAGTGATGAGGCCGGCTGGCGTCGAAGCCTCGCAGAATATCATCAGCGCCGCCTACCTGAAGGATCCGAACGATCCGCAATGGAAGGACGACAAGGGCATGAACGAGTGGCGCGCGTTCATGACCAAGTGGTATCCGGAGGGCGATCAGGCCGACGCCGCCACGGTGTTCGGCTACGGCGCCGCGCAAGGCCTCGTTCAGGTGCTCAAGCAGTGCGGCGACGAGATGACCCGCGCCAACCTGATGAAGCAACTGGCGTCGATGGACATGGAGATCGGCGTCTTTCTGCCGGGCATCCGCATCAAGACGTCACCAACCGACTTCGCGCCGATGGAGCAATTGCGGCTGATGAAGTTCAAGGGCGACGGCTGGGAGCTGTTCGGCCCGTTGATGGACGGCAGCTCGAGCTGACCCACAACATTCGGTTGCACAATGCGATCGGCGCGGTCCTGAACGGATCGCGCCGATTGATTTTCACGGCACGGACCTCACGCGCCGCATCGCGAAGCGCGCGCAAGCGACTCTGATCGCAGCACAAATGAAGCATGGTGCATGCGATCGCCTGTACCGGACGGTCTGCGGCGAATTGACTCGCTGCTGAGTCGATTGCGGCAGATTTGCAACGGATCAAGGGCAACCAGCGGGTTCGGCACATCTTTTTGCTTTCGCGAATCACTATTTTGATTCAGCGTCACGCCCGCATACAACTGGAGGCTACACCCGTGAACGTTATCGTCTTTGCGTCGCGCAAGGGCGGCTCTGGGAAAAGCACCCTCGCTGCTCACCTTGCCGCACACGCCCACAAGACCCTCAAATCATGCTTGCTTGTCGACGCCGACCCGCAGGGCTCCCTGAGCCTCTGGCAGCGGTTGCGCGGCACCGGCGAGCCGCCGATCAAGACCGCGGTGCGGTCGGTCAGCGAGATCGTCGCAGCTGCGAAGCGCGACGGCTATGAGTGGGTTTTCATCGACACGCCGCCGAACATCTCGGCAGTGGTCGACGATGCGATCCGCAACGCGACGCTCGTCGTCATTCCGGCACGGCCGGGGGTGTTCGACATCGACGCGGTGGTGGAGACCATCCAGTCCTGCCGTTCGCAACGGCGGCCTTATGCGGTGGTGATGAACGGCTCGCCGGCGCGCCGCGACGATATCGAAAGCCCGCTGGTGACCATCGCGCGTGAAAGCCTCGCGAAGATGAAGGCGCCGGTCTGGGGCGGCCAGATCACCAATCGCGCAAACTACGTGCTTGCGCTGAGCCACGGCGAAGGCGCGCGCGAATACGATCCGGAAAGCCGCGCCGCCAACGAGATCGGCCGGCTGTGGGCCGCGATCGAGCGCTCGGTGAAGGCGATTACCGGCGCTGCATCCGCGACCGGGGCGATGCACAAGCGGGCAGCCTGAACTAGACGAGGGGTCGTCAGACGAAGAACGGCACGCCAGCCCCTGCTGGCGTGCCGTTTTCGTTTGGGGGTCCGGCCAAGGCTAAACCAACGGCTAGAGCTGGCCGTTTTCCTGCAGGTGCTTGACGCAAACCGGGCGCAGACGGGCGCGGTTTTCCTTCAGGCAGTTGAGAATCGCCATATCGCCGTCGTTAATGACCTTCTTGCAGACACGGCTGGCGTCGCGCCCGCAGGCGTTTTCGGCCTGGACTCGATCCTGGGCCGTCGCCGCGCCTGCGGCAAAAACGGCCGTCAACACAATCAATACACGGGCCAAAAACATCGTTTTTCCTTGAATCTGTCGGAGGTTCCGCCGGCGCTTGCAGGGCCTGCCGGAGCGGTTTATTTCCGGGATGGACTGTGACATACGTCACTCGCATCCACGCCGTCAAACAGCTAAAACTCGGCGCTTTCGCGGCAGTTCCGCCGCCAACCCATCAACTCCCGACGAGCCAGGACCTTCATGAAGGCTGCGCGCGAACTCCGGTCCGGCAAGGGCCACAAGGACGAGAACTTCCCGGTCGCGTCCTTCGTGATCGAGGCCCGCCATCGTCCGCTGATCCTGGCGTTCTACGAATTCGTCCGCATCGCTGACGACATTTCGGACCATGCCACCCTCTCGGGCGACGAAAAGCTTGCGCAGCTCGACCAGCTCGAGGCCGAGCTGCTCGGCAGCGGCGACGGCCAGCCGGAGGCGCTGCGCCTGCGCGAGCTGCTCGCCGCGCGCGGGATGTCCGCGCAGCACCCCTGCGACGTGCTCACCGCCTTCCGCATGGACGTGACCAAGACCCGCTACGCGGACTGGAACGAGCTGATTCACTATTGCACCTACTCGGCCATGCCGGTCGGCCGCTTCGTGCTCGACGTGCACGAGGAGAGCAAATCCACCTGGGCCGCCTCCGACGCGCTGTGCGCGGCGCTGCAGATCATCAATCACATCCAGGATTGCGGCAAAGACTACCGCAGCCTGGACCGCGTCTACATCCCGCACGATACGATGCAGGCGTCCGGCATGACCATCGAGATGATCGGCGCGGAGCGCGCCGCGCCGCAGATGATCACCGCATTGCGCACCCTGACCGCCGGCACCGAACGGCTGCTGACCGAGAGCCTCGCGCTGGCGCCACAGGTGAACAACACCCGCCTCGCGCTCGAAATCGGCGTGATCCAGACCTACGCGGCGAAGATCCTTGCCATGCTGAAGATGCGTGATCCGCTGAGCGAGCGCGTCCACCTCGGCAAATGGGAGATTGCAGGCTTCGGCCTCGTGAGCCTCGCCGGCGGGCTCGCCCGCCGCGCGGGCCGCAAGCTTTCCATGTCGGGACAAGTCTCGCGAGCCTGAACCGACATGACCACCGCAACAGAAACCAACCAGGCCCTGTCCAACGAGGCGTCGGCATCGCCCTCCTCGTTCTATGCGGCGATGCGCATCCTGCCCGCCGCGCAGCGCGACGCGATGTTCCTGATCTACAACTTCTGCCGCCAGGTCGACGACATCGCCGACTCCGGGCTGCCGGCGGAGCGCAAACGCACCGACCTGCAGCAGTGGCGCAAGGACATCGACGCGGCCTATGCCGGCAAGCCGCCCTCGCGTCTCTCGGACTATCCCTACACCATCAAGCGCTTTGACCTGCAGCGTGAGGATTTCCTCAGCGTCATCGACGGCATGGCGATGGACGCTGCAGAGGACATCCGCGCGCCGGACTGGGCAACGCTCGATCTTTACTGCGACCGCGTCGCCAGCGCCGTCGGCCGCCTGTCCGTCAATGTGTTTGGCATGCAGCGCGCCGACGGTGTCGCGCTTGCGCATCATCTCGGCCGCGCGCTGCAGCTCACCAACATCCTGCGCGACATCGACGAGGATGCCGCGATCGGCCGGCTGTATCTGCCGCGCGAGGCGCTCAACGCCGCCGGAATCACCGCAACCGATCCCGCCGTTGTCGCCGCTCACGCAGACCTCACCCCGGTCTGTGAACCCGTGATCGCCCGCGCCAGACAACACTACAAAGAGGCGAACGAGATCATGGATCGCAACTCCCGCAAGCATGTGCGCGCGCCGCGCATCATGGGCAAGTATTACGGCAGCATTCTCGACCTCTTGATCGCACGCGGCTTCGCCTCGCCGCGCGCACCCGTGCGCCTTGGCAAACTCGCCAAACTGTCAATCCTCCTGCGTTACGCGTTCATCTGATGAAACCCACAGTCCACATCATCGGCGCCGGCGTCTCCGGTCTTGCCGCAGCCGTCCGGTTGTCGAATGCCGGCTACGGCGTCCATGTGCATGAAGCGACGCCGCAGGCCGGGGGCCGCTGCCGTTCGTTCTACGATGCGGCGACCGATCTCGTCATCGACAACGGCAACCATCTCGTCCTGTCGGGCAACAAGAGCGTGCTCGACTATGCCCGCTCGATCGGCACTGAAGCAGGCCTCGAAGGGCCGAAGCATGCGCAGTTCTCGTTCATCGACCTCAAGGCGGATAAGCGCTGGCTGCTGCAGATGAACGACGGGCGCATCCCGTTCTGGATATTCCAGGACGGCAAGCGGGTGCCGGACACCAAGGCCTTTGACTACGCGGCGATGATGCCGCTGCTGTGGGCGGGCAACAACGAATTCGTCGGCGACAAGATCGAATGCGACGGCCCGCTCTATCACCGCCTGGTGCAGCCGCTGCTGCTCGCCGCCCTGAACATCGACCCGCCGCTCGGCTCGGCCGGGCTTGCCGGCGCCATCGTTCGCCAGACGCTGCTGGCGGGCGGCCGCGCGTGCCGGCCGCTGATTGCGCGCGAGGGCTTGAGCAACGTGCTGGTCGAACCGGCCGTGAAGCTCCTGCGCGAGCGCGGCGCGTCCGTGCGGTTCGATCACGAGCTGCACAAACTGGAGATTTCCGGCGACCGTATTGCGTCGCTCACTTTCGGCGACGACAAGATCACGCTCGGCGCGAACGACAAGGTCGTGCTTGCCGTGCCGGCGAAGCAGGCGGCGACGATCCTGCCCGGCATCAAGACGCCGACCAAATTCGTCTCGATCCTGAACGCGCATTTTCGCTGCACGCCGCCGCCGGATACGCCGCCGATACTCGGCGTCGTCAACGGGCTTGTGGATTGGATCTTCCCGTTCAAGGAGCGGCTGTCGATCACCATCAGCGGCGCCGACCGGTTGATGAACGCGCCGCGCGAGCAGCTCGCGCAAGACATCTGGAACGACATTCGCGCCGCCACCGGCGCCACCGGCGAGCTGCCGCGCTGGCAGATCGTGCGCGAGCGCCGTGCAACCTTCGAAGCCACCCCCGAGCAGGATGCGCTGCGGCCGGGCACCGCCACCGAGTGGAAGAACCTGTTTCTTGCGGGCGACTGGACCGCCACCGGACTGCCATCGACCATCGAGGGGTCGATCGGCTCCGGCGACAAGGCCGCCGAGCACATTATCAGGGCCAACTGATGCTGGACGCCACCACCAAAGCACCGACGACCACGCCTGCTCCGGAAGCGCTGCAGACGAGCATTGCCGACGCGACCCGCGCGGTGCACGGCCATCAGCAAGGTGACGGACACTGGGTGTTCGAGCTCGAGGCCGACGCCACTATTCCGTCCGAATACCTCCTGTTCCGCCATTACCTTGCCGAGCCTGTCGACAGCGAGCTGGAGCGGAAGATCGCCAACTACCTGATGCGCATTCAGGGCGCCCATGGTGGCTGGCCGCTGTTCCATGACGGCGCCTTCGACATGAGCGCCAGCGTGAAGGCCTACTTCGCGCTGAAGATGATCGGTCACGACATCGATGCGCCGCACATGAAGCGCGCACGCGAGGCGATCCTTGCACGCGGCGGCGCGGCGAAGGTCAACGTCTTCACGCGTTTCCTGCTGACGTTCTTCGGACAGCTGACGTGGCACAGCGTGCCGGTGCTGCCGATCGAGATCATGCTGCTGCCGCGCTGGTCGCCGTTTCACCTGACCAAGGTGTCCTACTGGGCGCGCACCACCATGGTGCCGCTGATGGTGCTCGCCGCGCTGAAGCCTCGCGCGCGCAATCCCAAGGGCGTACGGATCGACGAGCTGTTTCACGAGGATCCGGCGACGGTCGGCACACCGTCCCGCGCACCGCATCAGAGCAAGGCATGGTTCGCGCTGTTCAGCGGCATCGACCGCATCCTGCGCGTGATCGAGCCCTACTTCCCGAAGAGCCTGCGCCAGCGCGCGATCGAGAGCGCGCTGGCCTTCACCGCCGAGCGGTTGAACGGCGAGGACGGCATGGGTGCAATCTTCCCGCCGATGGCGAACGCGGTGATGATGTATGACGCGCTCGGCCATGGCGAGGATTACGAGCCCCGCGCGACGACCCGGCGCGGCATCGACAAGCTGCTCGTGTTCAACGGCGACGAAGCCTACTGCCAGCCCTGCGTCTCGCCGGTGTGGGACACGGCGCTGACGGCGCACGCGCTGCTGGAGGCCGGCGATGAGAGTTCGCTCAAACGGGCAAAGCAGGCGCTGGACTGGCTGAAGCCGCGGCAGGTGCTCGACGTGAAGGGCGACTGGGCCGCGAAGCGCCCGGACGTTCGGCCGGGCGGCTGGGCTTTCCAGTACAACAACGCGCATTACCCGGATCTCGATGACACCGCCGTGGTGGTGATGGCGATGGACCGCGTCCGCCGCGCCGACCCGAGCGCGACATTCGACCCGGCAATCGACCGTGCCACCGAATGGATCGAGGGGCTGCAGAGCAAGGACGGCGGCTTCGCCGCGTTCGACGCCGACAACCTCGAATACTATCTGAACAACATCCCCTTCTCCGACCACGCGGCGCTGCTCGATCCGCCGACCGAGGACGTCACGGCGCGTTGCGTGTCGATGCTGGCGCAACTCGGCAAGACCGTGCAGACGAGCGAGGCGCTGAAGCGCGGCGTCGACTATCTGCGGCAAACGCAGATGGCGGAAGGCTCCTGGTACGGCCGCTGGGGCATGAACTACATCTACGGCACCTGGTCGGTGCTGTGCGCGCTGAACGCGGCCAGCGTCGACCACGCCGATCCGGCCATGCGCCGCGCCACCGACTGGCTGGTGCGGATCCAGAACGCCGACGGCGGCTGGGGCGAGGACGGCGAGAGCTACAAACTCGACTACAAGGCCTACGCGCCTGCCCCGAGCACGGCCTCACAGACGGCATGGGCCTTGCTTGCGCTGATGGCGGCGGGCGAGGTCGACCACCCCGCGGTGGCGCGAGGGGTTGCATATCTGATGAAAACCCAGAATAAGGCCGGCGAGTGGGACGAGGCGCGCTATACCGCGACGGGTTTCCCGCGCGTGTTCTACCTGCGCTACCACGGTTATCCGAAGTTCTTCCCGCTGTGGGCGCTGGCGCGGTACAGGAATCTCAGAAATACTAACTCCAGGACGGTGGGAGTCGGAATGTGAGTGTGGGGGCTAGCGGAGGTGCCGGGGGTCGGCCTCTCCTGATCGTGACAGGCTTGTACAGCGAGGCCCGTATCGCTGCGGGCGCAGGCATGACTGTGATCTGCAGTTCCAGCGATCCCGACCAGTTGCGCACACAGCTCGAGGCCTTCGACCACGCGAGCGTCCGCGGCATCATCTCCTTCGGCATCGCCGGCGGCCTGGACCCGTCGCTCAAGGCGGGCGACCTGGTGGTCGCAAACGAAATCATGACCACGGACACGCGCTGGGCGACCGCGCCTGCGCTGAGCGAGAGCCTGGTCGAGGGCACGAGCATCGGACGGCGCAGGATTGTCGGCGGCACGATCGTCGGCGCCGAGGAGATCATCCTCGACCCGCGCGACAAGATCGTGCTGCACAAGGAGACGGGTGCGACGGCCGTCGACATGGAAAGCCATATCGCGGCCGCCTATGCCGCATCGGTCGGCCTGCCGTTCGCGGCGTTGCGCGTGATCAACGATCCCGCGTCACGCTCGCTGCCGGCGCTGGCGCTGAATGCACTGAAGCCGAATGGCGACATCTGCCCGCGGAAGGTGTTGCGCGGCGTTGCGCGCAAACCCACCGTCATTCCGTCGCTGATGCGGACCGCCCATGACTTCAACCGGGCGATAAAGACCTTACGCCGCTGTCGAGGCCTTCTTCTGGACAGCAGCGGCGGCCTCGTCCTTTCGGATCTCTGACAGCTTCTTCTGCACCTGCTCGGCGAAGATGTACTGCGCCGGGCGCTGCTTCGACATATCGAGCTCCGGCGCCATCGGACCGGTGGTCGTGACGCCGAACAACGCGACCTTCATCGCCTTCAGCGGATTCTTGACCGCATCGAGCGCGGCGGTCGGCTCGTAGCCGCAATGGGCCATGCAGTCCGCGCACTTTTCGTACTTGCCGGTGCCGTATGAATCCCAATCGGTCGTCTCCATCAGCTCCTTGAAGGTCTTGGCGTAGCCTTCTCCGAGCAGATAGCACGGCTTCTGCCAGCCGAAGATGTTGCGCGCGGGCATACCCCACGGCGTGCACTCGTAGCTCTCGTTGCCGGCGAGGAAGTCGAGGAACAGGCCCGAGTGGATGATATTCCACTTCTTGCCCTTGCCGAGCGCGAACACGTCGCGGAACAGCTGCTTGGTATTCTGGCGATTCAGGAAGTGCTCCTGGTCCGGCGCGCGCTCATAAGCGTAACCCGGCGACAGCGACACACCGACGTCGATTTCCTTGCAGAAGTCGAGGAACTTGGCGATCTCCTCGGCCGGATGATTGTTGAAGATCGTCGCGTTGACGTTGACGGTAAAGCCCTTGGCCTTCGCCGCCTTGATCGCGGAGACCGCGCGGTCGAACACGCCTTCCTGGCACACCGACTTGTCGTGATGCTCGCGCAGGCCGTCGAGGTGGACCGAGAAGAACAGGTACGGCGACGGCTCGAACAGGTCCAGCTTCTTCTCGAGCAGCAGCGCGTTCGTGCACAGCGAGACGAACTTCTTGCGCGCCACGAGCCCCTTGACGATCTCGCCGATCTCCTTGTGGATCAGCGGCTCGCCACCCGGGATGGCGACCACCGGCGCGCCGCACTCGTCGGCCGCATCCCAGCACTCCTGCGCCGTCATGCGGCGGTTCAGGATCGCATTGGGATAGTCGATCTTGCCGCAGCCCGCGCACGCGAGGTTACAGCGAAACAGCGGCTCCAGCATCAGCACGAGCGGGTAGCGCTTGCGACCGAGCATCTTCTGCTTCAGCAGATAGGAGCCGATCTTGATCTCTTTGAAAAACGGTATTGCCATGAACGCGTATCTTTCCGGACGTCCGTTGCGAGCGAAACCTACCCAAACAGTTTTGAGCGGGCCGCCCGGAACGGATTCCGGACGTCACGCCCTGACGAGCTCGACGGGCAGCCGAAACTCAACATTTTCTTGCTGGCCCGGCATGACCGTTACGCCGACCGGACCAATTCGCTTCAAAGCCTCGATCACATCGTCTACGAGAACCTCAGGCGCGGACGCGCCCGCGGTGATCCCCACAGCTTTAGCGTCTCGAACCCACTCCGGGTTCAATTCGCTCCCGTCTGCGATCAGATAACTCGGGACCCCGACTTCGGCTCCAATTTCGCGGAGCCGATTGGAGTTGGAACTGTTGGCCGCGCCCACGACCAAAAGCACATCCACGAGCTTCGACAGGTCTCTTACAGCAGACTGGCGATTCTGTGTCGCATAGCAGATATCCCGGGTGTCCGGGCCTAGAATATTGGTAAACTTGCGTTTCAGGGCTGCGATAATATCCTTCGTGTCATCGACCGACAGGGTCGTCTGGGTCACGTAGGCGAGCGGCTCATCTACCGGTAATTGCAGCGCTTCTGCCTCTGCGACGTCCTGCACGAGGAAAATCGGCCCGGGAACCTGCCCCATGGTGCCGACCACCTCCGGGTGCCCGGCATGGCCGATCAGGATGAGCGTCCGGTTCTGGGCGACGTAGCGCTTGCCCTGATTGTGGACCTTCGAGACCAGTGGACAGGTCGCGTTGAGCGTCGGCAGGTTGCGGGATTTCGCATGCTCCTCGACGCTTCTGGCGACGCCGTGCGCCGAGAAGATGGTCATCGCCCCTTCCGGGACCTCGTCCAATTCCTTAACGAAAACAGCGCCTTTGGCCTTCAGGCTTTCAACCACATGCTTGTTGTGCACGATCTCGTGGCGGACATAGACTGGCGGTCCATATTTCTTCAGCGCCTGCTCGACGATCTCGATCGCCCGCACCACGCCGGCGCAAAAGCCACGCGGCTGGGCCAAAATAACTTCGAACTGACGATTGCTGCTAAGCATGAGGCGCGATCCTGTGATCCAGGCGGCGCGAGAGGCGGGCGGCACTTTTTGTGAATGACACAACGACGCGGTTTGCCGTCGTCATCCGCAATTCGGTCACATTTTGGGGTCGAACAGTCTCCCGACGCGGTTTTGCACCACTCGGAAAACCGGCACCAACCTCATGCAACTGCCGCAAATCCATTCGCGTTCACCAAATAAGGCACCGTGGACCTCCGGAACTTGATTTTGCGCGCAATCGCAAGCAACTACGGGCAACAGACCTCCAGAGGCGACTTTTATGCCAATTTTATTGGCATGTCTTGAGCTTAGGACCGATTTGCGCCGAACAGTGTGATCCAAGCCACATAGCCGCAAGTTGCCCACAACAGTCGGACCGGGCGAACAGGACAAGGTAAAGCAAGTGCTAAAAAACGTTGTTGTTCAGATAGTTACGGCATGCACGCACCACGCCAAGACGGTTGTGCTGATCGCCGTCGCGCTGGCGGGCCTCTCGGTCTGGTACACTTCGCAGAACTTCGCCATCAACACCGACATCAGCAAGCTGATCTCGACGGACCTTCCTTGGCGCCAGCGGGAGATCGCCTTCGAAAAGGCGTTCCCGGGCAGCCACGAGCTGATCGTCGCAGTCGTCGAGGCACCAACGCCGGAGCTGACCAAGCTCGCGACCATCGACCTGCAGAACAAGCTGGAGAGCCGAACCGACCAGTTCATTTCGATCGACAACCCGGCCGGTAGCCCGTTCTTCCAGCGGAATGGCCTGTTGTTCCTGACCACCGCCGAGGTCAAGGAGACGACCGAGAAGCTCGCGAGCGCCGAGCCCCTGATCGGCAGCCTCGCCACCGATCCAAGCCTGCGCGGCCTCACTGAGGCGCTGACGACCGTCCTTGCCGGACTGAAGCGCGGCGAGATCAAGATCGATGACCTCGCCAAGCCCTTCAATAAATTCTCCGACGCCATCGACAGCGTCCTGAGCAAAGGCACTGCGACATTCTCCTGGCGGGAACTCGTCAACGGCGGCCCCCTGCCGACGACCGACAAGCGCGGGTTCCTGCGTGTGCGGCCGGTGCTCGACTTCAACGCGCTCGAGCCAGGCCGGGCCGCCGAGGACACGATCCGCAAGGCGGTCACCGATCTCGGCCTGGCCGAAAAATATCAGGCACGCGTCCGACTGACCGGTCCGGTGGCGATCGCCAATGACGAGTTCGGCAGCACGCAGGAAGGCATCGTGATGAATTCGCTCATCACCTGCGTGGTCGTGCTGTTCATCCTGTGGATGGCGCTTCATTCCGCAAAGATCATCGCCGCGGTGTCGATCGCGCTGATGCTCGGGCTCACGATCACAACCGCGGTCGGACTGATGCTGGCCGGCGCCTTCAACCCGATCTCGGTCGCATTTGCGGTGCTGTTTGTCGGCCTCGGCGTCGACTTCGGAATTCAGTACAGCATCCGCTACCGCACCGAGCGTTTCGAAAACAACGACCTCTACGCTGCGCTGGCGAAGGCCGCCGAGAACAGCGCCGTGCCGCTGTCGCTTGCCGCGGTGGCGACCTCGCTCGGCTTCCTGTCGTTCCTGCCGACCGCCTATCAGGGTGTTTCCGAGCTCGGAAAGATCGCCGGCGCCGGCATGCTGATCGCGTTCCTCTGCAGCATCACCGTGCTGCCTGCACTGCTCGCCATGTTCAACCCGCCAGGCGAGAAGGCGGAACTCGGCTACGCCTTCATGGCGCCGGTGGACGCGTTCATGGAGCGGCATCGCATCGCCATCGTCGCGCTGACGCTGGGCATGGCAATCGTCGGCCTGCCGCTGCTCTATTATTTGCAGTTCGACTTCAACCCGATGAACCTGCGCAGCGCCAAGGTCGAGTCGGTTGCCACCTATCTCGACATCCGCCGCGACCCGCAGACCGACGTGAACGCCGTCGAGGTGATCGCGCCGTCACGGCAGGCCGCGATCCAGGTCGAGGAGCGCCTGCGCAAGCTGCCGGAAACCGATCGCGTGATGTCGATCGACTTCTTCGTGCCGAAGGACCAGCCGATCAAGCTCGCCGCCATCAAGAAGGCGGCGGACGTTCTCGGACCGACCTTCAAGGAGAGCAAGCTCGAGCGGCCGACCGATGCGGAGAATGTCGAAGCGCTGAACGATGCGGCCAAGAGCCTGAAACAAGGCGCGGCCGGCAAGAGCGGACCCGGCGCCGACGCGATGAACCGCCTCGCAGGGTCGATCGTGAAGCTCGCGCAAAGCAGCGAAGCGCAGCGCGATGAGGCGCAGAGCGTCTTCATCGTGCCGCTTGGCGTCGCCCTCGAAGAGGTATCCAATGCCTTGCTGGCGAAGCCGGTCACCTTCGAGACCTTGCCGAAGCTGCTCGTCGACGAATGGATGACACCCGACGGCAAGACACGCGTGCAGGCCTCGCCGAAGGGCGATCCGAACGACAACGAGACGCTGCGTCGGTTTGCGCGCGCCACGCTGGCCGTCGAGCCGACCGCGATCGGCGGACCGATCTCGATTCTAGAGGCCGGCAACACGATCTCCTTCGCCTTCATCCAGGCCGGGCTCTGGGCGCTGTGCTCGATCACGATCCTGCTCTGGGTCGTGCTGCGCCGTTTCAGCGACGTGCTGCTGACATTGGTGCCGCTGATCCTGGCCGGCGCGCTGACGCTCGAGATCTGCGTGCTGCTTGGAATTCCGATGAACTTCGCCAACATCGTCGCGTTGCCGCTGCTGCTTGGCGTCGGCGTGGCGTTCAAGATCTACTACGTCGTCGCCTGGCGCGACGGCAGCACCAACCTGCTGCAGTCGAGCCTGACGCGTGCGATCTTCTACAGCGCGCTGGCGACGGCCACAGCCTTCGGCAGCCTGTGGTTCTCAAGCCATCCGGGCACAGCCAGCATGGGCAAGCTGCTGGCGCTCTCGCTCCTCACCACGCTGCTGGCTGCAGTGCTGTTCCAGCCGGCGCTGATGGGCAAGCCCCGCGAAGACTCAACTGCGGGGAACGAGGCTGGCAATGTTTGAGCAGATCGGATCGGCCGGCGGCAGCGCGGCGGGATTGCTCTTCGCCATCGCTGCACCCTTGGTCTGACCCGCTGGCGCCATCGCCGAGCCCTTGGTCTGACCTGACGGCGCCATCGCCCCACCCTTCGCCTGCGGTGCCGGGGAAGCAGGAGCGACAGCCGGCTCCGGCAGCGGCGGCGTGTTGGTGCCGGTGACGCGCTTCCAGTCCTCGCCGCCGCAGAAGATGCTGGCGACACAGCCACGGACTTCCAGCATGTCATTGCGGTTGAGGGTCACGTTCGCGTCGTAGATGCTGCCGCCGCGCGCATCGTAGATTCTGCCGTCCCAGCGGTTGGCCTGGGTCTGCTTCATGCCGATCAGGATCGGCACGCCCACCATCGGCCGATTCTTCTGAGACGGATCCGGATTGGCGGTATCGCGGCTCGCCTTCATTTCGGCCCAGATCACCCCCCACAGGGTGGGCGGCTGGTTCTGCGCCTGTGGGCAGCTGACGACCTTGATCCGCGCGGAGCCGTCCTTCACCAACCATTCGCCCACCGGATCGGCAGTCTGAACAGCCGCAGACTGAGCGGCCGCAGAGGCCGTGGCGGCAAGCAGAATTGTTCCTGACAAGACCAAGATTCGCATGCTTGAAAGTGCCCTATTTACTTAAGCCGGTTTCTCAATAAACGTCCGTACGCAACGTGCAAGATAGCCGCAGTCGACGTTATCTGGCCAGATGCTATTACTTGTGTGACGTCACAACAAAGCAAAAGTGTGAGCAATGACAGGTGGAAAGCTGGACCTGCCTCGGATATTCGATGAACGCGAATCCGAACGCGGAGTGCTGCACACCCGCCACCTGAACGAGCAGCTGGTCCGGGTTCTGAAAACCATCGGCTTCGATGTCGGCTTCAAGCGGGGCCAGGGCCAGTACCTGTACGACCGCAAGGATCAGCGCTACCTCGACCTGCTCTCGGGCTTCGGTGTCTTCGCGGTCGGACGCAATCACCCGGTGCTGCGCGACACGCTGAAAAGCGTGCTGGACAGCGATCTTCCCAACCTTGTGCAGATGGACGTCTCGACGCTCGCGGGCATTCTCGCCGAGCGACTGCTCGCCTATGTGCCGTATCTCGACAAGGTGTTCTTTGCGAACTCGGGTACCGAATGCGTCGAGGCTGCGATCAAGTTCGCGCGCGGCGCGACCGGGCGTCCCGGCATTCTCTACATGGGGCACGCCTATCACGGATTGTCCTACGGCTCGCTCTCGCTGACCGACGACAAGAACTTTCGAAGCGGCTTCGAGCCGCTGCTGCCGGGCTGCACGGCGGTGCCTTTCAACGATCTCGTCGCCCTCGAGAAGGCGCTCGCGAATCGCCAGGTGGCTGCGTTCGTGTTCGAGCCGATCCAGGGAAAAGGCGTAAACATCCCTGATGACGGCTTTCTTCCACAAGCTGCGGCGTTATGTCGCCAATACGGCACGCTGCTCGTCGCCGATGAAATTCAGACCGGCATGGGCCGCACCGGCAAGTTCCTCGCAGTCGAGCACTGGAACGTCGAGCCCGACATGGTGCTGCTGTCGAAATCGCTGTCCGGCGGGCATGTGCCGGTGGGCGCGCTGCTCACGCGCAAGGCAATCTTCGACAAGATCTTCGACCGCATGGACCGCGCAGTTGTGCACGGCTCGACCTTCTCCAAGAACGACATGGCGATGGCCGCCGGCATCGCCACCCTCGATGTGATCAAGTCGGAAAAGCTGATCGAGAACGCGGCAGCGCGCGGCGCCCGCATCCAGCGCGCGTTCACCGACATGGTCAGCCGCTACGAACTGGTGAAGGAAGTCCGCGGCAAGGGATTGATGATCGGCATCGAATTCGGCCCGCCGAAATCGTTCGCGCTCAAGGCCTCGTGGAACGTGCTGGAGACCGCAAGCACCGGCCTGTTCTGCCAGCTCATCACCATTCCGCTGTTCAAGGATCACCAGATCCTGACGCAGGTGTCAGGCCACGCCAGCCACACCATCAAGATCCTCCCCCCGCTGACGATCACCGACGCGGATTGCACGTGGATCGAGGAGTCGTTCGATTCCGTGATCGCCGGCGCGCATCGTGTGCCAGGCGCAGTGTGGTCGCTCGGCAAGACGCTGATGGACAACGCCATCCGCGTCAGGGAGTCGGCGTAGTTACTTCCGTCCCGGATAGCTCACGGCCATGCCGGCGCGTACGTCCTGCTGCACGCCGTATTGCGGGAACGGATAACGGAAGCCGTTCTTTGACAGCGCCTTCATGCCGGTGATCGCGCTGGCGAGATATTCAGGCGGCGTCGCCATCAGCATCTCCTCGTCCAGCACGCCGCCGTAGCGGCGCTCGGCGAAGCAGGGAATCGAAAGGCTCGGCTGGCGCGTCGTCAGCGCCCTGCCCCACGAGTCCGCGCACGCGGATTCGCCGACCACGCTCCAGTCGAAGCGCTTGTAGCCGGACCATTGCATGCCGTTGATGAAATAGATCATCGCGCCCGGCGTCGCGTAGAACAGGGCGATGTCCGGCGTGCCGAGCTTGCCGGTCGACAACGGACCGACCGCCAGCGCGTTGTACTTGCCGTCCGGCACGCAATGCATGGCGCTCTGGTGCGCGGTGGCGTCCTCCAGCGTGGAGAACCAGACGCCCTTCATGTGCTGGCCGGACTGCCAGGCGTCCGTCTTCGCATTGCCGAGCCCGACCACGGCGCGGCACTGGGCGCCGACCAGGTCGTCCGAGGTGATGCCCACCGTCCAGCCCAGCCGCGACGCCTGGCCTACGATCTGATCGAGAGTGTGGATGGATTGCGGACGGCGGATGCGGTCGATCGCTTCCATGTCCTCGCGCCGCTCGAACATCTTCATGCCGAACGGGATCGTGCGCAGCTTGAGCAGCGTGGACAGATCGTCGACGAGCGCGGGCCAGTCATAGGTCATCGGGGTTTCCTTTTATCTTTCCCGAAAACCTACCCCAACCGCGTGGATGACGCCATCGCGTTAAGGCTAACGCACCGCAGGCATTCAATTAATGCCGACCTGTCTGCGGCTTTAGCCCCCGGAAAGATGGGAAAAACCGCTGACAATCGACACGACGGCAACGACGATCGCCGCGACGATCAACACGAAGTCGAACGCCGACAGGAAACGTATTGCCAAGAAGTTGCGAATTTTCCTGATCATTGTTCGCGTTTACGGCGGACATTTGAATCAATTCTGAATCCGATTAACTAAAGCCGACCCTATCTGCGGAATGCACAGAATAGCTGCCTTGTCGCCTCGTCAACTCGACGTGAGGCGGTGCTTGAGTCTGCAATCGAAGCAAGCTTCGATTTACGATTTTGCCCGCGCCGTGATCACCCGCAACGCGCCCGCCGGCGGCGGCTCGAAGGCCTTGATCGGCGGCAGGTTGCCGCCGAACCGCTCGACCTGCACGGTCGTGAGCTGTCCGCAGCAGCCTTGCGCGAGCGAGGACGTGCCGACGTCGCGTGTCAGCACGTTGGGATTGCCGTGCACGCAGAGCGGGTTGTCGTCGTCCGCATCCTCCGGGTCATACCAGGCGCCGGTCGGCAACCGCACCACGCCGGCGCGGATGTCGTCGGTGACGTGCGCCGCCGCAAGACACGCACCGCGCGTGTTGAACAGCTTGACGATGTCGCCGTCCTTGATGCCGCGCGCGGCCGCATCGAGCGGATGGATGCTCATCACCTCGCGGCCGCGCTGCTTCTTTTCGTCGCTGTGGCCGCCGAAATCGAACTGGCTGTGCAGGCGCGTCGCCGGCTGGTTGGCGACGAGATGCAGCGGCGTCGTTTCTTCCGGCACGTCGGACGGCGGCAGCCAGACCGGATGGCCCGGGCAGTCGGCGTAGCCGAAGCCGGCAATGGTTTTGGAGAAGATCTCGATCTTGCCGCTCGGCGTCGGCAGCGGCTTGCCTTGCGGATCGTCGCGGAAGGCGCGCAGGATGCCGCCATCGGCCGGCAGCGCCGGCAGATCGAGTTCGCCCTCACGCCAGAAGCTGTCGAAGTCCGGTGCGGGCAGCCCCTTGGCCGCGAGCGCGGCCTGCGTCGTCGCATAGATGTGCCGCAGCCAGTCGCGGCTGCTGCGTCCTTCGGTGAAGACCTCGCGCTTGCCGAGCCGCTCGGCGAGGTCGGCGAAGATGTCGTAGTCGTCGCGCGCCTGCTCGAATGGCTTGGCGAGCCGGTGCATCGCCAGCATCAGCTGGTCGGTCGGCGTGGCGCCGATGTCCTCGCGCTCCAGCGTCATCGTGCAGGGCAGGACGATGTCGGCGTGCCGCGCGGTCGCGGTCCAGGCGATCTCGTGCACCACCAGCGTCTCGATGCCGAAGAAGGCGCGGCGCAGGCGGTTGATATCCTGATGATGATGGAACGGATTGCCGCCGGCCCAGTAGACCAGCTTGATGTCGGGATAGGTCAGCCGCTGCCCGTTGTAGTCGAACGGTTTGCCGGGATTGAGCAGCATGTCCGTGATGCGGGCGACCGGAATGAAATCGCGCACGCCGTTCTGGCCCTGCGGCAATGCCGCGACCGGCACGGCGTTCATGCGCTTGCCGTAGTTGGCGACCGCGCCGAGCGCATAGTTGTAGCCACCGCCCGGCAGGCCCATCTGGCCCAGCATGGCGGCCAGCACCGCCGCCATCCAGATCGGCTGTTCGCCGTGCTCGGAGCGCTGCATCGAGTGCGACGCGACAATCAGCACGCGTTTTCCCGCAAGCCGTCGCGCCAGCGTCTGCATCTCGGACGCAGCGATGCCGCAGATCGACGCCGCCCAGGCGGCCGTCTTCGGCACCCCGTCGCTGCGGCCCATCAGGTAGTCCTCGAACACGCTCCAGCCGGTGCAATGGCTGTCGAGGAAGGCGCGGTCGTGCAGGTTCTCGGTGACGAGCGTGTGGGCGATGCCGAGCATCAGCGCCGTGTCGGTGCCGGGCACGGGCGCGAGCCACTCGGCCTCGGCCTCCGGCGGCAGGTCTGAACGCTGCGGGCTGACCACCACGAACGTGGTGCCGCGCTTGCGCGCCTGCCCCATCGCCTTGCGCTCGGTGTGCTCACTGATGCCGCCCGACGCCACACGCGAGTTCTTCGTTGCCATGCCGCCGAAGGCAACCACGATATCGGTGTATTGGACGATGTCGTCCCACGACACGTTGCGCCGCGTGACGTCGTCATAGCCGCCGAGGATATGCGGCAGCAGCACGTTGGAGGCGCCGGCGCTGTAGCTGTTGACCGAGCGGACATAGCCGCCGAGTGCCGTGTTCAGGAAGCGATGGATCTGGCTCTGCGCATGATGGAAGCGCCCGGCGCTGGACCAGCCGTAGGAGCCGCCGAAGATCGCGCCGATCCCGTGCGTGTCGCGCACCCGCGCCAGTTCCTTCGCCAGCAGGTCGAGCACCTCGCCCCACTCCATCGGGACGAACTCGTCGCGGCCGCGACGGTCGTCCTTGCCGGGGCCGCGTTCCAGCCAGCCGCGCCGGACGTAGGGCCTGTCGATGCGCGCGCGATGCCGCAGCGCCGACGGGAAGTTCTGCAGGATGGGGTTCGGGTCCGGATCGCGCGGATGCGGCGTGACGACCAGCGTATCTCCCTGCCACTCGCCCTTGAAGGCACCCCAGTGCGAAGAGTGGGTGCCGCCAAGCGGGCTATCGAGAGTATCGTCCTGAAGCTCGTCCGCCATTCATCCCCCGCAGCGTTATCTTGCTCGGAACACTGCGAAATCTACGCGGGAATGACGCCCGTGTCATGGGATCGCGGTGCAGGGCAACCATGCGTGGCATTTGCCTAACGCTTGAGCCGATAGCCGGTGCGGAAGATCCACCACACGACGACGAGGCAGGTAAACAGGAACGCCAGCGTCATGCCGAGGCTGAGGCCGACGCTGACGTCAGCGATGCCGTAGAAACTCCAGCGGAAGCCGCTGACCAGGTACACCACAGGGTTGAACAGCGCGACTGTCTGCCAGACCGGCGGCAACACGTTGATCGAATAAAACGTGCCGCCGAGGAAGGTCAGCGGCGTGATGACCAGGAGCGGAATGAACTGCAACTGCTCGAAGCCGTCGGCCCAGATGCCAATGATGAAGCCGAGCAGGCTGAAGGTCACGGCCGTCAGCACCAGGAACGCGATCATCCAGACCGGATGGGCGATCTGCAGCGGCACGAAGCACGCCGCGGTCGCGAGAATCAGCAGGCCGAGGATGATCGATTTGGTCGCAGCCGCCCCGACATAGCCGAGCACGATCTCGAACGCCGAGACCGGCGCGGACAGGATTTCATAGATCGTGCCGACGAACTTCGGGAAATAGATGCCGAACGACGCGTTGGCCGTGCTCTGGGTCAGGAGCATCAGCATGATCAGGCCCGGCACGATGAACGAGCCGTAGCTGACGCCCTCGATCTCGGTGATGCGCGAGCCGATCGCAGCACCGAACACGACGAAGTAGAGCGAGGTCGAGATCACCGGCGAGACGATGCTCTGCAGCAGCGTCCGCCCGGTGCGCGCCATCTCGAATCGATAGATTGCCGCCGCCGCCCGCCAGTTCATGACTGCTGCCTCACCAGACCGACGAAGATGTCCTCGAGCGACGACTGCGTCGTGTACAGGTCGTTGAAGCCGATGCCGGCGGCGGCGAGATCGTCGAGCAGCGCGGTGATGCCGCTGCGCTCGCTCTGGGTGTCGTAGGTGTAGACCAGCTCCCGGCCGTGATCGGCGAGCGTCAGGTGGTGCATGCCGAGCGACGGCGGCACGGCGTCGAGCTTCTTCTGCAGATGCAGCGTCAGCTGCTTCTTGCCGAGCTTGCGCATCAGCTCGGCCTTCTGCTCGACCAGGATGATCTCGCCGTTGTTGATGACGCCGATACGGTCGGCCATCTCCTCGGCCTCCTCGATGTAGTGGGTGGTCAGCACGATCGTCACGCCGGACGCACGCAGCGATCGCACCATCTCCCACATGTCCTTGCGCAATTCGACATCGACGCCGGCCGTCGGCTCGTCGAGGAACAGGACGCTCGGCTCGTGCGCCAGCGCCTTGGCGATCATGACGCGCCGCTTCATGCCGCCGGACAGGGTGATAATCTTGAAGTCCTTCTTGTCCCACAGCGACAGATCCTTCAGCACCTTCTCCAGGTGCGCCGGATCCGCCTTCTTGCCGAACAGGCCGCGGCTGAAGCTGACCGTCGCCCACACGGTCTCGAACGAATCGGTGGCGAGTTCCTGCGGCACAAGGCCGATCATCGCGCGCGCCGCACGAAAATCGCGGATGATGTCGTGCCCGCCGACGGCGATCTTGCCCGCCGTTGGATTGATGATGCCGCAGATGATGCCGATCAGCGTGGTCTTGCCGGCGCCGTTCGGCCCCAGCAGCGCGAAGATCTCGCCGCGATCGATCTGCAGGTTGACGTCGCGCAGCGCATGGAAGCTGGAGCCGTAGGTCTTGGTCAGACCCGAGACGGAAATGATCGGTGACATGAGAACTTCAGGGATTCGGCGCAAGGATGGGTGTGAGGGGGTCCGTGGACCGTCGGGCGGACACGGCACGAGGAAGGATAGGTGTTACTTAATCCATCGAAACGAATGAGCAAGGGCACGCCACAATTACGCATCACCGACAATGATCGATGCGGCCCGTGGCAGGCCGCGATAGACGTCCGCCGTCTCGCCATAGCGGACGGCGTTCGCGCTCCATTGTGCGCGCCGGCCGGCAACCTGCGCCTCGCGTAGCCTCGCAATGTAGCCTTCCTGCGAGAACGGCTCCGGCAACACGGCACCGGCGTTCGCGCGCGTCACATGCTCCGCGTAGCCGCAGGCGGCGCTGGTGACAACCGGCAATCCGTTGACGATCGCCTCCAGGATCACGGTGCCGGTCGTCTCGGTTCGCGCTGGATGCACCAGCAGATCGGCCGCGGCCATCAGTTCCGGAATATCCTCGCGAATGCCGACCAGCCGCACGCGGTCACCCACGCCGAGCTTGCCCGCCACGCGCAGCAGCTTGCGGCCGGCCTTCGAGCTCGCGCCGATGCCGGCAACAACCAGCCGCGCATCGGAAAACGATTCGAGCGCCTGGAGGGTGCGGTCGATCCCCTTCACGCGCAGCTGCGAGCCGACGGCGAGCCATACGAAGCCATTCGCGCCGATGGCCATCTCCTCGCGCAGCCAATTGCGCGTGCCATCGCTGCGCAATTGCGGTTTTCGCCGCGCGGCGCTGATGGTCGGCGGCAGCAGCGTGATGCGCTCGGCTTGCGTGTCCCAGGCTCTGCGGTAGGCATCGACCTGCGGCTGACTCAGCAGCAGCAGTTTTGTCCGCGCCTCGCGGGCGAAGCACGCGCGCTCGAGCGTCATCAGCTTTCGCCCGCGCGGCAGGAAGCGCGTCAGACCGCTCGCATATCGCTGGGCCGCGGGCGGATCGGCGCAATAGAGAAGGTCGAGGCCTTCGAGCTTGTCGAAGCCGACGATGCGGTCGAACTGTCCGGCCCAGTGCCGGACGATTTCCCGCGAGAAGCCGGAGTTGCGGCCGTGATTGGTCCACGCCCGCACCGGCAGTATTTCCACGCGAAGGTCGGCGCTGACTTCGCCGGTGAGGCGCGAGGTGAAGATCGTCACCTCGTGCCCTTGCTCGGTGAGCATGCGGGCGATGGCCATGCAGTCGCGTTGAAGTCCGCCGCTGGGAAACAGGCTGACAATGGCAAACGCCAGTCGCATCATTCCTCCCTGCCCGCCCGATCGGAACGCCATACACGCGAATCGGCTGCGGGAATCAAGCTCAGACCGTTTATCATGTCCATGACCGGCAATTGACGGACGTGGATTTTTCGGCCTTTGATCCCGCGGATGTTTTTCAGAAAGCGCCCATATATCCATTCGCGCGACGCAAGGCCTGCCCGCGTGCTGGCGCTCTATTCCGGCACCTTCATCGGTGAAATCCGCCTCAAGCCATATCTGAACGCGCTGCTCGGCCGCGGCATCATCGCCGACTACCAGATCGCCGATCGCATCATGACGATGGAGGGGCAATCGGGGCCGTATGCGTTCACGCATATCTGGTGCCAGCGCAACGTCTCGACCGCTCAGTTCGCGTTCCTGAAAGCGCACAGCGATACGCCGATCATCTACGACATGGACGATCTGCTGACATCGATCCCCGACTTCGTCGCCTCCTCCAAGGGAACGATGATGAAGCGGATCGACTGGTGCCTGCAGCGGGCCAGGGCAGTCTCGGTCGCCACCGACAAGCTGAGAGACTATCTGCGCGAGGATGCGCCCGACGTCGGCGACAAGGTCGTCGTGCTCAAGAACGGCTGCGCCCGGTCAGACCCGCCGGAACCACGGGCCGACGCGAGGCAACTAGTGTGGACCTCCAGCGACGTTCCGTTCTTCATGCGCGAGAATCCGCAGTTTGCTTCGGCGCTTGCGTCCCTGCTCAACCGTCATGGCTACGAGGCGGTGCTGATCGGACGCTTCGATGTGAGCTTGCGCAAGCTGTTCGAGCGGTCGCGGCACATTGGCCACCTCGACTTTGCGTCCTATCGCCAGTATCTGCGCACGCTCGCAGGCTCCATCGCCATCGCGCCGATGCCGACGCGGCTGCCGGCGCAGGCGCAACGTTATTTCGATGCAAAGTCGGACGTTAAGCTGGTCGATTATCTCGCCAGCGGGCTGATCCCGATCGTCAGCAACGCAGCGTCCTATTCGATATCGGAACTGTTCATGCCGCAGCTTGCCGCCGCGAACGCGGACGACATGCTGCGACGGATCGAGGCGTGCATCGTCGATCGGGACAAGCTGGCGCGAGAGATCGATACTGCGATCCACCGTCCCGGCTTGCTGAAGCAACGGGAATTCGGCGAGCTTTCGAAGGCGCTGGACCCGTTGTTCGCTTAGGGTTTGACAAGTTCAAGCCAATCTCGGTCGTCATCCCCGCGAAGGCGGGGATCCAGTATTCCAGAGCGCCAGCGTTTCAACCACCGACGCTGCGGCGTACTGGATGCCTTGCGCGGGCATGACGGCGGAGGTTGTCTTAGAGTCATAAGACTGTGCCTAACCCTTGTTGAACACGGGCTTTCTCTTCTCCACGAAGGCGCGCACCGCTTCCTTGTGGTTCTCCGACGCCGACAGCGCCACGATGCGTTCGGCCTCGTGGTCGATTGCGGTGAAGTAATCGAGCGAGGCGACCTCGTTCAGGTTCTGCTTCATCATGCGGATCGCATCGGCCGGACCGTCCGCGATCTGCTGGGCCAGCGTGCGTGCTGCGGAGGCAAGCTCTGCATCCGCGACGACACGGTTCACGAGACCGAGCTTCTCGGCCCGTGCGGCGTCGATGCGGTCGGACGTGAACATCATCTCGCGCGCCGCCGACGTGCCGACCGTGCGGGTCAGCAGCCAGGCAATGCCGTAGTCGCCGCTGAGGCCGATCTTCGAGTAGCCGCCGCTGAGGAATGCCGACTGCGCAGCGATGCGGATGTCGCAGGCAAGCGCGATGGCGAGCCCGGCACCGACAGCGGCACCCGGCAACGCCGCGATCGTCGGCTTCGACGCCGAGGCAATACCGCCGCCGACGCCGCGATGCCGCTGCTTCATCTCCTTGACGCGCTCCTCCGGCGTCAGCGTCTTCGGCCGCCGGTCGCCCATGTTCTTGACGTCGCCGCCTGCGCAGAACGCGTTGCCGGCGCCGATCAACAGGATCGCCCGCACATTGTGGTCGGCCTCGCACTTGGCGAGCGCCGCCTGCAGCCCTTGCGACATCGCAGGCGAGAGCGCGTTCTTCGCTTCGGGGCGATTGAGCGTGATGGTGGCGACACCGTCGCTGACGCTGCAAAGCAGATCGGTGGTGCCGGTATCGAACACGGTTTCGCTGGCGCTCATGCGGAGTTCCTCAGTATTATCGTTGAACGTGGCGCAGTGTAGTTATCGGAACCCGTGGATGAAATCAAAAAACGCGCAAGGCGACATGGGACCTGTGCCCAAATGATCTGGGCAAGCTCGCACCGCCACCTGGCCGATCTGATCGCCAGGCTTGATCCGTCACATGTCCTGACCTTGCTGGCGCCGACCGATTTGACCAGCGTCCAGGTCGAAGGACGCCGTCAACTTCTGCTGAGATTCAACGATATCGACAAGGAGCAGTCCGGACTTGTCGCGCCGACGCCCCTCGACATCGAAAACATTCTTTCGTTCGGAAGGTCCTGGGACGACAGCTCGCCGCTGCTCATCCATTGCTGGGCGGGAATAAGCCGCTCGAGCGCCGCCGCCTTCATCATCGCCTGTGATCGCAATCCAGGCTGCGAGAGGGAGATCGCCATCGAATTGCGGCAGCGCGCGCTGTTCTGCACACCCAACCGGCTGATGATCGCGCTCGCCGATGACCTGCTGTCGCGCGACGGACGAATGATTGATGCGATCAGCCACATCGGCCGCGGCGCTGACGCGTTCGAAGGCACGCCGTACGAACTGCCTTCGCGCTGGCCACTGCCTTAAGCCAGAAGCGCCACGACGCCGAGCAGAAATCCGACCTCAAACACCTGCTCCACCGCGCCGAGCACATCTCCGGTGTACCCATTGATGAGCCTGCGCGACATCCGACACAGGGCCATCGCCAACAACGAGCCGACTGCGAGCCCGGCGACGACGGCCCCTATCGACCAGAATGCGAGCGGCAGCAGCGCCAGGACGACGATCGCAAAGGCCACAAGAAGTTCGCGCCCGTCGGGCAGCTCCCCCCGATAGTCGAACTTCGCCGAGTGGCTGCGCGCATAGGGCAAGGTCCGAAACATGACGATCGGCATCGCGCGCGCGGCCGCATGCATGCCCACGAGTGCGCATGCTCCGAACAGCGGCGGAAGCGATGCGAGGGCCGTCACGCGAATGGCAACCGAAAAGCCCAGCGCCAGCGCGCCATAGGCGCCGATGCTGCTGTCCTTCATGATCGCAAGCCGCGCATCAATGGAACGTCCGCCACCGAAGCCGTCGGCCACATCCGACAGGCCGTCTTCGTGCAACGCGCCGGTCAGGAGAATGCTGGTCGCGACCGCAAGAAGCGCCGGCAGTGCATTGCTCCAGACGATCGAGGCAAGGAAGAACACAAGTGCAGACAGGAGACCGACAATCACGCCTGCTGCCGGAAAGTATTTCGCGGCCCGCATCAGCCAATCCGGGCCCTGCAATTCCGTCGAACGCAACGGCAGGATCGTCATCAATTGCAACGCCGCCGTGAACCACCCGAGCTCGCGCATCTCAAGCCGGCCCCGGCAACAGGTCGGCCAGATCTGCAACGTCCGTCAGCAGCCGCGCGGCCGCGCGCAGCAGCGGCACCGCAAGTATGGCGCCCGTGCCCTCACCGAGCCGCATGTCGAGGTCAAGCAGCGGCCGTGCATCGAGCGCCTGCAGCAGCACCTGATGGCCGCGCTCGGCCGATCGATGCGCAAACACGCAATAGTCTCTCACCTCGGGACAAAGGCGGACAGCGGTCAATGCGGCAGCGCTTGCGATGAAACCGTCGATCACGACCGGCCGCCGCTCGGCCACCGCGCCGATGACGGCGCCGGCCATCATCGCGATCTCGAAGCCGCCGAATTCGGCGAGGACATCCAATGGCTCGGTCGCGCCGGTGCGCGCCGCAGCGCGCTGCAACGCGGCCCGCTTGCGGGCCATCCCCTCTTCGTCCTGACCGGCGCCCTGGCCGATACACTCTTCAAGCGGTGCCGGCGCAAGACGATGCGCGATCAGCGCGGACGAAGCGGTATTGCCGATGCCCATCTCGCCCAGCGCGAGAATGTCGGCGCCGTTGCGAATGATGCCGGCAGCGATATCACGACCGCGAGTTAGCGCATCGACCGCAGCCTCTCTCGACATCGCGGGCTCGACCGCCGCATTCGCCGTTCCGTGCGCGATTTTTGCAGAGATCAGTCCCGGATGAGGAGGCAGATCGGCGGCGACGCCGGCATCGGCGACATGCACATCGACGCCGCACGCGTTTGCAAAGGCGTTGGCGCTGGCGCGGCCGGCGAGAAAGGTCTGAACCATCGCCACCGTGACTTGGGGCGGATACTTCGAGACACCCGCGCGCGTCAGCCCATGATCGGCCGCGCAAATCAGCAGCGCCGCACGTCCGCCCTGCGGCACATGCGGGTGCCAGATCATGCCGAGTTGGACGGCCAGATCCTCGATGCGCCCCAACGAACCCGGCGGCTTGGCCTTCGCATCAATTCTTGCCCGAAACGTCGATTCGAGAGACCGGTCGACCGGCACCACATTTTGGCGGAGCCGCGCCAAATCTGACGAGATTTTGTCGTTGCTGCCCATGCCCACTCCCGAAAAGCGTCCTGCTTGTCGCATGATCTGCGAGCCGGTCAAGCAGCGGCCGCGCGCTTGCGTGGTTGACCCCAATCACCTTGGTCGCTAGCGTCGCCCGCGATGGTTCTTCCCGCGAGGGAAGATGAAAAGGGAAGCCGGTGCGGTTCGATCCAACTCCGGCGCTGCCCCCGCAACTGTGAGCGGATAGCCTTAGCCGAAGCCACTGGGACACTCCCGGGAAGGCGGCGATCATGGCAACGACCCGCAAGTCAGGAGACCTGCCATCTGAAGGCTGTGCTTTGGAGGCGTCGGGGCGGGGTGCACCGGACGGAGAGCAACCCGGCGGGATTCTCGCGCCGGCGCTATCCGACAAAGCTCGCGGTCCGGTTCGCCGGATATTTGGGAAGAGCGGGCTATGGATAGCGATGCGGTCAGCGTCACCGAAACGGACCATCAGACGCGCGTGCCAGCCAGGCTCGACGAGGTCGCAATCAGCGTCTGCGTCACGTGCAAGGCTTCCGCCGAAAGCAACGGACCGACCGGACCGGACCTGCTCGCCGCCACAAAGGCAGCGCTCGGCGACACGAGCGGGATAGCCGTTCGCGCGGTGCAGTGCCTCGGCGTCTGCAAACGCCCGGCAACGGCTGCCGTGTCGGCGCCGGACGGGTACACCTTCGTATTTGGCGATCTGCTCGTGGACAGCGGCGCGGCAGCACTCGTGAGCTTCGCGCAATCGTACCGGCAGGCAAAGTTCGGGCTCGTTCCATGGCGCGAGCGCGCGGAAGCTCTTCGTCGCGGACTGGTCGCGCGCATTCCGCCGCTGGCGTGGTCGCCGGACGACGGACGGCCGCCGTCGTGATGCATGCCGGCACGACATTGGTGCTTGGCGGCGCGCGCTCCGGCAAATCGACATTTGCGGAGCGGCTCACGCGCGACAGCGGCCTCGAGCGGGTCTATCTCGCCACGGCTGCGGCCGGTGACGACGAGATGCGCGCGCGCATCGCACACCATCGCGCCAGCCGTGGCGATGGCTGGCGCACGGTCGAGGAGCCGTTGCGGATCTCGGAAAGCCTCGCACGCGAAGGCCTGACCAATCGCATCGTGCTGCTCGACTGCCTGACGTTGTGGCTGTCCAACCTCATGTTCGCCGGCCTCGACGTCGAATCCGAATCACGCTGCCTGGTGGGCGAGCTGCAGAAGGGCACCTGCCCCATCGTGCTCGTCTCCAACGAAGTGGGATTGGGGCTGGTCCCCGAAACGCCGCTCGGGCGCGAGTTTCGCGATGCCCAGGGCCGGCTTAATCAGCTCGTCGCAGCTTCAGTTCCCAACGTTGTGTTCGTCGCAGCTGGGCTTCCGCTGTGGCTCAAGCAGCATCCCGCACAAGGAAATAGAAAATGACTCGCGTACCCGTGACCGTGCTCACCGGATTTCTCGGCGCCGGCAAGACCACGCTCTTGCGATCGCTGCTGACGCAGGCCGACGGCCGGCGTATCGCGGTGATCGTCAATGAATTCGGCGACGCCGGGTTCGATGGCGGCCTGATCGAGGAATGCGCGGCGAAGGCCTGTGCCGAAGGCGATATCGTCGAGCTCACCAACGGCTGCATCTGCTGCACGGTGGCCGACGACTTCATTCCGACCATGGACAAGCTGCTGTCGCGCGACCGTCCGCTCGACGCGATCGTGATCGAGACGTCCGGCCTTGCCTTGCCGCAGCCGCTGCTCAAGGCGTTCGCCTGGCCCGCGGTGCGCAACCGCGCCACCGTCGATGGTGTCGTCACCGTCGTCGACGCGCTCGCGCTGTCGGAGGGGCGCGTCGTGCTGGATGAAGCCTCGGTCGACGCCCAGCGCAAAGCCGATCCGTCACTCGACCACGACGATCCGGTCGAGGAGGTGTTCGAGGATCAGCTCGCTTGCGCGGACCTGGTCGTGCTGTCGAAGAGCGATCTTGTGTCGGGAGACATGCTGGCCGACATCGAAGGGAAAGTCGCCGCCGCCTTGCGTCCCGGCGTGCAGATCGTCCGCTCGAGAGGCTCGCTCGCGCCGCAAGTCCTCGTCGGGCTGGGCTCGGAGGCCGAGAATGATCTCGCCGCACGGCAAGGACACCACGGCGAGGAGGAAGAGCACGATCACGACGATTTCGATAGCATCGTCGTGCAATGCCCTCCGGCGACATCGGTCGAGAGCCTGAACACGCGGATTGTCGGAGCGCTCGGCCAGCAGGGCGTGTTGCGCGTAAAGGGCTATGCGCGCATCACCGGCAAGCCTGCGCCGGCGGTCGTGCAGGCCGTCGGCGGGCGCCTCGAGCTGTCATTCGCGCGACCGGACGCTGCAACGTCGGAAGGCCTGGTGGTGATCGGCCTGAAGGGTTTCGACGGCGACGCGGTGCGGCGTGCGTTGAACGGATAGCGGACCACCCGCCGGATGCATCTGAAGCTCAACACCGATGGTGCGATCGACGACGGCGATGTCGCGCGCGACCTCGGTCAAGAGCCGGCCGACATCGTCATCCTTTCGGCCGCCGACAGCGACCTTGCATCCTTCGCTGCCGCGCTCACGCGCGTTCAGGACGGCTTCCCATCGGTTCGCCTGACGAACTTGCTGGCGCTCGGGCATCCGGCTTCGATCGACCTTTACGTCGAGCGCACGTTGCAGCGGGCCAAGATCGTCATCCTGCGGATGCTGGGCGGCGAAGGCTACTGGCCGTATGGCGTTGAAAGTCTGCGAACCGATGCCCTGCGGCGCAGCTCCCTGTTCGCCTGCGTTCCGGGCGAGCTGACCTGGAATTCCGCACTGGCCGCACGTGGAACCTTGGGGACTGAGCAGACTGAGAAGCTGTGGCGCTATTGCGCCGAAGGCGGCATCGACAATGCGACGTCTGCATTGCAGTTTGCGGCCCAGCTGATTGGTCGCTCCGACATCCTACCCCCGCCGCCGCGGCCGATGCCCGCTGCAGGCTTCTGGACCGAACCCGGCAAGAGCGATCGCGCGAACGCCACAGTCATCTTCTATCGCGCTATCGCCGCCAGTGGCGACACTGCTCCGATCGACGCCATCTGCGAGGCGCTCCGCGCGCGGGGACTGAATCCAACCCCGATTTACGTCACGAGCCTGAAGGACGAGCGCTCCATCTCGTTTCTGAATACCGCGCTGGCTGCGTTTCCGCCGGCGGTGGTCATCAATGCGACAGCGTTCGCGACCGGGACGGCCCAGGATGAACGCGGCGTGCTTGCACGCTACGACTGTCCGGTCCTGCAGGTAGCGTTCGCCGGATCGAGCCGTTCCGCCTGGGAGACATCCAGCCGCGGATTGACCCCACGCGACCTGGCGATGCATGTCGTCCTGCCGGAGGTCGACGGGCGGATTTTCGCCCACGCGGTCGCGTTCAAGGAGCGAAGCACCGAACTGACGTCGGGTTTTGCACCGACGCTGCTGAGGCCGATCGCCGATCGCGTCGATGCGACTGCCGACCTTGCTGCCGCATGGACCAGACTGAGATCGACCTCACCCGGACAACGCAAGGTCGCGCTCGTTCTCGCCAACTATCCGAACCGCGATGGCCGGCTGGCGAATGGCGTGGGCCTCGATACGCCGCAGAGCGTCGTCGGCGCCCTGAAATCGATGCAGGCTGCCGGATACGATGTCGGCGCCGTACCACTCGACGCGGCTGCGATGATGGACCTGCTGCAAAGTGGCCCTACCAACGCGCTCGACGGCCGCGCAACGCGGGCGGGCGGCATGTCCTGGCCGACGCGGGACTATCAAGAAGCGTTCGAAGATCTGCCGGCAGACGTCCGCGAAACGGTTCAAGGCCGATGGGGCCAAGCCACCGGCGATCCCCACGTTGTGGATCGTCGCTTCAGGCTCGGGCTGCATCGGTTCGGCAACGTGCTCATCGGCATCCAGCCGTCGCGCGGGTACAACATCGACCCGAAATCCAGCTATCACGATCCCGATCTTGTACCGCCTCACCACTATCTGGCGTTCTATCTGTGGCTGCGAAAAATTGTCGACGTTCACGCCGTGGTCCACTTCGGCAAGCACGGCAACCTCGAATGGTTGCCAGGCAAGAGCACGGGGCTTTCCAGTTCATGCTTCCCCGATGCCGTACTGGGGCCACTACCGCATCTCTATCCCTTCATCGTCAACGATCCCGGCGAAGGCATCCAGGCCAAACGGCGCAGCGCTGCGGCGATCGTCGACCACCTGACCCCGCCCCTCACCCGCGCCGAACTGCATGACGACTTGTCGCGGCTGGAATCGATGGTCGATGAGTACGCCATGGCCGCCGACCTCGATCCGAAGCGCGCAACGGTGATCGCCGACGACATCCTCTCCATGGCGCGCGTCCAGCAGATCGACGCCGATCTTGGGTTGGAGCAAAATACATCCGTCAGCGACATGCTGCGTGCGCTGGATGCGCATCTTTGCGATCTGAAGGAAATGCAGATCCGCGACGGGCTGCATGTTCTCGGCAACTCACCCGAAGCTTCGCAGCGGACCGACCTGCTTGTCTCGATCGCGCGCATGCCGCGGTCCGACCTGAGGGCCGAGGACGCCTCGCTGCATCGCGCGCTGGCGACGGATCTCGGCCTGACCGGCTTCGATCCGCTGACGCGCGACCTCAGCGAGGTTTTTGCCGGGCCGCGGCCCGCGATTCTGCGCGAGATTCTCGATCAGGCGTGGCGGACCAACGGAGACACGGTCGAACGGATCGAGCTACTGGCGACCGCATTGGTCTGCGGCAGCACGGCATGCGATCCAGCGTGGACGCGGGCCGCAGTCGTGCTGCGCTGGATCGAAGATACCCTTGTGCCAGCGATCGACAATTGCGGCCGGCTTGAAACCGCCGCGCTCATGCACGGCCTCGACGGACGCTTCATCAAGCCCGGACCGTCCGGCGCCCCGACGCGCGGACGACCGGATGTCTTGCCGACAGGCCGAAATTTCTTCGCGGTCGATGTCCGCGCGGTGCCGACGCCGTCGGCGTGGCGCATCGGCAAGCTCTCCGCCGAACGGCTCGTTGAAAACCATTGGCGCGAGCAAGGCGAATGGCCGCGGTCGATCGCGTTGTCGGCGTGGGGGACGGCCAACATGCGCACCGGCGGCGACGATGTCGCCCAGGCACTCGCGTTGATCGGCGCACAGCCAGCCTGGGAGGCCGGAACCGGCCGCGTCACCGGCTTCTCGATCATCCCCCTCTCCGAACTGCAGCGGCCGCGTATCGACGTCACCTTCCGCGTCTCCGGCCTGTTTCGCGACGCCTTCCCGTTGCAGATGGACCTGATCGACAGCGCGGTGCGCGCCATCGCCGCGCTCGACGAGCCGGACGATGCCAATCCGATCGCGTACGCCGTGAAGTCGGCGGTGAACAGGCTCGAGGCCTCGGGTGCAGGCAAGGACGAAGCGCTGCGGCGAGCAACCTATCGGGTATTCGGCTCGAAACCGGGCGCCTACGGCGCTGGACTGCAGGCTCTGATCGATGAAGGCCAATGGGAGCGGCGAAGCGAGATCGCCGACGTCTATCTTGCCTGGGGCGGATATGCCTACGGCTCCGGTTCCGACGGATCGGCGGAAGCCGCAGCCTTCAGCGCTCGGCTGTCGTCCGTCGACCTCGTTGCCCAGGCGCAGGACAATCGCGAGCACGACATCCTCGACTCCGACGACTACTATCAGTTCATGGGCGGTCTTGCGGCCACAGTCGAACACCTGCGCGGAACGGCGCCGCATATCGCGCTTGTCGACACCTCGCGTCCGGAAGCGCCGGTGGCCCGCAACCTCGCGCACGAAATCTCCCGCGTCGTGCGCGGGCGCGCCGCCAATCCCAAATGGATCGCCGGCGTGATGCGGCACGGCTACAAGGGCGCGTTCGAGATCGCGGCCTCGGTCGACTACCTGTTCGGATTTGCGGCCAGCACGCGCGCGGTCGGCAATCACCATTTCGACCAGCTGTTCGCGGCCTACCTTGAGAACGAGCGCGTGCGCGCTTTCATGGCGGAAACGAATCCCTCTGCGCTCAGGGAAACCGCCAGCCGCTTCCAGGAAGCGATCCGGCGCGGGCTTTGGCAGCCACGTTCGAACAGCGCGGCTGGAATGCTTGCGACGCTGACAGCCGACAAGGCAATCGAGAAAGAGACGGCCGCATGACGAACGCCCCGAGCGATGACGAAGCCAACGCCCGCCACCACGAGAAGATGCGCAAGCACAAGGCGGCGCGCGACAAGATGATGGCGACGAAGACGGGCGACAAGGGCCTGATCATCGTCAACACCGGCACCGGCAAGGGCAAGACATCGGCGGCGCTTGGCATGGTCTTCCGCCACATCGGCCACGGCTGGCCCGTCGCCGTCGTTCAATTCATCAAGTCGGCGACCTGGGAGACCGGCGAAGCGAAACTGCTGGCCAAATTTCCCGAACTCGCAACGCTGCATATCATGGGCGAAGGGTTCACCTGGGAGACCCAGGATCGCACCCGCGATATCGCGGCAGCGGAAGCCGCATGGGCGCGCGCCAAGGAGCTCATCCTCGACGACCGGCACCGTCTCGTCCTGCTCGACGAGCTGAACATCGTGCTGCGCTACGACTACCTGCCGGTCGCAGACGTCGTCGCCTTCCTGCGCGACGAAAAGCCAGCCGACAAGCATGTCGTCGTCACCGGCCGCAATGCGCATGCCGACCTGATCGAGATCGCCGATCTCGTCACCGACATGACGCTGGTCAAGCACCCGTTCCGGCAGGGCATCAAGGCCCAGAAGGGCATCGAGTTCTGATGCGCGCATCGACGCCCGCGGTGATGATCCAGGCGACCGGCTCGAACGCCGGCAAGTCGACCATCGTCGCGGGACTTGCGCGCCTGTTCACCCGTCGCGGCTTGAAAGTTGCCCCGTTCAAGCCGCAGAACATGTCGAACAACGCCGCCATCGCCGTCGACGGCGGCGAGATCGGCCGCGCGCAAGCCGTGCAGGCGCGCGCGGCTCGCATGGCGCCGAGCATCCACATGAACCCCGTGCTGCTGAAGCCGGAGACCGACACCGGCGCCCAGGTCATCGTGCACGGCAAGCGCGTCGGCTCACTCAAGGCCAGCAACTATGCCGCCGGCCGCACGCAGCTTATGTCGTCGGTGCTGGAAAGTTTCGAGCACCTGTCGCACGAAGCCGACCTCGTGCTGGTGGAAGGCGCCGGCAGTCCGGCGGAAATCAACCTGCGCCGCGGCGATATCGCCAACATGGGATTTGCCGGGGCCGCCGACGTGCCGGTGATCCTGCTCGGCGACATCGATCGCGGCGGGGTCATCGCCAGCGTCGCCGGCACGCATCTGGTGCTCCCGTCCGACGAACGCATGCGCATCCGCGGTTTTGTCATCAACAAGTTCCGCGGCGATCCGCGCCTGTTCGACGACGGGCTTGCCGCCATCACGCAGATGACCGGATGGCCATCGCTCGGGCTTGTGCCCTGGCTGCCGCATGCGGCGTGGCTGCCCGCCGAGGACGCCGTCGACCTCGATCGCAAGAGTACGACGGGAGCGGCTGCGCTGACGATCGCAGTCCCGATGCTGTCACGCATCGCCAATTTCGACGACCTCGATCCGCTCGGCATGGAGGTGGGCGTCAATCTCGTCTTCGTTCGTCCCGGCGAACCGATCCCGGCGCAGACCGACGTGGTCATCCTGCCCGGCACGAAATCGACGATCGGAGACCTTGCCTTCCTGCGCGCGCAAGGCTGGGACGTGGATATCAAGGCGCATGTTCGACGCGGCGGACGCGTGCTCGGCCTTTGCGGCGGCTATCAGTTGCTCGGCCGGACAGTGGCCGATCCCGACGGCGCTGACGGCGAGGCCGGGACTGTCGAGGCGCTTGGATTGCTCGATATCAGCACGGTGATGTCGTCCGATAAATCCACGCGGTCGGTCTCCGGCGTCCATTGCGCAACGGGCGAACCGGTCCACGGCTATGAAATTCATCTCGGCCGCAGCGAAGGCCGCGACTGCGACAGGCCTGTCGTGGTCATCGACGAACGGCCGGACGGCGCAAGCTCGCCTGACGGACGCGTGCAAGGCACTTATCTGCACGGCCTGTTCGCGAGTGATGGATTTCGCAGCAAGTGGCTCGCGGATTTCGGCATCGCGTCCACGATGGCCTATGAAAGCCGGATCGAACAGGCGCTGGATGCGCTCGCCGATCACCTCGAAGAGCATCTCGACGCCGACGCCATCCTCGAGATCGCCCGCAGCCGTCAGAGCACGGCAGCCAGCAGCGCGTAAGCCATGGCCTGAAGCGTACACGCGCCGGCAAACACCCACAGCGCCCGGCGAATGTCGTCAGGAACCGCAGTCTTGCGAGCGTCGACGTTGAGAAACGGGTCATCGACTCGGCGTTCCGCATATTGACGAGGCCCGGCCAGGGCGATGCCGAGGGCGCCGGCCATCGCACTTTCCGGCCAGCCGGCGTTCGGCGAGCGGTGCTTGCTTGCATCCCGTCCCATGACGGCAAGTGACGTCGCGACTTTCCCGCCGGCTATCGGCGCAGCCAGTCCGAGCAAGAGTCCCGAGATGCGTGCGGGAAGAAGATTGAGAAGGTCGTCCAGACGCGCGGCGGCCCATCCATAGCATTCATGGCGCGCGGTGCGGTGGCCGATCATCGAGTCCGCAGTGTTGACCATCTTGTAGATCAGCAACCCGGGCAACCCGAACAGCGCGAGCCAGAAAACCGGCGCGACCACGCCGTCCGAGAAATTCTCGGCGCACGATTCGATCGCGGCGCGGCAAACGCCGCTCTCGTCCAGTGTGGACGGCTCGCGGCCGACGATCATGGCAACCGCATCGCGTGCCGCTGCGAGCCCACCTTCGCTGAACGCCGCATGAACCCGCGCCACATGATCGTAGAGGCTTCTCTGCGCAATGAAGATTGCGGCTATGATGGCGATGAGAAACTCTCCACCCGGGATGCGCCGCAAGCCCGCATCGGCGAGATATCCTGCGCCTCCCGACACTACAACGAGCGCCGCAATCGAGGCGACGCCGGCAAGTCGCCGCCCCCCTGGTGATTGGCGCTCGTCATTCAACAGGCGATCCAGCGCGCCGATGGCCGCGCCCATCAGTACGATCGGATGCGGCAACCTGCGCCACAGCCACGGCGGATCGCCGATCAGTGCATCGATGGCGAGTGCGCCGAGCAGCAGCAGGAGCGCGTCGGACGAGAGCAGCACCGTCAGTGCCTCAGCCGCGCGAGCTCCGCGGCCAGGCGATCGAGCGCTTCCACCAGCATCGGACCGCCGCACACCGTCAGCCGCTCGGACACGACAATCCGCTTTTCCGGCGGATAAAGTTTTTCCAGCGCCGGATGTAGCAGAAACGCCTTGCCCTGATCTTCAGCCACATCGCCGCTATCGGAGAGCAGCAGCAGGTCTGGTTTGAGCTGGATGATGGCTTCAAGCGGCGCAAAGCCGCCAAGCCTGAGACCGAATGCCGACGCAGAGTTCGACAACCCGACCTCCGCAAGCATCGCGCTGGTCAGGCTGTCGCTGCCCGACACCCAGCCACGCCGCGACACCGCGAGCACCTTGTAGGGTTGCCCCTTGACCTGAACGCGCATGCGCGCAACGGCAGCATCCAGCCGGGCGACCTCAGCCGCAGCGCGGTCGGGGTGGCCGACGATCTCGCCCATTCGCCTGATCTGCGAGCGGACATCGTCGAAGGATCGGGCGGCATCGAACTCAACGACACGCAGCCCCTTCTGCTTCAGCAGCTCCCGGGTTGCACGCTTGGTGAAGCGGCCGGCAACAACGACATCCGGCTTGAGGATCAGCACATCCTCGGCCTCGCCCGACAGCTTTGGAAATTTTTCTGCCTCGCGGGCGGACCAGGACCGCACGGCATCCCGTGAATACGGGCTGAGGCCGAGAACCTGTTGCGGATCGGCCAGCGCGAGCAGCAGCTGGTCGGTGCAGACGTTGATCGAGGCAATGCGGGGCTGCTGCGCCGAAGCGGGCGTCGGCATTGCCGCCGCCAGCATGGTCGTAACCACCAGCGAAGCCGGCCTCAACCACTCGCGCGCGCGGGAAAACAATGGCAATAGAGGCGCATGAAGCATGGCGGCGACTTGAGCGAAGCGATGGCGCGCTACGGCGGGCCGATCGAGGCGTGGCTCGATCTCTCCACCGGCATCAATCCGCTGCCCTGGCCGGTGCCAGCGGAGCTTGTGCAAGCCGCGTTGCACAGACTTCCATCCAAAGCCGACGAAACCGCGCTGATCCAGACTGCGCGAGTGGCCTATCGCGTCCCGCCCGGCGCCGACATCGCCATCGCTCCCGGCACGCAGGCGCTGATCCAGTGGCTGCCGCACCTGGCTGCGGCCGGCGCAGTAGCGATCGTCGGCCCGACCTACAGCGAGCACGCGATCGCCTGGTCGCACGGCGGACGCGAGGTCATGACATGTGAAGACATCCGGAAGATGCCCGCGCAAGCGCGTCACGCCGTGATCGTGAATCCCAACAATCCGGATGGACGTACAGTCCCCATCGATGTCATCGCCGATGCCGCCGGCACGCTGCGCCAGCGCGGCGGATGGCTTGTCGTCGATGAGGCCTTTGTCGATGTCGAACCCGGCCTGTCGGCTGCGGCCTTGTGCGCCGAGCTTCCAGTCCTGATCCTGCGGAGCTTCGGAAAATTCTACGGCCTGCCCGGCATCCGGCTGGGCCTTGCCATCGCGGCTCCCGCCACGATCCAGAAAATCCGCAGTGCGCTCGGTCCCTGGGCCGTGTCCGGTCCCGCACTCAGCATCGGTGCGGCCGCCCTGCGCGACGAGTCCTGGGCAACAAACACGCGCAAAAGCCTGAGGGAGAAAGCTGCCAGGCTTGACGCGCTGCTTCGGCCCGCGGGATGCGAGGTCGTTGGCGGCACGACGCTCTTCAGGCTGATCCGGCACGCCGACGCCATGGCGCTGCACGAACGGCTCGCACGCCAGCACATCTGGTGCCGCAAGTTCGACTGGGCCAACGATCTCCTGCGCTTTGGCCTTCCCGCCAACGACACCGGCTTCGAGCGCATCAGCAAGGCGCTCACCTGAACGGGCCCGGACCATTCTTCAGGTCTCCGCCCACGGCACGATGACATCCTCGCCCAGATGCTGCGTGCGAAACGCGCTCACCCTGAAGGTGTCGGCCAGCACAGAGTCCGAGAGCGCGTCATGCGGCGTGCCCTGCATGACCAGTCGCCCCTGCGAGAGCACCAGCACGCTGTCGGCAAAACGCGCTGCGAGACCGAGCTCATGGCTGACGACAATCACCAGGGCGCCGTCGTCGGCCATGCGACGAAGCAGCCGCATGGCGTCGATCTGATACCGAGGATCGAGGGATGCCGTCGGCTCGTCCGCAAGGATCACCGGAGCCTCGACTGCGATCACCCGTGCCAGCGCGACGCGGCTCCGCTCGCCTCCGGACAGCTCGTTCACTTTGCGGCCAGCGAGCGCGTCGAGATCCGCCAGGGCCATCGCCCGCGAGACCGCGTTGCTGTCGGCGTCGTTCAACCGTGCCGGATCGGTCCCCCCATGCGGGTAGCGGCCGAGCGCCACCACATCGCGAACCGACAGCGGCCAATGCACCACGTGCCCCTGGGGCAGATACGATACTTTTCGCGCGCGCTCGCGGATTGATAGTTTTGCGACGTCATCATCGCCGACGCGAACTGCTCCGCCGAACGGCAATAGGCCGGCGACCGCCTTGAGCAACGTCGTCTTGCCTGCGCCGTTCGGGCCGACCAGCGCAACAACGGACTGCCGCGGCAGCGCCAGCGAGATGCTCTGCAGCACATCCCGGCCCGACAGCCGCACGCCCACATTCTGCAGTGCAAGGAAGGACTCGCTCACGACAGCCCTCCGCCCAACGATCTCCGCTCGCGCACGATAAGATACAGGAAAAACGGAACGCCGATGATCGATGTCAGCACGCCGACCTTGATGTCGGTGGTCGAAGGGATGATCCGGACCGCGATATCCGCAGCCAGCAGCAGCGCGGCGCCCGCGAGCGCCGCCGGCAGCAGCAAGCGCGTCGGATCGTGACCGACCAGCGGCCGCATCAAGTGCGGGGCGATCAAGCCGATGAAGCCGATCGTCCCCGATACGGCCACCGATCCGCCGACGCCGAGCGCAACGCCCAGGATGACCGCGAGACGCAAGGCGCCGACATTGACGCCAAGACTCTGCGCGGCCTCTTCGCCGAGGCTCAGAACGCGAAACGCGTGACGCCGGCTCAACAGGATTGCAGCGCCGGCAATGATGAACGGCAGCGCCAGCACGACATGGCGGAAGCTGCGGTCCTCGAGCGAGCCCAGCAGCCAGAACGCGATCTCCAGCGCCGCGAACGGATTCGGCGACAGGTTCATCGCCAGGGCCGTCATGGCGCCGGCCAGACTGGATATCGCGAGCCCAGCCAGGATCAGCAACAACAAGCTGGCGTTTCGCCCGGCGACGGTCAGCAGCAGGAACACCGACGCAAATGCAAAGCTGATCCCTGCAAGCGGAAGGATGAACGAACGCACATCCGCAAGACCGAGCGAGATGACGAGCACTGCGCCAAACGCAGCCGACTGCGGTGCACCGAACAGCGACGGCGAAGCGAGCGGATTGCGCAGCAGGCCCTGCAGTGCGGCACCAGAGAGACCGAGGATCGCGCCGATGGCGACGCCGAGGATCGCCCGCGGCAGGCGGATCTCCTGGACGATGATGCGCTGCTCTTCGCTCGCCCCGCCGAACAGCGCCTGCACGACGACCAGCGGCGACAGCCTGACCGGCCCGATCGCCAGCGACACGATCGCCAGCAGCACGACCAGTGCAGCGAAGATCAACAGCACGCCGCGCGAGGATTTTTGCCCGGCACTCACCATGACCCGCTCAGTCCCGCGTAGACCGCAGGCCCGGTCGTGCCGAAGTTCAGCACCTCCTGATATCGCTGGTTCAGGATGTTCTCCCCGCGCGCAAACACCTTCCAGGCGCCATTGAAGCGGTAGTCCATGTAGAGATCAACGCGCGTGTAGGCGGACAGCAGCCCGGTCTCGTTCGCACCGCTGAAGCGGTCGGAAACCGTGACGATGCGCGGCTCGATCAGCCAGTCCGGCGTCGGCGTGATGCTGATCGCGACGCGTGCGACGTGATCCGGCCGGCGAGCCAGGGTGAGATTGGTCCGCAGATCCTTGGCTCGCAGATTCGTGTAGGCGGCCCTCAAGCGAACGAAGGACGGAATGACTTCGACATCGACCGACGCTTCGAGGCCCGACGTCTCCGCGCGCGCGACGTTGAAATACCGCATGGCGGTCGAGTCGAACTCGATCAGGTCGCGAAAGCTGTTTGCGAACCCCGTCAGCGAGACGTTGACCCGTCCTGCAAAGAGGCTTTGATCGATGCCGGCATCGTAGCCAAAACTCTCTTCGGGGTTGAGGTTCGGGTTACCGAACGTCGGAGCGTAAAGCTGGAACAGGGTCGGCGCCTTGGCGCCGGTGCCCGCGCTCGCCCGCAGCTTGGTTCCCGTTTCAAAAATGGAATAGGCGGCGGTCGATCGCCATGTCTCGAACCTCGCCACGTCCGCGACGTCATCGACGCGGCCGCCGAGTGTCACATTGAAGCGTTCGCCGATCGGCAACTGCCACAGCGCAAAGCCGGACCGCGTGTCCTGGGTTGCGGCCAGCGTCGAAACCTTCGACCGCGCGATCGGCCGCAGCGCGGTCGTGAAGGTCGCTGCGGTCTCGTGCTCGACCTTTGCGCCGTAGACCAGCGACCCAAACGCGTCCATGCGCAGCGTGCCTTGATACTCGGTGCCAAGCCGGTCGCCGATGAAATCGGACACGACCCGCGTGGTATTGGCCGGCAGCATATTGATGCGGAAGGTCGTCTCATCGAACTTCCGGTCGTTGCGGTTGGCGAAGACGTTGAGGCTATGGGTGAGACGGCCATCGAACGTATCGACGCTGGTTCGCGCATTGACCTGGCTGAACCACCTGTCCGCGACAGCGGGCGTATCCGGAAAGGCCCCGGTCGCCGCGTCGAAGTCCGAGCGCGTGAAAGACGACAGCGCACCCGCGTCGAAACGAAAGCCTTCGCCAGAGTCGTATCCGACACGCGCCGATCCGGCGACCCGCGCAAAACCATCGGATTCCAGGTTCGGGAAACGCGCCTCGATCGCAGGGATCCGATAGCCGTAGCGGGAGAAGCCATCGCTCTTCTGCAAGGCAGCCGTCGCCGCATAGGACCAAGGCCCCTTTGAGCCCGATACGGCGCCGGTTCCGGACACGGTGCCGTAGCTTCCGCCTTCAATGGCGGCGTCGACCCGCGCGGGGCCGCTGCCCTTGCGGGTGATGATGTTGATGACGCCGCCGATGGCATCCGATCCATAGAGCGCGCTTTGCGGGCCGCGCAGCACTTCGATCCGCTCGATCGCTCCCGGCGCAAACATGGCGAAGTCGAAATCGCCGCTGGCGTTCGCGGGGTCGTTAGCGCGAACGCCGTCGATCAGCACCAGCGTCTGCCCGGTATTGCCGCCGCGCAGGCGGACCGTCGTCGTCGCACCAGGCCCGCCCGACTCGCTGATGTCGAGCCCCGGAACGGTACGCAGCGCATCGACGAGCGAGGTGGGATTGGTCGCGGCGATCGTCGCAGCATTGACGACGCTGATCGCGCTGCCCGTGCGGTCGAGAGCGACCGGCACCCTGTCGGCTGTGACCACCAGTTCCGGCAACGTTTGCGACGCCGATTGCGCGAAGGTGGTGTCAGCGCAGGCGATCGACGGCAGGCAGCACAAGGCTGTACGAACAAGGAAACGCATTGTGCTCAGTGACCCAGAACCTGTTGATCATCGTCGATCTCATCGTCAGCACGGTCGTACTCGACCAGCCAGCGTTGCAGCGCCAGAAATTGCGGGCTGACCGACTTGAGTTGACGCAAGGCGAGGCGAATACTCGTTCGTGCAGACCGTCCAGCCGGAAGGTTTTCACTATCCGGGCCCCTCCCCGCAGCGACCAGCGAGGTGACCTGCGTCTTCAATTGCAGGGCCTCCGGGTCACCGTAGCGCGCCAGCATGGCCTGGAATGCATCGTGGCGTGCGGCATCGAACTCATGCGCGCGTCCCATCGCGTCCTTCAGCGGATGCGCGGGATAAAGGTGCGCACACGGAATCCAGCCTTCGGGGATTGGCTCGGTCGCGGCATGTGTCCGCTTGTGCTGCAACAACTTCGGCAGGACGTGCGTGTGCGGGCCATCGGGGCTCTTGCCACCGGCCGGAGGAATCGGTTGATACACCTCGGCCCGGCCGATGCGACTGATGAACACGCGATGCGGACTGGCCGCAAGAATGATTTTCATCGCCGGATTGTCGGCAGCAAACACCGGACGCCCAAGGCATTTTCGCAGCTCCGACACGACTGAGGCGTCCGCAACTCGGACGCACAGGTCCGCCTGCTTCGCTCCAAGCCCAAGGTCGAAGAGAATTGCCCCCCGGTCCTTGGGCTGAAGCGCGCCGGTGTCCACGCCGAGCTCGGTCAGAGCCGTGCGCCCGTTCATGGCGCAGGTCGCGTCCGGCAGACACAACGCGACGCGATGATTCCATCCGAGCTTGCTGATGCTTTCGGAGGCAAATGGTCTCAAGTCCTCAACCGGGCTGATGCGTATGCCGCCGCGCGCGGTAAACGCCGACGCGTGGTCGCTACCGAAATCGAGCGACGTTTCTTCGCCAGCGTCGCGTGTAAATTCAGCGATGCCTCCGAAGGTGCCGAGACTCCACTGGGTCTCGGGGTCCTTCATCTGATCGGCGATGAATTGCAGAACGTCTGACATCTTATCCACTCGCTTCCGCTTCGAGAGAAGTCCACGGCAACACGAACGGAACGCCATCGCGTTCGCCTCGCACCACCGCCACACCATACACCGCTGCGATATTGTCGTCGGTCAGCACATGCCTTGGTTCGCCCGCCGCATGAACCACGCCGCCGGACAGCAAAACAAGTCGGTCGCAATACCGCGCCGCAAGCGCCAGATCGTGCAACACGACGACCACACCGCCACCGGCCGCAATCTTCCTGCGCAACAGCTGCATCACCTGCAACTGATGCAGCGGATCGAGCGCAGCCACCGGCTCGTCCGCAAGCAGCATCGGCGCCTCGACCGCCAGCGCCCGCGCCAGCAGCACGCGCATGCGCTCGCCGCCGGAAATCTGGTTCATGGTCCGGTCGCGCAGGGCTGCAATATCGGCGGCAAGCATCGCGCGCTCGATTGCTGTGCGGTCGGCAGCCGCCGACTTCTGAAAGCGCTGACGATGCGGAAGGCGGCCGAGCGCGACCAGCGCCTCCACCCGCATCGGCCAGTGCACCTCGCCGCCCTGCGAGAGATAGGCGATCTGCCGCGACAGCTCGGCCGCGCCGACCTCGGCGGCACTCCTGTCTTCGTATCTCACCCGGCCACTGTCGGGTGCACGCAGGTTGGCGAGTGCCCGCAGGAGCGTCGTCTTGCCGGAACCGTTCGGTCCGATCAGCCCGACGATCTCGCCTGCGCCGGCAACGAAGTCGACGCCACGCAGTGCGTCAACGCTGCCGAGCCGGACGGAAATATTTTCTGCCTCGATCCGCATCACGCCTCGCTGCGCAGTCGCCAGATCAGGCCGAACAGAAACGGCGCGCCGATGATCGCCATCACCACGCCGAGCTTCAACTCAGGCCGGATCGGCAGCGAGCGAACCGCGACATCGGCCAGCAGCGTCAGCACCGCGCCGCCGAGGCCGCTGACCAGCAGCAGCTTGCCCGGCTGCTGCCGTACCCACGGACGCAACAGATGCGGCACCACCAGGCCGACGAAGGCAACCGCGCCCGTGACGGCGACCGCACTGCCGACGCACAGTGCCGTGCCGGCGATCAACTGCAAGCGCAGGCGACCGAGATTGAAGCCCATGCTGGTGGCGGTGTCCTCGCCGAGCGTCAGGCTGTCGAGCGCGGGTCCGGTCAGGATCAGCATCAGCCAGCCCGCGGCCATCAACGGCAGCACCAGCCAGACGTATTGCAGGCTGCGGTCGGCCAGCGAGCCGAGCAGCCAGTAGACGATCTCCGTCACCGCAAACGGATTTGGTGCAAGGTTGAGCGCCAGCGACGTCAGCGCGCCGGCAAAGCTGTTGATCGCGACGCCGGCGAGGATCAGCGTCATCGTGCCGGCGCCCTGCCCCGCAATGCCGTACAGCATGAAGGTCGCAATCGCAGCGCCAGCGATGCCGCCGAGCGGCAGCACCAGCGGCGCCGCGCCGGCGAGCCCGAAGTAGAACACGATGACGGCGCCAAGGGCAGCCATGCCGGACACGCCGGTGATGCCGGGCTCGGCCAGCGGATTGCGCAAGAGCCCCTGCATCGCGGCGCCGGCGATGCCGAGGCTGAAGCCGACCAGCGCGCCAAGGATCATGCGCGGAATCCGCAATTCGATCAGCACCAGCGCGCCGAGGGTCGATCGGCCTTGCAAGGCATCGGCGGCCGCCTGAGACACGTCGAGCGGCGCATAGCCGACCGAGAGGGAGCCCAGCGCCAGCACGATGACCAGCAACAGCAGATACGCGACCAGCGCGCCGTAAGACACGCGCTCGCGCAACGGAAGGCTGTTTGACACGCCGGTCGTCATTGCGTCGATCTTGAGCGGACGACGTCGCTTGCGACCGCATCGAGCCGCTCGACGGCCTCGGCGATGCCGGGACCGCCGCAATTCCACAACCGGCTCGGCATCACGACGATCCTGGTCTGCTTGAGCTGCGACAGGATCGGATGGCTCAGTAACTCGGTCGCCTTGGACGCAGGGCCGTCGCGGCTGGCGCTGACGATCAGGACATCGACCTGATGCAGGGCGACGATCTCGAGCGGGATCTGGCCGTAGTTGTCGATGCGGAGCTTTGCCGCAATGTTGTCGAGCCCCGCCGCGGTCATGACTTGATCGGCAAGGGTGCCCTCGCCGACCGTGAAGCCGTTCGGATTCAAGACGACTGCAGTCGGCCGCATGCTCCGCGGCTTGCCGGCCACGGCAGCAATTCGCCGGTCGATCTCGTCGATCAGCCGCCGCCCCCTCTCCTCGGCCTGAACCAGCGCGGCGACGTCGCGGATTTGCTTGCGCACATCGTCGAAGCTGCGCGGAACGCCAAGTTCGACCACCGGGATCGCCGTGCGCTTCAGCATGCCGACGGCAATACGGGTCGTGAACGTGCCGGCCAGCACGAGGTCGGGGTCGGCCGCGATCACCTGCTCGGCGAGCCCGTGATTGATCTGCACCCGTTCGGCAAGGTCCGGCACGTTCGAGCCGGACCCGCGTGACAACCACGTCACCGAGGCGACTTTTGCCGGATCGGCGAGGCGCAGCAGCAACTCGTCAGTGCAAAGATTAAGCGAGACGATCCGTTGCGCCGGACCTGCCGCCCGCGCAAGCGTCGACGACAGCAGCGAAGCGGCCACCGCACCGGCAATCGTCATTGCGAATGGCAGTGACCGCATCGACCCTGTCTCGTTCAACATCAGTTGGTCAGGCGTATCCCGCCGTAGACTGCAAAGCCTGGACGCAGGAAGCCGGTCGGGTCTTCGTACCGCTCATCGAACAGATTGTCGATGCGCGCGAACACCTTCGCATAGTCGTTGACCTTGTAGTCGGCGGCGACGTTGACGATGGTGAAGCCCGGCGCAACCAGCCGCGGGATCGAGAAGTCGCGGTTGCCGTCGATCCACTCGCCCACATGCAGCACGGTCGTCGACAGCGTCAGCGGGTCGATCGGATTCCACCAGGCCGTCAGGCTCGCCTTGTGGCGTGGCCGGCGCAGCAGTCGCTCGTTCGCAACGGCATCGAATGCATCGGTGTAGGTGTAGTCGGCGCGGAACCAGAGCCGCTCGACCGGATTGACGGCGACGAAAGCCTCGACGCCGGACGTCTCCACCTTGCCGATATTGATGTTGGTGCGAACGGTGAAGGGCACGGTGCTTACGATACCGGTGCCGGAGATCAGGTTGGTGATGTCGTTCTGGAACCAGGTCGCGCCGAAGCGGACACGGTTGTCGAACAGCGGCTGCTCGAAGCCGACGTCGTAGCCGGTGCTCTCCTCAGGCCGCAGGTTCGGGTTGGCGACAAACGTCGGCGGGAAATTGACGAACAGTTGGCTCAAGGTCGGCGCCTTGAAGCCGGTGCCGTAGCTCGCCTTCAGCTTGGTCTCGGTCACCGGGATCAGCAGCGCCGGAGCGACACGCCACGTCGTCGCCTCGCCGAAGCGCTCGTTGACGTCGTGACGAACGTTGCTGACGACAAAGAAGCGCTGGGCGAACTCCGACTGCAGCTCGGCATAGCCGGCGCTGTTGGTGTTGTCGGCGTTCACCGTCGTGGTGCCCATGCTTTCGACCTCGGTCTCGAGGCCGGTGACCAGCGTCTGGCCCGGCATCAAGAGCGTGACGCCGCGCCAATCGCCCTTGGTGCGCCGTCCTGCATCGATGGTCGTGACCGCTCCCGGGTGCTGCTTGTTCTCTCTGAAGTGGTCGGTGTAGTTGATGCCGAGGTAGCTGGTGAAGCGACCATCGAAGCCGGTCCAGACCGCTTCACCGCGGGTGAAGAACTGCTTGACGTCCTGCGTGCCCTGCGCCGAGCGCGGCCGACCCAGGAAGGTCGGCGGCAGGAACTCGTCGCCGGTGAACCGCAGCTCGCTCTCGGTGTAGCGGCCGACGGCGTTGAGGCGGAAGCTCTCGCTGATATCGACGCCGACCTTGGTCGAAGCCGTGTAATTTTCATAGAAGTTGCCGATCGCGGCGCGTCCCGGCGGCAGCAGGTTCGGCGGCGTCACCGGCGTATCGCCCGCGCGGAAATGCGCAACATTGAACGCGTAGTCGAAATTGTCCTTCGAGCCCGACAGGCTGGCCGTCTGGTTGAACGTATCGAACGTTCCGCCTTCGACCAGGCCGGTAATCTTCGCCGGGCCCTTGCCGCGTTTGGTGATGATGGAAATCACGCCGCCGATGGCATCGGCGCCATAGAGGCCGCTCTGCGGACCGCGCAGCACCTCGATGCGTTCGATATCGTTGGCGAGCACTTGACCGAAATCGAATGCACGGTTCGGAGTGCTCGGATCGCTGACATCGATGCCGTCGATCAGCACCTTGGTGTGATTCGAGTTGGTGCCGCGCATGAAGATCGACGTCAGACCGCCGGGTCCGCCGTTCTGCACGATGTTGAGGCCTGGAACGTTGGCCAGGATGTCCGGCACCGTTCGCCGCTGCTCGCGCTCGATTTGCTCGGCGGTGATGACCGTCACCGAGCTCGCCACCTGAGCTTCCGGCGTCGGCACGCCGGTCGGGCTGACGACGATGGTCGGCAGGATGCTCGGCGACGCCGACTGCTGCGCGATGGCGCTGGTTGAAAATCCGGCGGCGAGAATGGCTGTAAGCGATACGGAATGCAGCGATTGCCGCAAACGTGCGGCGGTTGTGAATGGAATACGACTCATCGCGAGAGACCTCGGGTGACAGCATGTGGCACGTCACCGCGAACGAAGCCCCTCGCCGCTGCGGCTGCAGCGGATCAGGCACCTATCGATACACCCCGACCGATATGCTCGCGTGTGACCACGGCTGACGGCAGGTCTCCTGGCTCGCGGATCGCTATCTGACGTCGCCTTCCCGGGCCGAGGACCCAGTGGCATCTGACGCAGATTCACCGCTTACAGTTGCGGGGGCAGCCGCAGCTTGATTGGGAAGACCGAAAATCGGGCCAATCTCTGCGTTCCCGTTTAATCCCCGAAGGGAACCGTCACAAAGACTATAGGAACGCGAAATCAATCCTGTCAATTGCTTGGCGATATTGGGGCAACGGCCCACGACGGAAGCTTTCCGCCTGTTGCCGATCCGCCTCGAAGGAAGGTTGGGACATTCGACTTGTCGCACGGCACGCCATCCAGTGGATAAGTGACATTCGCCAAGTGGATGGCCATCCTGCTTGTGTTGTTTCCGAGTGCCCCCTTACACTCTGCCCAACAAGGCCCGAGAGCGCGCCACTAAATAATAATCAGGGAATAATGCACCAATGAGAATCCAGCCCGAGGTTGCGGCCTTCGTCGGCGATATCGATTTCGATCCGGATGCCCTTTTCGCAAAGTATATGAGCGAGCGCGACAAGCGCCTGCGCGAAGACGGCATCGACCAGTATGTCGAGGTCAAGGCGCAGTTCTCGCGCTACATCGAAGACCCCTATGTCGAGCCGGGGTTCACCCGTGCGCCGGTGTTCGACGAGGTACAGTTTGCGATCGTCGGCGGCGGATTTGGCGGCTTGTTGATGGGTGCGCGCCTGCGCGAAGCAGGCTTCGAGGATCTGCGCATCATCGAGAGCGGCGGCGATGTCGGTGGCACCTGGTACTGGAATCGCTACCCCGGCGCGATGTGCGACGTGGAATCCTACTGCTACCTGCCGCTGCTGGAAGAGCTCGGCTACATGCCGAAGCACAAATATTCGTTCGCGCCGGAGATCCTCGAGCACAGCCAGCGGATCGCGCGGCATTTCCGCCTCTACGATAACGCGCTGTTCCAGACCGCGATCACCGAACTGCGCTGGGACGAGAGCGCCGAGCGCTGGATCATCAGCACCAATCGCGGCGACCGCTTCAAGGCGCAGTATGTGGCGATCGCCAACGGCCCGCTGCATCGGCCGAAGCTGCCTGGCATTCCCGGTATCAACGAGTTCAAGGGATACACGTTTCACACGAGCCGCTGGGACTATGGCTACACCGGCGGCTCGAGCTACGGCAATCTTGACCGCTTGAAGGACAAGCGCGTCGGCATCATCGGCACCGGCGCCACGGCCGTTCAATGCATTCCCCATCTCGGTGAAGCGGCGAAACACCTGTACGTGTTCCAGCGTACGCCCTCCTCCATCGACGCGCGCAACAATCGCGAAACCGACACGGCATGGGCCGCGACGCTCGAGCCCGGCTGGCAGAAGCGGCGCATGGAGAACTTCAACATTCTCGTCTCGGGCGGCGACCAGGACGAAGACCTCGTCGGCGACGGCTGGACCGACATCTTCCGCAACCTGACGGCTACGGCCGTGGCTGAAGCCTCGCGAAAGCTCGGCCGCCGCCTCACCAGCGACGAGCGCAACCAGCTCCTGGTGCTCGCCGACTACAAGAAGATGAACACGATCCGCAACCGCGTCGACAGCATCGTCAAGGATCCGGCGACGGCTGCGGCGCTGAAGCCTTGGTACCGGCAGTTCTGCAAGCGTCCGTGCTTCCACGACGAATATCTTGAGACCTACAACCGGCCCAACGTCACGCTGGTCGACACCAACGGCACGGGCGTCGACTGCATGACCGAAGGTGGCATCGTCGCCAACGGCCAGGAGTACGGGATCGACTGCCTGATCTTCGCGACGGGCTTCGAGGTCGGCACCTCGTTCACCCGCCGTGCCGGCTACGACGTCATCGGCCGCGGCAGCAAGGCTTTGTCGGAGCACTGGGAGAACGGCATGCGCACGCTGCACGGCATGACCGTGCACGGCTTCCCGAACCTGTTCTTCGTCGGCCGCAGCCAGTCGGCCACCACCGTGAACCTGCCGCTGTCGCTGGAGAACCAGACCCGGCATGTCACCTACATCGTCAGCGAAGCACGCGAGCGCGGCGTCAAGACGTTCGAGCTGACGGCGGAGGCTGAAAGCGCCTATGTGCAGGAGGTGCGGCGGCTCTCCGGCATCGGCGAGCGCTTCTACCGCGAATGCACGCCGGGCTACTACAACAGCGAAGGCGCGGCCGGCAACAAGAACGGCTTCTTCTCCGAGTCGTATGGCGCAGGCTCGCTGATCTTCTTCGACATGCTCGACAAGTGGCGCAGCGACGGGCGCATGGACGGGTTGTCGTTGCGCTGACAACGGAGGCGAGCCGTGAGCCTGAGCGACAAGCGCATCCTCGTCATCGGCGGCGGATCTGGCATCGGTTTCGCGGTGGCGGAGGCCGCGGCCGGCGCCGGCGCGCAGGTGACGATCGCCTCGAGTAATCAGGACAAGGTTACGGCTGCAGCAGCGCGGATCGGCAACCGCACGTTGGGCGCGCAGCTCGACATGACGCGTGAAGACGAGGTCGCCGCGTTCTTCGGCAAGACGCAAGCCTTCGACCACATCGCCTTTACAGCAGGCGACTGGAGCGGTCCGCGCCGTGCGCCACTGGTCGAGCTCGACCTGGAGCAGGCAGCAGCGATGTTCAAGGTTCGGTTCTGGGGCGCAGTGGCCGTCGCCAAGCATGCGGTCAAAGCGATGCCGGCCGGCGGCTCGCTGACGCTGACCGACGGCATGATCGCGCACCGGCCGCAAAAAGGCTCGGCGATCTCCACCGCCATGACCGGCGCGGTCGAGCACCTGACCCGCGCACTCGCGATCGAGTTCGCGCCCGTGCGCGTGAATGCCGTCTGCCCGGGCCTGGTCCGCACCGGAATCTGGGACCGCATCCCGGAAGATCGGCGCGAGCAGGAGCTAAAGGCGATGACCAGCCGGCAGTTGCTTCCGCGCGCTGGCGAGCCCGATGAGGTCGCGGAGGCCTACATTTACCTGATGCGCGGCGGCTACACGACGGGCCAGGTGCTTTACGTCGAAGGCGGGCGTGCGCTGACGGGCTAAGCCACGCGTGCGGCGAGAGAAAAGCCGCACTTTCGCCATCAATACTAACGACCGTTTACCAGGACCGCTTCGCAGAAAGGAAGTCGCCATGCACTCCTTGCGTCGTCTCCCTGTGCTTGTTGGCCTGCAGCTCATCGCCACCGTCGCGCTTTTCCCGATCCACGCCCAGGCCGCCGACGACAGCCAAACGCCGCTCACCGAATTCAAGTCGCAGTTCAAGGAGGTTCGAAAGAACCTCGAGGCTGCGAACGGAAAGATCCAGAACAGCGCGAACGCGATCGAAAAGCTGTCCAGCCCTCAGGCGGCGCGCAAGCAGGTCGAAGAACTTCAGGCCATGGTCTCCGAAACGCTCGGCCTCGTGTCCGACAACGGCGATTTTGCTTCGCTTGGCGCGAAAGCGCTCAGCTATTCGCGATCGAAACTGGAGCAGATGCGCAAAGAGACGCGGTTCGACGACAAGGAGCGCAAGGCGCTCGAACAGCGATGGGAAAGGATCACCGCCGATACCGAAAAGGCTGTCACAGACTTGACGACAGCGGGCCGCGAATTCGCGCAGCTGCTGCGCGTGATCCAGACGCGTGGCGATTATGCCAGGGAAATTCTCGAAGCTGAGAGTGCGGAAGCGATGGTGAAAGTCATACAGAACCTAGCCAACGACATCCGCAACGGCTCGGAAGCGCTCAAGGCGTTCATCCGCACACTCACCCCACCCGACGCATGACCCGGTGTTCGCGCGCCATTCTCCTGCTCTGCTGCGGTATCGGCCTGGCAGGCTGCGTCCCCGAATCCGGCTTCGTCGAAATCAAGCGGAAGGCCACCTTGCATCGCGACGACGTGCTGATCGTCAACAAGACGACGGTGACAAACCTGGCGGCGAAGGACTCCGCCGTCATCAAGCAGCCGACAGGCACGACGACGCTAAGCCTGAAACGCGGCGAGCGAGTCGAAAAACTCTGCGAGTTTCCCATCAGCAAGAACCGGCTGACCACGGTGACGCTCACCACGACCAACGCGCTCGTGCGCTGCACGACGCAGTCGTAGCTCACGATGCCTGCTTGCCAAAGCCGCGCTGACGCAATAAGTGTTCAATGAACACTTATTCAAATATTGCGCGCGGGAGCGAGCGTCATGAAAGCCGTCGTCGTCGACACGAAGGATCCGAGGCGGCTGGTCATCAAGGATGCGCCACGGCCCGAGCCAAAGCCTGGCGAGATGCTGGTGAAGGTGCACGCGATCTCGCTCAATCGCGGCGAGACGCGCATGGCGTTGAAGGAAGCTGCGGACGGATGGCGACCAGGATGGGATTCGGCCGGCGTCGTCGAGACGGCTGCAGCTGACGGCTCCGGACCGGTCGCAGGCAGCCGGGTCGTTTGCACGAACGGTTTTGGCGGCTGGAGCGAATACATCGCCGTCGCACCGCCGTTCGCGGCGATCATTCCCGAAGCCGTGTCGTTCGAGGAGGCGGCTTCGCTTCCCGTCGCTGCGCTGACCGCGCGGCGCGCGTTGCAACTCGGCGGCGACCTGAAGGGCCGGAAAGTGCTGGTGAGCGGCGCCTCGGGTGGCGTCGGCACATTCGCCTTGCAGCTTGCCCGATTGCACCACGCGCGCGTCGTCGCCGGCATTCGCTCGGAAGTGCAAGCGGACATGATGCGCCGGCTTGGCGCCGACGAGGTGGGGATCGGCAGCGATCTCGCCGGTGCCGGCCAATTCGGTCCTTATGACCTCATCCTTGAATCGGTCGGCGGACAATCGCTCGCCGCCGCGCTCAGCATGCTGGCGCCGGGCGGGACCTGTGTTCTGTTGGGCGCCTCGGCCGGCTCGCAGACGACTTTCGACGCTGCAAAATTTCGCGTCGGCGGCACGACGCTCTACGGCCTTGTCATGGGATACGAATTCCGGCGCGAGCAGCCGGGCGTCGGCCTCGCCGAACTGCTCGGCCTGGTCGCCGAGCGCAAGCTGCGCCCCGAGATCGCCGTGACCGGCAAGGTGAGCGAGATTGCCGAGGTCGCACCAAGGCTGATCGAGCGCGGCTTCGTCGGCAAGGCCGTCCTCACCTTTTGAGGCATTTACCAAAGCTGCACACGCATCACTGGCATTCCCTGGCCACGGCGGCTTGGCGGGAACGTTGGTTCCGAATTCAAGTTATCCGTACAAACCTGAAAAGGGGTACGGCGATGAAAACCCTAGCCACCGTAGCTGTCGCGTCGATGCTTGTGCTTGCCCCTGCTAGCTGGGCCCAGGCTCAATCGCCGCCAAACGGGCCCGGCACCGCCAGCGGTGCAGCTCCGTCAGCGGCGAATCCGAATCGGGTGCCGTCGGGCGGAACGCTCCAGTCGACGACACCACCCGTAAATACCGGGCCGGCGGCGACGAGCAGCAGCGGCACGGTTGGCCAGTCGGGACGGTTCACTCAGCCGCAGGAACCGTCCACTCGGCTGCTGGACCCGAAAGAGGATCCGATCGTGCAGCAAAGCGAGCATGAAGTCTCCCGCCGTATCAAGAGCATCTGCAAGGGTTGCTGACACTGCAACGTGTGGCGTCATCATCTCACTACCGCAAGCGGCGAAGCCCGGCTGAAGTATGGAGCGCGCACGGAACTTTTCCCGCTCCGGCACGTTTGCGGCCGGTTGGGGGCTTCCATGCAGGGCACCTTGGTCAGCGTTCTGAGTACCCGACTTTCAGCTCGCGACACGCGAGTGCGATATCGCGAAAAGCTTGCGCGAATCGCGCTGGACTCGGTGGTGCAGTTCACCGCCTTGCTCGATGCTGACGGCGCCGTCCTCGATATCAATCAAGCCACGCTCGATACCGGAGGGCTGAAGCTCGCCGATGTCGAGGGACAGCCGTTCTGGACGACGTTCTGGTGGCAGGCTTCGAACGAGAGCAGCATAACTCTGCAAGAGCAGATCCGACGCGCCGGGCTGGGCGAGCTCGTTCGCTGGGATACGCCGATCTGCGAATGCGCCGGCGAGGTGGAGACCCTCGTCATCGACGCGTCGCTCACGCCGGTCAAGGACGACCATGGCAAGGTCGCCTTCATCGCGTTCGAGGGCCGCGACATTACGGAGAAGAAGGCCCACGAGGGGGAGATCATCCGGCTTCGCGATGAACTCGCAACGCTCGAGATGCTGCGGGCGCAATTTTTCGCCAACATCAGCCATGAATCGCAGGAGCGCGAACGGGCGGAGGGAAACTTTCGCCTGCTAGTGCAGGCCGTCGTCGATTACGCGATCTACATGCTCGACCCGAAAGGAATCGTCACCAGCTGGAACGCCGGCGGCGAACGCATCAAGGGCTATCAGCCATCCGAAATCATCGGCCAACACTTTCGCCGGTTCTTCACCGAGCAGGACCGCACGGCGGGCCGGCCGGAACGGGCGCTCGAGACGGCCGCGCGCGAAGGAAAATACGAAGCTGAAGGCTGGCGGGTTCGCAAGGACGGCACGCGCTTCTGGGCGAGCGTCGTGCTCGACGCTATTCGCGACAAACACGGCACGCTGATCGGCTTTGCCAAGATCACGCGGGACATCACCGAACGCCGCGAAGCCGCGCTTGCCCTGCAGGAATCGCAGCAGCAGTTCCTGCACGCGCAGAAGATGGAAGTCATCGGCCATCTGACCGGCGGCGTCGCTCACGACTTCAACAACCTGTTGACCATCATCATCGGCAACCTGGAAACGCTGCAGCGTGTTGCACAGGAGGAGCCCGCCGATCCTGCACGGCTGACACGGCTTGCCGACAATGCCATGCGTGGCGCCGAGCGCGCGGCCGCGCTGACGCAGCGCCTGCTTGCCTTCTCGCGTCAGCAACCGCTGCAGCCGAAGGTGCTCGATGTCAGCAAACTCGTCGGCGGCATGTCGGATCTGCTGCGCCGATCGCTCGGCGAACAGATTTCGATCGAAACCGTGCTCGCCGGCGGACTCTGGCGCATCCACGCCGATCCGAACCAGCTCGAAGTGGCGATCCTCAATCTCACCGTCAACGCGCGCGACGCCATGCCGAACGGCGGCAAGCTCACGATCGAGACGGCTAACATCGACATCGATGAACCCGCTGCGGACAGCAGGATCGACGTCATGTCCGGCCAGTATGTCGTCGTCTCCGTCACCGACAGCGGCACCGGCATGTCGCCGGACGTGCTCGATCGCGCCTTTGAGCCATTCTTCACCACCAAGGATGTCGGTGCAGGAACGGGGCTTGGCCTCAGCCAAGTCTACGGCTTCGTCAAGCAATCGGGCGGCCACGTCAAGATCGACTCCGAAGTCGGCAAGGGTACGCGCGTCCGGCTCTATCTTCCCCGCCTGCATAACGCCGCTGAAGATGACGCGCAGTTCGCTCGGGACGCATCGCCGCCGCGCAGCGACGTGTCCGAAACCGTTCTCGTGGTCGAGGACGACGAAGGCGTCCGCAATCACACGCTGGAGAGCCTGCACAACCTTGGCTATCGCACACTCGAGGCACCCAACGGACGGACCGCGTTGGAACTGCTGCGGAACCATCCTGAAATTCAGCTTCTGTTCACCGACGTCGTACTACCCGATGGCATGAACGGTCAGCAGCTGGCAAGCGAGGCAAGGCGTCAGCAACCAGACCTCAAGGTGTTGATGACGACCGGCTACGCCCGCAATGCGATTTTGCACGATGGCAAGGTCGAACCGGGTGTGCAATTGATCACCAAGCCGTTCTCCTATGCTGCTCTTGCAGCAAAGATTCGGAGTGTCCTCGATATGCCCACGCGATCCGGAAGGATTCTGCTGGTGGAAGACGAACTGCTGATCCAGATGCTGGCTATCGACCAGCTGGAATCCCTCGGATTCAAGGTCGAGACCGCCGCCTCCGCCACCGAGGCCATGAGCAAGATCAAGCTCAACGACGACCTCGAAGCGGCCATCGTCGACATCGGCCTCCCGGACCGCAAGGGCGACGTCCTGATCGGGGAAATGCGCGCCATCCATCCATCGATGCCGATCATCATCGCCAGCGGCTACGGCGAAAGCGCGCTGCACAAGCGCTTCAAGGACGACAGCCGGATCGGCTTCCTGGGAAAACCCTACGCCACCGACCAGCTCAAGGCCGCACTGGCGGCGCTGGATGTCGAGCGCTAAATCCTGCGTTCGGTCAGCGCAACGTCCATACCGACCTCTCGAAATCGGCGGTAAAGATCGTCGAGCGAAAGCGGGAGCCTGCGCCGCCAGTTGGGATGCTGATCCACCGTTCCCGGGACATTGATCTGATCGGTGACGCCGGCAATGTCATCGAGCGATACCGACAGGATGCGAGCCGGCGTCCGGCTCAGAAATTCCTCGACCGCAGCGAAAGTCGTGCGTTCGATGCCGATCTCGGCGAGCGCGCGATCGAGCGCTTCGATTGCCCGATGCCGCTGCTCCTCGCCTTCGCCGGGATCGATGCCGAGGTCGCGCTTGATGCAAAGGTCGTGGCCGCTGCGCCATCCTGCGTAGGAGGCCAGGTCATGTGTGTTGAACGTGACGAGTGCGCGCGATGAGAATTGCCCGGGCGACTTGAAGCGTCCATCATGCTCGCGCTCGAACAGCATGACCTGATACGACCACACTCCCCAGTCTTGCAGCTTCTCCCGAAACCCCTCGGGCACCGTCCCCAGATCTTCGCCGATGACAATGCAGCGCCGAGCCTGGCTTTCCAGTGCAGTCACACCAAGCAGCGCCTCAAGCGGCATCGTCACATACGCGCCGTCCCGCGGCGGAAATCCGGAAGGAACGAGAAACAGCCGCGCAAGGCCCATCACATGATCGAGGCGGATCGCGCCCGCATAGCGGGCGGATGCTTCGATCATCGCACGGAATGGCTCGAAGCCACGCGCCTCGAGGCCCGGCCCGTTGAAACCGGCAAGCCCCCAATCCTGCCCTGCCGTGTTGAGCATATCAGGCGGCGCGCCCACCGAGAGCTCGCGCGCAATCGCCTCCTGCTCCAGCCAGGCGTCGAACCCGTCGGCGCGCACCCCGATCGCGATGTCGAGGTAAAGTCCGACCTTGAGGTGTAGTGCCTTGGCCAGTTCAGTGCATTCCTGCAGCTGCGCATGGGCGATCCACTGCAGATACTCGACAAATTCCGCTTCGTCTCGCCCGCCGCGCATCCGATGATCGCGGATGGAGTTCTCGTCCGGTCTCCGACAGTCGTCAGGCCATTCCCACCACGGCCGCTTGAAACGCCGGTGTAGTGTCGAAAAGTCGGCGAAGCGCCGCAGCAACGCGCCGCGCTCGCGCCGAAATGCATCGAACTGCCTGAACCGTTCGCTGGTTCGATCGACCCTGAAATTCTCGAAGGCGAGTTGCAACGCCGTCAGCTTCCACTGCGACACCGCCGGATAGTCGATTAGTCCCTCTTCCTTCTCCCGGGCGATCGCATCACGCATCGCGGCGTCAAGACCTGTGAACTCCGCGACCGCTTCGACGTCGATGTAGATAGGATTGAGAAAGAGGCGGCTGTTCGGCGCATAGGGACTGCAGTCGCCGGGCTGATCCTCAAACAGCGCGTGCAGCGGATTCAAGCCGATGCCGGCGCATCCCAGCCTCGATGCAAGGTCGAGCAGCCCCTTGAGGTCGGTGAAGTCGCCGATCCCCCAGTTGCGCTGCGAGCGCACGCTGTAAAGCTGCACGGCGAGCACCCAGGCACGGTCGAACTCGCCTTGAAAGGCCATCGGCGGAACGACGAGTACGCGCCTGGACGAGCGCACCGTGTCGCCGTCGCCAAGCACATCAAGCCGATAGAGACCAGCCGGCAGGGTTTCGGAAAGACGGGCGAAGCCCTCGTTGACCCTCCCCTCGCCGGCGGAGCGACCGTCCTCAAGCAACCGCCATCGCGCGCCGGTATCGGCATGCGCTATCTGCAAGTGCAGCGGACCTGATCCCAGCCGATGGACGATCGGCTCGACCCGCAAATCGGACGTCGGATGCGGCAAGGCATCGAGCACGCGCGTGAGCGTCTCGGGTGGGACATGCACATGCTGTCCGCGCGCATTCACATACTCGGTAAGAACGCCCGCTCTGCGCGCTTCAGCGTGAGTATCCAAATGGCTTGTCCTGGCACGCAATCATGGCCGCGCGAGTCAAGCCTCGCCGGCATGGTGAGTAAGCAGATGATCAACGCCACATTGCCCCGCCCGGTTCCGGGGAACCTTTGTTGCTTCGTCGCCTTATCACGGTGGGAGGTCCTCCTGCCAGGTAGCGTTGCATGTCTGTGTCGGCACAGAAGAATTTACCTTTGCGGCCGGGCGAGCGCGGCGCCACGGCTGGCGCATTTCACATCGAGGACGTCTATCCGTCGATCGAATGCGGTCGCTATCCGGTCAAGCGAGCCGCTGGCGAAACGATCGAGGTCTGGGCCGATATCTATCGCAGCGGCCACGACGTCGTGGTCGCCGAACTGATCTGGCGGCGGGAAAGCACCTCATCCTGGCAGCGCGCGCCGATGGCGCGGCACGAGAACGACCGCTGGTTCGCGCGCTTTGCGCCGGCCGAGCCGGGCCGGTACGAGTACGCGATCGAAGCCTGGACCGACACCTTTGCGACCTGGCGACACGGTTTCGAGCTCAAGACGAAGGCCGGCCAGGACGTCAGCCTCGACGCGCTGGAGGGCGCGGCATTGCTGGCGCTGCCGATCAACGCGGACGAGCGCACGACAGTCTTCATTCGCCAGCAACTCGACACCTATCTACAAACGGGAAAGGTCGAGGCTCTGCTGGCGGACGACCTTGCCCGCGCACTGACATCAACCCAGGAGCGTCCCGATCTCACGCGTTCAAGCCTGTTTCCACTCGTGATTGATCGCGAGCGGGCGATCGCCGGCGCCTGGTACGAGATGGTGCCGCGCAGCCAAAGCACCGTCGAAGGTCGGCATGGCACGTTTCGCGACTGCATCGACCGCCTGCCCGACGTCGCCGCAATGGGCTTCGACGTACTCTACTTCACGCCGATCCATCCGATCGGCGTCACCAATCGCAAAGGCCGCAACAATTCACTGAAGGCGGAAGCCGACGATCCGGGAAGCTTCTATGCGATCGGCTCAAAGGACGGCGGCCACACCGCAATCCACCGGGAGCTTGGAACGCTAGACGATTTCCGAGCGCTGGTGGAAGCCTGCCGGACATATCATCTGGAGATCGCACTCGACGTCGCCGTGCAATGCTCGCTGGACCATCCGTGGCTCAGCGAGCATCCGGAATGGTTCAGGAAACGGCCGGACGGTTCGATGCGCTATGCCGAGAATCCACCGAAGAAATATGAGGACATCGTCAATCCGGATTTTGGCTGTGACGACGCAGGCTCGCTTTGGAACGCGCTGCGCGACGCGATCCTGTTCTGGGTCGATCACGGTGTTCGCATCTTCCGCATCGATAACCCGCACACCAAGCCGTTCAACTTCTGGGAGTGGCTGATCCACGAGGTGCAGGCGCGCGATCCCGGCGTGATCTTCCTCGCGGAAGCCTTCACGCGTCCGAAGGTGATGAAGGGACTGGCGAAGCTCGGCTTCACCCAGTCCTACACCTACTTCACCTGGCGAACCCAGAAGTGGGAGATCGAGGCGTACCTGAACGAGCTGACCAATTATCCCGAGCGCGATTACTATCGGCCGAACTTCTTCGTCAACACGCCCGACATCCTTCCCTTCCACTTGCAGGGCGGCGAACCGTGGATGTTCAAGTCACGGCTGGCGCTCGCCGCAACACTGTCCGGCAACTACGGCATCTACAACGGCTTCGAGCTGCTCGAGCATGAACCGATCCCGGGTCGGGAAGAGTATGTCAACTCCGAAAAATACGAGATCAAGACACGCAACTGGAACAAGCCCGGCAACATCAAGCCGTACATCACGGCATTGAACCGCGCCCGCCGTGCCAACCCGGCCCTGTTGCAGACACGCAACCTCCGCTTCCTGCCGGTCGAGAACGGCAACGTGATTGCCTTCACCAAGCACGAGACCGACGCAGGCAACGTCGTCGTCGGGGCGATCTCGCTCGCGCGCGACGTTCAAGAGTTCTGGCTGCCGCTCGACGGCGTCGACGTCAATGCCGGCGGCGACCGCAAGCCGCCGCTTGCGCTGGAGAACCTGATCACCGGTGAGCGCCGGGCGGTCGAATGGGGCGGCACACATCTGCGGATCGACCCGATGCGCGATCCCGCACTGCTTTTCCGCTGTCTGGTCTGAGCGCGGCCATGAACAAACTCGCCCCGATCGACGCCGCTCAGTTCGTCACCGCCGACGGGCAGCTCTGGTATAAGGACGCAATCATCTACCAGCTGCACGTCAAGGCCTTCGCCGACAGCAACAATGATGGTATCGGCGACTTCCCGGGACTGACGGAGAAGCTTGATTATCTGCAGGAGCTCGGCGTCACTGCGATCTGGCTGCTGCCGTTCTATCCTTCGCCGGGCCGCGACGACGGCTACGACATCGCTGATTACGGATCGATCAACCCCGACTTCGGTACGATGAAGGATTTTCGCCGCTTCATCTCCGAGGCGAAGCGGCGCGGGCTGCGCGTCATCACCGAACTGGTCGTCAACCACACCTCGGACCAGCATCCGTGGTTCCGGCGGGCACGCCGCAGTCCGCCTGGCTCGAGCGCCCGCGACTGGTATGTCTGGAGCAACACCGACAAGCTCTACGCCCAGACCCGCATCATCTTCACCGACACCGAGAAATCGAACTGGACCTGGGATCCGGAGGCGAAAGCCTACTACTGGCATCGCTTCTTCTCGCACCAGCCCGATCTCAACTTCGACAACCCGCGCGTCGTCAGCGCTGTGGTCCAGGTGATGAAGCGTTGGCTCGATGCCGGCGTCGACGGCTTCCGCCTCGACGCCATTCCTTATCTCTGCGAGCGCGAGGGCACATCGAACGAGAACCTTCCCGAGACGCATGCGGTGATCAAGCAGTTGCGCGCCGAGCTCGACGCCTACGCGAAAGGAAAGGTCCTGCTCGCCGAAGCGAACCAGTGGCCGGAAGACGTTCAGTACTATTTCGGCGACGGCGACGAATGCCAGATGGCCTATCATTTCCCGCTGATGCCGCGCATCTACATGGCGATCGCGCAGGAGGACCGCTTTCCGATCGTCGACATCCTGCGCCAGACTCCGGACATTCCCGGCAACTGCCAGTGGGCGATGTTTCTGCGCAATCACGACGAGCTGACGCTCGAGATGGTGACAGACATCGAGCGCGATTACCTGTGGTCGACCTATGCCGCGGATCCGCGGGCGCGCATCAATCTCGGCATTCGGCGCCGCCTTGCGCCGCTGATGGACAACGATCGCCGCAAGATCGAATTGATGAACTCCCTGCTGATGTCGTTCCCCGGTACGCCGATCGTCTACTACGGCGACGAGATCGGCATGGGCGACAACATCTACCTCGGCGACCGCAACGGCGTGCGCACGCCGATGCAATGGTCGCCGGATCGCAATGGCGGCTTTACGCGCTGTGATCCCGCCCGGCTCTACGCCCCGCCGGTGATGGACGCGGTCTATGGCTATGAATCAGTCAACGTCGAATCGCAGTCGCGCAGCCTGTCGTCGCTGCTGAACTGGACCAAGAAGCTGATCGCGGTCCGCAAGTCGAGCCACGCGTTTGGGCGGGGCACCATGGCGTTCGTCCGATCGTCGAACCACACCGTACTCGCCTATGCGCGCGTGCACGAGAGCGAGATCATTCTCTGCGTCGCCAATCTTTCTCGCGCGGCGCAGGCGTCGGAACTCGACCTGTCGCAATGGAAAGGCCGGGAGCCATTCGAGATGCTCGGCCGCACGACATTTCCGGACATCGGCGAGCTTCCCTATCTCGTTACGCTTGGCCCGTACGGCTTCTATTGGTTTTCACTCAAGGAGAAACCGGTCTCGCCCAACGTTGCGCCAGCTATCGTTCCCGATTTTCAAACCCTTGTCATTCCCGCGGGCTCGACCATCGCCACGCTGCCTCGCACCAAGGCTGTGTTCGAGCGCGACGTGTTGCCATCGTTCCTGGCGCGCTCGCGTTGGTTTCCCGAGCGCTCCGCGCGCGCCATTTCGACGCATGTGACCGGAGTCGTACCGCTGTCGTCCGAAGCGCAGTCGCACCCGTGGCTGGTGCTGTTCGAGGCGACGCTGCATGGCGAGGCCGGCGGATACTCAATGCCTGTCCGGATCGTCTGGGACCGGCTGGACCGCCGCCATTTCAATCCGAAGGCGCTTGCCGCCGTGCGGCAAGGCGCTCGGGAAGGCACGCTGATCGATGTTGCGACCGATCCGCATTTTGTGGCGACGCTGCTGTCGGATTTGCGCGGCTCGACTGTCCTGAAGGAGGGCGACTATCGAATTCACTTCAAGCCGACCGATCGCCTGCGGACGATCGAGGACCGGCCGGTCGAGAACGTGCGCGCCGTCGAGACCGAACAATCGAATTCGACCGCGCTGGTGGACGACCGGTATGTAGTCAAGATCTACCGCAAGCTTGAGAGCGGCCTCAACCCGGAAATCGAGATCGGGCGTTTCCTGACCGACATCGCCGGCTTCTCGAACACGCCGGCACTGCTCGGCAGCATCGAGCTGAAAGGGCCGGATACGGAGAGCGCCATCGCGATCGTGCACGCCTTCGTCGAAAATCAGGGCGACGCCTGGACATTGACCGGCACCGCGCTCGACCGATTCATCGAAGAACGAAGCCTCGTCGGCGCCGCCGACACGACCCCGGCAAACGACGAGAAGTCAGCCTACCAGCGCTACATGATGCAAACCGGCAGGCGCGTCGCCGAAATGCAGATGGCACTGGCCAGCCGCGACGATCTCGCGGACTTCCGCGCCGTTCCCGCAACGCCCGATGACACCGCCAAATGGATCGACGGCGTCGTGGCGCGAGCGTCGCGCGCTTTCGCACGGCTCGAGAACGCCAAGGTCAGTCCCGCCGACGGGCCGCTGGTCGATCAACTGTTGCAGCAGCGGAGCACACTGAAGGATCGTCTTGCCGCGCTGCTTGCCCAGCCTGAGCACATTCTCAATATCCGTCACCACGGCGATTTCCATCTCGGCCAGATGCTGATCGTCAAGGAAGACATCTTCATCATCGACTTCGAGGGCGAACCGCGCCGCACGCTCGCCGAGCGGCGGGCGAAGGCGCCGGCGGCGCGCGACGTCGCAGGTCTGATCCGCTCGATCGACTACTCGGTGAGCGCCGCGCTGGAACGATCGTTGAAGGTGAAGACCGACGACCACGGGCAGCTGCAAGTCGCACTCGGGCAATGGCGCGACGAAAGCGTCCAGACATTCCTGACCGCCTATCGTGCGGCGATGACCGATGCGCGGCTGTGGCCGGAGGACGCGTCACAGTCCGATGGTCTGTTGCAGTTCTTCCTGCTGGAGAAGGCCTTCTACGAGATCGAATACGAGCTGGCACATCGGCCGGACTGGCTGCGCGTCGCGCTGAGCGGTGCGCTGCGCGTGCTGGGGGAAGGCGTGCCGACATGAACAAGCTCCCGAGCGAGGCGCACGCGATCCTCAGGGGCCGGCATTCCGACCCGTTCCACTATCTCGGCCGGCACCAGGAGAACGGACACAGCGTGGTACGGGCGTTCCTGCCCGATGCATCCAATGTCGAGGTCATCGATGACGGTGGTGCGACCGCCCCGCTCGCCTGCATCCACAAGGGCGGGCTTTTCTCCGGCGAAATCCCCGGCGGATCGCGCCACTATCGGCTGCGCGCGCGTTTTGGCGACAACACGGTCGAGCTCGAGGATCCTTACCGCTTTCCGCCAATATTGACCGACTTCGATCTCTACCTGCTCGGCGAAGGCACGCATAGTCATCTGTATGACAAGCTCGGCGCCCATCCGATGACGAGTGAGGGTGTGGACGGCGTCGGGTTTGTCATGCTGGCGCCGAATGCCCAGGCGGTCGCCGTGGTCGGCGACTTCAACTTCTGGCACGCCAAACGTCATCCGATGCGGGTGCGCGGCAGCGGCTACTGGGAGCTGTTCGTTCCCGGCGCGCGGGCCGGCGATCACTACAAATTCGCTATCACCGCGCGCGACGGGCACCTGCTGCCGTTCAAGTCCGATCCGCTTGCATTCGCTGCCGAAGTGCGCCCCAGCACGGCGTCGATCGTCTTCGACACGCGCACGCTGCCACAACCGGCGCGGACTGCACCGGACGTCAACGCCCTTTCGTCGCCGATGTCGATCTACGAGGTTCATCTCGGTTCGTGGCGGCGCAAGGAAAACAATGCCTGGCTCAGCTATCGCGAGCTAGCAGAAACGCTGCCGCAGTATGCGCGCGAGATGGGCTTCACCCACCTCGAGCTGTTGCCGGTCAATGAACATCCCTTCGACGGTTCGTGGGGCTACCAGCCGACGGGACTTTACGCGCCCACCAGCCGCTTCGGCTCGCCGGCGGACTTTGCGTATTTCATCGATGCCTGCCATCGCCAGGGCCTTGGTGTCCTGCTTGACTGGGTGCCGGGACATTTTCCCGACGATCCGCACGGACTTGCCTGGTTCGATGGCACTGCGTTGTATGAGCACGCCAATCCCCTGCAGGGCCGCCATCAGGATTGGGGCACCCTGATCTACAACTACGGGCGCACCGAGGTCGTCAACTTCCTCGTCGCCAATGCCCTGTTCTGGCTCGATCGCTATGGCGTCGATGGGCTGCGTGTCGATGCGGTCGCATCGATGCTCTATCTCGACTACAGCCGGCCCGAGGGCGGCTGGATTCCCAACAAGCATGGCGGCCGCGAGAACCTCGAGGCCATCGAGTTCCTGCGGCGCTTCAACCGCGAGGTATTCGGCAAATTCCCGCATGCGACCACCGCGGCGGAAGAGTCCACCGCCTGGCCGCAGGTGTCACGGCCGACCGAGTATGGCGGCCTCGGCTTCGGCTACAAATGGAACATGGGCTGGATGCACGACACGCTGAACTACATCAGCAAGGACCCGATCCATCGCAAGCACCATCACGACCAGATCCTGTTCGGACTGCACTACGCATTCTCCGAGAATTTCATTCTGCCGCTGTCGCATGACGAAGTCGTGCACGGCAAGCGCTCGATCCTCGGGCGCATGCCTGGCGACGACTGGCAACGCTTCGCAAACCTGCGCGCCTACTACGGCTTCATGTTCGGCCATCCCGGCAAGAAGCTGCTGTTCATGGGCGGCGAGCTCGGCCAGCAGCGCGAATGGAGCCACGATCATTCGCTCGACTGGCACCTGCTCGAGCAGGCAAGCCATCGCGGCGTTCAGGCGCTGGTGCGCGACCTCAATGCACTCTATCGGCGGGTCCCTGCCCTGCACGAGCTCGACTGCAATGCGTCGGGCTTCGAATGGCTCGTCACGGATGACAGCGGCCGTAGCGTCTTTGCCTGGTTGCGCAAGGGCAATGACGGTCGCGCCCAGTGCCTCGTGGTCGCGAACTTCACGCCCAATGTGTATCGCGACTATTCGATCCGTGTGCCCTTCCCTGGCGGCTGGCGCGAGGTGCTGAACACCGACTCGGTTCACTACGGCGGCAGCAATGTTGGCAACGAGGGCGCACTGCGGACGTCGAGCGGTCCGGTACCGAAACTGAATTTGACCATTCCCCCGCTGGCGGTGATCTTCCTCGTGCCGGACCTTCAATAATGCGGCTCTCAGAGGGATCACCGGTCCGGCTCGGCGCCACGTGGGACGGGCGCGGCACGAACTTCGCGTTGTTCTCCGCCCATGCGGAGAAGATCGAACTCTGCCTGTTCGACGGCCAGGGCCGGCGCGAGATCGACCGCGTCGTGCTGCCGGAGCGGACCGAGGACATCTGGCACGGCTATCTCGCCGATGTGACGCCCGGACAGCTTTATGGCTACCGCGTGCACGGCCCGTACGAGCCCGAGAAAGGCCACCGCTTCAACGCCAACAAGCTGCTGCTCGATCCTTACGCCAAGCGGCTTGCCGGCCGGCTCGTCTGGAGCGATGCGCATTTCGGCTACCGCCCGGGCAGCCCGCGGCAGGATCTCTCCTTCGATCGGCGCGACAATGCGCGCGGCATGCCGAAGGCGGTGGTCACGGATGAGACCTTCAACCGGGAACGGCGCGAGCCGCGGCCGAGCATCCCGTGGGAGGACACGATCATCTACGAAGCACACGTCAAGGGGCTGACCAAGACACGTGAAGACGTCCCGCCCGGCTTGCGCGGTACCTACCGCGCGCTCGCCTCACCTTCCATGATCGACCACTTCAAACGGCTTGGTGTCACCACCATCGAACTGCTGCCCGTGCACGGTCTCGTCGACGACAGGCAACTGGTCGAACGCAAACTGTCGAACTACTGGGGATATAATTCGATCGCCTACTTCGCGCCGGAGCAGCGCTATGCGCAGAACGGCGCACTGGACGAGCTTCGCACGGCTGTCGCACGGTTGCACGATGCCGGCTTCGAAGTGCTGCTCGACGTCGTCTACAATCATACGGCCGAAGGCAATCACCTCGGCCCAACGCTGTCGTTTCGTGGCATCGACAACGCGTCCTACTATTGGCTGTCGCCGGAAAGCAGCCGCTACTACGCCGATTTCACCGGCTGCGGAAACTCACTCGACCTCACCAATACACGTGTCGTGCAAATGGTGATGGACTCTTTGCGCTACTGGGTGGAGGTCTGCCACATCGACGGCTTTCGCTTTGACCTTGCCACGACGCTCGCGCGCGGGGCGCACGGTTTCGAGCGGCACGGCTCGTTCCTGACGGCAGTGCGCCAGGATCCGGTGCTCGCAACCGTGAAGCTCGTCGCCGAGCCCTGGGACGTCGGCCTTGGCGGTTATCAGGCTGGTCGTTTTCCATCGCAGTGGTCGGAATGGAACGATCGCTACCGGCAAACGATGCGGCGTTTCTGGGCTGGCGAAGGCAACCTGCTCGGCGACGTCGGCGGCCGCATGACGGGCTCGGCGGACTTGTTCAACCATGACGCGCGATCGCCGCGCGCAAGCATCAATCACGTCACCGTCCACGACGGCTTCACGCTGGCCGATCTCTATTCCTACAACACGAAACACAACGAGGCGAATGGCGAAGGCAATCACGACGGCTCCAACCACAACATCAGCACCAATTGCGGTCATGAAGGTCCGACGGACGATCCCGCAATCCTCCGGCTGCGGCGCCAGTTGCGAAAGAACCAGCTTGCGTGCCTGATGCTCGCCCAGGGCGTGCCATTGCTCCTCGCAGGCGACGAGGTCGGCAACAGCCAGCGCGGCAACAACAACGCCTATTGCCAGGACAACGAGATCGGATGGACCGACTGGTCCAACCTCGGTTCGCCGTCCGACGACATGACGGACTTCGTCGGCCGGCTCACCTCATTGCGAAGGCACTTCCCCCAACTCACGCCCCGGCACTGGATGCATGGAAAAAACCCGGACGGTTCGTTCGGGGTGTTGTGGCTGACGCCGCAGGCAACCGAGATGACGGAAGCGGACTGGAATTTCCCGGAGGGTCGGTTCCTCTCATATGTGCTCGGTGCGGCTGGCAAGGCGCCGGCACTTTATGTTGCACTGAACGCCGCGCCGCAGGCGATCGAATTCAGCCCGCCCAAATTGGTCGGCTATTCGACCTGGAAACTGTTGCTCAACACCGCGGAGGATAAACCCACGGTCAGCATGTTCAGGTCGGGGGTTCCTGCAACGGCGGCGCCCCGCAGCGTGATCGTGCTGGAGGGCGCAGCATGACGGCAGGCCGCTTCGGTCCTCAACTCAGCCCATCCGGCGCGACGTTCCAGTTATGGGCTCCTGCTGCAAGATCGGTTGAGGCCATTGTCGAGCAGGCGGCGCACCCCATGGCGCGCTCGGACGGAGGTTGGTTCGCGGCGAATGTTCGCGGCGTGGCAACGGGCTCGCGCTACCGCTTCCGGATCGACGGCGAGCTGGACGTTCCCGATCCTGCGTCGCTATTTCAACCGGAAGACGTTGCCGGCCCGAGCCAGCTCGTCGACCATGACGCCTTCACCTGGCGCGCGACGGATTGGCGAGGCCGGCCCTGGCAGGAAACCGTCCTGCTCGAGTGTCATGTCGGCACTTTCTCGGAACAAGGCACCTATCGCGGGTTGATCGACAAGCTCGATCACGTCGCAGCGACCGGCTTCACAGCCATCGAGCTGATGCCGATCGGCGATTTTCCCGGGCAACGCAACTGGGGCTATGACGGGGTATTGTGGTATGCGCCCGATCACACCTATGGCTCTCCGGAGGAACTCAAGCAATTCATCGATGAAGCGCACTCACGCAACATCAGTGTCTTTCTCGATGTCGTCTACAACCACTTCGGCCCGGAAGGAAATTACCTCGGTCGCTACGCACCGCAGTTCTTCAAAGCGTCGTCGACCCCGTGGGGAATGGCTATCGATTATTCGGTGCCGGAGGTGAAAGCGTTTGCGGTCGAGAATGCGCTTCACTGGTTGCGCGACTACCGCTTCGACGGGCTCCGCCTCGATGCGGTCCATGCGTTGGCCGAGCCCGGCGGGCTCACGATGCTGGGCGAGCTTAGCAAGGCCGTCGGCGCCCTCGCGCGCGAAAGCGGTCGTCATCTGCATCTCGTTCTCGAAAATGACGACAACCGCGCATCGATCCTCGACCCCGATACGACAATTCCGTCAGGACGATATCGCGCGCAATGGAATGACGACTACCATCACGCCTGGCATGTGCTGCTGACCGGCGAGACGCACGGCTATTACGCCGATTATGCGCAGGCCCCGAGAAAGATGATCGCGCGCATGCTGGCGCACGGCTTTGCCTATCAGGGCGAGCCGTCGCAGCACCGCAGTGGCAAGGCTCGCGGCGAACCGATCGGTACACTTCCACCCACAGCCTTCGTCAACTTCCTGCAGAACCACGACCAGATCGGCAATCGCGCGCTCGGCGATCGCCTGGGGTGGTCCGCCAATCCGGTGGCGATCGACGCGGCATTGGCGATCACGCTGCTTGCGCCGATGCCGCCGCTGCTGTTCATGGGTGAGGAATGGGGTGCACGCACGCCATTCCCGTTCTTCTGCGACTTCGGCGGGGAGCTGGCGGATGCGATCCGCAACGGCCGGCGCAAGGAATTTGCCGAAGCCTACGAGACTTTTGGTGACGAGGTGCCCGACCCGCTCGCCGCGACGACGTTTGAAGCGGCGAAGCTCGACTGGCAGGAATGCGACGTCGGCAGCGCACGCCACCGGCTGGTCAAGGCGCTGCTCGACGTGCGGAAGATGGAAGTTGTCCCGCGGCTCGCCGGCGCCTCGTTCGCACATGCCGAGTTTCAGCCTGGCAATATTCTGAATGCACAGTGGAGGCTGCGTGGCGGCGCCTTGCTGGCGCTGATCGCGAACCTCTCCGATCAGACCGCGACGCGCAGTCACGCTTCGTTTCGCGGGCGATCGATCTGGGGCGGACAGGCGCCCGAGCGGCTGCTGGCTTGGTCGGTCTTCTGGGCGATCGGAGATCCGTAATGTCGGCCGCCCTCGCCACCTACCGCCTGCAGCTCACACGCGATTTCGGATTCGAGCAGGCGGCGGCTACGGCGCCATATCTGAAGGCATTGGGCGTCACACATGTCTATGCCTCGCCCTTCATGCGGGCGCGCAGCGGCAGCACGCACGGCTACGATGTCGTCGATCACACCGCATTCAATCCGGAGCTCGGCGGCGAAGCAGGCTTCGAGAAATTCAGCGCCGCGCTGAAGGCGCAGGATCTCGGCCTGATCCTCGATTTCGTCCCAAACCACATGGGCGTGCACTATTCGGACAATGCGTGGTGGCTGGATGTGCTCGAATGGGGCCCGAAATCGCGCTACGCGAAGGCATTCGATATCGATTGGGACTTGCTGCCGCACCGGCGAAAGCCCGGGATTCTGGTGCCGATCCTCGGCGCCTCGTACGGGGAAGCGCTGAATAAGGGCGAGATCGAGCTTCGGTATGACGCCGACACTGGTGAGTTCAGCGCACACTATTATGAGCATCGGCTGCCGATCGCGCCGACACGGTACAGCGAACTGTTGCGGACCATCGTTACTGCGGCTCAAGCCGCGGATGACGAAGCCGGCGCAGCTTTGCTCGCGCTGGCCGAAGAATACGCAGGCCCGGGCAACCCCGATCAGCGCAACGCGGAGGGGTTGAAGCAGGAACTCGCGCACCTCGCCGGTGGCGATGCGGTGATCGCCAAAGGCCTGCACGCATACCAACCGTCGAACGGGCCCGCGCAGACGCTTGCGCTGCATCACCTGCTGGAACGTCAACACTATCGCCTCTCCCATTGGCGGCTTGCCAGCAGCGAAATCAACTATCGGCGCTTCTTCGACGTCAATTCGCTTGCCGGGCTTCGCGTCGAGGATCGCGAGACATTCGAGCAGGTGCACGCGCTGGTGCGTCGGCTGATTGCCGAAGAGAAAATCCAGGGGCTTCGCATCGATCACATCGACGGCCTGTACGATCCTGCGCAGTACCTGCATCGGCTGCGGCGGTTGATCCGCGATGCGCAGAGCTCCTCCCCTCGCCGCTTCCTGCTCCTGATCGAGAAGATCCTCGGCGAACACGAATCGCTGCAAGGCTTTGAGGCGTGCGACGGCACCACCGGTTATGAATGGCTGAACCGGTTCAACGAGGTGCTGCTTTTTCCGCAAGGTCACACCGAGCTCCAGGACATCTGGCGGCAGGCGACCAATCTCGCGCCGTCGTTCGGGCCGGTCCTGATCGAAGCCAAACGGCGCGTGCTGGAGACGCTGCTTGTCAGCGAGTTCACGGTGCTGACGCGGCTGCTGGCGCGCATCGCCGCCGGACATTACTCGACCCGCGACTACTCGGAAGACAGCCTGCGACAGGCGTTGACGCTATACGTGCTGCATTTTCCCGTCTACCGCACCTACATCCGCGGGCGATCCGCCAACGCGTCCGACCGGCAGACCATCGAGACGACCATCGCCAGGGCGCGGGCCAATTGGTTCGCAGCCGACGCAGGCATCTTCGATTTCCTGCGCGATGCATTGACGCTCGACCTGGCTCTCCCCGGTCGCGCGCCGCACAGCCCGACACGGGTGCGCCGCTTCGCAGCCAAGCTGCAGCAATTCACCGGCCCCTTGATGGCGAAGTCGCTGGAAGACACCGCCTTCTATCGTTTCCCGCTGCTGCTGGCGCTGAACGAGGTCGGCGGCAGTCCCGACGCATCGCCGATGCCGCTTGCTACCTTCCACGCATACATGTCGGAGCGCGCGCGCAAGTGGCCGAACGGCCTCACTGCGACCGCAACCCATGACACGAAGCGGGGCGAGGACGCGCGTATGCGCATTCTTGCGATCGCCGAACTAAGCGGCGACTGGGCCGGCGCCATCGGAAAGTGGAAGACCTTGAATGCTCGCTTCATCAGCCAGACCCACGGTCAGCGGTGCCCGTCGATCGTCGACGAATACATGATCTATCAGGCGCTGATCGGTGCGATGCCGTTGAGCGGCATCACAGCCGACTTTGTCGCACGGTTTCAGCAATACATGGAAAAAGCCATTCGCGAGGAGAAACTGCAGACGAGCTGGCTCAATCCGAATATCGCTTACGAAGGCGGTGTCAGAGCCTTCCTTGATGGCATTCTCGACGACTCGCTCTCAAGGGATTTTCAGGACTCATTTGCGCTCTTCGCCCGCCGCGCCGCGCTGCTCGGCGCGCTCAACAGCCTCTGCCAATTGACGCTCAAGGCCACGGTTCCGGGAGTTCCCGACTTCTATCAGGGAACCGAACTCTGGGATCTCTCGTTGGTCGATCCAGACAATCGGCGGCCCGTCGATTTTGCGGCTCGGGCGGAACTTCTTCGAGACCTTGATCGGGAGCGATCCGGATATAGGGAAAAATGGGAGGATGGAACCGTCAAGCTCGCCTGGACGCGAGGCTTGCTCGAGCTGCGGCAGCGATTTCCGGAGGTTTTCGCCTTGGGCGACTACAGACCACTTGCGGTGCGGGGACGTGATGCAGACCACATCATTGCATTCACACGTCGCTATAAGAATCAGGCAGTTTCCATCGTTGCGCTACGTTTTTTTGCGCCGTTCACACACGAAGGTGCCAACTGGCCTGATTTTCGCAAGCTCGATGCACGGATCGGCGATGGCGCGATGGAACTCGACGTCGGGCATTTGCTGGGGGATTACCCAGCCGCGGTGTTTCCGCACGACGTCCGGTTGAATAAGAAAGCGGGTACAGATCGCGTGCCGTCGCTCGCTTGAGCGCGACAAATGACCCAAGGGCGCAGGCTTGATGACGATAAGGCAATTCTTCTTCCGGGAGCGGTCATCCGATCCGGCAGCCGACGACATCGCCGAGATCAGAGGTGCAATGCTGTCGAAGATCGCCCTGATGGTCGGCAAGGAACCGGAGCGCGCGACGCGGCACGACTGGTTTGTCGCCGCAGCTTTGACGCTGCGGGATCGGGTGGTGCATCGCTGGCTGGAATCGGAACGCGAGACACGACGGGCTGGAAAGAAGCGCGTCTACTATCTTTCGCTCGAGTTCCTGATTGGGCGGCTGTTTTGCGATGCGCTCGGCAACCTGGAGCTGATGGGCAAGTTCGAGGCGGCCTTGCGCGATCTCGGCATCAACCTGCGCGATGTTGCCGAGACCGAGCCGGACGCAGCGCTTGGCAACGGCGGGCTCGGCCGGCTCGCGGCCTGCTTCATGGACAGCATGGCAAGCCTTGCCATCCCGGCCCAGGGCTACGGCATCCGCTATGAACACGGCCTGTTCCGGCAGCTCATCTCCAAGGGCTGGCAGGAGGAGTTTCCCGAGCAGTGGCTAGAATCCGGCAACCCGTGGGAATTCGAGCGCTCCGACGTCGTCTACGATATTCACTACGGCGGCCACATCCTCCGCATCGATCGGCCTAACGGCATGCAGAGGATCCAGTGGGTTCCGGACGAAACCATCGAGGCCGTCGCATTCGACACGCCGATCGTCGGCTGGCGCGGGCGGCACGTCAACGCGCTGCGGCTCTGGTCGGCGCGCGCGGTCGATCCGCTAAAGCTGGAGACGTTCAATCGCGGCGACCACCTCGGCGCGATGTCGGAGATGGCGCGCGCCGAGGCGATCTCGAAATTTCTCTATCCGAGCGATGAGTCGCCGGCCGGCAAGGAACTGCGGCTGCGTCAGGAGTATTTCTTCGTCTCGGCATCGCTGCAGGACATCATCGACTGCCATCTCCGCTCCGAAGGCAGCGTCCGCACGCTCGCGACCCGCGCCGCTATCCAGCTGAACGACACGCATCCGAGCCTAGCCGTCCCTGAGCTGATCAGGATACTGATCGACAAATACAACGTCTCATGGAGCGAAGCGCGGGAGATCAGCCAGGCAACGATCTCTTACACGAACCACACGCTTTTGCCCGAGGCGCTGGAATCGTGGCCGGTCGACCTGTTCGAACGAATGCTGCCGCGCCACCTCGAGATCATCTACCGGATCAATGTCGAGAACCTGGCGAGCGCGGAAGCGCGTGCTCCCGGCGATGCCCGATATGTCGCCTCGGTGTCGCTGATCGATGAGAATGGCGGCCGACGGGTGCGGATGGGCCACCTCGCCTTCGTCGGCTCGCACCGCGTCAATGGTGTCTCGGAAATGCATTCCGAATTGATGAAGCAGACGGTGTTTGCCGATCTTGACGCGCTCTATCCGGGCCGGATCACAAACAAGACCAACGGCATCACGTTCCGACGCTGGTTGCACGGCTGCAATCCCGGACTGACCGCGCTCCTGAAAGATGTCTGCGGCGACGTGATACTTGATGATCCGCTCGCTGCGCGGCAGTTGGAGCGCTTCAGCGAAGACAAGGCGCTGATGGAGCGCTTCATGCAGGTCAAGCGTCGCAACAAGGCGGCGCTGGCCGCGGTGATCGGCAACAATCTGGGCATCAAGCTCGATCCGTCATCCTTGTTCGATATCCAGATCAAGCGCATTCACGAATACAAGCGCCAACTGCTCAACGCGCTGGAGACGATTGGGCTTTATCTCGCGATTCGAGACGAGCCGCACAAGAACTGGACGCCGCGCGTCAAGATCTTCGCGGGCAAGGCAGCCGCCAGCTATCATCAGGCCAAGCTGATCATCAAGCTGGTCAACGACATCGCAGCGGTGGTCAACAACGATCCTTCGATCCACGGTCTGCTCAAGGTGGCGTTCCTGCCGAACTATAATGTCACCGCCGCCGAGGTGCTTGTGCCGGCCTGCGACCTGTCTGAGCAGATCTCCACCGCAGGCATGGAAGCCTCCGGCACCGGCAACATGAAGCTTGCCCTCAACGGCGCGCTCACGATCGGCACACTCGATGGCGCAAACATCGAAATCCGCGATCATGTCGGCGAGGAGAACATGTTCATCTTCGGCCTGGAGGCGGATGAGGTCCTGCGATGCCGCAAACGTGGCCTCGACGCGACCGACTATGTCGAGCAATCAGCCACGCTGAGCCGCGTGATCGAGGCGCTGGACAACGGAGAGTTCTCGCCGGACGACCCCACGCGCTATGCACCGATCACGCACAGTCTCAAGTATCTCGACTTCTACATGGTGTCGGCCGATTTCGACGACTACCATCGCACCCAGCGCAAGGTCGACGCACAATGGGCGACGCCCGCCTGGGCGTCGTCCAGCATCCTGAACGTGGCCCGGATGGGCTGGTTCTCCTCCGACCGCACCATCCGCGAATATGCGGAGGACATCTGGGGGCTTCCGGCAAAGAATTTCGAAGCGCCGATGTGACGTAACGCGGCGCGAGGCACCGGGGTGCGGCCTACCGCCGGCTGACCGTCAGCCCTTGCGCTTGAAGCTGAGCGGGATCTCGGTCGTCGACTTCAGCTCCTCCATCGCGAACATCGAGGTGACGTCGCTCAACTCTATCCTGGAGATCAGCTTCTTGTAGAGGGCGTCATAGCTCGCGATGTCCGGGACGTAGGCCTTGAGCAGGTAATCGATCTCGCCGCTCATCCTGTAGAGATCGACGATCTCGGGAATGTCCTTCACCGCCTTCCGGAATTTCTCCAGCCACTCCACCGTATGCTTGCTGGTTCGCACCGCGATGAACACCGTGACGCCGACGTTCAATTGCGCGCGGTCGAGCAACGCAACGCGCTTGCTGATGACGCCGCTCTCTTCCAGTCTCTGAATACGTCGCCAGCACGGCGTCGTCGAAACGCCCGCACGCTTGGCGATGTCGGACACGCTTTGATTGGCGTCCTTCTGCAGGGCATCGAGGATGCGCAGGTCGATGTCGTCCAGCATGGCGGCTGCATTCCAATTGATCTGCTGAAATTAGACCATATTGGTAGCGCTATCGGGATTTGAGTGCAATATTTTTCGCCAACTTCCAGTATCTAGCAAAATTTTTGCGCAAATCCCGACAGGGAAGGCTGACTTCGCAAACCGTTTGCGCACGAACAGCGTCATGATCGACGCTGACTTGGAATCGCGCCGACGGACCACATGGAACAGCACACCGCCCTCCTGCAACGCCTGAGCGACGCCAAGCATTTGCCGGTCGATCAGTATCTCCTGTCGGCACGGGAGACGCTGCTTCGGCTCGCTTCGGTCCCCGATCTCTTGAGCGGCGTCCGCCTGACGCGCGTGTGCGGTGGCTTTACGCGCAACCTGATTTTCGGCGACGACCAGATGAGTGTGTGGGCCATCGTCTGGGCGCCGGGCGCCCGCACCCCGATCCATGACCATCACTGCTCGTGCTGCTTTGCGGTGCTGCAAGGTGTCATTCGCGAAGTCTGGTTCGACGCGGTCGACGATAGTCGCGCCATCGAGACCGCGCGTCATCACCGCGCCACCGGCTACATCGCCGCGATGATGCCTTCGGGGCCCAACATTCATCAGATGCTGAACGAAGGTCCTGACGAGGCCGTTTCGATTCACATCTACGGCTACGACCATCGCCTGCAGACATCGTCGATCGATCGCGAGTACCAGCGGATCGAGCACTGATCGATTGATCGGCTTCAGCGACCGGGTTCGGTCGCGTTCATCCATGGATTGAGGCGGTCTGATTGCAGCATCCGGCGACCGTCCCCTTCGGGCACGATGTCGGGTCGGTCCGTGCCCTGAACGCCGGGCACTGAGCTTGCAGGCACATTGTCGGACAAGGTGTCTGGCTTCAATCTGCCCATGATGAAGGGCAGATGCATAAGGGGAGATTACCCCCTCGCCGGGCTCATTCCAACGCAAAGCAGGGTTAGGGAAAGGTTAACCCACCAGCCGTCGCACCTTCAGAATGAAATGTTGGCCGCCTTCACGATCGGCTCCCACTTGGAGATCTCGTCCGCGACGAATGTCTTCAGCTGAGAAGGCGTGCCGCCGGCGCCCTGCACGCCCAGCTTGCCAAACAGGTCTTGCGCCGCAGGCGTCGCGAGGTAGCCGTTGATCGCGGCGTTGAGTTTTTCGATGACTTCCGGCGGCGTCCCTGTCGGACCCAGCAGTGCGTACCAGACCGAGGCCTCGAAGCCTGGCAGGCCGGATTCGGCGACGGTCGGTACATCCGGCAGGCCGGGCCAGCGGCTCGCGCCCGCGATCGCCAGCGCGCGCAGTTTCCCCTCACTCACGTTGCTCACATAGGGCGCCATCGAATCCATCGCGACGTCGATGTGGCCGCCCAGGAGATCGTTGATGATCGCGGCACTGCCGCGATACTGGGCGCCGCCCATCTTCACCTGCACGCGCTTCAGGAAAAGCTCGCCGGTGATGTGGCCGAGCGTGCCATTGCCGGGATAGCCGGCATTCAGCTTGTCCGGATTGGCTTTCAGGAACTCGATCAATTCTTTCAGTGTCGTGGCCGGCACCGCAGGTCGCGCGACAATGATGACCGGCGACTTGCCGATCAACACGATGGGCTCGAGATCCTTTTGCGGATCGAAGGTGAGGTTCTTGTACATCAGCTTGTTGGTCGCAGCCGGCCCGGTCGTGGCAAACAGGATCGTGTGGCCGTCCGCCTCCGCCCGCGCCACCGACGCGGCGCCCACATTGCCGCCCGCTCCGCCCTGATTGTCGACGATCACTGCCTTGCCGATCACGCCGGCCACGTGCTGGGCCACCGCGCGCGCAAGAATATCGGACGTCGTGCCGCTGGCGAACGGCACGACGAACTTCACTTCACGCGCAGGCCAGGCGCGCTGCGCATCTGCCGGCACGGATGTGAGCGCGATAGCTGCGGCAAATGCAGCTGCAAACAAGCGAAGCGATAGCATCGTAATCTCCTTGAGCGGCGCATCTCCGGCTCTGGCCGGCGTGCGCATTGTTCATTGCTTCGGAACGTAGTCTTTCCACTTGTCCTGCAAGGGCGGCAGCGAGGCGAACGATTTTCGGGCGTCGGCAGCACGGCCTATCAGATCGTGTGCGGACATCTCCTTGCGGGTGAGATAGGCTTCGAACTCGGTGACGGCATCCGACAGAGCCTGAAAGCCGCGCAGCATCACCGCCGACGCAATTTCGACGGCATGCGCACCGGCAAGCATCATGCGCGCAACATCGAGGCCGGACTGCGCGCCGTTGATGCCAATCAGCGGCTTGTCGGGTCCCACACGAGCGCGCGAGAGCGCCAGCCAATGGCAGGTGAGCGGCAGATTCCAGAAGCCGCCGATGCCGAGACTCGTTCCGAGCGCCGGCTGCATCGTCTCGACGTCGGGGACCAATCCCAACAGCCGGCCCGCCATGATGACTGCAGCGCCGCCGCCGTCGAAGGACGCCTGCACCAGATCCGGCACGCGCTCGCTCTGGCCGGTGAGCTTGACCCAGACGGGGATCGACACCGCGCTCGAAACCGCAACGACCATCGCCGTGGCGCGCGCAGGATCGAACTCCGTGGCGACGACGCCCTGTCCGGCCTCTCTGGCATAGGGCGTTCCAATATTGAGCTCGAGCGCGCGCAAGCCCGCCTGATCGACCAGCCGCGCCATGTCGACGGCGCGGTCGAGATCGGCGACGATGATGCTTGGAATAGCGTATGCATCCGCAAGCCTCGCCTCGCGATCGAGCGCAACCGCCTGCTCCAGCCAGCGGTCGAACGGAATGCGCACGAGACCTGAGCGTGTGGCGATGGTTGCGGCAAGCGGCGCATCCGCTCCCCAGCGCACGGCGCGCCATTGTTCATCGAACACGGCGTATTCGGCGCGCTCGAGCTGTTCGCGCGCCGCATTCGACTCGTTGGTCGACTTGAGCACGACCGCGCCGACCCCGGTGCGCAAGGCGCGCCGCACATTGTCGGGATCGATCAGATGCTCCGCCGGTCCGGCGATCACCGGATTTTTCAGACGCAGCGCCCCAATGCCTGTTTCAAGAATTCCGCTCATCCGGCGCCGCCTGCTGCTTTCATCCGCGCGTTCGTGTCGGCATAGACCGGCTGGCTGGCGCGATATCCGAGATTCCGCGAGATCTGCGCGGCAGCCTCGGTCAACTCGCGCACCTGCTCGACGCTCGGATTTTCCGGAATGAACTGCATCGTATCGACGATGGCGATCGCGCCTGCATAGTGCCCCAGCGCATCGAAGGCGGGCGCCGCCAGCGCATTCAGCCCGATCACCGACTCGTTAGGGGCGGCCGCCCATCCGCGTTTTCGCGTCAGGTCGATTTCGGCCTTCAACTTGGCGGGATCACCGATCGTGTAGACGGTCTGCATCGGCAGTTCGCCGGCAAGCACGCGTTCCGACAGCGAGGGATCGCCGAAGGCGAGCGCGATCTTGCCCTGCGCGCTCGCATGGAACGCCAGCACCGAGCCCGGCTTGACCGCGATCTCGACGCTGGACTTGCTCGGCACCAGCAACACGATGCGAATGCCATCGTCCTCGGTCTGGCTGAGGACGGCGGCGTGGCCGAGCTTGTCGCGCAGTTCGCGCGTGACATCGCGCGCCGCGCGCGCGAATTCAAATCCCTCGCTCACCGCCTGGCCGAGCGCGACCAGCCGCGCGCTCACCCGATACCGCTCCGTCTGCGGATCGCGCACCAGGTATCCCGCGGTCATCAGGGTTTGCAGGTGACGATACATGCGGCTCTTCGTCGTCTCGAAGGCGCGCGCAAGCTCGGTCACGCCGACCGAACCCTGATGCTGGGCGATGTACTCGAGCGTGTGGAGCGCAAACACGACTGCCTGAACGCCACTGCCACGCTGTGCGCCGGATATTCGCGGCATGAATGTTTCGCCCTTCCTCGAAGATCGCTCGTCTAGCGTCTTGTTTGGAGCATGATCTTTTCGGAAAACCGGTTTCCACTTTTCCGGATCATGCTCTATGCGCCGCCCTTCGGCATCGGATAGTCGGCGGCATTGAGCACCCATCCCGCCTGACTGGAGAAATCGATCCGCGGCGGCGAGAAAATGTCCACAAGCTGATTGAGGCCATCCTTCATGCCGCGCGAGGTGTGGATCGCCGGCGGCGGGATGACCGTAATCGACGGCGAGCCGCAGTAGGCGTGCTCGTCGTCGCGCCAGGCGTTGAGATTGGTCGTCCAGGGCCAGCGCAAATGATGGGTGAAGGCGCCAGCGAGCGCCAGCGAACCCTGCTCGAAATCGTCGTGATGGTGCGGCGACAGCTTGGTCACATCACGCGGCCCCATTTGCGGATCGAGCACGTTCACCATGAAGGTCGTACAGCGGAAGATGCGACCGAAGCGACCGGGCGTCGGCGCGACGTCGAGACTGTAGGCGCGAATACGATAGCCGCCGACCGGCTCCGGCCACGGCTGGAACGGCGGGATGTTCGCGGGGCGCGTCGCATAGGCGGCCGCGTTCTCGCACTTGTCCGCGAGGTCCTTCGATTGCGTGGTGAAGAGACGCACAATCCGCCCGCCGGAGGGCACGGCCACCTGGCTGTTTCCGGGCGGTACGATCACCAGCGAATGGCCCGGCACGCTGACGGTTTCGCGACCTGCTGTGACCGTGATCGATGTTTCCCGGTCCTGCACCAGCACGACATATTCGTCGTGCTGGTCCTGACGCGCCAAGACTGCGCCCGCCGCAGCATCGCTGTAGGCGACGATGAAATTCTGTCCGCGCGTGTACCAGGTGCGGCCGGCAGGCCCGCGCTCTTGCGGCTCGCTCTCGTAGAAGCGCCCGAACTGGGCTGCTGCAAAGCTGGTGGCCGGCGGCATCGCAGGTGCAGTCGCCGTCGTCGACTGGGCAAGCCGCGCACGCGGGTCAGACACGTCGTACATCGCACTTCCTCCCTCACTCGATATCCAGGCTGGTGCGCCTCGAACGTCGACCGACCCGTTGTATCGTATACCGAAACATTGCTCTGATCAACGATACAAGCAGATTTCAACTGCGTAGGCAAATCACGCACTCAAGGAACGAATCGTCGACGTCCTTGACGAAAGGCGCTGCTTAGATACCATAGTCCGCAACAATGTTTCTACTAACGAAACAATAAATGGGAGGGCTCACATGAGGACAACGCGACGCCATCTGCTCGCCGGAGCGGGAGCCGCTGCTGCGACCATTTCCTTGCCCTGGGTGGCTCGCGCCCAAAAGGCGATCCGGATGAAGCTCGCGCATGCTGCGGCCGAAGTTCATCCCGGCCACATCGCCGCGGTGAAATTCAAGGACGCGCTCGAGAAGCTCGTGCCCGGCAGAGTGAACGTGCAGATCTTCTCCAACCGGCAGCTCGGCGACGACAAGCAGTCGCTCGAGTCGGCAATCGCCGGGACCGTCGAACTCGCCGGCGCCAGCGGCGTGCTTTATCCGCTCGTCACGGGCCGGCCGGCGCTAGCCGCCTACCAGCTTCCCTTCCTCGTTCGCGACTACGAGCACTTCACCAAACTTGCCACGAGCGAGATCGGACAGAAGATGCTCGACGATCTGGCGCCGGCCGGGCTGGTGGGACTGCAAACCTCCGACATCGGCCAGCGCAACTTCCTGTCGGTCGGCAGGCCGGTCAAGACGATTGCCGACTTCGCCGGTCTCAAGACCCGCATCGTGCCGGTGCCCTTGCACAAGCAGATCTGGGAGGCTGTGGGCACGGCGCCGGTCGGCCTGCCGTATGGCGAGGTCTACAGCGCGCTGCAAACCAAGGTGATCGATGCCGTCGAGATCAACGTGTCCTCGGTGGTCGGCGAAAACCTGTGGGAGGTCGGCAAGTACATGACGCTGACCGGGCATTACCCCTGGCACAATGTGATCGTGGCCAACAAGGCGTTCTTCGATCGCCTGCCGCCCGACATTCAGGCCGCGATGCGGCAGGCCGGCAAGGAGTCGATCCTTCCGACCATGACCTACACGAAGACGCAGGATTTTGCCGCGCGTGACGATCTGAAGAAGAAGGGCGTTCAGTTCATCCCGCTCGAGGACCTCGCCGCCATGAAGGCGAAGGTCGAACCGATCATCGGCGAGTGGAGCAAGAAGTCACCACTGATCGCCGAATTCGTCGCCGCTGCGCAGGCCACCACCTGATCATGCCATCGTGCGCCCGCCCGTAGGTGGGTGCAGCTTCTCCCGTTGCGGTTGCCGAGCGGAATCGTGCAGATGCAGACGAACGACACAGCCTCTTCCGCCGAGATGACCCCCTTGGCCTGGTACTTTCGCATCATGCGCTTCCTTGCCGGCACGTCCATGCTGGCGATCGTCGTCATCATGATCGTTCAGGTGATCGCCCGCTACGTCTTCAACGCGTCGCTGATCTGGGCCGAAGAGGTCTGCCGCTATATCCTGATCTGGCAGAGCTTTCTGCTGATCGGCATCGCCTATCATCAGGGCGAGTTGATCGTCCTGGATATGCTTCCGGCAAAGCTGTCGCCATCGTTGCGGCTGCTGATCAGGCTGATCGTTGCGCTTCCGGTCTGCTATTTCCTCTATCTGATGGTGCGTCATGGCATCGTCCATGCCGGCCGCTTCAATGCCCAGACAATTCCCGCCATCGACTTCATCTGGACGTCGCTGGTCGGAAAGCCGGCCCATGTTCCGATCTTCTGGGTCTATGTGTCGGTGCCGGTTGGTTGCGCGATACTGCTCGCCCACATTGTCGCCGGGCTCGCCAACGAAATTGTCGCATTGCTGACGTCGGCGCGACCGCGTCAGCCGGCCAGCCCGCCCGCCTGAAGCCATTTCGATGTTTTCCTTCCTCGGCCTCTTTCTTGGATTTCTGCTGCTCGGCGTCCCGATCTCGCTCGCTCTCGGTGTCGGCGGATTGCTCTATCTGTATTTCACCGACAATTGGGCGCTCGTCGCAGCACTTCCGCAGCGGATGCTCTCCGGCGTCGACCAATTCGTGCTGCTGACGATCCCCTTGTTCCTGCTGGCCGGCAGCCTGATGAATTTCGGCGGATTGAGCGCCCGCATGGTGAACTTCGCCAATGCACTGGTCGGGCATTTCAAAGGCGGATTGTCGCTGGTGACAGTGCTTGCCAGCATGCTGTTCGCCGGAATCTCCGGCAGCGCCATCGCGCAGTCCTCCGCCATCGGCAGCCTGATGATCCCGGCCATGACGCGCCAGGGTATTCCGGCGGCCTATGGCGCAGCACTTGTGGCGATGAGCGCCGTCATCGACCCGCTGATCCCGCCAAGCATCACGATGATCGTGTTCGGCGTGCTGTCGGGCACGTCGATCGCGCAGATGTTCATCGCCGGGATCATTCCAGGCATCCTCCTCGGCTTCGGCCTGCTGGCCTACGCGGGCTGGCGCGCACAGCGAAGCAACTTCCCGGCGATGCCGAAAGTGGCCTGGCCTGACCGCGTCCGCGCGTTGATATCCGCCATTCCGGCGCTCATGCTGCCCGTCATCATCGTCGGCGGCGTCAAGTCCGGCGTCTTCACCATGACCGAATCCGCCGCGGTCGCGGTCGCCTACGCATTGATCGTCGGCGCCCTGCACCGGGAGCTGACCTGGCCGCGGCTCTGGGAAGCGCTCTACAGCACCGCCATTGCCACATCGGCATTGCTGTTCATCCTGGCCATGGCGAGCATCGTCTCCTTCGCGCTGACGATCGAGGACGTGCCGACCAGCTTCGCGAGCAGCCTGCTCGGCGTCAGCGACAACAAGCTCGTCATTCTGCTGATGCTCAACCTGATCCTGCTGATCCTCGGCAAATTCCTCGAGCCGATCTCGGTGATGATCGTGACCATGCCGATCCTGATCAAGGTCGCGCAAATGATCCAGATGGACATGGTCCAGTTCGGCGTGATGGTCACGCTGAACGTGGTCATCGGCATGGTCACCCCGCCCGTCGGCGTCTGCCTGTTCGTGGTTTGCGCGATCGCCGGCAAGTCCATCCTCGAGGTCAGCAAGGAAGTGCTGCCGATGTTCTTCATCTGCATCGCACTTCTTGCCCTCGTCGCCACCGTGCCTGCCGTCACGCTCTGGCTTCCGGCCTTCTCGATCCTGCACTAAACACAGGTACACCTCTCGGAGACATGCAATGACCGACACAAACAAGGCGCGCATCGACGCCATCCTGAAGGGGGCGATCGATCCGCACGTGCACAGCGGCCCGTCGATCGCTCCACGCGCCGTGGATCATCTCGACCTGGTGCGCGAAATGTCCGCAGCCGGCTTTGTCGCTGTCGTAACCAAGGATCACGACTACGCGGGCGTCGCCACCGCCGAACTGATCCGGAAGCACCACCCGGAGCTGCGCGCCAAGATCTTCTCCGGCGTCGTGCTCAACAACGTGGTCGGCGGCATCAACCCCTACGCGGTGGAACATACCGCCGCGATGGGCGGCAAGATCGTCTGGATGCCGACCTTGGCTGCCGAAAATCATCTGCGCTGGGAGAAGACGGCGAGCTGGTCGCATCCCGCCTCAACGCAGAAGATGCGCCCCGCATCGCCGGTGCCGGTGCTCGACGCCAACAAGAAGGTGCTGGACAGCGTCAAGGACGTCCTCGACGTGATCGCCAGGAACGACATGATCCTGGCGAGCGGCCATTTGCATGTCAGCGAAACCTGGCTTGTGTTCGAGGAGGCGCAACGGCGCGGCGTCAAGCGGCTGGTCTTCACCCACCCGGAGGATATCGTGGGAGCAAGCCTCAACGATGTCAGGGGCATCGCCGCGATGGGGGCCGCTGTCGAACATTCGCTCTGCATGTTCCTGGATGGCTCGAAATTCAAGACCTGCAGCGGCGAGGACTTGCGCCACCAGATCGACGCGGCCGGCGTCGACAACACCATTCTGTGCTCCGACCTGGGACAGGTCGGTGTGTTCAGCCCGCTCGAAGGCTTTCGCCGCGGCGTCGAATTGTGTTTGCAGCTCGGCTACCAGGACGATGAAATCCACAAGATGGTGTCGACCAACACAGCCCGCGTGCTCGGTCTTGAGAGCCTCGTCGCGGCTAGAGCCGGCTGAGGCATTGCTGTCCGCGAACCACGTGAACGGAAGTTTAGAATTCTCGCGTCGCGTCTAGCGCCGCGCGTTCACGGCTGCTCGCTTCCGCGTGAAATGCGTCACCTTCACGTGTCAACAAGTAGCTCGTGACGATTCATCTCCTATCTGCAATCCATCCGGCGTGACCAGCGACGTCCCCGCGTCAGATCGAACGTCATGACGGACGGATTCAACTGACAGAAGGAGAATGTCATGACCCGACGCATAGTGATGGTCCTGGCAAGCGCCGCGCTTGCCGCAACCCTGATTGTCTCAGGTGCACAAGCTCGCGGTGGCGGTGGTGGTGGCCATGGCGGCGGAGGCTTTGGCGGTGGACACATGGGTAGCTTCGGCGGCGCCCACATGGGCGGCTTTGGCGGGGGTCACATGGGAGGTCACCCGGGCGGCTTTGGCGGAGGACCCGTCAGCCACTTTGGTGGCCCACGTATCGCCGGCGGAGAGCACTTCCACCACGCGCGAGGTCCTTTTATCGGTGGCGGTGGTTTCTACGGCTTTAGCTGTCCGTATTACCCGCCATACGGCTACTGGAGCGACTACGACTGCGCATACTGATATCGCGTCCTGCTTTCTGAAGCACGATGTCGCCGGGGAAAGCAGGACGAGATTCATGCCGCACGGCGCGGCATTCAGCTTGGCCGGTTGCCGGCAAAAGTTGTCCGCTCCATGTATCGGGCCTGGCCGATATAGTCCGGCACGGCACGATGCTGGCAGGCGCGGTTGTCCCAGACCAGCAGCTGGTTGGGACGCCAACGCACGCGGCAATGAAACTGCGGCCGCGCGGTGTGCAGGTAGAGATATTCCAGCAGGCCCCTGCTCTCGTCTTCGCTCATGCCGTCGAAGCGACGCGTGTAGACCGGATTGACGAACAGGAATTCGCGGCCCGTCGCAGCGTGCCTGCAGACGACCGGGTGCGTCGTCTCGCGATCGCCGGCACTCACATCCATCGACTTGACGGCACGCAGCGTATCCTGACGCGCCTGGCTGCCGAAGATCTTGGTGGCGCTGTGCACGGCACGCAGGCCGCGCAACAGCGACTTCAGCGTCGGCGAGAGCGTGTCGAACACCTGATACATGTTGGCGAACAGCGTATCGCCACCGACCTCGGGGATAACGACCGCGCGCATGCACACGCCGCCCGGAGGTATCTCCAGATAGGTCGAGTCCGCGTGCCAGTTCTCACCGATGACGTAGGCGCTCTCGTCTTCCGCGGCCTTGCGAATGATCTGCAGCTCGGGATAGCCGTCGACCGAAGTCAGATGCGGAATCGGCTGGTGCTCGCCAAAGATGAGGCTCAAGGCGACGTGCTGGGCCGCCGCCAGATCCTGATCGGCAAAGAACACGACGAGATGCTCCGCGAACGCCCGCCGGATCTCGTCCTTGACCTGATCGGGCACGGGCTTTGAAAAATCCACACCCTTGATTTCCGCGCCGAGCGCACCGGTCAACGGGTGGACCGAAATCGCCTGATAGCCACGATCGCTCGCTAGACGTGCCACTGCCATAACGGTCCTCCGTCCACCTGATGCGTCAACCCACTTTCAGACTGGCCTGCCCGCCGGTTGCGACCGGGTCATCGCGGAGCAATTGGGCAAAGTCGAGCCTGACACCTTTCGTTGCCTGCTGCGGGATGCCGTTGGTTGCAAAGAAGTCGAACTCCTTCGGCACGTCGCGGAAGCCTTCGGCATCGAGCCAGAGCCGGACCAGCAGACGCTCGCGTCCCGGCTCTGGGTGATTGGTGAATGAACTGCGCGCATGCATCACCGCGTAGTTGTTGATGACGATCATCTCGCCGCGTTCGAGATCGAAAGCGAGGCGGTTCTCCGGAGCCTGGGCGATCTCGTCGAACAGATTCAAAGCCTCGACCGCCGCCTCCGGGATCGGCACGCCGCGCAGGCGATGCCCCGCAGCGATATTGGTGCGCAGGTAGCGGCAGCTCACCTGGCCGTTGCGGACGGCGAAGACCGGAACGCTGAACGGTGTCGTCGGCTCCTCGTCGGGCCCCTCCTCGCCGAAGCGATAATGATGAAAGCCTTCGTAGAGCAGCGGCAGCAGGTGCGGCGCACGCCGCGCGATCTCGTCATGCACGGCCACCGCGCTGACAATGACGCTGGTGCCGCCGGTCGCGGCCTTGTTCCAGCACGCGAGCGAGATCATGGCGGTGATATCGGTGTGCGGCCGCAACTCCATGCTGTTGCGATACATGCGCGGCGTCGGATCCACCTTGGACGCATCCAGTGCGTAGGAAATCAATTCGCCCTGCGCGTTCTGCGACAGCGCATATCCGAAGAACGTGCCGACACCCCAAACGGCTGTGGCATATTCCTCGAGCGTGATCGCGTCGACCGGTAGCCCGCGGATGACCACGAACCCGCGGCCGTTGCGGACGTCCTCGTAGGCCGCGCGCAGGCGCTGACCCAGCGGGCCGAACGCGAACTCGTCATTGCGAAAATCATGAACCGGGCGCAGCGGATGCTTGTCGCGCAGGCGCCTGACGGCGTCGATGACGGCCCTGCGCTCCGCATCATCGAGATCGAGCGAGTAATCCGCAGGGCTTCGAAAACTGTCGGCGCGCCAGGCGACGGCCGAATCTCTGGTCGCGATACGGTCCATCGCTCCCTCCCGCTTTGCTGTCTCTTTTTCTTCTCTTGCGCGCATCGACGCACTCGAGATTGGCAACAGGCTATTTCAATCGAAAACGAAGGGGAATAAGCTATTTTGGATCACGATCTATTCCGAAACGGATTAAATGACCGACACTCTGTTGAACATGAAGGCCTTTCTGTCGACGGTGCAGGCCGGCAGTTTTTCCGAAGCTGCGCGCCAACTCGACCTTGCGCCCTCGATCATCACGAAGCGCGTCGGCCAGCTGGAATGGTCGCTCAAAGCAAAACTGTTCAAGCGGTCGACCCGCCGCCTGCAGTTGACCGAGATCGGCGAGCGCTATGTCCCGGCCATCCGCCAAATCGTTCGCGAATATGACGACATCGTCACCGGCGTGATGCGCTCGCCGAGCGAGCTCGAAGGCCACTTGCGCATCAAGGCGCCGGCGTCGTCGACGCAAATCGATCTCGGCGCTGTGCTGAGCGCGTTCCAGCTTGAGTACCCCCGCGTCACGCTCGACGTCGTGCTGATCGATCGCACCGTCAATCCGGCGGAGGAAGGCTTCGATATTGTCCTGACGATGATGCCGTCATCTTTTGACGGCGTGATCGAGGAGCCCCTGCACGTCTTTGAGCGGGTGTTGTGCGCATCGCCAAAATACCTGGCCCGGCGCGGCGCTCCGCGGCATCCACGCGATTTGGTGAACCATGATTGCATCATCTTTTCGCCGATCGGCCCGACATGGACGTTCCACGGGCGCAACGGCGTCGTTAACGTCACGGTGCGGCCGCATCTGGTGACGAACCAGAGCCAGTTGCTGTTCGACACCGTGTGCGCCGGCAACGGCATCGCGGTGATCCCGAAGCGCACGGCCGCCGATGCGCTCGCGCGCGGCGAGCTGGTCAGCATCCTCGACGACTACCGCGTCCCGGATCTCTGGCTCAAGCTGCTCGTGCCCGCGACCCGAACAAGCCTCGCGCGCGTTCAGGCACTGCAGGCTCGTCTTCGTGCGGGATGCGACGCTGGCGGGATTGAATCAAGCCGGCGAGCCGGTTAGCTGCTCGTCGGGAGCACAGTTCGCGAAAGGAACGGAACGATGGACATCAAGCGAAATGGGACACAGCCGTCCGGCAAGGGACCGGCGGAGTATTTCACCGGCAGCGTCCGTGTTGATCCTTTGCTCTCCGCGCCCGATCCGGCCCGCGTCCGCGGCGCCTGCGTCACGTTCGAGCCGGGCGCGCGCACCGCATGGCACACTCACCCGCTGGGTCAAACCCTGATCGTTACCGCCGGCTGTGGCTGGGCCCAGCGCGAGGGAGGTCCGGTCGAGAAAATCCTGCCCGGCGATGTCGTCTGGTTTCCGCCCGGTGAGAAGCACTGGCACGGGGCAACGCCCACGACGGCCATGACTCACATCGCCATTCAGGAGCAGCTCGACGGCAAGACCGTCGACTGGATGGAAAAGGTCAGCGACGAGCAGTATCGGGGGTGATTTCCCCCGCCGCGATGACGTGCGACGGCAGCGGATTGGCGTAGAGATCGTCCACAAGCCGGGCGCGGTGCTGCAAGACCGCGCGCTGGTTGATCGAGCCTTTGTCGGTGGTCTCGCCGAGATCCAGCGAAGCCGGGGCCTCGAGCAGCACCACGCGGCTCACGCAGGTCGATGAGCCCGTGCTCGCCGCGCCATGCGCGTGCAACCGGCGGCGGAACTCTTCGCGCACCGCCGGATGTGCGAGCACTTCGCCCGCACTGGTGTCGGCGGGAAGCGCCGCGAGCTCCCGGCATGCATCGACATCGGGGAAAATCAGCGCCGCTATGTCGTCGCGGTTGGTGCCGGCGAGCACGGCATCGCGTGCCAGTGGTGCGAAGGTCTCGATCAGCCTCGCGCGCAGCGTGCCGACACTCACCCAGGTGCCGCTCGACAGCTTGAAGTCCTCGGCGACGCGCCCCTCGTAGAGCAAGCCTCGCTGCGGATCGTTCGGATCGGCGAACTGAAACGCGTCGCCCAGCCGGTAGAAGCCCTCCTCGTCGAACGCCTCAGCGGTGAGCGCCGGGCTGCGCCAGTAGCCCGGCGTGATGGTCGGACCGCGCAGCCTTGCTTCGAGCTTGCCGAACGCCGGTACCAGCTTCACCTCGAGACCCGGCGGCGGCAGTCCGATATTGTTGGCTGTGTCGGTGTCCCAGGTGCGGCCGAAGGCATAGGGTGCGGTTTCGGTGGCGCCGAGGCCGGTCAGGAACAGGATACGCTCGCCGCACGTCTTCAGCGCCAGGTCCATGATCTCATCGAACACATGCTGGCCGATGCCGGCGCCGGCATACCAAAGCACCTTCAGCCGGCTGAAGAAGGTGCGCCGCAGCTGCGCATCGCTGCGCAGGTATGGCAGCAGCGCCTCGTATCCTTTCGGCACATTGAAGTACCAGGTCGGCGCGATCTCGCGCAGATTGCGCACCGTGGTCTCGATGGCGCCAGGCAACGGCTTGCCGTCGTCGATATACAGCGTGCCTCCGTTGGTGATGACGAGGCCGATATTGTGGTTGCCGCCTGCCGTATGATGCCACGGCGCCCAGTCCACCGTGACCGGCGGCTCGTCCTCGAAGTAGGCGAGCGTCGTGCGGATCATCGCCTGGTTGGCGCACCACATGCGCTGGGTGTTGACCACCGCCTTCGGCATGCCGGTCGAGCCCGAGGTGAACAGGAATTTTGCGATCGTGTCGGGTCCAACGCGCGCGTGTGCGGCGTCGATCGCGGCCGTGGCGGCAACGTCCGTCAGGCTGGCGAAGTCCGTGCAACTGCGGTTTGCGACCGCGCCGCGCGTCACCACGACCTCCAGATCGGGCGCTGCGACCTGCTCGATGGCGCGCTTGAACAGCGCGCCGTCGTTCGCGAATACCAGCCCCGGCGTCAGCAAGGCAAAGATGTAACGCAGCTTCGCAAGATCGTTCGAGACCAGCGAATAGGCCGGCGAGATCGGCGCGTAGGGTACGCCGATCATGTTGGCGGCAAGGCCGAGCAGCGCGTGCTCGATGTCGTTGCCGGAAAGGACCACGATCGGCCGTTCCGCGGACAGCTCGCGGCGCAGCAGCGCTTCACCGATCGCACGCACGCGTGTGAGCGCATCCGCATAGGTCACGCTGCGCCAGCCGCCGTCAGGATCACGTTGTGCGAACAGGACGCGGTCCGGCGCGCGCTCGGCCCAATATTCGAATCGTTCCGTCAGCTTGTCCGGATAGGCCGGCAGTGCGTCGGTTGCGCGCAGATAGATCGTGCCGTCGGCGCGCCGGTCGGCAACGACGTTGGGACGGCCGAGGCGCACGGCCCGTATCGGTTGCGAGGCGGACAAGGATGCTGCCGGCTCCGACATGCCGGACCCTCCAGGTTCAAGCGGCCAACTTCAAAGCCTTGATGGCGTTTTCCTTCAGGATCAGCTGATGCACTTCGGGCTTGAACCCTGCCGCCCTGAAATCCTCGATCCAGCGATCGGGACGGATGAGCGGAAAGTCGGAGCCGAACAGCATCTTGGTCTTCAACTGCGTGTTGGCGTATTGCACGAGCTGCGGCGGAAAATACTTCGGCGACCACCCCGAAAGATCGATGTAGACATTCGGCTTGTGCAGGCAGATCGACAAGGCCTCGTCCTGCCAGGGCCAGGACGGATGCGCGATGATGACGGTCATGTCGGGGAAATCCGCCGCGACGTCGTCGAGATGGATCGGGTTCGAGTATTTCAGCCGCAGGCCGCCGCCGCCCGGCATGCCGGTGCCGATGCCCGAGTGGCCGCTGTGGAAGATCGCCGGCAGCTTGTGCTCGGCGATCACCTCGTAGAGCTGATACGCCATGCGGTCGTTGGGGAAGAAGCCCTGCACCGTGGGGTGGAACTTGAAGCCCTTGACGACGCCGGCTTCAATCAGTTCGCGCGCCTCGCGCACGCCCATCTTGCCCTTGTGCGGATCGATGCTGGCGAACGCCATCATCATGTCGCTGTTCTCGCGCGCGGCGTCGGCGACTTCCTCATTCGGAATGCGGCGCGCACCGATCTGGAATTCACTGTCGACGGCGAACATGATCAGGCCGATCTTCCGCTCGCGGTAATAGGCGATGGTCTCGGCGATGGTCGGCCGCTTGCCGGCCTTGAAGTATTTGCTCGCCGCCTCGTCGTAGGGCTGCCACATCGCATCAAGCGGCTGCCGGCACGACACCTCGGCATGGGTGTGGACGTCGATCGCGATCAGGTCATCCAACTTCATGGTAGCGCTCCCAGTCGGCTATGCTGCGGCCCGAGCGCGCCAGTTCGACCAGAAGCGGCGCAGGCTCCCAATGCATCGGGCCAAATGCCTTTTGGTATTTCTCGATCCCGGCAAGGACGTTGTCGAGTCCCAAGGTCTGGGCATGGAACATTGGGCCGCCGCGATAACGCGGGAAACCGTAGCCGCTGGTCCAGACCACATCGATGTCGGCGGCGCGCAGCGCCACGCCTTCCTCGAGGATGCGAAAGCCTTCATTGATCAGGGGAAAGAGGCAGCGCTCGACGATCTCCTGCGGGTCGTGCTGGCGTTGCGGCACCTGCAGTTCCCTCGCACGCGTGCGCAGGATGTCGATCGCCTCCGGATCGTCATGGCGCGCGCGGCTGCCCGGCTCGTACCGGTAGTAGCCTTTGCCCGTCTTCTGACCGAGGCGTCCTGCTTCGGCCAGCGCAAAATCCGCCTGGTAGTAGCTGGCGTCCGGCGGATAGCGATCAGCGTTCGCCTTGTGCACGTTCACGCCGATGTCGATCCCGGCCATGTCGAACACGGCGAGAATGCCCATCGCCATACCCCATTGCTCGAGCGCGCTGTCGATCTGGCGCGGCGAGGCGCCTTCCAGCACCATGCGCTCGGCCTCGCGCGCGTAGCCTTCCATCATGCGGTTGCCGATGAAGCCATAGCAGACGTCGGCAAGTACCGGCGTCTTCTTCAATGGTTTCGAGAGATCCATGACGGTGCGGATCACCTCGGCCGAGGTCAGCGGCGTGCGCACCACTTCGAGCAGCGGCATCACATTTGCCGGTGAAAAGAAGTGCATGCCGACCACGTCCTGCGGCCGCTTGACCGCGCGGGCGATGTCGGTGACGTCGAGAGTCGACGTGTTGGTCGCAAGCACGGCACCGGCCTTGGCCACCCGGTCGAGCTTCAGGAAGATCTCGCGCTTCAAATCCAGGTCTTCGTAGGCCGCCTCGATGATCACGTCGGCCTCGCCGAGATCGGCATAATCCAGCGTGCCGCGGATGAGGCTCATGCGCTGCGCCTTCTCGGCCGCGGTCAGCCGGCCGCGCTCGACCATCGTCGCATAGGTCTGGTCGATACGCGCGAGACCGTGCGCGAGCAGAGCCTCGCTGGTATCGAGGATCGTCACCGGCATCGACGCATTGGCAAAGGAGATCGCGATGCCTCCCCCCATCGTTCCGGCGCCGACGATGCCCGCCGATTTCACCGGACGCGGCTTTGCGCCCTGCGGCAAATTGGGAACATCTCGCGTGCGCCGCTCGGCAAAGAACAGGTGGATCGCCGCGCGGCACTCGTCCGTCGCTTTCGCGCCGTTGACCAGCCTCTCCTCGACCAGCAGACCCTGGTCGAACGGCAGGCGTAGTGCTGTGTCCACGGCCTCGATGGCCGTCAGCGGCGCTGTGCAATTGGGATACTGTTTTTGCGCCTGCGCCGTGCGGGCCTTGAAGATCGCGTCGGTTGCGGTCGCGGGATCGACCGCGCGGTCGCAGGTCCGGCGCGGCCCCTCCCCGCGCGCGAGCAACGCGCGGGCATAGCCAAGCGCGCCGGCACGCAGGTCGCCATCGATCAGCGCATCGACAAATCCGTCTTCCACCGCCTGGCCCACACCGACCGGACGCGCGCTCAAAATGAGATCGAGCGCCTTGTCGGCGCCGACGAGGCGCGGCAGGCGCTGGGTGCCGCCCGCGCCCGGAATGATGCCGAGCGTGACTTCCGGAAAGCCGAAGCGCGCGGACGGAGCGGCAACGCGATAGTGGCAGGCGAGCGCGATTTCGAGGCCGCCGCCGAGCACGGTGCCGTGCATCGCGGCAACCACCGGCACGGTGAGTGCCTCGAAGCGGCCGAACAGGCTGCGGAATTCCGCTTCCTTCGGCGGGCCGTTGAATTCGCCGATGTCGGCGCCGGAGAAGAAGGTGCGGCCCTCGCAAATCAGTACGACAGCCTTGATGCCGGAAAGCGCGGCGACCTCGTCGAGCGCTCGCCCCAACCCCGCGCGGACGCCGGCGGTGATGGTGTTCACCGGAGGATTGTTCACCGCAATGACGGCGATCTCGTCCTCACGCGTGACATTGACGATGTCGGCTGCCATCGCGGGCGCTCCCGTTGCGTTCTCTTTCCTTATAATGATTATGTTCTATAACTATTATCCGGTTGTCAAGCGACGCGAAGCAGCGGTAAGTGGGCACGGCGGTTCTGCGCAAGCAGCGGTGGAGGGCTTGAGACCTTGGCCAAGGCGAGCAACAAGGCGACAAAACGCAAGAGCGAAGCGGCGAAGCCGCCGCACGTCGTCCACCTCGTGACCAACGGACGCGGCGCCGTCGACTACGGGCCCCTGCGCGACGACCTCGGCTACGTGCTGCGGCGGGCCCAGCTGGCCGTGTTCCAGAAATTCTTTGACCGGTTCGCTGCGCTGGACATCCGCCCGGCGCAGTATTCGGTGCTGACGGTGATCGAAGTGAATCCCGGCGTCAGCCAGGCGCAGGCCGCCGATGCGCTAGGCATCAAGAAGCCGAACTTCGTCGCCATGATCGATGCGCTGGAGGCACGCGGCCTTGCACAGCGCGTCCCGGCCGAGAACGATCGCCGCTTCCACGGCCTCTACCTGACCGACGAGGGGCGCACCCTCATGACCAAGCTGCACAAGATCGCCGCCGCGCACGAGCGCGAGGTGGTCGAGCACCTGGGCGCGAGCGAATACCGACGGCTACGCGAACAGCTGCGCGCCGTTACCGAGCTATAGCGCGGGCGTCAGCCGCCTTTGACGCCGGTCGCCTTGATCAGCGGCCCCCACTTGGCACGCTCCGCCTTTTCGAACTGCGCGAGATCGGCGGGTGTGCCGCCGGCAGCCTCGAGCCCGAGCTGCTGCAGGCGCTGTCGCGTCTCCGGCAAGGCGAGGATCTTCGCCAGCTCTTCGCTCAATTGCGTGACAATGCGCTGCGGCGTGTCGCGCGGCGCGTAAAGGGCATTCCAGCCGGTCATCTCGAAGCCGGTCACGCCCTGCTCCGCGATCGGCTTCACGCCCGGCAGCACGCTGCTTGGCTTGAGCGTTGTGATGCCGAGTGCCTTCAGCTTGCCGGCTTCGATCTGGCCGCGGGTCGCTGCGACCGTGTCGATCATCAGTTGCACCTGGCCGCCCATCACCTCGGCCAGCGCGGTTGCCGACCCCTTGTAGGGCACGCCGAACAGCGGTGCTCCGGACTTCTCCTTCAGGAATTCGAAGATCAACTGAGCGGTCGTGCTCGGCATCGCGACGTCGACTTTGTCGGGCCTGGCCTTGGCCGCGGCGATCAGTTCGCCGATCGAGTTCGCCTCGAATGACGGGTTGGCCGCAACGACCAGCGGCAGCAGGCCCACCAGAATGATCGGTGCAAAATCCTTGTCCGGCTGGTAGCCGATCGATGGGTACAGAAACTCGTTCATGGCGTGCGTGGCATTGGTGCCCATCAGCAGCGTGTAGCCATCGGCCGCCGACTGCGCCGCTGCCTGCGTGCCGATATTGGCGCCGGCACCAGGCTTGTTCTCGATGAAGAATGTCTGCCCCAGCGACTTCGACAGCTGATCGGCGAGATATCTGGCCGCGACGTCGGTCCCCTGCCCCGCCTGGTAAGGCACGATGATCTTCACCGGCTTGGCCGGGTAGGTTTGCGCGCTCGCGCCGACGCTCCAAAGCACGGCCGCGAGCAAGGCCGCAACCCACGTCAAGGTTTTACCTGTCATCGTTTCCTTCCTTTGGTTTTTCTTTTGTCGTTTGGCCGCCTGGACGTCGATGAAGCATCAGCGCGCCGCATGCGACGCGCTGATGCTTTCGTCAGGAACGGCTTGGCAATTCCACGACGCCAGTTCCCAGGATCGACACTTCGTCGTCCTGGTTGCGCGCCTCCTGCTCGATCGCGACAAGATGACGACCACCCTCGACGTACTTGCGCGTCACTTTGCCCTTGATGAACAGCAGATCGCCGGCCGGATTGTGCCGGCGGATCTTGCAGGTGGCGCGCCGCAGGAAGCCGTCGTCGCCCATCCAGTTGGTCATATGATGCGTGAGCCACGAGCAGCGCTCCGGGCCGTAGTCGTAGGCGCCGGGCGCGCCGACCTCGCGGGCAAAGTCCTCCTCCCAGTGCACCCGCTCGGGGCAATCGGGAATGCCGAAACGGTTGGCAATGCCGAGGCCCGGATGGGCGTCGACCAGTTTCCAGGCGAGCTTGTTGGCGCGGATGTAAAGACCGCCCCACCCTTGTGCGTAGGCAATGAAGCCGGTGACCGTCATCGGTCCCTTCAGCATCGTCGGCAGCGCCTCGCCTTCGCTCACATCCTGCCAGTAGCGCGGGGTCGCACCGCGAATTCGCTCTTCGGCATAAAGCTTGTAGGCGTCGGCCAGCTCGCGCTCGCTGTAGCGGTGCGGCTCACGGGCATTGACGTCCTTGTACTTCGTGCCGTGCTCGCGCGCATGGTCGCGCTCGGTGCGGAAGCACCAGCTGTCGGCCTCGGCGACCAGGTCGCCCTGCTGATTGAAGAAGTTGACGTGATAGATCTGCTGCACGGCGCGGCCGGCAAAGCGAGTCTCGTGCTCGATGATGTCCTTCAGCCACGACTCGGTCGAGATCGCGTCGTTGCGCCGGACCGCCTTGTGCCATGTCCAGTCGGCGCCCGACCACATGGCGTGGACGCCCGGCAACCCGCCGACATAACCGGAGACGATGCGGCTGGTGCTGAAGAGGAAGCTCGGCAGCGCGATCACGTCGCCGTATTTCGTCTTGGCGGCGTACTCTGGAGCGCACCAGAGCGGGTTGTCATCGCCGATGCCGTGCGCGTAGTGGCGGATGTTGTCCCGCGTCGCCTCGTAGCACCACGGCTCCGCCGTCACGCCGATCTGGACGCCGATGCGCTGGCGCAGCTCGTCCAGTCCTTGCTCGGTGATCTTTGGAAAAGTGCGCTCAGTGGTGGTGGTCAGCATGGACGGTTTCCTTCTTTAGAGTCTCTTGTTGGTTCGCTTCGCGCTCGCGCAGCACCTTGCGGTTGACCTTGCCCGCCGGGGTCTTCGGCAACTCGGGCACGAAGCTGACGAGGCGCGGATATTCGTGATGGCTGAGGCGCTGACGCACGAGATCCTGGATCTCGTGCTGGAAGTGTTCGTCGCCCGGCCGATCGGCGACGACGAACGCCTTCACCACCTGACCGCGCAGCGCATCGGGCACGCCGATCGCGGCTGCTTCGCGCACTTGCGGATGCTTGAGGATCGCATCCTCGATCTCCACCGCGCTCATGGTCCAGCCGGCGGAGATGATGATGTCGTCCGCACGGCCGCCATGATAAAAGTAGCCGTCCTCGTCGGTTCGCCCGAGATCCTTGGTCGCGATCCAGTTGCCGCGCCGCCAGACTTTCAGCTCGCCGGTGACGCCTGGCGGACACTGCTTCCCGCTCGCGTCCTGAACCTCGATGCGGCCCCCGGGAATGGGCTTGCCGAGCGATCCCGGCTTGACGACGAAATCATCGGCGCCCGGATAGCTCACCAGGATCACGCCGATCTCAGTCGTGCCGTACATGCTGCACACCGGCCGGCCGAACGTCTCCGCAACGAACGACGCCGTCTCGCTGTCGATCGGCTCGCCGGTGAAGGACAGCTTCTCCAGCGCATAGCGATAGCGCGCGGCCGCGCCCGAGCTCCGCATCATGCGGTAATGCGTCGCCGCGGCCGAGATGTTGGTGAACCTGTATTGCTCGAGCGCATCCAGGAGCCGCTCAGGATTGAACTTGCCGGCGTAGGCGCCGACGGTGATGCCCAGCGCCAGCGGCGCCAGCGTGCCGTGCCAGAGCCCATGCCCCCAGGCCGGCGAGGACGGGCAGATGAACCGATCGCCAGGCCGCAAGCCGGTGCCATACAGCGCCGCCACCATCAGCGTCACGATCGAACGGTGCGTATGCTTCACGGCCTCGGGAAGCTCGCGGGTCGTTCCGGATGTGTATTGGAAGATTGCAAGGGAATCGGCCGCCGTGTCCGGCGTGAAGTTTGGCGCAAACTGTTCGAGCTCGGTCAGGAAGGCATCGTCGGCCACAACGACGCGTGGACCGATCCCCGTCAGCAGCGGCGCCTTCTCCGTATTCGTCACCAGCAGACGCGGCGCACAGTCGTTGACGCGCAGCTTCACGCTGTCGGGGCCGAACAGCGTGAACAGCGGCACGGCGATGGCGCCGAGTTTCATCGTGCCGAACACCGCCATGTAGAAGGCCCGCGAAGGCTCAAGCATCACCGCCACGCGATCGCCAGCCTGCACCCCTTGGGCGGCAAGGTAGTTGGCGAAGCGCGACGAGTCCCGCGCGATGTCGGCAAATGTCAGCACCTCGTCGTGCCCGTCGGCACGAACGACGATCACAGCCGGATTGGCTCGGTTCGCATGCCGGTCGATGCATTCGTGCGCGATGTTCACGCGCGCACGAGTGCCGTCGAACAGCTCCCAGAGTTTCGCCGGGGAAAAGTACGCCTGCGCTTCCGCGTAGCTTGTGCAGTCCGTCAATTTCTTCGCCATGACCCCGATCGTAGCGCGCGAAAGCTGATTGTCAAATAGCGTTCATAATTGTATGTGTACAATCATGCCGAATCGCAAAGCCCCACGCGTCCGCGCAGTCCCCGCCGTCACCCGCGCTGTCGGCATCCTCCGCCTGCTCAGCCACAGCCGTACACCGATAAGTCTGAAGGCGATCGCCGAGGCGCTGGATCTCGTGCCCAGCACGGCGCTGCACATCGTGCGTGCCCTCGTTGCCGAACAGTTGCTGCAGGTCGATCCGCTGACGAAGCGCTACAGGCTCGGCGTCGGCATGCTGCCGCTCGCGCGCGCCGTGCTGGAGAACAGCGACTTTCCAAGCCTGGTGCGGCCGAAGCTCGACGTGCTGTCGAACCGCTATGGCGTCACCGCGATCGGCGTCGAACTGCCGGACCTCGACAACATGATTGTCGTCGCACTGTCCCGCTCGCAGGCGCCGGTGCGCCTGCATGTCGACGTCGGCAGCCGCTTCCCTGCGCTGATCAGCGCCACCGGCCGTTGCGTCGCGGCCTTCAGCGAACAGCCGTGGAAGGAAATCGAAAAGCGCTTTCGCCTGCTGCGCTGGCACAATGCGCCGAGCTACGACACCTGGCGCAAGGAGGTCGACGTGGTGCGAAAGCAGGGCTTCAGCATCGATCGCAGCAACTACATCGCCGGCGTCACCATCGTCGCCGTGCCGGTGTTGAACAGGGCCGGCACGATCACCCATACGCTCGCCGCTGTCGGCCTCGGCAGCCAGCTCGAACGCGCAAGCTCGCTGGCGCTCGCGCAGGACATGCGCCTCGCCGCACAAGAGGTCGCGGCACAACTGGCGCCGCAGTCGTAAATCGACGCCCCGTCGCCGTCAGCTGATCAAGCGCCGTTGTTTGCCGGGCCGGCATGCATTACATCTGTCTCACGCTTCCGCAGCAAGGGAGGTCAGCTTGGATTCCGCAACAGTCAGAACCATGACCGCGGACGACGAAGATGCCGCAGTCCAGACCATCGTGCTGGCGTTTGCAGCCGATCCGATGACGCGATGGACGTGGCCGCAATCACACCAGTTCCTTGCAGCGATGCCGATCTTCGCCCGCGCCTTCGGCGGCAACGCCTTCCCGCATGGCGGCGCACATTGCACTTCCAACTACGCCGGTGCGGCGCTCTGGCTGCCTCCCGGCGTACACGCCGACACGGAGCGGCTGGGCGAACTCATGCAGAGCACGGCGTCGCCATCTGCGCAGGAAGCGGGTTCGGAGATATTCGAGCAGATGGCGAAATACCATCCGGACGAGCCGCATTGGTACCTGCCATTAATTGGCGTTGACCCGGCGTATCAAGGCAAGGGACACGGCGACGCACTGATGGCGTACGCGCTCGATCACTGCGATCGCGACAAGCTGCCCGCCTACCTGGAGTCGTCGAACCCGAGGAACATGTCGTTGTACCGCCGCCACGGCTTTGAGGCTCTCGGCGAGATCCAGGTTGGGTCGTCGCCGGTGCTTGTGCCGATGTTGCGACGTGCGCGCTGAGAGCGTCCATGGCAAGCGCCGTCACCTTTCGGCCGCTGACCATCGATCGATGGGACGACCTGGTCGACTTGTTCGGGCCTGAGCGGGGCGCCTGCGCAGGCTGCTGGTGCATGTGGCCGCGCATTCGCGGTGTCGACTTCAAGGCGCTCACCAAGGAGCAGAGGCGGAAGGCGTTCCGCAAGATCGTCGAGAAAGGACCACCCCCGGGCCTGCTCGCCTATGAGGGCAAGGTCGCCGTCGGCTGGGTCGCCATCAGCCCGCGCGCGGCCGTTCACCGCTTCAATATCTCAAGAGTTTCAGCACCCGTCGACAGTGACACCTGCAACCTCGATCGCACCTGGGCGCTCACCTGCTTCTATGTACGCAACAGCCATCGGCGGCAGGGACTGACGCAGAAACTCGCCGAGGCTGCACTGAGCTACGCCAGGAAACAGAAAGCGCAGTGCGTCGAGGTCTGCGCCATCGAGCCGGCCAGGACACTCTCCTGGGGCGAGGCATTCGTCGGCGTGGCGAGCGTGTTGCAACCGCTCGGCCCGATCGAGATCGCCCGTCGCTCACCGAAGCGGCCGCTGCTCAGGTTTGAGCTGCGTTAGCGCATGATCCCGATCCCTTGACCAGCGTGCGGACCAGCGTGTCGATCAACTGGGCGTGATCCGCCCAGGGAAATTCCGGATGGGTGATGAGAAGACTCGCAAGCCCGTGCAGGGCGCCCCATAGCGACTGGGTAATGACGTTCGCATCGCCCTTGGCGATCACGCCGGCGGCGGCAAGCGCCTCGACCTCGTCGCGAAACAGGAGAAACGCCGCAAGGCCGGCCGGCTGCTCGGCGGCAGAGCGGTCAAGCGTCTTCGGCGGATGGTTTTTCGCCATCGTCTGCGGCGCCAGCAGGGTCAGTTGGTATTCGTCACGGTTCTCAAACGCGAACTGCAGATATCCCTTCAGAAGCCGTTCGAGATATTTGGCATCGAGCGCTCGCCGTTCCGCCCTGACCTGGGTAAGCCGCGCAATCAGATTCCTGAATGTCGCCTGGCGAAGCTCGTCGAGGATCTCCTGCTTGTCCTTGAAGTAAATGTAGAGACCGGTCTGCGACAGCCCGGCCCGCTGGGCGACCTGCCGCGTCGTGACTGCGGCATAGCCTTCGCGGACGAATAGTTGCTTCGCAACAGTGAGGATCTCGTCCCGCCGCTCATGGCCGAAACCACGCAGCTTGCGCTTCGGTTGGACCTTCGGCTTCGGTCGTGCTTTTGTCTTGAGCATGGTGCCCCCCGGCAGATCGGCGCCAGCATACAACAGAAAGCGCCGCGCAAGACAAAGGCCACGGCGCCGAGAACTGCCGCTATTTCGTTTCCATCGCATAGGCTCCGGTCCAGTCCTCCGGGGGAGGATTCGACCGGAAACCTTCAATGCGATCCACGAACAGATCGTAGTATCGCTTCATCAGTCCCGCCTCATCGAGGCCGCGCGCCCTTGCAATGGTGGCCAGTGCATCCTCCCATTTGCGGTCGCGGTAGAAGACCAGCATTTCAATGTTCAGGTTCCGCAGCTCCTGAAACCAAACCGAGGCGGCAATATCCTCGCGCCCCATGACCGCATAGATCGCTTCCGGCTCGGTCTTCCCCTTCACCGTGATGAAGTCGAGCTCGATGATCGCAAATTGATCCTTTGCTGCAAGCGCCGTCCTCGATCCGGCGATGATGGGAATTCCGTACCTCTTCGACTGGCCCTCCAGGCGGGACGCGACGTTCACGCTGTCACCCATCACCGAATAGTCGAAGTGAAGGTCCGATCCCATGTTGCCCACGACACAGGAGCCCGTGTTGATTCCGACGCCGATATTGATCGGGAAGAATAGCGTGTTGTCCGCTTGTGACTCGAGCTCGCGCTGGCGGTTGAGAGCCTCCAGCGCTTCGAGCATATCGAGCGCAGCGTGGCATGCATTGCGCTCGTGTGCCGAATCGTCGAGCGGAGCATTCCAGAACGCCATGACCGCATCGCCTATGTATTTGTCGATCGTGCCCTTACGGCTCATGATGGCGTTGGTCAGAGGCGTGAGAAGACGGTTCATCAGCGCGATCAGCCCCTGCGGATCATCCTTGTAGCGTTCCGATATCGTCGTGAAGCCGCGAACATCGCTGAACATGACCGTGACGTTGCGCTGCTCGCCTCCCAGAACGAGCCGCTCGGGCGCATTGGCGAGCTGGTCGACCAGGGATGGGGCCAGATACTGGCCAAAGGCCAGGCGAATTTGCCGCCGTCGCCTCTGTTCCGTCGCGTAGTTGGTGAAGACGAGAACGCTGTAGAGCGAAAGGCTGGATACGAGCGGAAACGTGGAGTCGATCAGCAGTTGCTGTTGCGCATAGAGATACCAGGACGTTCCGGCCAGGATCGCGGCAGTCACGCTACCAACGACAAGGATGATGAAAGGCCCGAGAATGGGCAGAAGCCAGATGATGGTGCCTCCGATCGCGATGCTGACCAGGAGCTCGATCGTGATCGCGAAACGCGGTCGTGACAGGATCGAGTGACTCAACACGTTTTCCAGAACCTGCGCGTGAATTTCCACGCCCGGCATCACTGCATCGACCGGAGTCGTCTTCGTATCGAGAAGGCCGACCGCCGATGTTCCGATCAGGACCAGCTTGCCGTCGATTGATCCCGATGCAATGCGCCCTTCGAGCAGATCGGCTGCCGATATGAAGCGGCTGCTGTCGTGGCGCGAAAAATTGACCCATAGCTGCCCGTTCCGATCGGTCGGGACTTCGAAACCGCGCACGCCGACACTGCTGACGCCGGCGTCGTCGGACCTGACAATGATCGCGTCCGATTGTGCGGCGACGCGCAGCGTTTCGAAGGCGAGCGATGGCAGGATCGTGCCTTGGGCGCGCATAACCGCTGGCACCCGCCGGACGATTCCGTCGCGCTCGGTGCGGATGGTGATAAGCCCGACACCGCTGGCTGCTTCCTCAAGAAGGGGAATGTTGCGCAGCAGGCCCGCGAAATCCAGGAGGAACGGCGTCGGGTCGGTGCCGAGCGTCGCAATTCCGCGCAGCGGAGCAGCGGATTCATTGATTGTGACGGCCGCAGTCAAGCCGGACGCTCCGAGCACGGTTCGCGAGGCTCGCATGGCATCCGCCAGCACCTGATCGTTGCTGGGCAGCGATCGAAGCCTGGCCTTCGTCGTCTCATCCAGTCCGCGATAGTGCTCGAAGGCAATGTTGGGCGACAACCGGTCCGGTTCGGCAAATATGACGTCGAAGGCGATCGTCACCGCGCCAAGTTCGGAGAGCTTCGAAACGATGTCGGCGATGAGGTTGCGCGGCCAGGGCCACTGACCGAAGCGTTCGAGGCTTTTCTCGTCGATATCGACAATGATGACCGGCCGCTCGGTGGCCTTGCGAGACTGTGCCAGTTGAAACATGTCGAAGGTTCTTACCCTCAATTCCTCGACAGGCGGTGGATCGGCTATGCGGATTGCAATGGCGGCGAACAGGACCATGATGGACAGGATGCGCCCCGGTCCAAGCAGCTTCAGAATTCTGCTCCGCCGCCACCGCCGTCGCCTCATCGCGTTGTACTGCTCATGGCTTATTTTTCGCGAAACGCCCGATGCAACTGATCTTGCAAGGGCTTCGCGAGGTATGACAGCAAGGTGCGCTCTCCGGTCTGGATGAATGCCTCGACCGGCATGCCTGGAATGATCCTGACCTCGCCCAGTCTCGCGATCTCCTCCGGCGATATCGCGATGCGGACCGTATAGTGGTTCTGACCGGTGCGCTGATCAGTCGTGATGTCAGGCGAGATGCGGCTGACAACGCCGGTGATCTCCGGCGTCGTGCGCTGATTGAAGGCCGACATGCGCAGGAGCACCTTTTGCCCGACACGGACCTGGTCGATGTCCTGTGGATTGATCCTCGCCTCCACCGACAGGTTGTCGGTCTGCGGCACGATCAGCATCACCGTGTCGCCCGCCCCAATCACGCCCCCGACCGTGTGCGCGTTGGACTGCAGAACGATGCCATCGAGCGGCGAGCGGATTTCGATGCGTCGGAGCTGATCCTCAGCAGTGATCCTGCGTTCGACCAATTCTCCGACCTTGTCGTTGATTTCGCGGAGCTCCTTTGATACCTCGCTCCCCAGATCCTTGTCGATCTGCAGGATCTGAAGCTCGGTTTCCGCCATCTTGCCCCTGGTCCCTGCGATCGCGGCGATGAATTGACCCCGGTCACCTTCAAGCCGCGCAGCGTCGCGCTCCAACCCCGTGAGGCGGGAAAGTTGAACCAGGTTGCGCGCAAATAGGCTGCGCACACCGTCGAGCTCCTTGCGGATGAGCTCGATCTCTTTGGCTTTTGCCCGCTCCTGAGCCGACAGGCCGTCGATCTCGAGCTTCAGCTGCGCCACCCGCTCCTGAAGTTGCGCGCGCTGGCCGGAGCGGCTGGTTCGCCGGGTCTCGAACAATTTCGTTTCGCTCGCCATGGCCGCGATCGCATCGCGGTCGTCCTTGCGGGACGTAAGTTCGATCGGAAAGACCACACGATCCGCGCCATCGAGCTCGGCGTCCAGGCGCGCGCCTCGTGCCCAAAGCGCATTGAGCCCCTTGGTGATGATAGCCAGGCTTGACCTCGTGGTGGTGTCATCAAGCCGAATGAGAATGTCGCCAGCCCTGACGACATCGCCGTCGCGCGCCCGCAACTCGCCCACCACGCCGCCGGTCGGGTGCTGGACTCGTTTCACGTTGGAATCGACGACCACGAATCCCGGAGCAATCAACGCGCCGGAAATCTGAGCGGTCGAGCCCCAGCCTCCGAGGCCCGCGGCGAGAATGAGCACCACAAGCAATCCGAACGACAGATGACGGCGGATTGAGCGCTGGGCGTTGCCGGATCCTTTTTCGCTCATGGCCTCGCGCTCCCGCCTTCCGCAACGGACCCGATCGAAGCCGCGACGCTTCGCTTTGCCGACTGGGCCAGCACCTGATCTTTCGCACCGAAGGCCTGGATTCGCCCCTCCCTCAGGACCAGCAGCATATCCACGCCGGCTATTCCGACCGGCCGATGTGCAACCACGACGACGATTCCACCCCGGCTGCGGATCGACAGGATCGCCTTCGTCAGCGCTTCATCTCCGTCGTGATCGAGGTTCGAGCCTGGCTCATCAAGGACGACCAGGAACGGCTCGCCATAGACGGCACGCGCCAGTGCAATTCGCTGCGCCTGTCCGGCGGAGAGCACGACGCCCTGCTCGCCGACTTCGGTGTCGTATCCGTCGCGCATGGCCACGATCATCTCGTGCACGCCGGCTTCCGTCGCCGCCGCGATGATCGACTCTGAATCTGCATCGGGATCGAAGCGCGCGATATTCTGCGCCACCGTCCCCGCGAACAGCTCGACGTCCTGCGGCAAGTACCCGATATGGCGCCCCAGCACGTCGGACGGCCACTGATTGAGCGAGGCTCCATCGAGTCGAATTGTTCCGCGTGCTGGTTTCCACACCCCGACCAGTGCGCGCACCAGGCAGGATTTGCCGGAACCGACAGGACCGATCAGTCCCAATCCGTGACCGGCTCCGATCTCGAAGCTGACATCCTGCACAACCATTCGCCCGTCGCCGGGCGGCGCAATGCTGATGCCTTCCACCGAGAGTCTCTTGCGCGGGCGAGCAAGCGAGGTGAACGCGTGCTGCGTAGCGGTGCCCTCCAGCAGCTTCCCCAGACTGCGCCAGCTGAGACGCGCGGCGACAAGGCTTCGCCAATGGGCGATCGCGAGGTCCACCGGTGCAAGCGCGCGCGCGCTCAGGATAGAGCCGGCAATGATGATGCCGGCCGTCGCCTGCTGTTGAATGACGAGCCAGGCGCCAACGGCGAGCACCGCCGATTGCAGCACCATGCGCAGAACCTTGGCGGTCGCTCCTAATCCACCGGCCCGGTCGCTGGCTCGCTCGTGGTTTTCAAGATACTCGCGATCGACCTCGTTCCACCGCCTTGCCAGATGCGGCATCATTCCGAGTGCAATCAAGGCTTCCGCATTCCGGCTGCTTGACTCGGCGATAGCATTGCGTCGCACCGCGAGCTCCGCCGCCTTTCGCATCGGCGACCGCGTCATGAACTCGGTCAACAGGGTAATGACGATGAGGATGACTGCACCCGTCAGCGCTGTAAGGCCGATGAGAGGGTGAAACGCGAAGCAGATCGCCAGATACACCGGCAGCCAGGGAAGATCGAACAGCGCGCTCGGTCCCATCCCCGACAGGAACGAGCGGATGTTGTCCAGATCCTGCAACGGCTGATCGCGCCCGCGCCGTCCCGATCGCAGGGGAAGCTGCACGACCGCCTCATAGACGCGGCTGCCGAGCTTCTCATTCAGGCTTCTGCCGATGCGCGCGACGACACGGCCGCGGATGAGATCGAGGATCCCCTGCGCTGCGTACAGACCACCTGCGAGGATCGAAAGCCCGACCAGCGTCGGCACGCTACGGCTCGGCAGCACACGATCATAGATCTCCAGCATGAAGAACGAGCCGGTGAGATAGAGCACATTGATCACAAGGCTCATCACGGCAACGCCAGCAAAGGCACCGCGGCAGGAGCGCAGCGCTGCTCGAAGCTCTGCTATCCCTCTGGGAGCATATGATCGCGCGCGCGCCATGGCGCTAACTGCCTCTCATTGAAAGTCACTCCGGTGACGACCCAATATCCGACGGTCCCGGCCGCCGGGTTCGTTCATGCTTGAAGAATGAAATGATCCGGCTCGCCGCGCAGCTGCAGCTGCAGAGCGCTCAATGCAATGTCTAGCGCCTGATTGGCCGGAATCTCACTGTTGTTGTTTGCGTCGTCGACAGATGGTTGTTCCGAATCCAGACTGGCTGCCGACTGAATCTGACTGTCGACGGGATTGGATGCGTGCAATTGGATGCCCCAGGCAGGAGACGACTGGAAAATGAAACTATGCGGCCCCTCGACCGACACGACGATCGCTGCGGACGATGCATGCGCCGGATCAGCGCCGCCTGCATCGTCCGCGAGATCAAAATGATCGCCGGCATCGTCATGCGAAACGAAGGTCTCGACCCACGAGTGCTCGACGCTGACGGTTTGAGTGAGCGTTACCGTCTCGTTACCCGTTACCTCCCCCGCCGGTGCCCCTGAGTCCGTGGTGGCGACCGGCTGGGCCGGTGCCGCCTGCGCAACGGAAGTGGACATGCCGGCCTCCGGCATGGCGTCGTTCAAGGCGGTCAGATTGTTGGCGCTATAGAAGTAGTGGTTGTCGTCGTTGAGCGTGACGGTGAACGGCTGGCTGTCGCAGAGTGCACCGTCCGACACTGTCAAGGTAAAGGACTCGGTCGCATCATGGCACAGGCCGTTGATCGCCCTGTCGTCCGGCACGAACACGTAGGCACCGCTCTCACTATTGACATACAGCGTGCCGTAGTCACCGCGTTTCGACACATCATAGCTTATGCAGTTCAGCACAACGGGATGGCAGTCGGTTCCGCCGGCGATGCCGTAGCTCAGTGTCGTACCGGCGTCGGCGTCGCTTGCCTGCAGCGTGCCCGCCGCGGGGGCGAAGTCGTCGCAGGCCGGCGTATCGGTATAGGTCGGCCCGCAAACCGGCGACAGCACCGGCTTGTCGTTCTTGCCGTCGAGCGTAACCTCAAAGCACTGGCTGTCGGTGAGAGCACCGTCCGACACCGTGAAGGTGAATGTCTCGGTCGCGTCGCAGGTCAGCCCATTGATCGCCCTGTCGTCCGGCACGAACACATAGTCGCCGGTCGCACTGTTGACGTACAACGTGCCGTAGTCGCCGCGTTGCGACACATCGTAGCTTATGCAGTTCAGCACAATGGGATGGCAACCGGTTCCGCCGGCGATGCCGTAGCTCAACGTCGTACCGGCGTCGGCATCGCTCGCCTGCAGCGTGCCCGCTGCGGGGGCAAAGTCGTCGCAGGCCTGCGTGTCGGTATAGGTCGGGCCTGTGACAGGCGACAGCACCGGCTTGTCGTTCTTGCCGTCGAGCGTGACCTCGAAGGGCTGGCTGTCTGTGAGGGTGCCGTCCGATACCGTGAAGGTGAAGGTCTCGGTCGTGTCCGCGGTCAGCCCATTGATCGCCTTATCGTCCGGCACGAACACATAGTCGCCGGTCGCGCTGTTGACGTACAACGTGCCGTAGTCGCCACGTTGCGACACATCGTAGCTCACGCCTTTCAGCACCACGGGTCCGCAGGACTTTCCGCCGGCGATGCCGTAGGTCAGCGCCGCATCCGTATCGACATCAGTTGCCTGCAGTGTACCCGTCGCGCGGGCAAAGTCGTCGCATGCTTTCGTGTCGGTGTAGGTCGGGCCGGTTACGGCCTTCAGTTCCGGCTTGTCGTTCTCACCGTGGAGCGCGACCGTGAACGGCTGACTGTCGGTGAGCGTGCCGTCCGACACCGTGAAGGTGAAGGTCTCGGTCGTGTCCGCGGTCAGCCCATTGATCGCCTTATCGTCCGGCACGAACACGTAGGCGCCGGTCGCACTGTTGACGTACAGCGTGCCGTAGGAGCCGCGCTGCGACACGTCGTAGCTCGCGCCATTCACAACGACGGGACCGTCACTCGCTCCACCGGCGATGCCGTATGTCTGCACCGCATTGGCATCTACGTCCGTCGCCTGCAGCGTCCCTGTCACTGCATCGAAATCATCGGACGCCGCCGTGTCGGCGAAGGCAAATCCTGTTACCGGCGAAAGCAGCGGCTCGTCGTTCTCGCCGTTGAGCGCGATCGTGAACGGCTGACTGACCGTGGTCGTACCATCCGACACCGTGAAGACGAAGGTCTCGGTGGTGTCTTCGGTCAGGGCGTTGATCGCCGCATCATCCGGCACGAAGATGTAGGCGCCGGTCGCGCTGTTGAGGTACAGTGTGCCGTAGCTGCCACGAGCCGACACATCATAGCCCTCGCCAACCGGGATCACCGTGCTCAGCGCACTCAGCGCGACGGGACCGCTGGTGCTCGCGCTGCTCGTGCCGCTGTCGGTTCCGCCGACGATGCCGAAGGTCAGCGTCGTGCTGGGATTGGGATTGTTCGCCGACACCGTTCCCGTCACCGCGGTGAATTCGTCGAACGTCACCGTGTCGGCGAAGCTCGGCCCCGCAAGGAGCACTGGCGTCAGCGCGGCCCTCACCACTGGTGGAGGTTCCGGAATAAGAATGACGGGGGTGTCCGGGACCCCCGGGAGTATAGGACTGACCCTCGCGCCGATTGGATCGACTGCCGGCGGCCCCAAAACACCGGGAAGGTCGATGGTGAAATTGATCGGTTGCAGGAACGGACCTGGCGATGTGCCCGAACCGCGCCCATTGGGATTGATGCCGTACTCCGCCCCGAGATTCTGGACCCGAAGCGCGTCGTTATAGTGCTGGGCCTGAGCGGCAGGGTCGGCGGAGGATCGCGTTACGGAGATCTGCCCTGTCGGTGTGCGGCGAACTTCCACAACGGAGTCGGGACTATCGATCGTGTCGATGACGCGCGACCCTTCCAAGAGATCGTAGACGCCGAACGGCCTTATGGGCTCGTCATCTACTCTCACGTCAGACAATGCCAGTTGGATCCGCTTGGTCCCCGGGCCCGGCCCGTCCAAAGGCGCCTTCGAGCTGGTAGCGAGGTCGAACGAAGTGCCATCAAGCAAGCTGACGCCAGCTACACCGTCGCCGCCGGTTTGAATCGCATCGCCGCGATCAAGAGTGGCGCCGCTGCGCGCTTCAGCGATCGCACCGTTTGCACGGGCGATCGTCTCATCACCTGTGATGCTTTCTGTTGATTTGCTTTCGAAATTTATCGCGTGCGCGAAGGCCGCGCTGTCCAACGCCTGCTCTTTGAACGTGGTGATCCACTCGCCATATGACGGCGACGAAAGCTCGCGAGCAACGGACTGTACGCTGTCACCCTGGGACACTGAACATCACGATCTTCTTGTTTGGTTCCGGTATGGTTACAGATATTTGATTGTTGTGCACTCAAATTTGCGTTAGACATTGGTTTGGTGCTTGGCGTTTGCGTGTTGCTCGTTTGCTTGCGGTGCGAGCAAGGAGGGGCTTCGTGCGTACCTTTGCGATCCTCGTGCTTTCGGCAGTATCGGTATTTGGCATCTGCGGAAAAGCCGCGGCCCAGGGCAATGCGCCGTCGCTCGGCGCAGCAGTTCAATCAACTTCAATCGGCAAGGTGGTGACGACCAAAGGCTCGGTCACGATCATTCATGCCGACGCGATTCTTGTTCAAGCGTCCGCCGGCCCGGACGCCGGCCAGGTCAAGGCGGGCGATCCTGTCTATCTGCGCGACACGGTTCAGACCGCGGCCGACAGCGCCGTCGGCATTGTGTTTACGGACGGCACCGCATTCAATCTTGCCGCTAACTCCCGGATGGTTCTGGATGAATTCGTCTACGATCCAAAGGGAAGTGCGAATTCGACCGCTTTCAGCGTGGCCAGGGGCACATTTACTTTCATCACTGGCAAGGTGGCCGCGACGGGCCAGATGCGTGTGCACACCCCGGTCGCAACCATGGGTATCCGCGGGACATCGCCCCATGTCGAAATTCTCGACAATGGCACGGTGAAGTTCTCCACCCTGGTCGAGGAAGGCGGCAGAAGCGTCGTGCGAAAGCCACAAGCGTCACCGCCGCAGGGCCAGCCGTCCCGGGCAGCGAAGGATCTGGAGAGAAGGTTGCAGATTTGCCGCGGCTGCTGATGACGTAATTGCGTTGCGGTTGCAGCGCGGCATCGCCAACCTACTGCATGCCGTAGCGCACAAACTCTTCTGCGATCTTGGGCTCGATGGCGATTGCCGCGGCTTGATCGGCCTTGCCGGCCACATTGTCACCGCCCTTCAACTTGGCCACCCCTCGCCCGTAAAGCGCGCTTGCCATTTTGGGAGCAAGACGCAGCGCCGCATCAAAATCGGCGACCGCAGACTCCCATCTCCCCATCTTCAGGTAAGTGAGACCTCGGGTATCCAGCGATGCCGCAGCCGCCGGATTGATCCGGATCGCCTCGTTGCAATCTGCGAGCGCCGCTTCCAGCTGAGCCGCGCGCGCCCGCGCCCAGCAGCGGCCGTTCCACGCCTCTTCCAATGCCGGCTGTAGCCTTATCGCCTCATCGAAATCGCGGAACGCTTCATCATATCTGCCGACGTTCTGATAGGCGTCCGCACGGTTCGCGAAAGCCAGCGCGTAGCCCGGGTCGAGACTGATCGATTGCGTGAGATCGTCGATCGCCCGGGCGTGGTTGCCTGTCTTGTAGTGGGCGACGCCACGGTTGCCATAGGCGCGCGCATACTTGGGATTGAATTTGATCGACTTGTCGTAGTCGTCGATGGCGCGGTCATACTGCCCCTTCCTGCTAAGGGCATTGCCGCGGTTGTTGTACGCCGCAGCAAGAATGCGATTTGACTCGGTCCCGGACGCGATCAGCGCAGTGCACCCGGCGATTTGCACATCAGGCGAGGTTTGAGCGCCCCCATTGCACTGGCCGATATTGTTGAGTCTCGGACTGTTGGCTTTTGGACTTTCCGAGGCGGCTACAAACAATGTCGCAATCGCCATCGAAGCCGCGACTTTAAAGACGCGCCCGATGTCACGTCGTCGGTTGTGCCGCGCCCGCCCGGTTCGTCGATCCATCGCAGTCGACCAGAGTTCGAAATGGCGACACAGTCTACGACTTCATTTCCGGGCAGAGAAGCCCATTCGAGAGGACGGAAATACCGGCGCGTCTGTTCAGGCTTGAGTGGCTGGTTTAAGCAGGTAGCGCCAATCCTTATTGGCAGCCTGCCGCGGGAGGAAACAAAAATGCGTGCCTATGCAGTCAAAATGTTCTGTGAGCCGGTCGAGCCGATCGAGCAGCCGGACCCGCAACCGACCGGCACGGAGGTGGTGATCGATGTCACCCGCTGCGGCGTCTGCCACAGCGACCTGCACATCCAGGACGGCTATTACGATCTTGGCGGCGGCAAGCGATTGAGCCTGGCGGATCGCGGCGTCACCACTCCCGTCATCATGGGACACGAGGTGCTCGGCCGGCTTGTTGCAAAGGGACCTGACGCGCCGATCGCCGACAGCGAGATCGGCAAGACGTTTCTGGTCTATCCCTGGCTCGGTTGCGGCAAGTGCGACATCTGCCTGCGCGACGAGGAGAACTATTGTCCCAAGCCGGAGTCGCTCGGCGTTTTCCGTCCCGGCGGCTACGCCGAGAAATGCGTGGTGCCGCATCCAAAACATCTCGTCGATGTCACCGGCATCGAACCGACGCTGGCTGCGACCTATGCATGCTCGGGCATCACCGCCTACAGCGCCCTGACGAAGATCGACATCGACAAGGACAAGGAGGTCCTGCTCATCATGGGCCTCGGCGGCGTCGGCTTGAGCGGCCTGCAGATCGCGCAAGCGCTCGGCTTCCGCAACATCGTCGTCGCCGACATCGACATCGCCAAGCGTGAGCTGGCGCTGGCGAACGGCGCCAAGCTCGCAATCGATCCGCGCAGCGCCGATGCGGTGACCAAGCTCGCCGAAGCAGGCAGCGTCGGCGGTGCGGTCGATTTCGTCGGCGCGAAGCCGACGGCGGAATTCGCCATCGCCGCGCTGAGGAAAGGCGGGACCTACGTGGTCGTCGGTTTGTTCGGCGGCGACATCAATCTGTCGATCCCACCGATCGTGCTCCGCGCGATCACCATCCGCGGTTCTTACGTCGGCAACCTGAATGAACTGAAGGAGCTGATTACGCTCGTGCGGTCCGGCAAGGTGAAGCCGATGCCTGTCGAGACCGTATCGCTCAACGGCGTTAACGAAGCGCTCGACCGGCTTCGCGCCGGCCAGGTGCAAGGGCGCCTCGTCATCGCCCGCTGAGCGCGTCACGCATCACTGGTCGATCCTGAGCAACCGCACCGATCGGCGCGGTTCGGCAGTCGGGCTCGCGGCGGCGTCGCCGCGGCCCGCCACGTTGCGAATGGCCTTGGCCAGCAACACCAGTCGCGGTCCGATCTCCGTCTCCAGTTCGCCGGGACGCAGCCGGAAGGCCGGCATTCCGCAGTTCAGGGCGAAGCTGGCCCTGCCGAAATCAGGATCGCGGAACAGCGGCACCGCGGCTGCGTGGATTTCGCTCACCCAGTCGCCGTAGGACACGCAGAACCCCCTCGCCTCGCATTGACGCATGCCGTCGCGCACCTTCTCGCGACAGGCGCGCCATATCTCCGGTAGCTCGGCGGCAAATCGCTTCTCGGCGGATGCCAGCTCATCAACATCGAGCAGCGACAGCAGCGCACGTCCCATCGCCGCCTGCGGCAGCGGAATTCTCGAGCCGATGTCTGGAGTGTGCGCCACCGACTCGGCGGCCCGCGCGCTTTCCACATAGACGAGGCTGGTGCCATCCAGCAGACCGATCGAAACCGTGCCGCGAACGCTGTTGGCGAGCTCCTGCATCAAAGGCCGCGCGCGCTGCCGCAATGTCATGCTTGCCAGCAACGGATGCGCCAGCGTCAGTGCGCGCGCCCAAAGACGAAATTTTGCGCGCGACGGCTCATAGGCCAGATAGCCGAGTTCGGCGAGCGTGTGGGTCAGCCGCGCCACGGTCGGACGCGACAGCCCGGTGCGCTGCGCGATTTCCGTGTTTCCGAGCCGCGCGCTTTCGGGCGCGAAGGCCTCAAGCACGGCAAGTCCCTTCGCAAGCGTCGTCGCGAACGCGGCATCCGACTGTCGCGCAGGTCCGGAGGAGCGCGCCTGCTTGCCGGATCGTATCGATGCGTTCTTCGGCGATTTGCCGCCCGCGACGCTTTTTTTGCTCCTTGTCGGCACGAACACATCCTCCGGCAGCACGGCCATTCGTCCATTGGAACGGAAGCCTCGCTATGCACTGTCAACATATTTGACACTCTTATATCAATTGACTTGAATAGTTGACAAGGCCGCCTCCCCGCGCCCTATAGCGCGGTACGATCAGGAAGCTCCTGAAGGCTCTGCCCCGGCGGCCTGCGCCCGGTCGGCCGGAATTCCTGCATTCAAATATCCCTGGGAGGGAGATCCGCATGAACCGACAGGTCAAACAGCCGAACGATGCTGCAGCTCCCGTTCGCGTGCGGCATGCCGCAACCATCGCAGAACTGCCGTTCGCGGACAGAGCCGACTTCGCGGACGCCGCCCGCGGATTTCTCGGAACGCGCGAGGACGCGCACATCGTCAATGACAAGGGACGCGTCGTCTGGAGCCTGCAGCCTTACGGCTTCCTTGCCGCAACCGAGGCGCCGCACACGGTCAACCCGAGCCTGTGGCGGCAATCGCAACTCAACATGCACAACGGGCTGTTCGAGGTGGTTCCGGGCGTCTACCAGGTGCGGGGTTTCGATTTGGCGAACATGACGCTGATCGAGGGCGACAAAGGCGTGATCGTCGTCGACTGCCTCTCCTCTATCGAGGGCGCGCGGGCGGCGATCGAGCTTTATGTCCAGCATCGCGGCAAGCGTCCCGTCACGGGTGTCATCATCACGCATACGCACAGCGACCATTGGGGTGGCGTCCGCGGCGTTGTCACCGACGAGGAAATCGCAAGCGGAAAAATCCCGATCATCGCTCCTGACCTGTACATGGAGAACGCCGTCTCGGAGAACGTCATCGCCGGCCCTGCCATGCACCGGCGCGCGCACTATCAGTTCGGGCATTTTCTCGCCAAGGGCGAGCGCGGACACGTCGACTGTGGCCTCGGCAAGACCATCTCGCTGGGCGCAGTATCCCTGGTGCGCCCGAACGACCTGATCAAGGCGACCGGCGATACGCGAAACATCGACGGGGTCGCATTCGAATTTCAGATGGCGCCGGACAGCGAAGCACCGGCGGAAATGCACTTCTTCGTGCCGCGCTACGAGCTGCTCAACCTCGCGGAAAACTGCACCCACAATTTTCACAACCTGCTGCCGTTTCGCGGTGCCGAGGTTCGCGACACACTCGCCTGGTCGAAATATCTCGCCGAAGCCCTGCAGATGTGGGGCCGCAAGGCCGAGGCCATGTGCGGCCAGCACCACTGGCCGGTTTGGGGCACCGAACGGATCACGACCATGATCCGGCAACAGCGCGACCTCTACAAGTTCGCGCACGACCAGACCGTGCGCCTGATGAATCACGGATTGAACGCCAGCGAGATCGCAGAGACCATTCAACTGCCGGCAAGCCTCGAGGGCGCCTGGCACGGGCGCGGCTACTACGGCCATATCCGCCACAACGTAAAAGCGATCTATCAAAAATATCTCGGCTGGTACGACGCCAACCCGGCGAACCTGGATCCGCTTCCGCGGGTCGAGTCCGGCCGCAAGTTCGTCGAGTACATGGGCGGGGCCGCGGCGATCCTGACGCGTGCGCGACGGGATTTCGACAACGGCGAATTCCGTTTCGTCGCGCAGGTCCTGAGCCATCTCATCTTTGCCGAACCGGACAACGATGCGGCGCGCGAGCTTCTGGCGGATACCTTCGAGCAACTCGGCTATCTCGCCGAGAGCGCCACCTGGCGCAATGCGTACCTGGTCGGCGCCCAGGAGCTTCGTCAGGGCATGCCGAATATGCCGGCGCGCGATCGGCTGCCGCGGGAAACGCTGGCTGCGCTTCAGACCGTGCAGCTATGGGATGTGCTCGGCGTTCGGCTGAACGGCCCGAAGGCGGAGGGCAAGACCATGGCGTTGAACTGGACGTTCACCGATACGAAGCAGACCTATGTCCTCATCCTGGAGAACTCCGCCCTGACCTATCTGTCGGGGACGCAAGCGGAGGATGCCGACGCCTCGTTCGTGCTCACGCGCCCCGTCCTCGATGAGGTGATCGCGAAACAAACGACATTCGACGCAGCCGTCACAGCCGGCAACATCAAGGCAACGGGAGACTGGCGCAAGCTCATCGAACTGATGTCGCTGATGGATGAGTTTCCGCGGCTGTTCGAGCTTGTCGAACCCATCAGCAACCCGACGCACGCGGCATAGGCGAGCGAAGCGACGCCATTCCTCAAGGCGTCGAGAGCGCGTAGAGCCCGCGCCAAATCTCGCAAACGTCGTCAAACAACACAAAACCCGCGAGGAGGTCCTCGCGGGTTTTGCAGACTGCAACGATTGCGTTCAGAACTTGTAGTTCAGGCCCGCACGGACGGTGTGGAACGTGAAGTCCTGAGTGATGGTCTCGCGATAATTGAAGCCCGGAGGAGCGAACGTGCTGCCAGGCAGGTAAACCGAGTTGTAGCTGACGTCGCCGAGGTCGGTGTACAGATACTCGAGCTTGACCGTCCAGTTTGGAAGGAAGGCATGCTCGACACCGCCGCCGGCCGTCCAGCCAACCCTGGTGTCGTTGAACGATCCAGCCTTGGCGTAACCGTTCGTCGAAGCGACGCTCCAGGAGCCTTCCACGTCACCCACGGCAAGACCGCCGGTGATGTAGAGCAAGGTCCGGTCGAATGCGAGGCCGAGGCGAGGCCGGAAGGTCGCAAACCAGTTGTTACGGATGCTTTCGGAGAAGGTACGCGCGGTCGGCGGGTTCGGGCCCGTTACCGAGATCGACTCCTGCAGGTCGGTCGCCTGGATGTCTGCCTCCAGGCCGAAGACCCACTGGCCGAACTGCCAGTTGTAGCCAAGCTGCAGGCCGCCAAGGACGCCCGCCGGGTTCAGGGTCTGATCGCTCAGCGCAGTGAATTGCGACCGGAACAACGGCGTTTCGATTGCCCAGCTGCTGGTCGGATCAAGGAACGTGCTCGTCGACGAATCGCCCCAGCCGTAGCCGACGTTGCCGCCGATGTAGAAGCCGGTCCAGCTGAAGACCGCCGCGATCGGAGGCGGAGCCTTCACGGGCATGCGCATATCGGCCGCCACGACGGGCGTCGAAACTGCGATTGCGGCCAATGCGATAAGTACCTTCGAGATTTTCATTGGGGGCCCCGATTCACGTGATTGCGACCGAAATCTACCCCGGCTCGGGAGGGGGGCCTAGGACATAACTGCAACACTTGCGAGTATTCGGCGGACGCGCCCGCGGCGGTGGCCCGAGGGGTCCCCTCGGGCGGCCTGGTCTGCCCCCTGCCAAAACCGGAGAGTGGGCGGCGGCCTCCCGCAGGCAAAAAAAAGCGCCGCGAAGTCTCGCGGCGCAGTCTGGGAGGAAACTCGGAGGTTACGCCACCAATCGTTCCGGCGGCACGAATTTGAGGCTTTGGGCTTGCGCGACCGGCTCGCAGGTCACCTGGTTACGGACCACGTTCAGTCCCGCCATCAGATGCCGATCCTCGAGGCACGCCCGCTTCCAGCCCTTGGTCGCCAGCGCCAGCACGAACGGCAGCGTCGCATTGTTGAGTGCGAGGGTCGACGTCCGCGCGACGGCGCCCGGCATGTTGGCGACGCAGTAGTGGACGATGCCGTCCAGCACATAGGTCGGATCGTCGTGCGTCGTCGCTCTGGATGTCTCGAAGCAGCCGCCCTGATCAATGGCGATGTCGACCAGTACCGACCCCTTCTGCATGATTGCCAGCATCTCGCGCGTGACGAGCCGAGGCGCGGTCGCGCCGGGCACGAGCACGGCGCCGATCACGAGATCCGACTGCCGGACCTGATCCTGGATCGTCGATCGCGTCGAATGCAGCGTCTTCAGCCGCCCTTCGAACCGGGCCTCCAGGCGCTTCAGGACATCGGACGAGCGGTCGAGCACGGTCACGTCCGCGCCCATGCCGAGTGCGATCGTCGCCGCATGCGAGCCGGAAACGCCGCCGCCAAGGATCGCCACCTTGGCCGGCAGCACGCCGGGCACGCCGCCCAGCAGAACCCCTCGCCCGCCGTGTGCCTTTTGCAGCGCGGTGGCGCCGACCTGCGGCCCCAGTCTGCCGGCGACTTCCGACATCGGCGCCAGCAGCGGCAACGCGCCTGATGGCGAGGTTACTGTCTCATAGGCGATGCAGACTGCGCCGGATGCGATCAGGTCCGCCGTCTGCGGTTGATCCGGCGCAAGGTGAAGGTAGGTGAAAAGGACCTGATCCGCCTTGAGCATCGCCCGCTCTTTTGGCGAAGGCTCCTTGACCTTCACGATCATGTCGGAGGTGGCGAACAGCTCGCCGACGTTTTCCATCATGACCGCGCCGGCCAGAACGTACTCGTCATCGACGAATCCGGCGCCGTGACCTGCGCCGGCCTCGACGAAAACCTTGTGCCCGGCAATTGCCAGCTCCTGCACCGATGCCGGCGTGAGACCGACACGGTATTCGTGGTTCTTCGTCTCTTTGGGAACGCCGACCTTCATGAATTGTCTTTCCTGTAAATGGATGCATTCAGAGTAACGAAGGAAGCGTGATTGAAATCACCGAATAATGCGCGTAGTCTTTTGCCGGCGCTCCTTTCCTGCGCCATCTGGCCCGATTGCGACGTTTTCCTGCATGGCAAATCTCGACAAGATCGACCTCGCGCTGCTTTCCGTGCTGACGAAGTCGGGGCGCGCATCGCATGCGGCGTTGTCCGAAGAGATCGGACTGTCGCCGACCGCCTGTGCGAGACGGCAGAAGAGCCTGGAGGATGAGGGCGTCATCACCGGTTACCAGGCCGTTCTCGGCCTCGACACCCTGGGCCTGACGACCACGATCATCGTCCGGATCACGCTGGAGAGCCAGAACGAGGAGGCACTGCGCAAGTTCGAGCAGGCCGTCGCGGCCTGCCCGTCGGTCGTGCGGTGTTTCCTGATGTCGGGCAGCGACGATTATCTCGTCACCGTGCTGGCGCGCGGCATCGAGGACTACGAGCACATCCACAAGACGCAATTGTCGCGCCTGCCGAAAGTCGCGCGCATTCAATCGAGCTTCGCGCTCCGCGAGATCGTCAACCGCTCGGTCCCCCTCGCCGCCTTGGGCAAGCGGGGTTAATGGCGGCGACCCGACCCGCCATCGCTAGCTCTGATGCGGCCCTCGCATGATCTTCATCGCGTCTTCGATATGGCGCCACTCTTTGGCGTCTTCGGTATCGCCCTTGCTCTCGCAGGCTTGAGCATTCTGGGCCGCCTGGGCGATGGCCTCGAGGCCGTGCTTCTCGAGCATCTGCCGCGCGATCACGTGAATCTGCATCTCGGATATCATGTCGCTCTCCTGATACTCCGTCGCACCCGGAACCGCAGAGACCGATGTCTGTCGGAACGCCGCGGCCCTTTCAGTGCCGTTGCTGTCGCCCGCCGCGGGTGATCTTACGCCTCTCCTCCTCGATGAGGAGAGCGGTTTTGTGAGATTTTGTTGTGCGCGCGGCGGAACAAAGGGCGCTGTTGCGTGGCGCGATCGTTGATCGCCCCGCCGGTTCGGCCACGTGGACCGATCAACGCGACATCAGACTCAGATTCTCCTTTAGAAATCCCACGAACTGCGCCACTCGCGCTGAAATTCCGTGTCGAACCGGAACGAGCGCAAGAACATCTGCGGCCTCAAAATCGTAGTCCATGAACAGGCGCTGCAGTTTGCCCGCCTTCACGAGCGGAGCAACGTCCCATTGGGATCGCAAGGCGACGCCAAGGTCCGCGACGGCCCAGTCCCTCACGACCTGTCCGTCATTGCTCGTGAGCGTGGGATTGACGCGCACCGCCTCAAGTCGTGCACGCGGCGCCGGCCGCCTGGTGGCTCTGCGATATCGCCACAGCGTCACATCCTCCTCGTTCTCGCGGATACACAGGCAGTTGTGGCTGATGAGGGCGCCGGGCGTGGCCGGCACACCATACGTTCGGAGATAAGCGCGACTGGCACAGACCCAGCGTTCGTTGCGAGCGAGCACATGTGCCACCCACGACGAGTCACGCACGCCTCCGATATGCACAACGATGTCGGCCTGGCTCCCCGTCGACCATGGCGTTTCGAGCAGATCGAGATTGATCTGCATCGACGGATGAATTTGCGCGAAGCGTCCCACCAGCGGCGCGACATGAAGGCGACCGAAGCCGAACGGCGCTGCGACGCGCAGTCGCCCGCTTAGACGCCGGCCGTCGCGCAACAGCGTTTCCGGCAGCGCCTCGATTTGCGCCAGCAGCACCTGGGCTTCGTTCGTCAAACGCTCTCCCTCGTCGGTCAGACGAGCAGCGCGCGAGCTGCGGACGATCAAGGCGAGGCCGAGATTCTGTTCGAGCTTTTTCAGCCGCATGGACAGTGCCGGCGGGGTCAGGTTCAAAAAACGCGCCGCGGCGCTCAACGAACCGTGGCGCTTGAAGGCATCCATGAGCTTGAGGTCGTCCAGCGAGATCATTCAATTTCTCTGAAGGAATGTGTTCGTTATATTTAAGCACACGTGACCTATGGCCTGCTACTGTCTCCAACATGACAGCCATTCGACCGCGTGTTGTCCTCTTCGACCTTCTGACTGCACTCCTGGATTCCTGGAGCGCATGGAATGCTGCTGCGAACTCCGAGCAGATCGGCCGCGCATGGCGAGGTGCGTATTTGCGGCTCACCTATGGCTGTGGCGCCTATGTGCCTTACGAAGATCTCGTACGGAGGGCAGCGATCGAAGTCGGTCTATCGCCGGCGGCGGCTGACGACCTGGAGGCGCGTTGGGACACGCTGATGCCGTGGAGCGGAGCGGCAGAGCTGCTTGAACAGCTTCGCCCCACCGCCAAACTCGGGATCGTGACCAATTGCTCGATTGCGCTCGGCGAACGCGCAGCCCGGCGCTTTGACATCGCGTGGGACACGATCGTGACGGCGGAGGAAGCCGGCTTCTACAAGCCGGACCCGCGTCCCTACCAGCTCGCGCTGGCAAAACTCAACGTGTCGGCGAAGGACGCCGTGTTCGTGGCAGGTTCTGGCTACGACCTGTTCGGTACCACGGCCGTTGGCCTTCGCACCTTTTGGCACAACCGGGTCGGCCTGCCGCCGCCCGCCGGCGCGCCGCCGGCCGCGTTTGAAAGCCGGACGTTCGATGGGCTCGTGCCCTGGCTGGAGGGTTCAACATGAGGACGTGGCTCGGACTGATTGCCGCTACGGCGATCGCATTTTGCGCGCCCGCACCTGCGGAGGCGACCTCGCCAAATACTTTCCCTGACCGGCTGATCACGCTGATCGTGCCGTTTCCCGCCGGAGGCCCGAGCGATGCCCTGGCGCGGATCATGGCGGAGGCGATGAGCGCGCGGTTGAAGCAGCCCATCGTGGTCGAGAATGTCGCGGGCGCAAGCGGCACCATCGGCCTGACGCGCGTCGTCAATGCGTCCCCGGACGGCTACACGATCGGATTTGGCACGATTGGAACGCACGTCGCCAACGTCGCGCTGTTCAAGTCATTGCCGTATGATCCACTGTCCAGTTTCGCACCGATCGGACTCGCGGGAACGGCGCCGATCATCCTCGCGACCCGCGCGTCGCTGCCGGTAACAGACTTGAAAAGCTTCGTTGAATACGCGCGGACGCACCGGCCAAGCATGAATTTCGGAAGCGCGGGGGTGGGGTCGATCTCGCACTATGCCTGCAGCATCCTCCTGGCGGCGCTTCAGGTGAATATCACCCACGTGCCGTACCGGGGCGTTGCGCCGGCAATGAATGACCTCCTTGGCGGCCACATCGACTTCATGTGCGATCAGACCACCACAGCGCTTGCGAACGTGCAGGCAGCGAAGATCAAGGCCATCGCGGTGCTGGCGGATCAGCCGCTTTTGCAACTGCCGGGGATCGCGACCGCTGCCGACGCCGGCTATCGCGACGTCAATATTCGTGCATGGAACGCGTTCTTTGCGCCCAAAGGGACGCCAGCCCCGGTCATCGATCGATTGAATGGGGCCCTCCGCGCTGCGGCCGCCGACACCAACATCGTGCAACGGCTTGCGGCAGTCGGCGTCGATCTGCCGGCACCGGAGACCCTTACGCCGGCGGCTGTCACCGATCTCATTTCCCGCGGCATCGCACACGACGTACCTGCTTTGCGCGCACGCGGCGAACGACTGGACTGAGGCAACAACCTTGTCGCTTCTCGAAATTTCAACGCCGGCCACGCTGATCGATGAGGCGCGGCTGGCCCGCAACATTCAGCGCATGCAACACCGGGTGACAACCCTTGGGGCGCGGCTGCGTCCGCATGTGAAGACGTCGAAATGCCTTGAGGTGGTCCGGCGCCAGAGCCTGGCGGGCGCGCGAGGCATTACGGTGTCGACGCTGAAGGAGGCGGAAGAATTCTTCGACGCCGGGTTCTCGGATATTTTCTACGCGGTGGCGATCGTGCCGGATAAGCTCGACCGCGCTCTGGCACTGGCCGAGCGCGGTTGCGCGCTGACGCTTCTGGTCGATTCGCCCCTGGCCGCCGGTGCGATCGCGTCCAGCGAAAGATGTTCCGTCGACGTGATGATAGAGGTCGACTCCGACGGGCATCGGTCGGGCGTCTCCCCGGAGTCGGACGAACTTATCGCGATAGGAAGACTGCTCGATCGCGGCGCCGCACGTCTGAAAGGCGTCATGACGCACGCTGGGAGCTCCTACGAGCTGAGTGACCCAACGTCTCTAGGAACGCTCGCCGAACAGGAGCGGTCAAGTTGCGTCCGCGCTGCCAGCCGCCTGCGCGAAGCGCAGCTTGCCTGCAGCGAAGTCAGCGTCGGTTCGACACCGACGGCACTGTCGGCGCACAGTCTCGAAGGCGTGACCGAGGTCCGTGCCGGAGTCTATGCCTTCTTCGACCTCGTGATGGTCAATGTCGGGGTCTGCGAACCTTCCGACATCGCGCTCTCGGTCCTGACGACCGTGATCGGCCACCAGCGCGATCGCGATTTGATCATCGTCGATGCAGGCTGGATGGCGATGAGCCGCGATCGCGGTACCCAGCGCCAGTCCCGCGACTTTGGTTACGGCCTCGTCTGCGACCTCGCCGGAGTTCCGATCGAAGGTCTGGCGTTTACGTCCGCCAATCAGGAACATGGGCTGATCGACTGCTCCGGTCTCCCGGAAGTTAAAGTCGATCGATTTCCGATCGGGACGCGCTTGCGGATACTGCCCAATCATGCCTGCGCGACCGGCGCACAATTCCCCTCGTACCAGGCCGTCGATGCCAAAGGGGGATTGCGGCCATGGAGCCGCTTCAATGGGTGGTGACATGGCACCACAAGCGATCAGCGGACGACGCTGAGAATGCGGGCCTGCCCGATCAGCCCCAGACCTCGCGCGAAATCTCGACGATCATGTCGATCTTCTTCCACTGCTCGGCTTCGGCGAGCGTGTTGCCTTCCTGGGTCGAGGCGAAGCCGCACTGCGGCGACAGGCACAGCTGGTCGAGGCTGACGAACTTCGACGCCTCATCGATCCGACGCTTGATGTCGTCCTTCTTCTCCAGCGTTCCGGTCTTCGAGGTCACGAGGCCGAGCACGACGTGCTTGCCCTTGGGGAGGAACCGCAATGGTTCGAATCCGCCCGCGCGCTCGCTGTCCCACTCCATGAAGTAGCCATCGACCGGCATCTTGTTGAACAGAAGCTCGGCCACCGGCTCGTAGCCTCCCGACGCAATGAAGGTCGAGCGGAAATTGCCGCGGCACAGATGCATCGTAATGGTGAGATCCGCGGGCTTGTCCGCCAGCGCCTCGCGCACCATCCCGGCATAGATATCCGGTTGCTTCTCCGGGTCGTCGCCGCGGGCGCGCAGCATCTCGCGCTGCTCGGGATCGCACAGATAGGCAAAGGAGATGTCGTCGAGCTGCAGATAGCGGCAGCCGGCATCATAGAAGGCATGCGCCGCGCCGCGATAGGCGCGGCCGACGTCGGCATAGAACTCGGCCATGTCGGGATAGAGGCCCGCATCCATGGTTTTCCGCCCGCCGCGATAATGCAGCATGCTCGGGCCCGGAATGGTCATCTTGGCCTTGTTCGACGTGTTGTCCTTCACGAACCGGAAATGCTCGACCATCGGGTGCGATGTGAAGCCGACCTTGCCGGTGACACGCAGGACCTTCGGAACGCCGATACCGCCCTTGAAATTCATGCCGGAGTCGCCGCTGACGGAGGTGACGCCGTCGAGCTGTTCCAGAAAATCGAAATGCCAATACGCCCGGCGGAACTCGCCATCCGTCACGCCTTGCAGGCCAGCGTCCTCCTGGCGGCGGATGATCGCGCGGATTTCGCGATCCTCGACCTCGGTCAACGCCGCGGCCGTCATGGCGCCCTTTGCGTGCTGATCGCGCGCCTCCTTCAGCGGGGCGGTACGCAACAGGCTGCCGACATGGTCAGCGCGGAATGGAGGTTTTGTCTGCTTCATGTCAGTCCACATTCTCTTCAGGTGCAATGAACGTCAGCCCGGTCGCGACCGGTCGACAGTCGCGATCGTTATATAGTATATCTATTGGCGCTGCCCGTCCATGCCCCTGCGGCCGTTGTGACCTGCGGCAGCGCTTCGCGACGGGCCGTTTGATAATTGAAGAGCGTAGGCGCTTCCGCGCCCGTCATTGCTGTCGAGCGAAGCCAAGCCGTTCTTCGAACGGCTATACGCCCCGCAATGATGAAGCCTGCCGCGTGCGCCTGTTGCGCTACCGCCGACGCAGCGCCTCGACGATCGCGTCGGCAAAGACCTGGGCGCCGAGCACGATGTCCGCATCGGATGTGTTCTCGGTCCAGTGATGACTGACGCCGTTGATCGACGGCACAAACATCATCGCCGCCGGCAGCTTGCGCGCGAGCCATTGGGCGTCGTGGCCGGCGCCCGATGGCATGCGGATGTGCCCGCCCGGCGCCGTTACTTCTGCAGCCGTGTCGAGTGCGGCCTGCAGGCCCTCGTCCATCAGTGCCGGCGTCGAGGCGCTGAGCCGCTCGGTCTGAATGTCGCAACGCCCGGAACTGTTCGCGCGCGCGACTTCCTCATGCAAGCTGGCCTCCATGCGAGCAAGCACCGCAGGATCGGCATCACGCAACTGAAACAGGGCCTGCGCCTTGCCGGGAATGATGCTCTTCTCGCCGGGCTCGACATCGATGCGGCCGACCGTCCACACCGAACGCTCGCCCGCGACCTTCTGAAAGCGCGCGTCGACGGCTGCCAGCAGCTGGATCAACTCCCTGCTCGCATCACGACGGCGCTGCATCGAGGTCGTACCGGCATGATTCTGCTCGCCAAGCACGGTGATGCGATACTGCCAGATCGCAACGATCGCCGTCACGACGCCGATCTTCTGGCCCGAGCTTTCCAGCGTGGCGCCTTGCTCGATATGCGCTTCGAAGAAGGCTGCGTAACGGGCCGGGTCGATCAGATGGCGCGGCTTGCCGTTCCAGCCGGCCTTTGTCAGCCCTTCGCGCATCGTCATGCCGGTCGCCCGGTCGCTTGCCGCGTCGATCTCGCTTTCGTCCAGCAGTCCGACAAACGATCGGCTACCCATGAAGGAACCGAAATGGCCTTCTTCGTCGGAGAACACGACCACATCGACGCCGAGGTCGGCGGTCGCAGGATCCTCGGCGATCGCGCGCGCCGCTTCCAGCGCATAGACGCAACCGAGCGCGCCATCGAGCCAGCCGGCATAATTCTGGCTCTCCAGATGCGAGCCCGACAGCGCCTTCTTGCCGTTGGCGCGGCTGCGGCCGAGAATGTTGGCGACGCCGTCGATCTCCGCGTCAAGCCCGGCCTCGCGCAGCCGGTTGGCGAACCACTCCCGCGCAGCGATGTCCTGGTCCGACAGGGTCGGGCGATGCACACCGGTCTTGTAGGTGCCGAAGGTCGCAAGCTTGCGCAAATCCGACAGGACGCGCTCGGGATTGATGCGGGGCATGATGCAAGGCCTTGAGCTTGCGCCGCACGAGGCCGGCGCCTGAATAACGAAGCGCCAAGGTATCCGCTCCCGTCAGTCGAGCGCCAGCCTATTCCTTCTGCAGATTCATGGATTCAGTGCTGCTTCGCCGCACTCACTCCGGCTTGATTCCTACACCCTCCAGGAACTGCACGAACAGCGGCGTCTGTTCGGCGAAATGCTTCTGCGCCTTCTCGTGCGGAACCGGCGGATTGAGGAAGAACCTGTCCATCGTCTGTTTCACTTTCGGATCGTCTGCACCGGCGACGATGGCGTCGGAAAGCTTCTTGACGATGTCCGGTGGCGTGCCGGCCGGCAAGGCAAAGCAGGTGAAGCCCTGCAGATCATAGATCTTCGATTTGTCGCCCTGCTCCACCATCGTGGCAATGTCCGGCAGCACGGGCAGGCGCTTCAGCCCGGTTGTGGCGATCGCCTTGCCGCGACCGCTCTGCAGCACGCCCTGCGCCGCGTTGTAGCTGCCGATCGCCACGTCCAGCGTCTGGCCGCCCACATCGGTCCACATCGGCGCTTCGCCACGATAGTGCACCGCTTCGACGTTCAGCCCATACTGCTTGTTGAGCTCGACCGCGATCAGGTGCGGCGCGGAACCCAGCGCAAAGCTGCCCATGCTCACCTTGTCGTTCTTCTTTGCGTAGTCGACAAACTCCTTCAGGCTGCTCACACCGGTCTTCTCGCTCGCCACCACAACGAGGCCAATCTGGGTCATCAACGACGCCAGCACGAAATCCTTGTCCGCATCATAAGGCAGATTCTTCACCATCACCCGGTTCTGGATCATCGTCGCCCCGATCGTCACCATCAGCGTATGGCCGTCGGGCGCCGCGCGCTTCACCTCCACAGCACCGAGGATGCCGCCCGCGCCGCCCTTGTTCTCCACGACGACAGGCTGGCCCAACTGTCGCGAGAGGTACTCGCCATAAGTGCGCGCGATGATGTCCGCCTGCCCGCCGGCGGGATAGCCGACGACGATGCGGATCGGCTTGCTCGGATACGCCTGCGCGGAGACCTCAACACTGAAGGCCGGCAGCGCCGCTGCCGCTGCACCCGCAGCCAGAAATGTACGACGATCCATCAGTTCCTCCTGCCCTCGTTGCTCTTGAAGTCGTTTGCGTCACCGCCGCAGTCACACCCGGGATTGTGTGCTGTGGGAAAGCTCATGGAGAACAGCACTTGTATGTTCGCCGAGCTTCGGCGGCCGCCCAGGGCGTGAACGAGCCTCGCCTGTCCAGCGGAATCCTTCGTTGAGAATGCGCGCCGGCGTGTCGTGGCCAAGCGGATGTGTTTCCAGTTCGCAGTCTGCCCGCCCGCTCTGCAGATAGTGGCCGTCGAGATAGGCCGGGACTGTCTGCACCTTCGATGCCGGCACACCGGCGGCTGCGAACTTCTCTTCCCACGCGGTGGCGCTGTCGGTTGCAAACGCCTTCACGAGCTCTTCCCGCAACGGCTTGCTGCCGAGATCGGACAGAAACCCCTCAGGCGAATCGGGCAGCTTCGGCAAAAGCGCCGCGTTGGTGAGAATGTCCTGCCGGCCGAGAACGCCGCACATGATTTGAAACTGGCGCAGCGTGTTCGCGGCTGTCGAAATCCAGCCGTCCGCGGTCGGGAAGGTGTCTGCGCCGGGGCTCCCAACAAAACCTTGATTGCCGACGCGGCGCGGCGCGATGCCGGAGAGCCAATAGTTCGCCACGGCACCGACCATCATGAGAGCCGATGCATCGACCATCGACACATCGAGCACGATCGGAGTGTGGTCGCCCCTGGCGCGGCGCAGCAGCGCCGCCAGAATTGCGTTTGCGGCGAGCATGCCGGTGCCGATGTCGATGACCGGGAAGCCGACTTTCATCGGCGGTGCTGCCGGATCGTCGCCCTGCAGCGACATCATCCCGGTCGCTGCCTGAATGACATGGTCATAGGCCGGCCGCGACGCATTCGGGCCTATCTGGCCCCACCCCGATATGGAGCAATAGATCAACGACGGCTTGATGGCGTGCAGTCGCTCGGCCGTCAGTCCGAGCTTGGCCGCCTTGCCGGGACGAAAGTTCTCGACGAACACGTCGGCCGTGGCCACCAGCTTCTCGACGACGCGACGGCCCTCATCGGTCTTCAGGTCCACCACGACCGAACGCTTGCCCGAATTGAGCGCAACGAAGCCCGGCGCCAACCCATCGAGCTCGGGTTGCAGCGCGAGGCCGCGGGTCTGGTCGCCCTGTCCCGGCTTCTCGATCTTGATGACGTCCGCGCCCAGCATGCAGAGCTGATGCGTGGAGAATGGACCAGCCAGCACATGCGTCAGATCGATGACGCGAATTCCCTCCAAGGGTCGCATGACGTTCCTTCCAAAACTGACGACGAAGCGCGCAAGACGTCTTCGCTTCGGCTACTGGGGCTCGATGCCGACCTTCTTTGCTTCCAGGGCAAAGTCGGCGAGTTCCTTCTGCAGTCTGGCAGGAACATCATCCAGCGATCCGTCATACGGTGAGACGCGAAGCTTGCGGAGTTGCTCCTGCATCGCGGGCAAGCGCAGAACCTCGGCCAATGCGGATTTGAGTTTGTCGACCGCCGCGGGAGGCGTCTCCGATCTGACGAACAGGCCGAACCAGGTCCCCGCGTCGATAGCGGGGTAGCCGAGCTCCGCGAATGTCGGAACGTCCGGCAGGAATTCGACGCGCTTCCTGCTGGTGACGGCCAGAACGTTCAGCTTGTCGGGATTGGCGTAGATGAGCGGCGCGGCCTGGGTTGGCATGGAGATATGCACGTCCCCTGCCATGACGGCCTGCACCGCGTCCGCGCCCCCCTTGTAGTTGATGAGGGCCCAGTCGATTCCGGCGGCCTCCTTCAACTTTGAGCCGATCACCGTCGCTACGCCGTCGCCCGTGCCGGAGCAGTTCAGCTCGCCGGGATGCGCCTTGCCGAACGCGACCAGATCCTGCAGCGTCGAGAACTTCTTCGACGCGATCAGCACCATGGCGCTCTGGCCGAGCATGGCGACCGGCTTGAAATCGGCCAGCGAATACCCCGGCTGCTTGAGCACGTGGATGTTCGTCGCGAGAGAGCTCAGCTGAAACAGCACCGTGTAGCCGTCCGCCGGAGCGGTCTTCGTCGCCTGGGTACCGATGAGAGTCCCTGCGCCGGGCTTGTTCTCGACGATGACGCCTTGCCCGACGACCTTGCCGAGTTCGGTCGCAAGCGCCCTGCTCATGGCGTCGGTGATGGCCCCGGGAGGAAACGGCACGATGATGCGAAGCGGACGCGTCGGATACGCATCGGCTGCAGCTGCGTTGCCTGCAACGGGGATCGCGCCGAGCAGCAGTCCGAATGCGCAGCAGATGGCCAGATCGCGAAGGCGGGTCGATCCTTGAGGTTTCCCAGACGTTTGCATGGCTTGATTGCCCTTTTGCGTCCCCGGGCATGGCCGGGCCGTGCTTCGACCTAGCAAAACGGCGCTATCAAGTTAATCTGTTGGCTTGTGATATCTCCATTAGGAATACTTATGAATCCGTCGCTCCGCCAAATGCAGATACTTGTTCACGTTCATCGGGCGGGAAATCTCACCCGCGCGGCGACGCAACTCGGACTGACGCAGGCTGCGGTCAGCCTGCAGCTTCAGCAACTGGAGAAGTCCTTCGGTCTCCGCCTGTTCGACCGAACCACGCGCGAGCTTGTTGCCACAAACGCAGGCATGCAGGCGATCGCGGCGGCCGAGCAAATCCTCGCCGCCACCGCCAACCTCACCAACCAGATGCGCAATCTGAATGGCGTGAACGCCGGCAAACTGGCGATGGCAGTATCGGCTGGCTTTGCGGCAACGCTTATGCCTCCCATCCTCAGCCAGTTCAGGAAGTCGCATCCGGGGGTCGACATCGTCCTCTATGATGTTCCCGCACATCAGCTCGTCGAGAAGCTGTTGACGACCGACGCGGAGTTCGCGATCGGCAGCCTGCAAGGCGAAATACCGGATGTCACGATCGAACGGATTCTGAAAGGGCGCATGAGCGCGATCGGAATTGCCAAAGGGCCGTTTGGTGCGAAGAAGCAAATCTCCTGGGACGACCTGTCGTCGATGCAGACGATCGCCATGCGCCGGGAGAACATGGTCCGGGATATCATCAGTACGGCGCTGGCAAAGTCCGGACGGCGATTTACGCCCACGATCGAGGTGTCGATCTTCAGTACCGCCTTGTCGCTGACCGCGTCCGGCATCGGAATTACGATCCTGCCGGACTATCTTCTGGTTCGTCAGCAGCTTCCCACTTTGGTTGCGAAACCGCTGACAAACCCCGCAATCGAATCGCAGATGTCGCTGATCCGCAAGATTGGCCGCACCTTGTCACCGGCTGCCGTCAGATTCGTCGGCCTGGTCCGTGCCCAATTTGGCCGGATGTCCGGATCGAAGAGGTCGGCCGAAGACAACTAGTCAGACTTCGAGAACCAGCTCCATCGTCATGAGCACGGGATTGTCGCCGCGCGTCAGCCGCCCCTCGGCGATGCCGCCGAGATGATCGACGAGAAAGATGTCGAGCTCGGCCGTCAGGCCATGTTGCGAGTGCGGCGTGACGCGGCCGGAGACGACCGCCATTTCCGTCGCAAACGGCTCGACCGAACGTCCGTCCGCGAAGCGCGCGCCAATGAGACTGCCGACGCCACCGCGCAACGTCGCGTGATCGATCCCTCGCGCGCGGCAAAAGTCCTCGATGGCAAAAGCAAAATCCTGGTTCGGGCGAATCCGGAGCGCAAAGGCCCGCCGCATCGCGGTGGCACTGCCGGACTGCGCCGGCACCGGACCGAACAATTTGAAATTCGTTTCATGGTCCTGCTCTGCAGTAAAGCCCGCTCCTGAGAGACCGAAGGCCTCGACGCGACAGGACTCGGCAACCACGGTCTCCTCGGGCAGCACATGCCCGCCGCTGGAGCGTCCGTCCGCCTCGGTCCAGAGGCCATGACAATGAAAGAACGGCACGCCGTCCCGCTCGCCGAACGTCATCGCCGCGGCCCTGAGCCGGGTGATTCCCGCGGGCCGGAACGTGTCGCTGTAGAACGCCGCATGCTCCGGCGTCTTCGACAATGCAGGCATCACGTAAGCGAAAGGCCCAAGCGCCCCGCCCTCGATCGTCAGCACACCGCCACTGAAGCCCGCCGCAGCAAATCCGCGCCGCACCCCTTCCAGCAGCGGCACACCGGCATCCAGCATGAACGAGAAGGAGCGCCCGCGTGCTTCAACCCACTGGATGCGTTCCACCGCAGGCTTGCCAGGCTGAACAACGTGGCGCATCGAAGCTCGCGTCATGACCCATCTCGCCTGCACGGCTGCGCCGCCCGCCAGGATCACTAGCCCGTCTTCGCGCTACGCGCCATGACGCACCGCCGGATAATCTGAGGCGACCATCTGACGATCACGCTGGTCTCGTGGCATCAAGGCTTCTGTCTCTGAAGCTTGGTGATTGTCTTGACGCCGCCACTCTCGGCTGTGGAAAAGGTTACCCGATCGCCGGCATGCACGGGCTCGAGCAGAGAGCTGTCCTGGACCTTGAACTCTTCAGCCGCGGCCGTGGTGCTCGCCCCCACGGTACCGCTCTGCGTCTGCTGGATGGCGATCGTGCCACTGAGCCTGTTGATCTTCGTGACTATTCCTTCGACGGTTTGCTGTGCCAAAGCCGCGGGCATGCAGATGCCAAGGGCCATCGCGCTCGCCAGGATGATCTTTGCTGCTCTCATCAGGCTCTCCGATTTAGAGACCCCCGCAAACAAGAGACCACAACCGGATTGGTTCCCTGACCGAGGTTCCGCACCGTTCTCGTGAGCGCCGGCCTATTCCAGCGAGAGCTCAATTTTTTCAACGAGTTACAAGACTGCGTGTGCGCGATATGCGCCGAGAGGCCGTAACGAGAGCCCGCGCAGAGCACCCAACGGCCACGGTGCGTGGCGAGCACCACCAAGCCCCCCTTTGGCGTCTCCCGAAGGCGCGCAAGCAAATCGATGATCGACGTCAGCTCGTATCGGCCCTATCGGCCGGCGCTGTGAATGACGGCCGTCAGAGAGAACAAGATGCTCGATACATTAAGAGGTAACGTCGATCTGCGGGTGCTCGACGGCGCACACCACGTCCATTCCTTCACGGATCCTCAGCTGATTGCCAACGGCAAGACCCGCATCATCGTTCGCGGTGAGGGCTGCCAGGTCTGGGACAGCGACGGCCGACGCTTCATCGACGGGATGGCCGGCCTGTGGTGCGTCAACGTCGGCTATCCGGGCATCGATGCGCCCGCAGCCGACTATGGCAGAGCAGCGGACCGGTCGAGCGTGCCAAGAGCGAAGGGCCCGGTGCGCTCGGATCACCGGGGCGCGAGCGGGCGGATCAGTCGCGCCACGTATCAGCGATGTCACTAAGGGACGCGAACCAGACGCCAGGATGGGACTTCATGTAGGTTATGAAACGTTCGAGCATCATGATGTTTGGAGCGCGCCCTATCGATTGAGGGTGCACCGCCACTGTAAGAACACCAGCGTCGATCTCGCGGTACGCATAATCAAAATGGTCTTTCCATCTTTGATAGACAACTTCGTTGGATGAAAGACCTGCGTTCATGCGCGGCACATACTCGAATGCCGGAAAATCATCCAAGGCCCACGACACCGGAATTTCGAGCACTCGACTTGGAGCGCCAAAGACACTCCCGCCCTCATCGCGCAGTTCGACGGGACGCGGCCTGTATGGCTCGAAATCCCTCCCCATCAGGGATGAGTCCCACTCGAACTCAAACTCCTCCAAAAGCGCCAACGTGTGATCGCTGAAATCCCAGGACGGCGAACGATAACCCCGCGGCCGCCTGCCCACAATTTTCCGATGCAGAACGATCTGACGCTCGAGTAGCGCTCGCTCGGCGCTCTCCTCGAGTGGTCCTATCCTTTCATGAAGACACCCGTGCGCCCCGACCTCATGGCCATGCTCCATGACCGAATTAAACGATGCGGGAAATGTCTCCATCGTGTGTGTCGGCGTAAACCAGGTTGTCCTGATGTCATACGTCTTGAAAAGCTTAAGAAGCCGGGGTGCACCAACCTCAGCCCCAAACTCTCCACGTGAAAGATACCCTGGCGACCTCATTCCGTAAGAACCAGGCCACACCGAGTGAGCGTCGAAATCGACGCCAAGACTTACCGCGATCTTGCAGGTGGGCGGCAGACGCAGCGGCATGCGAACCTCTCAAACTTGACCTATAGAGAACTCTCGCAAGCCTGCGCCGGAAACGGCTTGCCATCAAGCTCATCGGACAATGTGAAGGCCCCCCTCGCAACGAGAGGGCGGCTGGGCTCGGCAGGACTCGAGCCCGCAACCATCATCTCGCTTCCTCGATAGGCTTCATCGGCGATATGCGAAAGCCCATCGCGGCCCACCCGACGAACAAGCGCCACATGAAACCGATCGACTGAGTTCTGGAACTCGGCAAGCCGTCGGACAATTTCACGCCATCCGGCAGATCCCTTGTCATCGTGTGCATCTCGATCGCAGGCGCATCGGCGCCGAACCGGTCCCGATAGAGGGACAGCCAATGACCGCCCTTGAACTCAAGGAACATCGGCGAGGCACAGCAGTGTGCGAGCACTCTGCGTGTCGTGGCTTGTGGCGTCAGCCGACGGGCGCGCAACAGGGCTTCGCCTTGCACGCAAGCCACACGATCCTTGCGGAACAGTACGAACTCGGTGCCACCATCCGCATTGAGTACCCTCGGGGCTCCCGGCGGGGCCCGAAAGTCCGAGCCCGCCGTCCGGCAGCTGTTGCAGTGGCAGATTGCCGTCACCATTGGCGCACCGGAGACTTTGAACTTCACCTCGCCGCATCGGCAGCCGATCGTGGTCGCGTTCCCGCCCGTAGACATTAGCTCCTCCTCTTCTTGAATTAGACTGGACCGTCCAGTACTGATTAGTCAATGGAGGACCGATGGCCAAACGCAAGCAAGCAGCCGGCACCCGCACTGAACGCAAGCGGCGGGCGATCCTTGATGCTGCTGCCGATTTGTTCCTGCGTCAGGGTTATCTCGGTACGACCATGGACGACGTGGCGGGTCACGCCGGAGTTTCGAAGCAGACTGTCTATGCTCAATTCGCCAGCAAGGAGGCACTGTTCGTGTCGATGGCGCGCAGCATGACCCATGCAGCAGGGGATCAGGTTCAGCATGGAATGGACGCCCTGCCCCAAGGTACCACGCTGGCCGCGCACCTGACCGACTACGCTATTCGCCTCATCGAAGTCGCGCGCACGCCGCGGCTCATGCAACTGCGCCGGCTGGCGACCGCCGAAGCGGAACGCTTTCCCGAACTTGGTCAGGCCGTCTACGAAAGCGGTCCCGGTCGTGCGATCGCCGGGCTTTGTGTCGCGTTCGCTCGCTGGAGCAAGCAGGGCCTGCTGCGCGCACCCGAGCCACAGATAGCAGCCTCGAACTTCAACTGGCTGGTCATGGGAGAGCCAGTCACTTGTGCCATGCTGCTCGGCGACGCGGGGGTCCCAAGCCCTGCGAAGCTTCGGCGCCACGCGAAAGAAGCCGTTCGCGTCTTCATGGCCGCCTATGGCCCCGACTGATGCAAGACCTTGGGCAAAGGCCGGCGACGCGCAAGATGCCCGGCATGCGATCGGCACGTCGAAGCACTCGTTCATTGATCCGGTGCGCTTTTTTGGCACAGAGCGCGCTGGTTTGATGCGGCTTGTATCGGTCGCTTCTGGTGCGAAACTGCAGTCGTCTCGATCTCAAGACGCGCCACTGGCATCCTCTCGCGAGGGTCGTCAACGAAACTGACACAAACACGACGGGAAACGGATCGACCAGCGCAAGACAATCAAAGCCAAGGGAGGACGATATGCGACGGGGAGACCTCGGAGTTCTGCTGCTTTCTTGCTGCTTCAGTGTCATGGCGAGCGCTGCCGGCGCGCAAGCGGAGAAACCGCGTTATGGTGGAACGCTCGAAGTGGGCACGGTCCACGTCACCATCTCGGCGCTCTCCTGGGATCCGGGCGACTGGCCCTGGAAGTTCAACCATGATGCCGGCCAGCTCTACGAAACGCTGCTGGCTGCTGATCTCAACCAGAGCAAAGGCCGCGGCGGAAAATATCCGTTCACCTCGTTCGCCTTCCTGCCGAGCGATGCGATCCGCGGCGAACTCGCGGAATCGTGGACATGGGAGACGCCGATGCGGCTCGTCGTCAAGCTGCGCGAGGGCGTCATGTTCCCCGAGAAGCCGGGCGTGATGGCCTCGCGCGAGCTCGTCGCCGACGATGTCATCTTCACCCAAAACCGCATGGCCAAGAGTCCGAAACAGGTCGGCGACCTGTACAGCTTCATTGACAAGACCACGGCGCGCGACAAGTACACGCTCGTCTACGACCTCAAGGACTACGTCGCCGACTGGGATCTGCGCCTCGGCTACGGGTTCACGGCTGCGGTGATCCCCAAGGAGGTCGCCGACGCGGGTGCCGCGAACTGGAAGAACGCGAATGGCAGCGGGCCGTTCAGGCTGACAGATTACCTTGCCGGCAACGCACACACCTATGAGCGCAACCCGATCTACTGGGGCAAGGAAACCATCGCCGAAGCCGAGCACAAGCTGCCGTTCATCGACAAGCTCCACTTCCGGATCATCAAGGACCAGTCGACGCAGGTGACGGCGCTGCGAACCGGAAAGCTCGACATTCTCGAAAACATCAGCTGGGAGCAGGCCGAAACCCTGAAGAAGGCCGCGCCAGACCTGAAATGGTCGCGCGTGATCGGCAGCCCGCATCTCCTCGCCCTGCGCATCGATACGAAGCCGTTCGACGACATCAGGGTGCGCAAGGCCCTGAATTACGCCGTCGACAAGGAGGCCGTCGTCAAGTCCTTCTACGGCGGCAATGCCGAGATGCTGGGATTTCCCATGCACCCGGACTGGACGGGTTACTACGAGCCGCTCGAGTCCATGCCGGACGATATCAAGGAGCTCTTCAGATACGATGTCGCCAAGGCGAGGCAACTTCTCGCAGAAGCGGGCCTGGCGAACGGCTTCGCCTTCAAGGTCCAGGTGTGCTCGTGCAATCCCGTGGGCATCGAGCTTCTGTCACTTCTCGCCGGATATTTCGAACAGGTGAAGGTCAAGCTCGACATCCAGGTGATGGAGTATGGCGCGCATCTTTCGGTGATGAACAACAATACCAACGCGCCGGGCTACTTCCTCACGGCCGGCATGGCGAATCCGTTCACGACGACGCGGGTCAACTTCGTCAGCCACACGTACAATCCGTCGCAATGGAACGATCCGGCTTTTGCCACGAAGTTCGCGGCCGCAGCGAGCAAGCGTGATGAAGCGAAGCGGCATGCGATGTTCCGCGACATGGCACGCGATATTCTTCGCGGCCTGCCCTACGTCTTTCTGACAGTGCCGCACTACTTTTCGGCCTGGTGGCCGTGGGTGAAAAACTACAACGGCGAACTGCGCGCAGGCGCGGCACGGCCGGGACCGATCTACGCACGGCTCTGGATCGATCAGGAACTGAAGAAGCGCATGGGCTATTGAGCTGTCGGGTGCCGGAGCGCAAGGCGAAGGGGGAAACAGCATGGCAGCGCGCGGATCAGGTGGACTGCTCCTTTGCGTGGGTCTCCTGCTTGCGACGCCGGCGCTGGCCGCCACGCGGGCCGACCGGGGTGAGTGCGCCGCCAGCGCCGACAAGCCCGACGTCGGGGGCGCGGCCTGCAGCCGTATCATCGACGATACAGCTGAGTCGGTGGCAGAACGCGTCAAGGCCTTCAAGAATCGCGGCCGCGGCTCCTTCAACAGGAAGGATTACGACCGCGCGATTGCCGACTACGGCGAGGCCATCAAGCTCAGCCCGAAGGACGCCTGGGCCCTTGCGCATCGGTGTCAGGCATACGAGAGCAAAGAGGAGCACGGCGCGGCGATTGCGGATTGCACCGAGGCGATCAAGATCGATCCGAAATATGGCTGGGCCTACAACAATCGTGGCGTCGCCTACTACGGTCTGCATGACTACGACGCAGCGCTGTCCGACCACGCCGAGGCGATCAGGGTCAATTCCAGAGACGCCTGGGCCTATGCCCGCCGCGGCATGGCGTGGACGGGAAAGGGTGAATTCGACCAGGCGATCGCCGATCTCACCCAGGCAGTCACAATCGATCCGAAATACGCCTTTGGTTTTGGCCAAAGGGCTCACGCGCTCTTCAAGAAGAGGTTGATCACGAAAAAAGGCGGATGGGAGCCTGCGATCGCAGACTACAGCGAGGCAATCAAGCTCGATCCTAATCTGGTTTGGCTGTACAGCTCGCGTGGCGTTGCCTACAGCAACGTTCGCCGATACGACCTCGCTGTTGCGGATTGCAGCGAGGTCATCAAGCGCGAACCCAAAAATTCCGGCGGGTACAATTGCCGCGGCGTCGCTTACGAAGGCTCGAAGGACTATAGCCGCGCGATGGCCGACTATGATCAGTCGATCAGCATCAATCCAAAGAACGCCGTAGCGTATTGGAATCGCGGCAATGCCTATACGGCGCTGCGCAAGATCGATGACGCGATCGCCGACTATGACCAGGCGATCGCGATAAACCCCAAGGACTTCAACTCTTTCAACTCCCGCGGCAAGGCCTGGGTCGCAAAGCGTGACAGCAACCGCGCGATTGAAGATTTCACGCAAGCGATCCAGCTCGATCCGTCCTATGTCGAGGCCTACAACAACCGCGGCCTTTCCTATGAAGCGCTGGGCCGCCGCGCCGAGGCGATCGCCGATTTCCGCAAGGCGCAATCGATCGACACGGCCGACCGGGTCAGCAAGCAACAGCTCCGCATGCTCGGTTTCTGACCGCCGCTCAAATTCTGCTCAAAGGGCGGACCCGCGATGGTATCGCCGATGCGCGCTGGACTCTCACGCGTTCGCGTAGGGCTTGATGACCTCCTCGCCGAAGCGAGCCAGCGTGGTTTCGAGATCGGGTCGGAACGCGGTCACCGGCAGCGCGAGGCGGCCCGCGCCCCGCGCGATGCGCTCCTCGACGGCCGCGCGCGGGTCGGTGCCGGAATTCGGCAGCGCACCGGGACAGCCGAGGATCAGTTCCACCTTTGCCGGATCGCGGCCGGCCTGCTCGGCCGAACGGCGCACGACGTCGAGCAACGGCATGATGTCGACCTGGGCACCGATCGAGGGGAAGAAGCCGTCGCCCAGGCGGCCGGCGCGGCGAGCGGCCGCCTCGGAATGGCCACCGACGACGATCGGCACCGCTTTCGCCACCGGCTTGGGATTGGAGCTGACCTTGTCGAAGTTCACGAACTCGCCCGCGAAGCTGGCGCCGTCGCCGGCCCACAAAGCGCGCATGGCCGCGATATACTCGTCCGCGCGTTTGCCGCGACGGTCGAAAGGAACGCCGAGCGCCTCGAACTCCTCCTTCAGCCAGCCCACCCCGATGCCGAGTTCGATTCGGCCGCCGCTGAGATAGTCGAGCGTGGCGACCTCCTTGGCCAGTACCAGCGGATTGCGCTGCGGCAGGATCATCACGGCCGTCATGAAGCGCAGCCGCGTGGTGGCGGCGGCGACCCAGGTCAGCCAGATCAGCGGATCGGGCAGTTTCGCCGATGGACCGCCCGGTAGCCGGCCGCCCGGCGCATAGGGATAGACGCTGGTGTAGTTTTCGGGGAACACGACGTGCTCGACAGCGAACACCGAGTCGAAACCGGCCGCCTCCGCCACACGCACCAGACGGCGCGCGCCTTCAGGGTCGGGAAACGTATTGTTGCCGAAGTGCAGGGCGAATTTCATAGCGGCAGCTCCCTCCCGGATCGCGGCGCGTTCGATCGGCGCCTTCCAGACGCGATCATGGCACGCGGCGAAGCCGTCGGGGAGACGCCGTTTCATAGCAGCATCCCGACACGCGCCGGCACCTGTTCAAGCGGCCCGACGCTTCGTATCCTCACAGCAGGGAGGACATGACAATGAAGCTTGGCCTGTCGATAGGTTATTCGAAAGCGCGACTGGAAGTCCCGGTCGAACTGGTGCAGCGCGCGGAAGAGCTGGGCTACGATTCGGTCTGGTCGGCCGAAGCCTATGGCTCAGATGCGATCACACCGCTCGCTTTTCTCGCCGCCAAGACCAACCGCATCAAGCTTGGCACCGGCATCATGCAGTTGGCCGCACGCACGCCGGCCAACGCCGCCATGTCGGCTGCCAGCATCGACGCGATGGCCGGCGGCGGCCGCTTCATCGCAGGTCTGGGTGTCTCGGGACCGCAGATCGTCGAGGGCTGGTATGGCCAGCCGTGGGGCAAGCCCTACTATCGCGTGAAGGATTACGTCGCGATCATGCGCAAGATCTTCAAGCGCGAAGGACCTGTGACGCACGAGGGCCGCGAGATCAGCCTGCCCTACCAGGGCGAGGGCTCCGCCGGACTCGCCAAGCCGCTGAAGTCGATCCTTCACATGAACCCCGACATCCCGATCTATCTCGCCACCGGCGGCGAGGCGATGGTCAAGCTGACGGCCGAGATCGCCGACGGCTGGCTGCCAATGGGTTTCGTGCCGGGCGCCATGGAAGAGTACGGCCCATGGCTGGAGGAAGGCTTCCGCCGCGCGGGCAACGGCAAGAGTCTGAAGGATTTCGCCATCCACGCCTCCGTCCATGTCGAGGTCGACAACGACGTGAAGGGAGCGCTGGCGCGCCTCAAGCCGGAAGTGGCGCTCTATGTCGGCGGCATGGGCCACCGGACCAAGAATTTCCACAACGACATCATGGTGCGGCGCGGCTTCGGTGACACCGCCAAGCGCATCCAGGAGCTTTTCCTCGCGGGCCACAAGGACGAAGCCATCGCCACGGTGCCGGACGAGTGGGTCGATCTGAAATCGCTGGTCGGACCACCCGCGCGTATCCGCGAGCGCTACCGCGCCTGGGAGGACAGCGGCGCGGATTCGCTCAGCGTGCGATCGCGCGAGCCCGAAGCGATCGAGGTGATGGCGAAGGCCGCACGGCTGAACTGAGACGGGAGCGGCCCGCCTCCGGCAACCATCCTGACGAGCGGAACGAGCGTCATGCGTCCACCCCTTCGCGTCGGCACCGTCTACGATTTTCGCAACACGCCGGAATCGGGCATGGACATGCCGAGCCTGTACGCCGCGATCATGGACCAGATCGTGATGCTCGACGGGCTCGGACTCGATCTCGTGTGGTTCACCGAGCACCACTTCCTCGACGATGGCTATCTGCCTTCGTGGGTGCCGATGGCGGGCGCGATCGCTGCGCGTACCAAACGTGTGCGGTTATCGAGCGACGTCTGCCTGCTGCCGTTCAATCATCCGGTGCGGCTGGCTGAGGACCTCGCGGTACTCGACAATATCAGCAACGGCCGGATCGAGATCGGCGTCGGCATGGGCTACGCGCCGCACGAGTTCCGCGGCTTCGGTCTGCCCGTCGCGCGCCGCGTGTCGCTGACCGACGAAGGCATCGAGGTGCTGCGCCATTGCTTCACCGGCGAGAAGTTCAGTTTTCATGGCAAGCGTTACGATTTCGACGACGTGGTGATCAGACCGCGCTACGTGCAACAGGGCGGTCCGCCGCTCTGGATCGCCGCGATGTCGGAGGCTGGCGCGCAGCGCGCGGCACGCAATGACAGCAACTTCCTGCCGCAGGGTGCGCGCTCGATGGTGCTCGATCCATGGCGCGCGACGCTAAAGGCGTCCGGCCGAAACCCCGACAGCTACCGCGTCGGCATCATCCGCTCCTGTCTCGTGACCGACGACGCCGAACGCGACTGGCCGGCCGTGCGCGCCGCCGAGCGCTATCGCGGCCAGGTCTATCGCAGCTTCAACAAGGACGAGAACGCCGCCGGCGGCGTTGCGGGCAACACGCGCGAGGCCAGCATCCCGCAGACATGGGTGGTCGGCAACGTCGAGCACTGCGTCAAGGAGCTCTCATCCTTCGTACGCGAGTACGGCATCACCGACCTCGTCACCTGGGCGGTGCCGCCCGGTATGCGACCCGAACAGATGAACGGCAGTCTCGAACGCTTCGTGCGCGACGTCGCGCCTCGCGTCAAAGCCGCTGCCGCGGCGGCCTAACGCCGAAGGATGAGCAGCGCATGGGTGTCGCGATCGGACTGGGCTGTGCGGAGTTTCCGTTTTCCGGCGCAGCGGCGTACTGGCGCTGGATCGACATGTGCGAGGCCGGCGGCGTGGATTCGATCTGGCAAACCGACCGGATCGTCGGTCGTCAGCCGTTCCTTGAATCGATGACCACGATGGCGGCTTTGGCCGGGCGCACGCGGCGCATGCGGTTCGGCATGAACGTCGTGTCGCTGGCGTTCCGCGACCCCGTGCTGCTGGCCAAGCAGTGCGCCACCATCGACATGCTGTCGGAGGGCCGCCTGTTGCCGGCCTTCGGCATCGGCAGCCCGCTTGGGCCCGAATGGCAGGCGCTCGGCATCGACACGAAGACGCGCGGTCGCAAGACCGACGAATGCCTCGAGATCATTCGTCGCCTGTGGCGAGAGGAGTCGGTCGACTTCGACGGCGCCTTCTACAAGCTGAAGGGTGCCACCATCGCGCCGAAGCCCGTGCAGCCCGACCTGCCGATGTGGATCGGCGGCTCGACCGACGCCGCCATCCGCCGCACTGCGCGCATCGGCACCGGCTGGCAGGCCGGCGGCGACCCGCCGGCAGAAGCCGGTCGCATCGTGGCCGCGATCAAGGCCGCCGCCACCGAAGCTGGCCGATCGATCGACGAAGACCATTATGGCGCCGGCTTCGCGTTCCACTTCGGTAGCCGGGACGCACCCAGTGTCGGCAAGGCAATGGATGCCTACACCAAACGCACGGGACGCGACGCCACGCACGCGTTCGCGATCGGCGACGCCGACACGATCCTCGCGCGCGTCGCAGAATACGTCGACGCCGGCGTCTCGAAGTTCATCCTGCGGCCGCTGGGCGGCGACGACGACGCCATCCTGGACCAGACCCGTCTGCTGATCGAGCAGGTGCTGCCGCGCGCGGAGGCGCGGTGGCCGAGACGTCCGCAGGTCGCCATGACAAATTGATAATGACAATCCGTCCGGCCACCTGGTCCGCGACACCACGAGGGAGAGAACGATGCGCATTGGTGCGGCCATGTTTTTCACCGACTACTCGATGTCGCCGACCGAGCTGGCGCGGGCTTTGGAAGAGCGCGGCTTCGATTCACTTTGGACGCCCGAGCACTCTCACATTCCGCTGACGCGCAAGACGCCCTTCCCCAGCGGCGGCGATCTGCCGAAGAAGTACTACGACGTGATGGACCCGTTCGTGATGCTGGGTGCGGCCGCGGCGGTGACCAAGACGCTGCTGCTCGGGACCGGCATTTGCCTGATCGCCCAACGCGACCCGATCCAGACCGCCAAGCAGGTCGCTTCGATCGACCAGATCTCAGGCGGCCGTTTCCTGTTCGGCGTCGGTAACGGCTGGAACGAGGACGAGATGGCCAACCACGGCACCGCCTTCGCGAGCCGCCACAAGCTCGCGCGCGAGCGTATCGAGGCCATGAAGGAGATCTGGACCAAGTCGAAGGCCGAGTATCGTGGCGAGTTCGTGAACTTCGAGCCGATGATGACGTGGCCGAAGCCGGTCCAGAAACCGCATCCGCCGGTTATCGTCGGCGGCACCTTCCCGTACGGCGCGCGGCGGGCTTTGCGCTACGGCAACGGCTGGATGCCTCACCGCTCACGTACCCAGTACGCCGACGTGCAGACCCTGCTGCCGAAGTTCCGCGAGATGGCGACTGAGGCGGGCCGCGATCCTGCGTCGGTGCCGATCACGATCTGGGGCGCCACGGAGAACCTCGATCTGCTCAAGCGCGACCGCGACGACGGAGTCTCGCGCCTGGTCATCAGCCTTGATTCCGGCAAGGCCGACACGATCCTGCCGCAACTCGACCGCTGGGCGGCGTTGATCCGCCAGCTCGGTAGCTGAGGCGGCGACCGGAGGGATTTTTCATCGCCCTGGTCGCCGTGTCGACGGCGAGTTTCGCCGCTTCCGGAAATCGCTCCTACACAAGCGGCAAGACCTCGGCCCTGAATTTCCCCATGCGCGCGAGGACTTCGTCAGCTGTCGAACCGCCGAAGCCGAAATCGATGCATTTGACACCCATGTCGCGCAGCGCCCTGATGTCGGCGGCGACGACCGCCGGGGCACCGGCGAACAGGCGGTGTTCGCCGTCATCGGCCTGCGGCGGCGCCTTCTCGCCGAACACCGTGCAGCGCAACGTCAGGCCGACCGCCTTTGGATCGCGCCCCGCTTCGGCAGTCATCTTGCGCAGGCGCGCCACTTGGGTCTTGAAACGCGTCAGGCTATCGAGCGGATTTTGCGGGTTGGTGCCGATCGGATACCACGCATCGCCGATGCGGGCAGTTCGCCGCAGCGCAGGACCGCTCTCGCCTCCGACCCAGATCGGCGGATGCGGCTTCTGCACGGGCTTCGGCTCAAAGCCGATATTGGAGAATCGAACATGCTTGCCGTCGAATTTCGGCGCATCCTTGGTCCAGAGTTCGACGAAAGCGCGCACATATTCGTCGGTCACGGTTCCACGCACATCGAAGTCCGGCGCGTCGATGGCCTCGAATTCCTCGCGCATCCAGCCTGCACCGATACCCAGCGTCAGCCGGCCACCCGAGAGAACGTCGATGGTCGAGAGAATCTTGGCGGTCAGTACGGCTGGTCGGTGCGGCACCACCATGACGGATGTCACGAGACGCAGACGCGTCGTTCTCGCGGCGATCCAGGCGATCTCCGTCAGCTGTTCGTGCCGCTCGCCGTGGGAGCCAGAGGGGAATTCCCCGGAGGCGCTGTAGGGATATTCGGCCGCAATCTCGGTCGGAATCACGACGTGGTCGCTGAACGTCGCGTAATCGAACCCCATCGCCTCGCCACCAACGACGATTTTCGTAAGGTTGTCTGCAGCCGACATCGGTCCGGCGGTCGGTGCGTTGAAGCCGATCTGCATTTGTTGCATCCTTCCCTGCATTGCATCGCTCGCGTCGATGCGACACCATGCGGCCGCAAGCGGATGGCGGCAAGTGCGTCCCGCGACGACAGGCGACCCTCTGCGGGCGGAGACGACGGATCATGACGGCGACCGGGAGACAGGCGACGCGGCAGCGGTTCGACGCGCCGCTGGCCGAGCTGATGGCGGAAGCCGCGGCCTCGCGCGATTCCGCGCACGGCCGGCTGATCTCCTACTCGCGCAAGGTCTTCATCCCACTCACCAAACTCTGCCGCGACGTGTGTCACTACTGCACGTTTGCGCAGGTGCCACGCGCGGGCAAGCCCGTCTACCTCTCGCCCGACGAGGTGCTCGCCATCGCGCGCGCCGGTGCAGCCGCAGGCTGCACTGAAGCGCTGTTCACGCTGGGCGACAAGCCCGAGCTGCGCTACCAGGCCGCACGCGACGCATTGAAGGCGCTCGGCCATGAAACGACGATCTCCTATCTGACCGCGATGTGCGCGCTTGTGCTGCGCGAGACCGGGTTGCTGCCACATGCCAATCCCGGCGTGATGACGCGCGAGGAGATCGCCGGCCTGCGCGAGGTGACCGCCAGCCAGGGCATCATGCTGGAATCGACCAGCGATCGGCTCTGCATGCATGGCGGCGTGCATTACGGTTCGCCCGACAAACATCCTGCGGTCAGGCTGGAGACCCTGCGCCTGGCAGGTGAACTGAAGGTTCCGTTCACCACCGGCATCCTGATCGGCATCGGCGAAACGCGCGATGAGCGGATCGACGCGCTGGAAGCGATTCATGATCTGCACGCCGCCCACGGTCACATCCAGGAAGTCATCGTCCAGAACTTCCGGGCCAAACCCGACACCAAGCTCGCCGATTCCGAGGAACCCGATCTCGACGACCTTTTGTGGACCATCGCTGCGGCGCGTCTGATTCTCGGGCCCGACATGAATATCCAGGCGCCTCCGAATCTGTCGCCCGGCGTTTACCAGAAGCTGGTCGATGCGGGGCTCAACGACTGGGGTGGCATCTCGCCGGTCACACCCGATCACGTGAACCCCGAAGCGCCGTGGCCTGCCATCGCCGAGCTCGCCCGCAAGAGCGCGGACGCCGGCAAGCTGTTGGTGAACCGCCTGCCCGTCTATCCCGCCTACGCGCGCGCCGCCGATACGTGGCTGGCTCCGAACATCGCCACCCGCGTGCGGCACATGAGCGACGCCGAAGGTTTTGCGCGCGACGACGATTGGGCGCCGGGCAACACCAAGCCGCCACCGGCGCCGCTGGTGCTCGCCCGCGGCGTCGACGCCGCGATCGCAAGGGTCGTCGAGCGCGCGACATCGGGCGAACGGCTCACCTCGAACGACATCGTCCGCCTGTTCGCGGCACGCGACGCCGACTACCGGTACGTCACGCAGGCCGCCGACGCGCTGCGCCGGACGGTCAGCGGCGACGTCGTGCGCTACGTCGTAAACCGCAACATCAACTACACCAACATCTGCTACTTCCGGTGCAAGTTCTGCGCCTTCTCGAAAGGCCGCACGCACGAGGATCTGCGCGGCGTGCCCTATGATCTGGCCATCGAGGAGGTCATGCGCCGCTCGATTGAAGCGTGGGATCGCGGGGCGACGGAAGTGTGCCTGCAAGGCGGCATTCATCCCGACTACACCGGCGCCACCTACGAAGCGATCTGCCAGGCGATCAAGACCGTCGTCCCCGAAATGCACATCCACGCCTTCTCGGCTCTGGAAGTGACGCAAGGTGCGGCCACGCTCGGACTACCGATCCCCGAGTTCCTCGCGAAGCTGAAGGCTGCCGGTCTCGGCACCCTGCCCGGAACGGCGGCTGAAATCCTCGACGATGAAGTCCGCGCCCTCATTTGCCCCGACAAGATCAACACCCGGCAATGGCTCGACGTGCAGCGCGCCGCCCATCAGGCGGGACTGCGCACCACCTCGACCATCATGTACGGTCACATCGAAACGTCGGATTCGTGGGCGAAGCATCTACTCGCGCTACGCGACTTGCAGGCCGAAACCGGCGGCTTCACCGAGTTCGTGCCGCTTCCCTTCGTCCACATGGAAGCGCCGATGTACCGCCTCGGCATGGCGCGCCGCGGACCGACGTTCCGCGAAGCCGTCATCATGCATTCAGTCGCGCGGCTGGCGCTGCATCCGCTGATCCCCAACATCCAGACGTCCTGGGTGAAGATGGGGCCGGCGGGCGCCGCAATCTGCCTGAAGTCCGGCGCCAACGATCTCGGTGGCACGCTGATGAACGAGAGCATCTCGCGCGCCGCCGGCACTCAGCACGGCCAGGAGTTCCCGCCTCACGAAATGGAGGCGCTCATCCGATCGATTGGACGCGAACCGATGCAACGTGACACGCTCTATCGTCCGGTGCCGGAAGCCCGCCGAGCGGCATCCATGATCGCGGCGGAGCTGGAGCCGATCGTGCTGACACCGCCACGCAGGAAAGCGGCGGTCGGCTAGAGCATGATCCGGAAAAGTGGGTACCGGTTTTCCGAAAAGATCATGCTCCAAACAAGAGGTTAGAGCGTGATGGCGATTCGAAGAAGCGCTATCACGCTCTAGACGATGCCGCGCTCGGCGAGCAGCGCGCGCACGTCAAGTTCGTCGAGCAGCGCGCGCGTACGAGTGCCGGCTGATTGCGGCAGGCGCAGGAAAGCCGCGAGATCGACCGGATGGTCGATATCCATCGCAATTCCTGGCTGACGGATCACCGTCGGCTCGATGCCTTGACGACGCGCGGCGTCGAGGTGCGGGAAGTAGCTGTTCTCGCCAAAGCGAAGCGGCACCGATTCCGGCGGCGAGCAGACGACGGCATTGGATCCGAGATCATCATGGGCCGGCGAGATCGTGAAAGACGGAGCCGCGAGATGCGCCGATAACACCGCGTCTATTTCGCCGGCGCGGGTGGCTGGAATGTCGCCGGGCATCGTGATCATGCCGCCACGCCCTTCGCCCGCGAGAATGCGGCGGCCAGCGTTTACGCTGCCGGTATGTCCGTCCCGCGCCCCCTCGGTAACGATCCGCGCTCCGATCTTTTCGCCAAGAGCCGTCGCGTGCGGATCGAGCGTGACGATCATCACGCCGGCAAGAAGTCGGGACCCGGCAACGGCGTCGAGCATGTCGGTCAGCATGGTCTCGGCGAGAAGTCGGCGCTGTGGCTGCGACAGCAGGTCCGACAGCCGATCCTTGGCGCCAACGAACTCCTTGACCGGAATGACCGCCCAGATATCGCTCATCGACGCAAGGCCAGCGCGTCCGCCGCGTCGAGCGTCACGCGCGCCAGCGTCTCGCGGTCATCCAGGCTCTTCATCAGGGTTCTGGCGAGCGTGACCCGCGCGCTGATGTTGCCGACCCCATCGGCGTCGGCGCGGTCGACGATATAGCCGTCGAGCAGGTCGCCGTAGCGCGCAGCGACGCCGGCGGCACTGGCCTCGAGGCCAAGCTCGCGCATCATCTTCGCGGTTGGACCCTTCACCGCCTGCCCGCCGATGATTGGCGACACCGCGACGATCGGCGCGCCACTCGTTCTGATCGCGTCGCGCATGCCGGGGATCGCCAGGATCGGTTCGACGCTGATGAAGGGATTGGACGGACAGATGATCACGGCCCGCACGCCGCCCGAGCGCAGCGCCGCAACGATGTCGGCTTGCGGCCGGGCCAGCGTCACGCCCTCGAATGCCAGCTCATGGACAACCGGCCGGCACTGCTGGCGCACGAAGTAGTCCTGAAAGTCGATCCAGCCCGCGTCGCCATGCACGCGGGTACGCACGCGATCGTCGCTCATCGGCACGATGCGGGCACCGATGCCGAGGCGCCGGCAAATGTCGGCGGTCACCTCGGATAATGTCTGCCCCGAGCGCAGGCGACGGGTACGCTCGACATGCATGGCGAGATCGCGATCGCCGAGCCGGAACCAGTCCTCGCCGCCCAGCGCACCAATGCTGTCCATGAACGACCACGTCTCGTCACGCCGGCCCCAGCCGGTGGCGGGATTGTCGATGCCTGCGAGCGTGTAGGTCAACGTATCGATGTCGGGCGAGATGCTCAGGCCGAGATGCTCGAAATCGTCGCCGGTGTTGGCGACCACGAGCAACTCGTCGGCCGGCAGGACGCGGCTCAGACCAAGCGCCAGTTTGGCGCCGCCGACTCCGCCGGATAGCGCTACGACCAGTCCTCTACTCATCGGAACATGTCCTCGGCGGCTGGGCGCACCAGCTCGGACGCGCCATTGTCGGGACCGCGCCATGTCAGGCCGCGCACGATCACGACAGGTTGGCCTTCGGCGCCCTGCCCCATCACGAGCGACGCCGCAGCGGCGATCTCGTCCGCATGGCCGGTCACGCTGACCTGAAGCGCGCGGCCGAACAGATCGGGCGAGCCACGCAGATCCATCAGCGACGGGAGGCCGGCCGCACCGATCGCGACGCCACACGTACCGCGCCGCCAGGCACGGCCGAAGCTGTCGTTGACGACCACCGCCACGGGCACGCCGAACTGTTGCGAGAGGCGCGTCTTCAATATCGCCGCGCTGCCGTCGGGATCGACCGGTAGCAGCAGAACCTGATGTGGGCCGCCGCGCGAGGCCACGTTGGACTGGTCGACGCCCGCATTGGCCATCACGAAGCCCAGCCGATGCTCCACGATCAGAACGCCCGGTCTCGCCCGCACGACGCGCACCGATTCCGACAGGATCAATTCGACGAGGCGCGGATCTTTCTGAACCTTGTCCGCGAGTGCGATCGCCTCAGTCGAGGGTTCGACGGTCGCGAGATCGACCATGCGCCCCTCCGCCTTGGACACGATCTTCTGCGCGAGCACGAAGACGTCGCCGCCACGCGGCACGATGCCGGCGCGCGCCAGCCCCTCGCCGATCAAGGCGACGAGATCGTCGTCCTTGCGCACCAGCGGAATGCCGGGGACCGCGAGGATCTCGACGGCGTTGCTGCGCTCCAAATTCACCGCACTGGTCCCCGCACTCAGCCGAAACGCTTGCGCAGGCGCGGCAGCACGTGCTCGGCGTAGAGCTTGAGGAAGCGCGCCTGGTCTGGTCCCGGCGCGTGGAACACCAGATGCCGGAAACCAAGACCGACATAGTAGCCGATCCGCTCGACATGCTCGTCGGCGTCGCTCGACACGATCCAGCGACTGGCAGCGCGCTCCAGCGGCAGCGCGTCGGCGAGACGCTGCATCTCGACGGGATCCTCCACCGTCATCTTTTCCTCGGGCGTCAGCGCCAGCGCCGCCCAGTGGCGCGTGTCCTCGAGCGCACGTACCTTGTCGGTGTCGAACGACACCTTGACCTCGATCATGCGATCGTAGGGCCGCGACGGATTCTCCGACGCGGCGATTCCCTCGGCGACCTTTGGCAACAGCGTCTCGGTGTAGAGCTCCGGCTTCTTGCCGCTGGTGCAGATGAATCCCTCGCCAGAGCGGCCGGCATAACGGGCAATGAGAGCACCCGCGCCCGCGACATAGATCGGAATCGGCGTATCGGGACGATCGTAGATCGTCGCCTTTTCAGTCTTGTAGTACTGGCCTTCGAAGCTGACCCGCTCCTGCGTCCAGAGTGCCCTGATCAGCGTGATGGACTCACGCAGGCGAGCGAAGCGCTCCTTGAATTCCGGCCAGGGTTGGCCGGTCGAAGGCACTTCGTTCAGTCCTTCGCCGGTGCCGACGCCGAGCACCACCCGCCCCGGAAACATCGCGCCCATCGTGCCGAACGCCTGGGCGACAATGGAGGGATGGTAGCGGAAAGTCGGCGTCAGCACGCTGGTGCCCATGACGACGCGGGACGTCCTGGCACCCAGCGCCCCCAGCCACGTCAGCGAGAAGGGCGCGTGGCCGTCGACGTGCTTCCATGGCTGGAAGTGGTCGCTGATGAAGACCGACTCGAAACCGACTTCCTCGGCGAGACACGAGAAATCCAGCAACTTGCCCGGCGCAAACTGCTCCGCCGAAGCCTTGTATCCGAGCCTGATCAACACACGTCTCCTGGCTGGCGCCGGTCGATGCCGATGCCGTGGTACCCGTCGCCGAAATCTATAGACTGGCGGGCGACCGGCAACCAGCGAAAGCAAGGAAGCGACCATGCATCTCGGAATTGCTCTGCCTTTCGGCGACATTGGCGGCGATGGCCCGATCGTGCGCGAATTCGCACAACTCGCCGAGGCCGAAGGCTACGAAGGTCTCTCGCTGGCGGACCACGTGCTCGGCGGCAACCCGGCAAACCCCGCGAGCGGCCGTGGGGGTGGGCTCGGCCTGTTCCACGACCCCTTCGTGGCGTTCGGTTTCATCGCAGCCTGCACGAAAAAGGTCGAACTCTCCACCCAGGTGCTGATCCTCGCGCAGCGCCAGACCGTGCTGGTCGCCAAGCAGGCCGCCAGCCTCGACGTGCTCAGCAGCGGCCGCTTCCGGTTCGGCATCGGCGTGGGCTGGAACGAGATGGAGTTCGTCGGCCTCAACGAGAATTTCCACAACAGGGGCAAGCGGTCCGAGGAACAGGTCCAGGTGATGAAAGCGCTGTGGGCCGATCCCTACGTCACGTTCGAGGGCAAGTGGCACCGCCTCGAGGACAACGGCATCAATCCAATGCCGCCACGCCGCAAGATTCCTCTGTGGTTCGGCGGCCACATGGACGTGACGCTGCAGCGGATTGCAAAGTGGGGCGACGGCTGGATCATGCTGGCCGAGCCACCCGGACCCAAGGCCGTCGCAGAATTCGACAAGCTGCGCCGCCTGGTGGCAGCCGAGGGACGCGATCCGGCGTCGGTCGGCCTCGAAGTCTGGACCTCGACCGGCACGGGCGCCGAAAAGGATTGGCGCGAGGACATCGGCTTCTGGAAGAAGGCCGGTGTCACGCATGTCACGCTGCACAACACCTTCGGCGGCTACCACCACAAGCGCATGGCCGGCCGGAGCATGACTGATCACGTCGGCGCCATGCGCCGCTACCGCAACGCCGTCGCAGATCTGCTTTAGGCGACGGCGTCGCAAATGCGACTCAGGTATCGGCGAGCGCGGCCAGCATTCGGTCGCGGGCGGCGAAATCGCCATCCGCGTGGACGGGCTGCACACAGACATGCGTGGCGCCGGCCGTGAAGTGTTCCCGCAGGCCGCGCTTGATCGTATCGGCGTCGCCCCACAGGACCATCGCATCGATGAACCGGTCGCTACCGCCGTCGGCGAGTTCAGCCTCGGTGAAGCCCTCGCGCAGCCAGTTGTTGCGGTAGTTCGGCAGTACCATGTAGCGCGACAGTTCCTTGCGCCCGATCGCCCGCGCCTTCGCGGGATCGGTCTCGAACGTCACCTTCTGCTCCACCGCGAGCCACTTCGAGGGCCCGAGGATCGCGGCGGCCCGGGCCGTATGCTTCGGCGTTACGTTGTATGGGACAGCGCCACGCGACTTGGCCGCACTCAGCGCCAGCATCTTCGGTCCGAGTGCTGCGACCATGACCGGCGGCAGTTCGCCGGCGGGGGCGCCCTTGTTGATGCCGTCGAGATAGGCACCCATCGCCGCCAACGGTTTTTCGTAGCGATGGCCGCGCAGCCCTTCGACCATCGGAATGTGGCTGACGCCGAGGCCGAGAATGAACCGCTCGCCGTAGAGCTTGTTCAGCGAAAGCATGGCGCGCTGCGCGGTGAAGGAATCGCGGGCATAGATGTTAGCGATCGAGCTGCCGATCACCAGCCTGTCGCTGCTCGACAGCAGCGTTGCCGCGAGCGACATCGACTCGTAGCCCCGCGATTCGGGGTACCACAGGGTTGAGTAGCCATTCTTCTCGACGGTGCGCGCGAAGTCGCGCAGTTGCGATCCGTCGAGCTTGTCGGTGCCGTACCACACGCCGAGGCGTCCGAGCTTCATGTCGATTGTCTCCGGTTAAGGCAACTCGTGAGCCGCGACCAGCGCCGCGCCACGACGTGTTTCAAGCGCCAAGTCGTCACTCCGCGATGAGCGGTTGCCACAACCTAGGCCGTCAGCGCGGTCAGTAGCAATCGTCAGCATCGGGAGGCAGGTTTGAGACTTTGCGGCGCCCTGATTTTCGCCCGGACTTACGCAATCTGCATCATTCAGGTATTGTTGCGCCTGTTCAAACATGCCGGAGAGCGTGCAGTATGAAAGAAAAGCAGGCGGCCGCCCTCAGCCCTGACTCGGTGATCGAGCAGATGAGACAGAACGCCGTGTCGCACGTGGTCTGGCTTCCGGATAGCGAAACAAATCACCTTTTCCTGAAGATGCGTCAGGAAGGCTCTCTCGCTCTTGTGGGTGTATCGCGGGAAGGTCACGCCTGCTCGATTGCGGCTGGCCTTTACGCCGGAGGAGCCAAGCCCATCATCCTCATACAGAACACCGGCCTGATGGAGTCGGGAGATTCATTGCGGGGTTGGCTTTTCAATCTCAAAGCCCCGGTCGTATTCCTGGTCGGTTACCGCGGGTACACGCGTCACGGCGTCAACAAGGACAGCGCGGCAACCTACACTGAGCGCTTCCTGATGGCGTTCGATTTGCCGTTTTACATGATTGAGAGCAACGACGACGCAGAGCGTATCTCCGTTGCGTTCGCCGAAGCTGAGCGGACAAGCCGCCCGGTCGTCGTGCTTGTCGCCGATGAATTCCATGGTTTCAATTAGGCGCCCGACACAATGATATACATCAAGGAACTGGTGGCGGCCTTTGCGCCCCATCGTGGCAATGCTCTGGTCGTCTCGGGGCGCGCCGGCAGGTATTGGAGCGAGTTCAGCGAAACGGTATTAGACCTGCCACTCGGCGATCCATCCATGGGTGGACATGCGGGTTTCAGCCTTGGTCTCGCGCTTGCTCAACCCGATCGCCCCGTGGTGGTCTTCGATACCGAGGGCGATCTGCTGATGAATCTCGGCATTTTGACTACCATCGCCGAGCAGCAGCCGCGAAATTTCTACTACTTCCTGATGGACAACGAATGCTACGCGACTACGGGAGGTCAGCCCGTACCGAACGCTCAGAAAGTCGCCTACGATGCAATAGCGCGCGCCTGCGGCATTGATCGGACCTATGCGTTCACCGAAATCGAGCAAGTCTCAAAGAAGCTGGCGACGATCTTTGCTGCTCCGGGACCGGTCTTCGTGTGGAACAAAGTGCATCCCGAAATCGAAAATCTTCCGATTGGTCAGCGCGTCTCCTGGCGCAAACGCACGCCGGCCCAGGTCATAGACGACACCAGACTGGCCTTGGGGGCTTCCGCAAAGCGATAAGGGCTACACCGGCTCGAACGATATCAGTCCGATGAACGCACGTCGCAGCATCTTCGCTGCGCCAAATCGGCTCTTGCCGCCGGAATTGGCCGATCCGCCGCCCGATGGTATGCTCGCTGCAACTTTGAAGGAGAGTGTGATGGCTGAAGCGAAACTCGCTCCGAACCTGCCGGACTGGATGGTCCAACACGCGAACCGCTATCTTGCGAGCGGCGGAACCGACGGGCACATGTACAAGGCAACCGTGCCCGGGCGAGGTGAGATCATCGCGCCGGCGCTGTTGCTGATCACCACCGGCCGCAAGTCCGGCGACAAGTTCATATTCCCGCTGTTTTACGGAACGGAGGGCGGCACTTACTTCGTCGTCGCCTCAAAGGGCGGTGCACCCGAACACCCAGGGTGGTATCGCAACATTCTCGCGAACCCTGAGGTCGACGTCCAGGTCGGGACCAAGAAGCTGACCGCACGGGCGAGGACAACGTCGGGCGACGAACGTGCCCGGCTTTGGAAAAAGGCGCTCGAATTTTGGCCGCCCTACGCCGACTATCAGCTCAAGACCGAGCGCGAGATACCGGTCGTCGTGCTCGATCCAGTCCACTAGGTACGTGGCGGCCGGCCGCCGCACCGGAATCATGGCACGGGACTTCAGCCCGAGGCCGTGTTGCGCGACGTAGCCATCCCTCGTTGCAAACGGGCATTGCGCTTCGGCTTGCCCGCAGGGCGCGCTTCATTGCCGTGATACGGCTTGTCGCTAGGCGATTTTCCTTTGTGAGTCGGCTTGCGTGGACGCTTTTTCGCGTAGTCGCGCTCGTGAGGCTTCTTCTCCCGAGACGGCTCGGCTTTGGAAGCGCTCGACAACCGCACGATGCGGATACTGTCCTCTTTATCCGGTCGCTTGATCCTTGCATCGAACGAGGTGGCCGCACTCGCCGAAATCTCGAATTCGGTGGTGGTATCGAGAATATTGATTTTCCCGATCTCATGCTTGTCGATGCCGCCGCGACGGCAGATCATCGGCAGCAGCCATCGCGCGTCTGCATTCTTCTGGCGACCGATCGCCGCGCTGAACCAAACGGCGCCTTCGCTGATAGCGTCACGCGATCTGGGTCGTGGTCGCGACTGGCCCGCCTTGTCGAAATCGTTCCGGCCTGGCTTGTCTCGTCCCGATCGTTCCCGGCCACGCTCATGGCGCGCCCGTCCGCCGTCCTCCCCCGGATCGAGAATATCTTCCGGCGCAGGAAGTCGTGATCGATACAGCCGCACCAGCGCCGCAGCGATGTCCTCAGGCGACCGTTCGGCGAGCAGCACTCTTGCCAGGCTCAAATCCTCGTCGGTGAGCTCCTTGGCGAACACGCTTTCCTGCAGCATGCGTTGCGTATCCAGCTTGCGGATGGTCTCTGCAGTCGGCGGAGTCTCCCAAACCGCTTCGATGCCAGCCATGTTCAGCAGCGTTTCCGTGCGCCGCCTGCGCGCCGGCGGCACAAGCAAAACGGCAACGCCCTTGCGACCCGCTCGCCCGGTACGGCCGGAACGATGCTGCATCACTTCAGGATCACTTGGCAGATCGGCATGAATGACGAGATCGAGGCTTGGAAGATCGATCCCTCGCGCCGCCACGTCGGTCGCAACGCAAACGCGCGCGCGGCCATCGCGAAGGGATTGCAAGGCCTGCGTGCGTTCGTTCTGGGTCAATTCGCCCGAGAGCGCAACAACCGAAAATCCACGTTCAGACAGCGTCGCCTGCAGATGACGGACGGCATTGCGTGTGTTGCAAAAAACCAGCGCGCCGGACGATTCAAAGAAGCGAAGCACGTTGACGACGGCGTTCTCGAGATCGCTCGAGTGGACGCGCACCGCGCGATATTCAATGTCGGCATGACCGCCTTCATCACCTGTCACTTCAACCCGAACAGCCTGTCGCTGATATTGCCTTGCAAGAGCCACGACGCCGCGCGGCAGAGTTGCCGAGAACAGCAAGGTCTGGCGCGTCTTAGGCATCGTCTTGAGGATGAACTCCATGTCCTCCCGAAAGCCCATGTTGAGCATTTCGTCCGCTTCGTCGAGCACGACGGCCTTCAACTGCGAGACGTCGAGCCGGCCGCGTCGCAAATGATCGCACAACCGTCCTGGCGTGCCGACCACAATGTGCGCGCCATCGGCAAGATCGCGTTGTTCACGGCGGGGATCCATGCCGCCGACGCAGGACACCACGCGGGCACCGGCATGGCCATAAAGCCATGTCAGTTCGCGGTGAACCTGCAGTGCGAGTTCTCGGGTCGGCGCGACGATTAATGCGAGCGGGGCGTCAGCGCTCCTGAGCTGGTCTGCGTCACCCATGATATTTTTCGCGATGGCGAGACCATACGCGACAGTCTTTCCCGAGCCGGTTTGTGCCGACACCAGAAGATCGCGACCGGCTGCATCGTCCGCAAGCACCGCGGTTTGCACCGGCGTGAGCTTTTCGTAATTGCGTTCGGCCAGAGCACGCGGAAGCGGCCCTCGTGTGAGAATGAATGTCACCTAAGTCCTCGGATAGCGCCCGTGGGATTGAAGATCGCACCAGCCAGGCGCACTGCGGGCTCGCGCCAGGAGCTTCGCGCGAATATCACGCTGGGCTGTTCAAGATTCAGGACCCTTTAGGACATAAAATCGCAAACGGCTAACGCTTATTGGCCGAAAGCAGTTAACTCAGGGCGCGGCTTTCAAGTGAATTGCCATTTGACGAGGCAAAAGGCGCAATTCCCGTGATTTGGACCCCGTTTTCGCCCGCGAGGAGATGTCTGCGTGCGAAAAATTCTGCATGCAAGGATTGATGTCGAGGGACTCCGCGCACCCGTTATCGTTCGCTCACCATCGGGAAGCAGATTGCCGATCAACAAGGTTAGTAAGCGCAAACCAGCGCCTCCGCCCGCCAGGGCCAGAATTTTTCGGGCGCATAGACAGAGCTGAAAATTGTCACAACTGCCGTCTCTGAGACGGCTGGCGCCAGTCGGGTTCTCAGAAATCCCTGAGGAACCGCTCGCGAGCGCCGCAGCCCGTCTTCGCCCTTCGGGCTTCGCCGGGCACGCTTTACCTTCGTCTCCGCGCGGCTGCGCCACGCGTAGCCGAAGGCGAAGCGTGGTGGGCCCGGCAGGACTCGAACCTGCAACCAGACCGTTATGAGCGGCCGCCGTTGATTTTCTTGCGTTTTTTGGCCGCCTTTGAGCGCGTTTGTTATCGATCGCAGACATCGTTTCCGATGCGAAACTGGTGCGGAGAATGTTCCGACGACCGCCGAGCGCCGGTGTGATCGCGCGCCCTGGGACGTCGCCGATCTCGAGTCGTTGTCAGCGGCCGGGAGCGGGCAACGATTCTGATTGATTTCCATTCTTAACGATTTTATAAAATCGTAAAAATGGAGAGTTGGCGTGCTTATTCGCTCCATCCGCGTCTATCCGCTTGAGGCGAAGTTCGCCGATCTCTACGGCGGCGAGGACAAGGTCCCGGCGGCGCTATCTTCGCCCGCCAGCCACTTTCGCCGTATCAAGCGCTCAGGCCAGTTCTCGACGCTGCTCGAGATTGAAAGCGCAGATGGCCTGTCAGGCTGGGGTGACGCGTTCGGCCTGCCGCATGCGTCGGTCACGGCAGCCATCCTGAGAAACGTCGTCGTCCCCGCGCTGACGGGCGCCAGGTTCGATGATCCGTTCGCTGCGACTGCCGATCTGCGCGCCTATTTTTTTGCCCTCGGGCTGACGCGCGGCGCGGCGATGGAGGCCCTCAGCGCCGTCGATATTGCCCTGTGGGACCTGAAGGCGCGCACCGCCAAAGTGCCGCTCGCGCGCGAGCTGGGCGCTACGCCCGGACCGGTCAAGGCCTATGTCGGCTCCGTTCCGTTCCTGGAGACGCCGGAGGCGTCGGCCGAGCGCGCGATGGACTTCGTGGGCGACGGCTTCGAAGCGATCAAGCTGAAGGTCGGCCGCGGCGTACAGACCGACTCGGCGCATGTCGCCGCGGTGCGCGAGGCGTTGGGTCCGCGTCGTCAGCTCACCCTCGACGCGAATTGCGGCTACGACGTCGCCGGCGCCATCGCGCTCGGCAAGGCGTTGAAGGCCTACGACATCGGCTGGCTCGAAGAACCTGTGCCCCCGGACGATCCACGCGCGATGGCCGAAGTCCGCCGCAACGTGCCTATGCCGGTTGCGGCAGGCGAGAACGAATTCGTGCCCGCGCAATTTGCCGCGCTCGCGCAGGCGGGAGCCGTCGATGTGCTGCAGCCCAACATTACGCGCGCCGGCGGCGTCTCCGGCTTTCTGGCGATCGACGAAATCTGTCGCAAACACAAGCTGGCACTGGCACCGCACGGCGTCGGGACTGCGATCGGTCTTGCGGCTGCCGTTCACACGTGCCGCGCGCTGGACTCGTTCGTTGTTTACGAAGCCAACCGCCTGTTGAATCCATTGCGCGACGATCTCCTGACGAGCCCCGTCGCCTACGCAAACGGAGAGTTCTTCGCCGGCAACGAGCCGGGTCTCGGCGCCGAGCCGCGACGGGATCTGCTCGAACGCTTCGCAATGAGATCTCACGAGGGATTCGCCGATGCCGCGGAATGACCGGGATTCCTGGCTGTTCGAGCCGGATGACACGATCGGCGGGACGGTCGCGGACGGCATCTATCGCCGTGTCATCGATCTCGTCCTGTTCGGGGAGTTCGCGCATGGGGACAGGCTGATCCTGCAGGATCTCGCGGCGCGCTTCAGCGTCAGCCTCACTCCGGTGCGCGAAGCGCTGCAGCGTCTGGCAGCCGACGGCTTCATCGAAAGCGAGCCGCGAAAGGGCTACCGCGTCAAATCCCCATCGATACAGCAGGTCAAGGACCTGTGGAACGTACGTGCGGGCCTGGAAGCGGTGGCCTCCGAGGCCGTCATCGACCGTATCGCGGCAGGTGAACTTTCGGCCGAAGCGCTCGATCCCTTGTTCGCGATCCAGCGCGCGCTGGACGAGGACGGCCGGCTCAGCCACCGACGGCACATGGAGCTCAATGCGCATTTCCATCAAACGCTGGTCACGCTTTCCAACAACCGCTTGTTGATCAACCTCTATCGCGGCATCCAGATCCAGTTGCTGGGCGCGTGGGTCCAGCGCGGCACCCAGGAGTGGCGTGAGCGGATTGCGAGCGAGGCCAGGGAGCATCGCGCGATTCTCAACGCCATCAAGAAGCTCGATTGCGCCGCTGCGCGCGAAGCGGCCCGCAGCCACATCCTGCGTTCGCTCGACGGCGCGATCCGCGATCTTCTGAAGCCGAAGCGCGACCCGCGAACAAAGGTCAGCGAGAATCAAAATCAAGGGAGATGAAGCATGAGCGTTCCGAGCCAACCGACGCGACGCGCGGTCGTCGCCGGTGCCGCCGGCCTGGTGGCCACCGCTGCGATTTCAAGGACAGGCTTCGCCCAATCCGCCACGACGATCCGGATGTGGACGTTTCTCAATCCAACCGGCAACGCGCCACGCGAAAAGGCGCTGGCCCAGATCATCGCCGATTTCGAGAAGGCAAACCCCAACGTGAAGGTCGTGGTCGAGCCGCAGGTGTTCGATCAGATGACTCCGAAGTTCCTCGCCGCCGCGCGGCAAGGCAGTGCGCCCGACGTGATCTGGGCGATCACCGATCTCCTGGGCGACGCCATCAAGGCCGGCGCGCTCGCCGACCTCAATCCCCTGTTCATCAACAAGTGGTCGGACGTACAGAAGAAGGATCACGCGGGCGCGTATTGGGACCAATGCGCGGTCGACGGCAAACACTACTGCCTGTTCCAGTCGCGCAATTACATCGGAATGCTCTACCGCGTCGACCTTTTCAAGGAAGCCGGCATCGATGCGCGCAAGCTCACGACCTGGCCTGCCTTCATCGAGGCTGCGCAAAAGGTGACGGCGCGCGACGCCCAGGGACAGATCACGCGTTACGGATTCGGCCAGCAGTGGAGCGAGAACCAGTCTGATCCGCAACTCGTCGCCACCTATCTCCTCGCCAAGCAGGGCAACCTGTTCGACGACAGCGGCAAGGCCCGCTTTGCGACAGCCGCCGGCATCGAAGGGTTGACGTTGCAGACCGAGATGGTGACCAGGCACAATCTGACGCCACGCCAGGCGGCGACCTGGACCGTCGACGACCTCTACGAGCAGTTCGCCGCGGGCCGTGTCGCCATCGCGACCGGCGCCAGCGTCCGCGTCTCGACAATCCAGGCGAAGATAGGCAAGGACAAGGTCGGGTTCATGCTGTACCCGGGCATCGACGGCAAACCGCATTCGCCGGCGGTGATGGCGGGATGGGCCACGGGCGTATGGACGGGCGGGCGCAACCGCGAGATCGCCGGCCGTTTCGTCGAATACATGGCGAGCCCGGAAGCTGACAGTCACTGGGTTAATCTCGGCGGACAAACACCCGTGCTTGCGTCGACGCCGACGAGGCTTTCCGAGTTCTTCGCCAAGCCGGAGAACGAATATCTGAAGGTGGCGAGCGAAGGGTCCTCGACGGCCGGCTGGATGGCGCCCGTCGCCTACGGCATCGGCGGCTACCGGCAGGTGCTGAACAAGGCCGCGCAGGAAGTGGTCATCAACAATGTATCGCCGAAGGCGGCGCTGGAAGCCGCGGAAGCCGAATTCAACCGGCGCAACAACCGCTGATCGGGCGTGAGCGATCTCCGCAGAACGCCGGCGGCCTTTCTTTACGCAGCCCCCGCGTTCGCGCTGCTTGGATTGGTGCTGTTCTCGCCCGCCTTTTATGGAGCCTGGTTCAGCCTGTTTCGGATCGACTACGGCGCGCCGACGACCTTCATCGGCGCGGGAAACTACCTGAGGCTGCTTGCCGACCCGAGCCTCGGCGGTACACTCATGCGCACCTTCGTGCATACGTCGGCCTCCGTCGTCGGCACCATCGTCGTTGCGCTCGCACTGGCCGTGTGGATTGACGGACTGCACGCGCGCACCGCCTTCGCCGTGCAGATGATCGTCATCGTCCCCTGGATCGTTTCGGCCGTGGTGGCGGCGCTGCTGTTCCGCTGGGTCTTCGTCAACGACATCGGCCTCGCCGGCGCAGTCCTGCGCTCGTTCGGAGTCAATCAATTCCAGCCGCTCAACAGTCCGGGCGGAGCCATGGCGCTGCTTGTGACGGTGTCAATCTGGAAGCGCATCGGTTACGCCATGCTCGTCATTCTCGCAGGACTGAAGAGTATTCCGGGCGACTACGGTGAAGCGGCAAAGGTCGACGGCGCGTCGCCCTGGCAATACTTCCGGTACATCGTGCTGCCGCTGCTGAAGACGCCGCTGCTGCTAGTCGCAATCGTGCTGACCCTGTCCAACGTCAATACGGTCGAGACTCCCCTGATCACGACCGGGGGCGGACCCGCCGACGCAACGCGGGTCCTGGCCATCGATGTCTACGAGCGTGCATTCACCAACTTCGATCTTGGCTCGGCGACGGCGCTCGCCATCCTGATGTTCGTCGGCAATGTGCTGCTCGTTCTGACCTACGTTCGTCTCGCGAGATGGAAGGTCTGACGCATGGTCAGCGCGGTTCAACCCCGAACGGCCGGCCAGATCGTCTCGATCGCGATCAGTGCCGCTTTCGGTCTGCTCGTCGTGCTCAATCTCCTGCCGCTTGTGTGGGGAATCCTGACTTCGTTCAAGGGAGAAGCCGACCTGTTCCGCTTTCCGCCGAGCTTCATCGACTTTACCCCGACGCTCGCGAATTATGAGCGGGTTTACGCCAGCGGCTTTTTCGGCAGCCTTGGACGCAGCCTTGCCTATTCCGCCGCCGCCGTGGCGATCGTGCTTGTGCTGGCGCTGCCCGCGGCCTACGCCTTCGACCGCTTCGAGTTTCCGCTGCGAAAGCCGCTGTTCCTGCTGATCGTGTCCTGCATTCCGCTGTCGATCGGCGCGGCGGCGCTGCTCATTCCGAACTACATCGCGTTTTCCGCCATGCGCATCACCAACACCTGGTTCGTGCTGCCGTTGATCTATGCCGCGCATCAGCTGCCGATGGCGATATGGATCATGAAAGGCGTGCTGGAGAGCATTCCGAAGGAGCTCGACGAGGCGGCCATCATCGACGGCGCATCGACGCTGCGCATCCTCCGGTCGATCATTCTGCCTTTGTCCGGGCCGGCGTTGGGCGCGGCGGCGATTCTGACCTTCGTGGGCTCATGGAACGAGTTCGTCGCGGGCTCCGTGATGGTCGATTCACCGGAGCTGAAGCCGGTGCAGCCGCTGATCTACGCGTTCATCGGCTTCTTCGGCCGCGAATGGGGGCCGCTCACCGCCTCGGCGGTGCTTGCGATCGTGCCGATCATCATCGTCTTCGCCTTGTTTGGCCGGTTGATGGTCTCCGGCCTGATCAAGGGTTCCGTCAAGGGATGAGGTGACTTCAGTGTACGACCATATCATCGTTGGCGGCGGCAGTGCGGGTTGCGTGCTCGCAAACAGACTGTCGGCAAGGTCCTCATCGTGCGTGTTGCTGATCGAGGCGGGACGCGATCTGCCGCCCGGGCGAGAGCCGCCCGCCATTCTGGACATGTATCCCGGACTGGCTGCATTCGATCCGTCAAATCACTGGCCGGACATACGGGCGTTCTGCGGGCCCGTCAGCCACAACGCGGCCAAGTTGCCGTCCACGCGCGGCTACGAGCAGGCGCGGCTCATCGGCGGCGGCTCGAGCATCAACGGCCAGGTCGCCAACCGCGGCACGCCGGGCGACTACGACGAATGGTGCGAGCTCGGCGCCGATGGCTGGGCCTGGCCGGACGTGCTGCCGTATTTTCGAAAGCTCGAGACCGATCTCGAATTCGATGGCCCCATGCACGGCAAGGATGGACCGATCACCATTCACCGGATACCGCGCGAACGATGGCCCCTCTTCTCGCACCAGGTCGAAACTGCGCTGACAGCTGCCGGCTTCCACGATCTGAAGGACCAGAACGGACGCTTTGAGGATGGTTATTTCCCGATGACGCTGTCGAATGACGGCACCCATCGCATGTCGACAGCGCGCGGCTACCTGACCGCCGACGTTCGCAGCCGAACCAACCTCGATATCCTCACGAACACAGAAGTGACCGGACTGCAGATCGGCAATTCAACCGTCACCGGCGTTGTCGTTCGCGGCGATGGTAAAACGCGAACGATCGCGGGGCACAACGTCATTCTGTCCGGAGGGGCAATCCGGACGCCGGCGCTGTTGCTGGCCTCAGGAATCGGCGACGCAGGCGAACTGCGCAGACTGGGAATTGAACCTGTCCACCATCTTCCCGGCGTCGGCCGCAATCTCCAGGAGCACCCGGGGATCTCGCTGTCGGCCTTCATGCGGCCCCACGCGCGGCTCGGAAATTCGACCCGGCGCCATATTCACCTGGGCCTGCGGTTTTCATCGTGCGATGCGGCTCTTCGCTCGGATATGTTCATGATGTTTGCGGCCAAGTCGGCATGGCACCGCCTCGGTCAGCAAATCGGCACGTTCATTTCATGGGTCAACAAACCCTACTCGCGCGGCTACGTGACGCTGATGCGCAGCGAAAGCCGCGTTGCGCCGCTCGCGGCGTTCAATCATCTGGCCGACGTCCGTGACCTCAGCAGACTGTGCGACGCTGTCCAGCTGATGGCGCAACTTCTTGCCACTCCCCAGCTCGCGTCGGTGGTCGAATGCCCCTCGCCGTCAAGCTATAGCGGGTTCGCCAAGGCGCTTGGCCGCAGCAGCACCCGCAACCGCGTGTTGACATCGGCAATGGCAACAGTCCTCGACATCGCACCCGCACTTCGTCCCGGCTTTTTCCGGCGTTTCGTCGCCGGCGGCATGTCCCTTACCCAACTGCTCGCGGATCGCGAGGCGCTGGAGGGCTACGTCCGCGAACACGTCTTCGGCCAGTGGCACGCCTGCGGCACCTGCCGGATGGGCAAGGACGCGCATTCCGTGGTCGATCCGCGTGACGCCCGCGTGCATGGAATTCGCGGCCTTCGCGTCGTCGACGCATCGGTGATGCCGAGTGCGCCTCGCGCCAATCTCAACGTTCCGGTGATCATGGTGGCTGAGCGCTTCGCCGAGAACATTCTTTGAGGTGGGCGCTCAGGAATGAAAACGGTGCGTGGCGGGCCTGGCCGGGCGCGTCGTGCCTGAAATCAGACCGCTTTGAGCATCGTCGGAGGCCTCTCAGGCTTCGAGCACCAATTCCATCGCCATCAGGATCGGATTGTCGCCGCGCTTCCTGGCTTGCCGAGCCGAAGCTCGCGGCCGCGATTGCCCGCCTTCGCCCTTTGGGCTACGCGTGGCAGCCTTCTCTCGCTTCGCGAGCGAAGGCTGGTGGGCCCGGCAGGACTCGAACCTGCAACCAGACCGTTATGAGCGGCAGCGCAAACTATTCAATCGCTGATTTTCTTCAGCTTTTGGCCGCGATCAATTGCATTCGGAGTGGTTCAGAGAGGTCGTTTCTGGTGCGAAAATGGTGCGGTAGCTCCCGTCGGGGGGCGAGTCAGTGGAGCGTACATCCAAGGGTCACTGCCGCAATCTCTCCGTTCTCCACGCACTGGCGCTACTGCCCTTCGCGGGATGGGCTAGAAGGCGGATCCTGACTCCCACGGCGATGCGCGCCTGCTACCACTCGCGCTCCCGTAGCCTTACTTCCGGCAGCGTGGGCCGTGGTGTATGAGAAAGTAGCCGAGGGTTCGCGATCGAGGCTTGATCGACGCACGTGCGGGCCAAGGCTTTCGACCGGGGTACTGAATGCCAAATCCATGCACGACCGCCGCGGCTATGCGGCGCTGGCAGCCTTACGCCAGGGCCATGCTTGCTGCGATGGCCGCGCTGACAATGCTGGCCGCCGATACGGCTGCGCAAGAGTTGGGCCGTGCGCAGACGCGTGAGGAGGTTGCGCCGCGCCAAGGCAGCGAGCCCATCATGGCGATCGTGTCGATCAAAAGCCAGCGGGTCACCTTGTACGACGCCCACGGCTGGATCCTGCGCGCTCCAGTCTCGACCGGAACGACCGAGTACGAGACGCCAGCCGGCGTCTTTGCGATAGTTCAGAAGAAAAAGGACCACCGATCGAACATGTATGACGATGCCTGGATGCCGCACATGCAGCGCATCACCTGGAACGGCATCGCGCTGCACGGCGGACCTCTGCCCGGCTACGCGGCTTCGCATGGGTGCGTCCGACTACCTTTCGGATTTGCGGACAGGCTCTTCGACAAGACGCGGATTGGAATGCGGGTGATCATCGCTCCGGATGACACAACCCCGGTCCCCTTTTCCCACCCGGCACTACTGGTGCCGAACGCGGCGGCGTTGGCGGCTGCGCACGTGCGAGCGCAGCCCCTCGCGCGTGAGGCGGCAGAGGCCGCCAGAGCTGACGACGAGGCCAAACGAGCCGCAACGAAAGCGGAGCACGAGGCCGCAACGATCGCGGCGTCGCTGCGCAAGCTTGAATTGTCGAAGCTGCGCGCGGACGCGGAGCTCGGGTCGGCCGACAAGGCGCTGATCGGTGCACAGACAGACCAAACCAGGGTGCGGGCCGAGGATTTAAAGCGAAAGGCCGCGCTAAGGGCTGCAGAGTTGGGCAAGCAGTTCGACGCCATGAGTGCCGAAGCAAAGCAAAAGCTCGACGTGAGTAACTCCACGAGAGATGCAGCGAAAGCGGCCAGGATCAGAAAGGCCGACACGGCCAAGGCCGCGGACGAGGCCAACCTGTCGCTCGAACCAGTCTCAATCTACATCAGCCGTGCGACGCAGAAGCTTTACGTACGCCGCGCCACACGCAAGCCGGTCCCGGATGGTGGCGAAGTGTTCGACGCGAGCATCGAGGTTCCGGTCAAGATCCGCAATCCAGGCAAGCCGATCGGCACACATGTGTTCACTGCAATTGCGCGAGAAGGCGCGGGCCTGCGCTGGAGTGCGGTAACGATCGACGACGGCGACAACGCCGGCGGTGCGCTCGACCGCATCACGATCCCGCAGGAGGTGCTCGACCGCGTCGCGCCGACCGCATTGCCGCGGTCGTCGATCATCGTCTCGGACGAACCCCTGAGCGCCGAGACCAACTATCGAACCGAGTTCGTAGCGGTCCTCAGCAACCACCCCCAGGGCGGCTTCGTCACCCGCGGGCGAACGGGCGATGTTCTCTCTGCCGACGATAATCTTTGGGATAGAGAAGGATACGGGTCGCTAAGCGGCATCAGGCAAATCAGCGAGTAGCATCGACTGAAACCGCTCGCCGAAATCGACGGCAAGCTTGAGACCGATCATTCACCAATCGAAGCTCACAAGCAGAAGGCCGGCCCAGGGGAAAGCGAGAAGCCGCAGCGCGGCCCGGCCTGCGTTCGTGAAGCCACCGTGCTGGCGAATTGGCGCATGGGCCGAACCGGGCGCGCAGTTGTCTACCGCGAGGCGGCCCGATCCAGCTTGTTCTTGGCGGCCAGTAGCGCGGCACGGGCAACCGGGCTCGTCTCCGCTGCCAGACGGGTCTCGATGGCCTGCCTCACCGCGGCGGTGCGGACGTCGCCGAGCGCATCGGCCGCGAAGTAGCGCACGTCTTCGTCGCTGTCGGACAGCGCCGTCAGCAGAGCCGCCTCAGCCTCGGCCGGCGCAATGACGCCCAGGGCCAGCGCGGCCTCCTTGCGCACGCGCGCGCTATGATCCTTGAGCGCGGAAACGAGAGGCGGTATCGAACTCTTCTCCTTCAGCACACGCAGCCCCGTACACGCCAACACCTTGTGCTCCTCGGAGGCGCCGCTGTTCGCCAACCGCTGCTCCAGCACCGGCACTGCGTTGAGGGTGCGCAGCGCGCTCTTGACCGCCGCAACAATATCCTCGTCCATGATCGCGAGCTGCTTGACGAGGGCGTCGATGGCCTGGGGGTCCTTCGACTCAGCGAGGGCCTTGGCGGCCTTGATACGCTCTGCGCGCGAGGCTGCGGGATCGTTCAATGTGACCATTGGATTACCTTTGCTGGCGCCTGCCCAGCCTGTGCCCGGCGTGAGCACGAGCGCAAAAGCAAGCGCGGAGTAGATCAGACACGATTTCAGTTGTCGTCGAAGCCGTCGAGTTTCCATGTGGTTGAACCTTCTTGCCAGTGATGTCCTCAAGTCCAGCCCCGACTTCGTGGATGGTTCCGGCCCTCGCCGTTACCTGGACTTAGTTGTCATTGAAGCCATCGGCCTTCCACATCTGCGTCTTGCCCTGCTGCTTGTTGATGTCCTCGAGCCCGGCCTTGATTTCATTGATGCTCGCGCCCTTCTCGACGCCGTCCAATAGCTGGAAAGCGTTGGAATCCATTTGGGGCCAGTACAACACTTCATTCGACACAAGGATGTCGAGGTTCTTGCTGTCCTTGCCGGGGACGGCGCGCAGGTCGTCCAGATAGCGGTTCGTGGTGCATCCGCTGAACATCATCAGCTGATAGTCCTTGGTCATCGCCGTCTTCTGCAGATCCGTCTTGCCCCGGTTCAGCGTGACGTGACCGGCCTCGTAGGGTTTGCCGATGACGAAGTTCCCCTTGGGCGACTTGATGTCGTCGAAGTCTGGGCCGGAGCCGTAGCGGCCGTGGCCGGTGTAGATCACCATCTCCGACCCGCTCATGGCCTTGGCGAACTTGTCTTTCGCCTGCGGCGTGTCCGCCGTGATCAGTTGCACCACCGAGGTGACGTCTTTTCCGCCGTGTTTGATGGTCTTTGTGAAGTACTGAAGCTGGCTCGCCTTGGCGTCGGCGGGATCAATGCCGGCAGCCTTGAACTGCGCTGCCACGGACTTGTCAGTGGCGGCCTTGTCCGGGTCGAGCTGGGTGTAGCCTCGCTTCGTCAGCCCCGAAATGACATCTTTGATTTCGTTCTTGTCCCAACCATCGGAACCATCCTTACTCTTCTCATCGAAGCCGACCGCAATGGTGGTGTTGAGCTTCCCGTCGGCAAACAGTTTGCCGTACTCGGGGAACTTGGTGGACGCGATGCTGAGCTGCTCCATGGTCTGCTTGTCGAGACGTCCAGTATCCTTCAGGCAATGGTCCGTCTGAAACTTCTTCAGCGCTTTGACCGTCTCGTCACCGAACTTTCCGTCCGCACCGAATTTGGGCAACTTGTAACCCGCCGTCTGCAGGGCCTCCTGCATCTTGCCGACGTCCGTTCCTTTCGCGTTCCTGGCGAGTTCCTTCTTTCCTGACGCCACGTCGCGCAACGCCGGGTCGACAAAGGCGCCGGCTTTCTGCCGCGCGGTGGGCGATGCGCAAGTCAAAGCTTGCTGGTGTGCCGGGGTCGGCGGCCGGCGCGCAAGAACGATGGGGTGCGACGTCGACGAATTCTGCGACTGCTGTGAACTGTTGTTTGAGGTGGTCGAACTCACGACCGCGTCGTTGAACGCCTTCACCTGTTTCGGCGAAGCCGTGCCGGGATTGCCGGGAGGTGTGCTTGCGGTCTTCGCCGTATCGGTCGAACCGGGGATGCTCATGTCATGCTGCCTTTCAGCGCTTCGTATCGTCCCCGTCTGTTCCCGTAGTCGATTGCCGGGCGAAAGAATGTGACGCAAATCACCCTCTGTCAGCGACGCCGCCGATAAGAGTCCGCAAGCGGAAACCGCGTCGACGCTGTGCGTCGATCAGATTGCCCTGCCCGTTGGATTCCCTTCAACTCGCCCTTCGGCACCTGGCACCTGGCGCAGCGGACTGGCGAGCCATCACCTCAACAAGCCGCTCGTCCGACGCGCCACGCTCCGTCGGGGATCGAACTTGGCCATGAGTATCCCGATGATCGCGATTAACTGTCACGATAGGGGGATGGCGGCATTGACGCGCATCCCGGTCTCTGCGGGCTTAAGTGGACCCTGGACGTCGCGCTAAACGCGCCCCCGCGCGCAAATTCATTGCGCGATATCAAGCATATAACGTCCGATGGCCCGGATAGGTCAAAAGCGTTGCCGGATTTGAACCTCTGTCGCTACGCCGGCACCAAACAGGCGCGGGCGAAGCTGGATCGGCCCCGGTCGACGGCGCCAATATCCAGCCCGCTTTTTTAGGGTGGCGACGGGTCTTTGTGACGTCTCTCACATTCTTCCGGTGACGACGGGTCTACCTTGTGGACGTCAAGCCTTCGAACGTGGGGTTCCAAAATGGCCGCTACCGGGATGATGTCTTCCTTCACGACTTGGCTCTCCGCCCTCGTTTCGTCGTCGTCGCCGACGACGTTCATTCTCGAGAGCACGGCCGGCTTTCATCGCGGGGTGCGCCTCGAGCTTGAACCGGGCGATGTCCGTATCGGCTCCACGCCAGGTGCCGACATCGTCCTGCGGGACGCCGGCATCGCGGCTGAGCATGCCATTCTGCGGGTCGGACGCGGGTCCATCGACCTTCATGCGGTCGGCGGAGAAGTCCGCGTCGGTGAGGAGGTCGTAGCGAGTGGCTACGGCTGCGCGCTGCAAACGCCGATCGATCTGACGATCGGCGAGGCGCGACTGCGGATCTCCATCGAACGCGATCAGGCCCCCGCGCAGACCTCCGTCGAGCCTGGTGACGCCCCCGCGCGGCCACGTATCTCCGCGGGCGTTCTGGTCGTCGCCGGCGCGCTCTTGCTCGCGGTTCCGGCGTTGGCGCTGGCCGCCATGCGCCCTGCCGCACCGAAGGCGCCCGACCCGACCAAAATTGCCCGGCTCGAGGCGCCGGAAACTCCAAACGTGACAACCTCATCGCGGCTCCTGGCTGATCTCCCCGCAGCCGATCGGCAATTTATTCAGAATTGCTTGTCGAGCCGGCCCGGTATTTCGGTGCGCGAGGCGATTACAGAGCTCAGTGGCTGCGACCAACAGCCGTCACCGAAGCTCGCAGCCGCGCTCAATGCTGAAGACGCCGGGCGCAAGCTCACCGAGCGTCTTAATGCGTCGGGCCTCTCCGGTCTTCGGGTGAGCACGGGGGGTGGACAGGTCGTCGTCTCCGGCAGCATCACGAAGCAACAGACTGACGCCTGGACGGAGGCGCAGCAATGGTTTGACGGCGCCTATCGCGGGCGGCTGGTTCTCGTCGCAAAAGTGACGTCGACTGAAGCCAAAAAGCCGGCGCCGGTGGTTAATGTGCAGGCCGTGTATTTCGGCGAGCGCCCCTATATCATTACGGCCGAGGGCAACCGCTATTACAAGGGTGCATTCCTCGACAATGGCTGGGCGATCAAGGATATTGCTGACGGCCGCATCCTCCTTGCCAAGGACGGCGAGACCCTGGCGCTGGTCTATCGTCAGTGAAGTGCGCGCGGAAACGAGAGATCGTCTGGGATGGACAACCGTCGCATAGAGCGCGCGCAGGTCGATCGGACTGAATCGCGTGCACCGCAGGGTGTTGGCGGCCCCGTCAAAGAAAGGGCAGTCGATGCCCCGGAGTTCGCGCGGCAGATCGCCGCCGCGCTCCACGAGCGCAAGGGCACGGTCGCCAAGGCAATCCTTCACGACCTTGTCACCGAGTTCGTCAAGCCGGTAATTTCCGATCCCCAGATCCTGTCGAGTGACCGCTCGATTGCGATACTCGAGCAGCTGCTGACCGCGGTTCTGCCGCAGCTAAAAGAGAGTGAAGAATTCAATCGCCTCGCAAGCACCGTGTTGGGTGAAGAACTCGAGCAGCGCCGCCATTTGCGCGCGCGCCGCCTTGAGGATACCGCGACATGACGCCAGGACGCGACCAGACGGTGGAGTTGCTGCACGCGCTTGGCCATCTTTATGCACGTCACAGCCAGCCGAAACGCGGGCTAGTCCTGCTGCTGATCGCCGCTCGCCTTGCACCCAACGATGAGGGCGTGCTGCGCACGCTCGCCGAAGCGTTCCTGCGCAGCCGCTCGCCGCAGGCCGCCGCGGAGGTCATCGACCGGCTGCAAGCGCTTGGTGGCGCGGACCAGCCCATGCTCGATCTGTTGCGCAGTCGCGCGTTATGGCTCGCCGGCAATGAAAGCGAGGCGAAGCGTACGTTCCTTAAGTTCCTCGAACATCGCGAACGGTCCTGATCATGGTCGATAGATTGGCACGCGCGCTCGTCTACTTGTCCCGCCGCAGCGATCTCATCGTGGCGATCATGATGCTCATCGCGATCATCATGATCATCATTCCGCTGCCCACCTGGCTGGTGGATATTCTCATTGCGATCAACATCTCCGTCAGCATGCTCGTGCTGCTGGTCGTCTTCTATATCGCGCGGCCGGTCGAGTTCTCGTCCTTCCCGTCGGTCATTCTCATCGCCACGTTGTTCCGCCTCGCGATCACCATCACTACGTCGCGCCTCATCCTGCTTCAGGCCGACGCCGGCCACATCGTTACCGCGTTCGGAGACTTCGTGGTCGGCGGCGACATTGCCGTCGGCCTCGTCGTCTTCCTGATCATCACGATCGCGCAATTCGTGGTGATCACCAAGGGCGGCGAGCGCGTCGCCGAGGTCGCCGCGCGATTCAGCCTCGACGCCATGCCGGGCAAGCAGATGGCGATCGACAACGACCTGCGCAACGGCGACATCGATCAGGCGGAGGCCAATCGGCTCCGCCGCGGGCTCGAGCGCGAAAGCCATTTGTTCGGCGCCATGGACGGCGCGATGAAGTTCGTCAAAGGCGACGCCATCGCCAGCATCCTCGTCATCCTCGTCAATCTGATCGGCGGCATGATCGTCGGCAGCCTGAAACACGGCATGTCGATCGGAACCGCCGCCGAGACCTATGCGCTGCTCTCCGTCGGCGACGGGCTGGTCGCGCAAATCCCCTCGCTTTTCGTTTCGGTCGCGGCCGGAGTGTTGGTGACGCGGTGTCAGTCGGAAAGCGACATGGGCACCGAAATAGCCGGGCAGTTGTTCCTGGAGCCGCGTGCGCTGATACTCGGTTCGGTGATCCTGGTTGGAATGGCGTTCGTTCCGGGCTTCCCTACGGTGGCCTTTCTGGTTCTCGCGGCGATCCTGGGCGGGACCGGGTATCTGGCCAACCGCCGGAAGTCGGCTCGCGAGGCGGAGGCGCGCGACGCTCCGGTGAAGCGTGCGGCAGGAACGACCGCCCAACCGTCGCAGGTAGGCTCGACCGCTCAAGATCCAGCAAAGCTGGCTGGCCCGCCGGCGTCTGATGCCGCCATCGTCGTGTGGATAAGCAGCGAACTCGCATCGGCCGTGCCGCCGGAAGGCTTCGCCGAGTTGACGACACAAGCGCGCGCGCAAATGCTCAGCGATCTCGGCATCGAGATCCCCTCAATCGCGCTTGAGGTTGACCCGACCCTCGAGCAGGATCGCTTCCGCATCGACCTCGAGGGCACGCCGGTCATTGAAGGCACGGTTCCGCCGCAGGGCCTGCTCGTCGACGACGATCCGACGCACCTCGAGTTGCTCGAGATCCCTTACCGTCAGGAGCGGCCGCTGATCAACTACCGCCCCGCGCTTTGGGTCGAGCGCTCCCATGCGGAAACGTTGTCGCAGGCTGGTGTCGCCTTTGCGATGCCGGCCCAGATTCTGGCCAAGTGCCTGGTACAGATGCTGTACCGGCGGGCCGGCAGTTTTGTTGGTATTCAGGAAACGCGGAAGCTCCTCACCAAAGTTCAGTCGAACTATGCTGACTTGGTAAAGGAGGCCGAGAAGATCGCGCCTCTGCAGAAGCTGGCAGAAATCCTGCGGCGCCTGGTCGATGAGAACGTACCCGTCCGCAACATGCGCGCCATTCTCGAGGCCGTGGTCGAATGGGGACAGCGCGAACAGAACGTCGTGTTGCTGGTGGAATATGTGCGCGTGGCCCTTGGCCGCCAGATCTGCTTCCGGTGTGCCGACCGCGACCGGGTGATCGCGGCCTATATGCTCGAGCGCTCGGTCGAAGACATGCTTCGCTCCGCCCAGCGCCAGACCGCGGCCGGGACTTACATGAACCTGACGGAGGAAGCGACCCAACCGGTGATCGATGAAATCGCCCGTGCCCTGGCGGAAGCGGCTCCGGGCACGAATCCGGTCGTGCTCACTTCGATGGACGTGCGGCGGGTGACACGACACTTGCTCGCGCGCAGCAATATCTACGTACCGGTCATGTCCTATCAGGAGCTGGCGCCTGAATTTAACGTCCAGCCCCTCGGCTCCCTGACCAAGGGCAACCAGGCGGAAAAGGACGCGCCTGAAAGCATCGGCCAATCTGCAGACCAGTTGAAGCTGGGGGCCGCCGGAGCGGAATGAAGCCTGCAGGGGTGCGGCTCCCCTCGGCCGGTGCGAGGCAATTCGGGGCCTTCCGGCAGACCCTTATGATATGTGACCTGTGCCGCCATGAGGCAGGCCACGGAGCGGACTGTGACCAAATGGCACCACGAACAGTTTCTTGCGGTGGCCGGACGGTCAGACATTTAAGATCGTGTTAGCTTGCCGTAGAGCAGCCATCCGTTTGGTGAGCTGGTTACTATCAATCGGTGTTCGATTAGGCCCGTCAAGGGCTGTTGGGGAGCGCGCCGGGTGAAATCGCAGATAAGGTCCGCATGGAAGTTGACGGCGGGCGTATTCCTGTTCGTCGTTCTGCTCGCGCCACCGGTTGCGGGCCAGACGCCGAAAAACTCTTCCGCGGCTCGACAATCGATCGAGCTGACGGTGGGCCACGGCCGCCTCATTCAACTCGATGAGCCCGCCGAGTCGGTCTACATGGGCGACACGACGATCGCCGATCTGCGTGTCGTCGCGCCGGATGTCGTCTATGTCTATGGCAGGAAGATCGGCACCACGAATCTGCTCGCGATCTCGGCGGAAAAGCAGCTGCGCTCCAATGTGGCGTTTCGCGTGGTCGCCGACCCTGGCTCTGCCAATAGCGCGGCCCGCGAACTTCAGCCGACGACCCACACCAAACTCAAGCTGTTCGGCAATCGTGTGGCCGCGGTCGGCAGCACGCGCAGCGTCGAGGAAGCGCTCGACGTGCAGAACGCTGCCGAGACCTTCTCTCCGCCGGACCAGCCACCGATCAACGACACGACGATTCACGGCTCGCAACAGGTCAATATCCGCGTGCGTTTTGCCGAGGTGTCGCGCGATGACGTCCAGCGCCTGGGCATCGGGTCGTCAGCTAGCATTGCTTTTGGCGGCAGCGGCAGTGAGGTGGATGCCCTCGTAGGAGCGCTGCAACGCAACGGGATGATGACCATCCTGGCCGAGCCGAACTTGACGGCGGTAACTGGGCGGCCCGCGAGCTTTCTGGCAGGAGGCGAGATTCCGATTCCGACCCCCGGAAACCAGGCAGGGCAGATCACCGTCCAGTACAAGCCGTTCGGGGTCTCGCTCGAGTTCACGCCCACCTTGGTAAGGACAAATCGAATCGGTCTGCGCGTGCGACCGGAAGTGAGTTCGCTGTCGCGAGTCGGCGCCGTCAAGGCCAACGGCGTCGACCTCCCGAGCCTGATGGTCCGGCGGGCCGATACGACAGTTGAGGTGGCGAGCGGCCAGACGTTTGCGATCGCTGGTTTGTTCCAGCGACAGATGTCGTTGGATTACGAAAAAACCCCCGAACTTGGCGACCTTCCGATTCTCGGCGCATTGTTTCGATCTGCCCGATACCGTCGCGACGAGACCGAGCTCGTAATTCTCATCACGCCAGTCCTCGTCAAACCCGTGCGCGACCGCGGCCTCGCTACTCCCCTCGACAGGCCCAAGCCACCGCCGCCGCCCGCGCCGGCTCTCGTCAAAGCCCCGACACCCGAGCCAAATTCCGGCTTTGTGTTCAAATGATCCATCGAGGGTGCACGATGCCGCGTCTTTCCGCCATCTACCTTGGCCTCGCTGTAGCGGTATCGGCCCTCGCCGGCTGTGCCCCCCCGCTTTATCCGACGGTTTACGCGGGCCCCTTTCCGGAGCAGCCGCCGGATTATTCGCCGGACTATACCCGCGTGCCGGTGGTCACCCGGAGTGGCCGCACACGCTATGTGCTCGTCCCGAAAGCTTGCCTTGAACCGGACCCGACAGAGCCCCCCCTCCTAGGACCGCATCTGCCACCGGGCTGCGCCAACGCACACAACCTTCAGCGCATGGCCGAGCGCGAGTCCGACCTGGTTCACGGCCGCCCGCTCGGTGCCGCTCCCGCGGCGCCGACAGCGCGAGCGGCGCAGGAATACATTTATGGCACCAAGGGCACCTTGGGGGGCGGCCTCCCACGTGCGCCTGGCACCACGCCGATGGGGCCCGGGACTGAGAGCGAAACCGAGAAGCCCGCTGCGACGAGATGAACGTGGCTGCGGCGGCTTGCTTGGGGGCGGCCGGGTCACCTGTTTTTTGCGGCGCAGCGGTGGTGCTGCATCGCCAGCACTGAGGACAGTGCGATGAGTATCGGGTTTCGTCTCGCATCCTGCGCCGTGCCGGCCTTCCTTGGCTTTTTGCTCGCCGGGTGCGGGACCATGAGCCAATCCTGGCTGGACGCAGTGGCCAGCACCGAGAAGTCGGAACAGGACGGACTGACGCGTGTTGCCTCCGATATTGAAGCCCAGGGACAGATAGCCGCCGCGCTACCGATCTATGAACAAGCGGCTGCCGCGTCGAACGATGCCGCGTCGCAGCTGCGTCTCGGCGACGCCTATACGCGCGCCGGCAAGACCGATCAGGCGATCCAGGCCTACCGAGCCGCGCTCGCCGTGGCCCCTGACAACCCCGCGGCACTGCTTGGACTCGGCTCGGCCCTGGTCAGGGCGGGCGACGCCGACGGTGCAGTCGTGGCGCTGGCGAAAGCTGCCCCGATCATCAAATCGATGACGGCCTACAATCGGTTGGGCGTCGCGCAAACGCTCGCGGGCCAGTTCGCGCAAGCGCACCAATCATTCGACGCTGCGAGCGCCCTCGCCCCTGACGACCTCGATATCCGCACCAATCTCGCCCTCGCCGCTGCGCTCGACGGGCAGGAAACCAAGGCGATAGACGCCACGCGCGCCGTCGTCACGTCGCCGGGGGCTGAGGCACGACATCGGCGAAATCTGATGATCGTGTACGGCCTGCTTGGGCGGGCCGACGAAGGGCGTGCCGCAGCACCCAAGGGACTGTCGGCAAACGAAGTGAAGAAATTGCTTGCGCGCGCAACTGCCATCCGTGCCATCAGTGATGCCAAGGCGCGCGCCAGAGCACTCGGCACGATTATGAGTTGACCTGCGCGTATGAGCGCGTCGACCGGCACATCAGCGATCCAGCACGTCCCGGTGCCAGGTCGCTCCAGAGCCGTGATCCCGAAAAGTGAGAACCGGTTCTCGCGAGAGATCATGCTCCAGCATCGATTTTGAGCGTGATGACGCTTCAAAAAAATCTTCACGCTTCAGTTGGATGAAATCGCTCTCGCCGGATCGCAGTCCTGATCATCGTGTCGACGTTGTTCTCGTTCGGATGCGACGGCCACAAAGTCGGCGAAGGCTGTCAAACGACGACCACCGTCACTGCCGCCAGCCCGTCCACGGCGCTGCGTCTGGCATCGGCAGTCACTTCGCGCCGCGCTCGGGCTCCACCTGACGCTTGACCGAAACCACGAATACTGAGATCAAAACCCGCACCCAACGGCGCCATCTCGCTCATGCGCCGCCCGGTCGTCGTCGACCGAATCAAATGGTCACCATGTGTCGGAGTCCATGGCCGCTTCACCGGAATGCGCCCTCTGGTGAGGTTTTAGCCGTCTCGGAAGCTAGTATAGTACCGCATGGCAACATGGGCTGAAATCAAAGGCAATCGCATTTCTTTTCTCCGGATCCTTGTGGGATTTCTTCCACTCACTTTCGGATGCTTTTTGTCTATTCTGTTTCAGCGGATAGATCCGATCGTTGCCGATGATGTGACGGCTGATTTGGCTCTCGGTGAGGCCACGCTCGGGATACTGAGTGCAGCATCTCTGCTGGCTTTCGTTGCCTGCCTGCTACCGTCCGGCATCGCGATCGATCGATTTGGGCCGCGTATCGTCCAGTCGGTGATGATGGGCGTGACGGCCCTCGGCGCATTGATATTCAGTCTGTCCACTGGACCATTCAGCCTTGCGATTGGCCACACGCTGCTCGGTGCGGGCACCGCCTCTGCGCTCCTCGCGGGAATGAAGGCGGTCGTCACATGGTTTCCGCGTGAACGTCTTGGCCTGGCGACGGGGTGCCTCGTAACGGCAGCAGGGCTCAGCGGTCTCGCGGCGGCCGATCCGGCGGCGCTCTTCGTGCGCGCGTACGGATGGGGGACGCTGTTTATCTTGTTGGCCGCTCTGGCTGCGATCTGTGCTGTCTTGACCGCGCTGCTGGTTCCCACACCAGCAACCGTCACTGGCGATGTGCCGGATCAGGACCACGGCCTGCCATTCGTCCTGCGCGATCTGACCTTTCGACGATTTGCGCCGCTCGCAGCGGTTGTGGTCGGGACAGCATGGGCGATCCAGGGCCAATGGGTCGTAGGCTGGCTTGCCGCCGGGAATGGGCTCAAGCTCACCGACATTGTGACCAGCATCAGCCTCATAGCGGTTGGCCAGACCGCTGGTGCGCTCGTCTGGGGAGTGCTGGCCGACTGGGCTGTCCGAAGGGGTCTATCGGCTGCAAGCGTCTTTGTGGCCGCCGTCGCACTCTGCGCCTGTATCCAGGTCGCCGCAGTCGGAGGAATAGCATTGCCGACCTCTATCGTCTGGGGCGCGTTGTTGACTGGCGCCGCAGCCATGCTGCCCTTCGTGGTCCTGTTGACGCATTTTCCCCAAGCCTATGCGGCTCGAGCGTGCGCGAGCATCATCGTATTGCAGTTTGTTGCCAGCCTTTTCATCCAGGGGGCCATGGCTGTCGTTTTCTCGATATGGCCGCACGGGGCATCAGGTCAAACGTCAGCGACCGCCTACGCGACAGCGTTCATGGTGCCAATCGCATTACAGCTCGCTGCTCTGGCCTGGTTCTTGTTTCCTCGATCGGAAACACAAGACGGCGCGCGCCGCGCCGCCGCCCGCGCGCAGCATCAGGTGGAGGGCCTCTCGAAGCCACCATCCATGCCTGGCAGCCTGCCAGCCGACGCCACAGCGACCCCGGCCGACTCTGCCGCGGAGCCAGCCGATGCCGCGGTAGAGCCGATCGGCACCACATTGGCACCAACCGAGACTGCCGACGAGACAGCCGTGACCGCCTCTGCGCCCGCCGAGACTGTGGGAGCACCGACCGACACCCCGGCGGCGTCAGCCAACCTGGCCACGGAGCCAGACGACACCGCGGCAGAGCCGATCGGCACCGCATTGGCACCAACCGAGACTCCCGACGAGACGGCCGAGGCTGCCTCTGCGCCAGCCGAGACCACGGTCGCGCCAGCCGACGCCGCTCTTCGGTCCATACTCGATGCCGCGCTGAGCGGCGGCCTGGGTGGTGCCCTTGGCACGATTTCGCGCGCCGGCTCCGACACGCCAAACCGGGCCGCGCTCGCTCCCACAACTGAAATCGCTCAGCGCTCAGAGCGCGAACTTTCTTTCCCGCTGATCGCACCGTCGCACGTGCAAGCGCTCAACGCCGTGCATCGTCGACGCCCGGCCTTGGCGGCGACGATTGGCGGACGACAAATAAGCATCGTCGTCGCGTGGCCGCCGCCCGATCGCCGTCCCGATGCGAGTCATCGGGTGGCGCTGCGCCTCGATGGCGAGTCCGGCGAGTTATGGTTGCCGCAATCTCTGCTCGATGTCCTGGTCGGCAGTGTGGATCCAGCGCTGTCGCTCGATCGCCTGGGCCCCGATCGGTCCGCCATCATTCTCGAATTCGCCCTCGACAGCGTCCTCGCGGCGGTCGAGATGGATCTCGGCTGCAGGGTTGCCGTCGACTCATTTTCGGGCCAGGTCGAGCGGCTGGAGAACGACGAACTGCTGCCACTGTTTTTCACCCTTGTGATCGAGGGGCTCGTGACCACCGGCTGCGAATTGCGGATTCCCCCGGATTACGCGCTTAGGCTTGCGGAGGGCCTTGATCGGCACGCCGGGATCAGTCGCTCTGCTCTCGACGTGCCAGTGCCGGTGTGCCTGCGTGTCGCTGCCGCCAACCTCGCGGTGGGCGAGATCGAACGCCTGGCACCCGACGACGTCGTGCTGGTTGACGCTACCGCCCAGCCGGGCCATGCGGTGATCGCCGTCATCGGCGAGCGGTTCGTTGCGCCGGTGGCGCTCGCCCCGGAGGGCCACCGCCTCGCCGCGCATCCGATACCTGGAGCCACTTCGCCATGGGCATGGAGCACGCCAACCGATGCCATGGCCGCGTGGGAGGCAGACGCCGAAACCGACAACCGGCCGCTGCATGTCCTGTTCGAGATCGGGCGCTTCGAGTTGCCGGCCAGCAAGGTGAAGCAGCTCGCACCGAATGCCCTGTTGCCGCTAGGGCCACTGCACGACCAGACGGTCGATATCGTGGTCGGCGGACAGCGGATCGGCCGAGGTATCTTGATGCAGATCGGCAATCGCACGGGTGTCCGGGTCACTACGGTACGCGAACGCCCGCGCCCCGCTTGAAACGCGCTTCAGCCTGATCCATTCGGAAACCGCTCACACTTTTTCCGGATCATTCTCCAGCTTCAAGTGAAGAGCCTGCGGCACGCTCCGGCAGGCGTGAAAGAGGTCAGATCCCTAAACGAACCAGGAGGCGGGCAACGTCGGTGAAGGACTCTGCCGGGATCCTGTCCCCGATCGCCTGGCCGATGAGCAAATCGACCAACGACGCATCCTCGACAACCGGGATTCCGAGGCGTCGCGCTTCGGCGACCATGTTATCGCCAGCCTCGCCGCGGCCCTTGCTGACGATCAGCGGCACCGGCGCTTCTTCACGGTCGTATCGAAGCCCGACCACACGATCTTCGTTTGCGATGACAAAAGCGGCATAGCGCACGCCTTTGCGCACCTGCGGTCCCATCAACATGAACTGAAGGCGCCGACGTTCGGCTTTAATCAGCGGATTGCCTTCGAGCTCCTTCATCTCCTTCTTCATCTCGGTCAGGCTCATCCGCATCTCTTTCAGAAAGAGATGGCGCTGCAATGGCATGTCGAGCACACCGATGACGACAAAGGCGATGACCGCAGTTATGGCAAGCGGCTGCAAGGTGGAAACCACCATCTGCCCGAGACAGGCTTCGCCGCAGGTGGGGATCTGGAAGAGCGCTGGGATGAAACCACGCAGGACGCTCCAGAAGGCGACGGTCAGGACGACGACTTTGGCCAGGCTCTTGACGAACTCAATCACATTGCGTGACGAGAAGATGCGTTTCGCACCCGCCATCGGGCTGATGTGGTCGAACTGCAGTTTCACGCTCTCAAACGAGAATACGGGCCCGCCCGTCGCCGCCATTCCCATCACCACGACGACGGCGAGAACCACGACAAGGAGCGGTACGGTGGTTATCACCAGCACGTCTATGGCGCCGTATACCGCGCCTTGCCAGGCTTCGGCGAACGGCCGCTCGGTGGAGGTGGAAACGACGTCGACGAGTTGCACCAGACGATCGCGCATCATGGGCCACTGGTACAGCAGGTAGATCGTGGCGGCGAGCATCGTGAAGCCCGACACGAGGTCCCTGCTGTTGGAGGTTTGTCCCTTCTTGCGGGCGTCAGCGAGCTTCTTTTGCGATGCCGGAAGGGTTTTTTCTTCCGATTCGTCGTTAGCCATGCTGGTGCCTGTCGTCGATCTGGGCGCACGAGCGTCCGCACGATATTGACATCGAGGTGCTCGCGGTCAAGACTAGTTCGTAAACGCCTGGTCCAGTCTTACTGAGTGAGGAAGCCGCCGCGCCGCTCCATCCTCCTGAGTGACGTCACCGTGCGATCGAGCCTCGCCTCGCCATCAAGATCCTGTGATGCTGCCATCGCCGGCAATCGGTGCGCTGGTCGTTGATGGCAGAGCTTGCGCGACTGCAGCTACAGCGTAGCTGGAGCGACAGGATGGAGACGCGCGGAATCGATCTCCTCTTGCTGGACGTCACGGCAGGACCGACAAATGCGCAACCGGCACGAGCCCCAGCTCCGCAGCCGTCCCTGAGGACGGTGACAAGCCGGTGCTTCGCGCCGGTTGATCCGGCTACTGCAGCCGTACGTGCTGCCTTGGCTCTGCCGATTTGCGGCCGGTCTTTCTCCGGCCAGCTCAATCGGGCTCAGAGGCCCTTGGCTTCGTCAAGCACTGCTTTGAACGTCTTCAGCGCCTGCATCTGTTCATGATTCTCTTGCTGCTTCATCTGGTTCTCCAGCTCTTTCTGCTGCGTTCGCTGCGTCAGAGCTTCGCCAGCGCCTTTAAGATCGACCGCCATTGTCATTCTCCTTTGGGTTCAAGTTTGCCATGCGCGTCTGCCTCACATCTCAGGCTGGACGTCCACAAGCTAACCTCGTTGCCGTCGGAAAAAAGTGAGTAACGTCACACAGGCTCGTCGCCACCCGAAAATGGGATTTTGGTACCGGCACCGCCGACCGGGCTCGGTGAATCGGCGCAACCGGCGCACGAAAGTCACCCGGGTTACCGTGACCTTGCCGATTTCTGGCCGGACTTTCTCCGGTCAGCTCGATCGATGCGTCGGACGTCATTTTGCCGCCGGTACAAAAAGGATGCGGGCAGCTTGACGATCCACGACCCGGATCCGGGGCGCGGCTCCAAATGTGCGATTGATCACGCCAATTTCGCCGTGGTACAATATTTCGCATTTCAGGATTTGCACTCCGCTCCTCGCGACGCAGCCCGCCGGGGTGCACTCGAAGGACGAACCATGCCTCTGAAGATCGCCTTTGCTGTCCTCACGGCTGCGGCAATCCTCATCGGAATGCCGCAGGTCGCCGGCGCGCTGGACCCGAAATGGCCACCGGGCCCCTACAAGTACGTCGTCATCGAACAAGACCTCAAGAACGCCCTGATCGAGTTCGGCCGCAACATCAACGTTCCGGTCAAGGTCAGCGACGAGGTCAAGGGCAAGCTGCGCGGCGATGTGGGGAGCGGGTCGCACGAGGAATTCTTCAAGCGGCTCACGGAAAGCAACGGTCTCGTTTGGTATTTCGACGGCTCCGTGCTGCACGTCAATGCCGCGAGCGAATTGCGAACGGAAGTCATCGATCTCGGCCGGATCCTCCCGACAGATGTGGTGTCCAAGCTCACCAAGCTCGGCATCGCCGATCCGCGCTACCCCATTCGGACCACGCCGGGATCAGGCCTCATTTCGGTATCGGGCCCGCCGCCTTATATCGTGCTCGTGCGCCAGACGCTCATCGCAATGGCTCGGCAGGTGCCTCAGGGAGAGGATACCAGGGTACGCGTATTTCGCGGCTCGAGTGGGTGACAACGCCGCATTCCGCTGATTCGACGATCCTGCAGCGGCCGCGCCGGACGCGTTGAGAAGCCTCCGGATGAGAATGATCCAACGGGCCCGCACCGATGTTCTCGCAATCACGCAGCAGATGACGGAAGTGTGATTTTTCGTCACCATCGTTGATGCGTCGCCATCTGCTTTGAAGCTTTTCGCCGGGCATTCAACGCCGCCATAGGCGAACAGACGCGCCGGACGCGTTGAGAACCTTCCCGCTGAACGGGCTCTTGCGATCGGGCGAAGCCGATATTCAATCGACATTGTCAAACGCAATCGCACCTGCGATGGCATCGCCTTTCCGTTGAAAAGCACTGCATTTCAAGGCCTTTCGCGTGCGTGCCACCGCCAGGCTTGCAGCAAAGTTGTGACGGACAGGAAGAACGTGCGGCATATCACAGAAGGACGGATCGTCTTCTGGCTTGATGAGCCCGTCTGCAGGCACCCGAGCGTCGGCATGAAGCAGGCGCGGGCACCCCTAGCGGAAAGGGAGAATACGCATGTTCGGTTTCTTGGCAGCACCTCTCATCGGAGGTCTCATCAGCAATCTGTTCAATAACAATCATCACCACCACAACCATTGTGGCGGTGGCCATGGCGGCAACTCGGCCGCTACCAACTTCGCCCTGGCGCAGGAAGACTTCAAGGACGCCGCGCAGGATTTCGCACGCGGCGACTTTAGGGGCGGCATGGAGGAGCTGAACGAGGGGCTCAGCCGCCTGGGTAAGGGTGGCCATGGCGGTTGCGGCCACAGTGCCGCTACAGACCGCGCCTTGGCGCGGGAAGATTTCAAGGACGCCGCGCAGGATTTCGCACGCGGCGACTTTAGGGGCGGCTTCGAGGAGCTGGCCGAGGCGAGACAGCATCTCGCTGACGCCAACAGCCACCGCTGGATCTAACAGTCGAAGCACCGACGCGGAGATCCTGATCTTTGATCGGGCCTGAGAGCGGGGCAATGAGCCGCCGATACCAGCGCCCGGTCAACGCAGGATCCTTCGTCGGGAAGGACAGAACTGAACTCCATAGCTTCGGCGTGCGAGCGAAATTGGGTTCGTTGCCCGTATGCCCCTCCCAACCCGAACCTGTCCCCGACAGGCCCCCTGAGCCTCAGCGCGCAAGGGGATTTGTCTCAAACCACGCAACTTAAACCAGGAGATAAACGATGTTAGGTGGCATAATGGGCATGATGGGTGGCGGAGGCCCGATGGGCATCCTGAACAAGGTCATGCAAAGCGTTCAGCAGATGCAACAGCAGCAGCAGACCAGCGAGTCCGGCCAGTGCTCGCAGGGCGGCCAGAATGATCCCGCCCAGATGTTCCAGCAGATCCTGCAGCAACTCACGCAGGGCCAGGGCCAGGGCTAAAAGCCAGGGTCATCATCCGCGTGACTTGAGATGGCGGTTGTATGCCGATGATTTCGGCATCCAACCGCCATTCGCGCTTTCAACGACGACCCGAAGGTCATCCGCAGGACGCGGGATTCGCCGCTTTGGTGGAGCTCAAGCACTCCAGGCCCCCTTAGCCCCGCATGGACGTACAGATGAACCAAGCGTACAGTAAGGTTTGTGCGTCTTCTGCCGTCTGCCAGAGCCCCGCTAGAGCAACGGAAACTATTGTGCGGCACGTCACAGAAGGACGGACTTGGTCGTGTCATATGAGGCCATCAGGACGATCTAGTCAGCTGGAAGGAACTCATTCATGAGCGTGGCCATTACCGCCCAGACGCCCGTCGCCGCCTCTTCGCCAGCGACCGCTTCACCGCAAGCGAGCCAAGGCATTAGCGCGACCACCGAGCAGGGGCGCGCCGACTTCGCCAAGGCCCGCGTGGACGCCGGCAATGGAGAGAGGCAGATCGCGGCGGCGACCAATTCCGTAGCTTCCAGCGGCGAGATGATCGGGAAGTTGCGTGAATTCATCGAGAAGTCGCATAAAACTGATGCGATGAACCAGGCTACGAGAGCCAAGCAAAGGTTAGCGGCCGCCGAGGCCAAGACCGACCTTGCCACCCTCGACACGCTTGGCTCCCTCGGCAAATTGAATTCCCTCTCTCAGTTCAACCCGATCGGCCAGTCCGGCTCGATCGGTGCCTCCCTTGGTCAGTTTGCCTCCGTCGGTCTGCCTCCGGGACCAGCGTCGGCATCGCTTGGGAGCGGCTTGAACCTGGAGAGCCCCGGCCTGGGAAGCCTAGGTCGCCTGTCGGCCATGTCCGCCAAGATGACTGACGACCTCGCGGATGCTGCGATCCAGCGCATGTGGACGCAGGTGGTGGCTCATGGGAGCATTGCGATAACCAAGAGCGTGATGACCCTGCTCAAGGGGCAGTGACGAGGGAATATACCGTGGGCGCGGCTTTGCTTCGATCTTCATGGTCACGCTGGGCGCAGCGGGCCTTGGTGTTGCTTGCGGCCTTGCTGCTCTCAGCCTGCGAGGCCGAGCTCTACAACAACCTTGATCAGCGCCAGGCCAACGAGATGGTCGCGACATTGCAACAGCGCGGCATTCCAGCGCAACGCATGGCGGTCAAGGGCGGTCAGTACACCGTCGTGGTCGACAAAGCGCGCTTCGCCGACGCCATCAACATCCTCAAGGAGGCCGGTCTCCCCAAGCAGGAGTTCCAGTCCATGGGGCAAGTCTTCAAGAAGGATGGTCTCGTCTCCTCGCCTACGCAGGAGCGCGCGCAGATGATTTTCGCGCTGAGCCAGGAGCTTTCGCGTACGGTTTCGGAGATTGACGGCGTCCTGTCCGCGCGGGTTCACCTCGTGCTGCCGGAAAACGATCCGCTGCGCCAGCAACTCGTCCCTTCGTCGGCGTCGGTCTTCATCCGCCATCGCAGCAGCACTCCCGTAGGCAACCTGGTGCCCCAGGTAAAGATGCTGGTGGCCAACGGCGTCGCTGGTCTGTCGTACGACAAGGTATCGGTGGTCCTCGTTCCGGTCGACTCGCAGAGGCCAATTCAAGGCCAGGATCTTGAAATGGTCTCGTTTTTCGGCATGTGGATTCAGCGCGGCAACCTGACTCAGGCGTGGATCATGTTCTTCGGCCTCGTCGTGCTGGTCTTGCTGCTCGCAGGTGCGCTCGGCTTCGTCCTCTTTCGCCGGAGCGGACGCGTTTACGCATTGGGTTCGTCGCGCGCGAGTCCGCCTGGCGTAGCTTCGCCTGGCGCAGGTTCACCGAGCGCGAGTTCGTCGAAGGTGGTGAAACTGTCGTGAGCGTCGCGAGCGAAAGCACCGGAGCAGATGCGGGCTGGGAGGCGTTCGTGACGCAGCCCGCCCTCTACATCGAGCCGTCGCGGCTCGCCGTGTGCTTCGACGGCATGGTGGGTGTCGAATTGTGCGCGCGACTTAAGGGCTCATTTCGCCTCGAGGAGCGGCTGTCGGGTCTCGTCCATTCGCGCTACGGGCTGGCGCACGCAATTGCGGCTGAGGACATGAGCGACACTGACCGTTTGATCGCGCTTGCCTCGCCCGAACAACTGGCGGAGCTTGTGCGCCGCGCCGGAGCCATCTATTGGGCGAACAGCATCGCCACGACCGTTCGGGCCGCGGATGCGGCGGCGTTCGATGCCGCGCTGGGTGAGGCGCGGTGTGTTGTCGCGCTCGCCAATCGCGATCTTTCCGGCCCGATGCAGCCGCTCACACCCTACGATCAGCTCGGCGCGCGCGTGATGCAGGATGGCTTGCGCTGCCTTGGCGCTTGGTGCAAGGCGCAGGCCGCTGGTGTCGGCCAGCGCGTTCGCCTCAAGCTTGCGCCCAATCCTGCTCTCGACGATGCGGTACAGCGCCCCTTCGATGAGCTCGGCCCGGCGATCGTGCGCCGAACGGTCGGCTGAGGTTGAACACAATGGTAGACAGAGTTGATCCGGTATCCTTGAATCGACAGCCGTCCGCCGGTGGTGCGACGACGGGCTCGGTTCTGAGTGCCAAGGATGTGAAAGCCTGGCAGGACGCCTTTGACTTCCTGAACGAAGCAGAGAAGCAGATCGCCGACCAAAAGAAGCAGGCGGAGGAAGCCGCCTCCAGCCTCTACGCATCCGAGCGTGCCAGAGGCTATGAGGACGGCAAGGCGGAGGCGATCAGCCTCATTGCCGAGACGACCCTGAAAGTGGATCGCTATCTTCAGTCGATCGAGCCGCAAGTTGCCAAGCTTGCCATGAGCGTCGTGCACCGTGTCCTCGGCAATTTCGACACGCGCGATCTCGTCGCCGCTGCTGCCGGACAGGCCATCGCCGATTTGCGCCGCGAGAAGCGTCTGACCGTCACTGTTCACCCTGACGTCGTCGAGAGCGTCTCCAGGGAATTCGCCCGACTCGGCGTCAGCGCTCGCATGGAAGTGACGATCGAGGGCAATCCGACCTTCGACCCGACCGCATGTATCATCGCCAGTGAGCTTGCCGTCATCGACGCGAGTCTCAAAACGCAACTGACCGCCATTGCCACCGCGATCGGCGCGGTTTGACGAGGCGGAACGCCATGACCGGTCAGCGCTTCAGTATCGACGACCGTCTTACCTCCGTCCTGCCCAGTCTGTATGAGAAGATACGCGACAGCGCGCCACGATCGCGCAAGGGGCGTGTCCGCCGCCTGCTGGGCGTCATCATCCATGCCACCGTGACCGAGGCGCGCATCGGCGAACTGTGCCATCTGGTCGACCCGGAAACCGGCCGACGCGTCATGGCCGAGGTGATCGGGCTTCTTGACGAGGTCGCAATTCTGACCCCGATCGGCGATCTGTTCGGCCTTTCCAGCGTGACTGAGGTGATTCCCACCGGCAGCGAATTGCTGGCCCCGGTGGGAGACGGCCTGCTTGGCCGCGTTATCAATGCATTAGGGGACTCGGTCGACGGCGAACCTCTTCCGAAGGGCATCGCGACCCGTCCGGTCACCGGAATACCACCGGCGCCGCTCAGTCGGGGCATCATCCGCGATCCAATTCAGCTCGGCATCCGTGCCATCGATGGTCTTATCACCTGCGCACGCGGACAACGCGTCGGGATTTTCGGCGAAGCCGGCGGCGGCAAGTCCACCCTGCTGGCCGACATCGTCCGCGGCACCGATGCGGACGTGGTCGTCGTCGCGCTCATCGGCGAGCGCGGACGTGAGGTGCGGGAGTTCCTCGAACATCAGCTTGGACCGGAGGGTCGCAAACGCGCAGTGGTCGTGGTCGCGACGTCCGACAGCCCGGCAATGGAGCGCGTCAAGGCCGCCTATGCGGCGACAGCGATCGCCGAGCATTTCCGCGATGAAGGCAAGCAGGTGTTGCTGCTCATGGACAGCCTCACCCGCTTTGCCCGCGCCCAGCGAGAGATCGGTCTGGCGGCAGGCGAACCGCCGACGCGGCGCGGCTTCCCGCCATCCTTGTTCGCCGCACTCCCGCGTCTCGTCGAGCGCGCCGGCCTGGATGGTGGCGGCGGGTCGATCACCGGCATTTATACCGTGCTGGTCGAAGGCGAGATCGCTCTCGATCCGGTCGCCGAGGAAGTGGTGTCCTTGCTTGACGGCCATATGGTCCTCTCGGCCGAACTCGGTCGCCGCAACCATTTTCCCGCGATCGACGTCTTGCGTAGTCGCAGCCGACTGATGGACGCGACAGTGCCGCCGCAGCATCGTGACGACGCGGCCCGCATGCGCCAGCTCTTGGCAAGCTACGCCGACGTCGAACTCCTCCTGCGTGTCGGCGAGTACCAAAAGGGCAGCGACCCGTTGGCGGATGAGGCCATCGCCAAGATCGACGCAATCAATGGATTCCTTCGCCAGAAGATGCACCAGCACGAGGCGATCGACGAGACGCGACGGCGGATGCGCGAGATTGTCCTCCAGCCTGGCAGCCCGCCGCAAGCTCTATGACGCACGCCGCAGCACTTACTCGTCTTGTTGGCCTGCGACGCCTGCGCGAGCAGTCGGCGCTCAATGCGCTGACCCAGTGCGAAGGCGAGTGCCGCCGTGCCGAACAGCAGGTGGAAGCGGCACGAAATGCAATCGCTGTCCATCTGGTGCAGGCCCGCATGCACGAGCACGACAAGCGCCGGGCGCTCGTCGGTCGAGCCGTCTCGGCGGGGGAGATTGCCCGTCTACAGGCCGATCTCGACGCCATGGCGGCAGAGACCATGCGGTTGCGCAAAGTGCAGGAGGAAGCGCAAGCGGCGCTGCATGATACCGAGCTGGCGCGTGACGCTGCCCGCGAGCGCTACCGTCTTTGTCAGCGGGCGGTGATCAAGCTCGATGGCTTGGCCGAGCAGGAACGGCGCAAAGCGGAGCGACTCGAGACAGCCTATGCCGAGGCCGATCTCGAGGAGCGCGCCATCATGGCCGCCGCGTCGGCATCAGAACAAAGCTGGGCTTGAGGCAAGGTGCTCGCGCAACAAACCATACCGGCGTCCAGGGATGCCAGCGAGCTCCCGCCGATGGCCGCGGATGCGAACATTCCGTTCGGTGATAACAGCACCATCGCCCTGCCCTTTGCGTTGTGCCTGCGTACAGCTGCCGCGCCAATCACGGCGGGCGCGCTCGAACGGCTGGCGCTCGACGATGTCAGGCTCGCCGATGTACAATGTCAGCCCGACAATACGGCAATAGCCATTATCGCCGAGCATCTTGTCATCCCTGTCGAGTTGAGCCCGGCAGGCATCGTGGTCACGGCGCGCCCTCTGCGCCGTGGTTCTTCCTGGGAGTGAAGTATGGGCAATCCGACCGAGTTCTCCGGCCAGACCGGCCTGCACGATTCGGACCTGGACGACATGCCGGTGCGGCTCGTCTTCGAATTCGGCCGTGTCGAGCTTTCGCTCGGTGAGCTCCAGCGCCTGGCACCAGGCGCGCTGGTGCCGCTGGCCCGCCCGCTCGACGAGCCGATCGACATCATGGCCAACGGCAGGCGGCTGGGTCGCGGCGCGTTGGTGCGGATCGGGGAGAGTCTCGGTGTGCGAATCGTGAGCATCGTCGGCAATGAGTGACGCTCCCAGCACTGTTGGAATGATCATCTTCCTGACGGCGCTCGGGCTGTTGCCGTTTTTCATAGTGACGATGACCGCCTTCCTCAAGATCTCGGTAGTGATGTTCATCCTGCGCAACGCCACCGGCCTGCAGCAGACGCCGCCGACCCTGGTGCTGTATTCGATCGCTCTCATTCTCACCGTTTACGTCAGCCTGCCGCTCATAGATGACGTCTCCAATCGCATCGCTGCGAACCCGCTCGACTACAGCTCGCTTGATAAGCTCCAGTCATCAGCCAATGTGGTGAAGGAGCCGGTCAAGGCCCATCTCATGCGCTATGCGAAACCCGCCGAGCGCGAGTTCTTCCTTTCGGCCACCACCCGCATCTGGCCGGAATCGTATCGCGCCAATGTCAAGGAAGATGACTTCGTCATTCTGCTGCCGGCTTTCGTCAGCTCGGAGCTCACTCGCGCGTTCGAGATCGGCTTTCTGCTCTTTCTGCCGTTCCTGATCATCGACATCATCGTCTCGAACATTCTCATGGCAATGGGGATGATGATGGTTTCCCCGACAGTGATTTCCCTGCCGCTCAAGCTGTTCATGTTCGTCGCCGTGGACGGCTGGTCGCGTCTCATGCATGGTCTCATCCTGAGCTATGGGTGAGGCGCGACGCTGCACATTGAGGACAGCCCAGAGAACTGCCCATGAATCACGATAGCATTCTCGGGAAGGTCAACGAGGCGTTGATGACCATCCTGATCGTCTCGTCTCCCGTGCTGATCGCGGCCGTCGTGATCGGATTGCTGGTCGGGTTGCTTCAGGCGCTGACCCAGATCCAGGACCAGACCTTGCCGCAGGCCGTCAAGCTCATCGCCGTCCTGGTCCTCATGATCCTGCTGGGCCCTGTGTTGTCGCAGCAGATTGCCAACCAGGCATCGGGCATCCTCGACGCTTTTCCCAGCATGACGCGCTGACCCGATGCGGGGATAGCGGTATGGACCTCATTGGCGATCCGTTCCGACCGTTGCAGCCCTATATTGTGGCGGCTGCCTTCGCGCTCGCCCGGATGCTCGCAATGATGATCGTCTTCCCGGTGTTCGACCGCCTCGGCGTGACCGGCTTCCTCCGCAATACCATCGCCGTCGTGCTCGCGATCCCGCTCATCCCGATGATTGCCGCTCACCTCGGCGACGAACAGCTCGGCCTCGGGCTGATCGCCGCTCTGCTCCTGAAGGAGGTCGTCGTTGGCCTCGTCGTGGGCCTGGTGTTGGCCGTGCCGCTGTATGCAGCGGAGGCGGCCGGCGACATACTCGACCAAACACGCGGATCCTCGCAGGCCACCCTGAGCGACGCTATGGGAACAACCCAGACCAGTCTCACGGGCACATTCCTCGTGCTTATCATCATCGCGCTCTATTTCGCTTCCGGCTGCTTTGACCTGACGTTGCGAGGAATCTACGACAGCTATGGCATCTGGCCGGTTCGCCGCCTCCTGCCACTGTTCAGTCGCGAAGCAGGAGGTCTGCTTCTCAGCCTGCTCGATACCATGATCACGACGGGCCTCATGCTGGTCGGTCCGATCGTGGTTGCCCTGCTGTTGGTCGACCTTCTCTTCGCGCTCGTCGCGCGGGCCGCACCGTCGCTGCAGCCCTTCTACCTCTCGATGACCGTGAAGAACTTCGTCTTCGCGCTTATGCTCGTGCTCTACAGCGCCTTCCTGATCGGCTACATGAAGAACGGTCTCGTCGTCTTCCTCGACGTAAAGCCGCAACTCGAGGCCATCGCGCCGCGCTGACCGCGTTCCGCAACTTGGCACGGTCGCGACGCCTTTGATTTCGGTTTTAGCCTGGAAGCGCAGCGCAAGCGGGCGCCGACTTGTTGCCGACAGATAGGAATGACGCCGCCTCAAGCGTTCGTTGTCTCGCTCGGCTTACCTCGACGCCGCGCCAGGTCCGTTCGCGAAGTTGACGTTGTAGATACCAGCGGCGCGACGCGCGGCGCAAACGCCGCGCGTCGTCTCACCCGATCGTCACGGGCGCTTCGGCCCGCCGCTGCCCGTGGCCGGCTTGGGTGGCGGCGGGATCAGCACTTCGGTCTGGCGCATCATGCTGAGCTCGCTCGAGTGGCGGATCGAGTCGATCGCCTGATTGCCCGTGGCCGGCAGTTTCGCCGTGGCGGCGGACGAGAACCTGAACCCGGTCAGGTTCTGGGTCTTGTACACCTCGCCGGTCATCGTCTTCAGCGTCGCGTCGAGGTCGGCCTGCGTCACGCCCACCTTGGCATTGCTCGGGGTCACCTGACGGAAGTCCTCGTTCGACGTAACCCAGGTCGTGCCGTCGGGCGCCTTGAACACGCCGAACATGTGGCCGATGCCGCTCCCGTGCTGCACGTCGACGCTGCCGAGCGACTTGAAGCCGGCCGCGGTAAGCAGCCGCGTCTGCATGTACACCTTGCTTTCGCAGTCGCCGATGTAGCGGCCCGCGCGCGGCGCGCCTTGCGACGTCACGTCGCTCCACTGGTCGGGCGAGCGCGCGTTCAGGCGCGTGATTCCACCGGCGGGCGCGTCCGGCGATTTGCTGGCGCGCGCGGCTTTTGCAGCCTTCTGCGCGTCGGCCATCGACGGGAACTCGTGGATCTTGCCTGCGCGGTCCTTGTAGAACGCGTGCGGGGTGGGGTTGGCGTTATAGATCGGATCCTGCCGGCCGGCCGAGCTGTAGTGCATGATCATGCCGCCGGTGATCTCGCTGGAGGCCTGCATCACCTGCTGCGCCGACGGCTGCGGCTTGCCCTTCGGCGGGTTCGCGAGGTCCCGCATATACTGCGTCACCTGCGTCTCGGTCGGCGGGTTCGACACGCCGCCCGGCGCCGATGCAAGGCGATTCATCATCTTCGCATTGGCGGCGAAGCCGTTCATGTCGTTCATCGCCTGGTTGCCGCGCGCCCCCATCCTGACGGGGGTCATCTGCCAGGCGCCGCCGCCCTGGGCCTGCACCGGCTGGCCGAGCAGGATCGCGCTCGTCTCGGCGGCCTTGCTGAGTTTTCCGCCGCCCGCAGGAATCGGAAAGCCCAACGCACGCAGTTCGGCCTCTGCCTTCTTGTAGTCGCCCGCCTTCAGCGCGTCGGTGGCGTCCTGGAAGTGCTTCTGCGCGTCCTTCAGTCGCTGGTGATCGACCGGGCTGCGCGCGACATTGAAGCTCTGCGCGCGGCGGTTCAGCGCCTCCATCTGCGCCATGTCGATCGGCTTTCCGGGCTTCGCCGGCGCCGCCTTCTGGGCGGTGGTGTTGCCCGCACCCTGCGACTGGTAAAGCGGCACGCCCTGCCTGGGGGCAAGGTTGACCGGCGGTCGGCCCGCAAGAATAATCGGGTTCGCATTCGACGTGCCCTGCGAAGGCTGTCCTTGCGAAGGCTGTGAACCGGTGTTTGAGGTGGTCGAACTTTTGACCGCCTCGTTGAATTGTTTCACCTGGTTGGCGGAAGCCGCACCCGTATTCGCGGGTGCAGGGCTTGTGTTCTTGGCCGTATCGGTTGCGCTGGGGACACTCATTTCATGCTGCCTTTCAAAGCCTGCTTGCGTACCTGTTGAATTGGTCGTCCCGGTTGCAGTCGTGGTCGATTGCCAGACGCAAAGATGTGATTAAAATCATATCCATCAGGAGAACACGGTCGACAGCGGTTGCCTGAGCGGAAGCCCGTGTCGGCGTTTCGCGTCGACCGTGGTTTCCAGCCCTTTGCATTCCTCTCGACGTGTCCCTTGACGCCTTCGCGCAGTACCGGCCTCGACGTCAGTTGTCGTTGAAGCCGGCGACTTCCCAAACGTGTGACTTGCCTGGTTCCTGATTGGTGTTCTCGAGCCCGGCCTTGATCTCGTTGATGCTCGCGCCCCTGGTGACACCGTCCAGCATCTGCAAGGCATTGCCGCTGTACTTGTCCCAGTATGTCACTTCGGTGGACACGACCAGGTCGAGATTCTTGCTGTCCTTGCCGGGAACGGCCTTCAGGTCGTCCAGATAGCGGGAGGTGGTGCATCCGCTGAACAGCATGAGCTGGTAGTCCTTGCTCATCGCCGTTTTCTGCAGATCGGTCTTGCCCCCGTTCAGCGTGACGTGACCCGCCTCGTAGGGTTTGCCGATGACGAAGTTGCCCTTGGGTGACTTGATGTCGTCGAAGTCGGGGCCGGAGCCGTAGCGGCCGTGGCCGGCATAGACCACCATCTCCGACTCGCCCATGGCCTTGGCGAACTTGTCTTTCGCCTGCGGCGTGTCAGGCGTGATCAGCTTCACCACCGAGGTGACGTCCTTCCCGTTGTATTGGAAGGTCTTCGTAAAGTACTGCAGCTGGCTCGCCTTGGCGTCGGCCGGATCAATGCCGGCGGCCTTGAACCGCTCCGCCATGGCCTTGTCGGTTGCAGCCTTGTCCGGATCGAGCTGGGTGTAGCCGCGCTGCGTCAGCCCCGACAGGACCTCTTTGGTCGTGGTCTTGTGCCAACCAGCCGGGCTCTTTTCCGGCTCATCGTAGCCGACGGCGATCGTGGTGTTGAGCTTCCCGTCGGCGAACAGTTTGCCGTACTCGGGGAACTTGGTGGACGCGATGCTGAGCTGCTCCATGGTCTGCTTGTCGAGACGTCCGGTATCCTTCAGGCAATGGTCCGTCTGAAACTTCTTCAGCGCCTTGGCCGTCTCGTCACCGAACTTTCCGTCCGCACCGTATTTGGGCAACTTGTAACCGGCCGTCTGCAGGGCCTCCTGCATCTTCTCGACGTCCGGTCCTTTCGCGTTCTTGGCGAGCTCCGTCTTCCCTGACGCCACGTCGCGCAACGCCGGGTCGACAAAGGCGCCGGCTTTCTGCTGCGCGGTGGGCGATGCACAGGTCAAAGCCTGCTGGTGCGCCGGGGTCGGCGGCCGGCGTGCAAGAACGATGGGGTGCGACGTCGACGAATTCTGCGACTGCTGTGAACTGTTGTTTGAGGTGGTCGAACTGACGACCGCGTCGTTGAACGCCTTCACCTGTTTCGGCGAAGCCGTGCCGGGATTGCCGGGAGGAGGGCCTGCGGTCTTCGCCGTATCGATCGAGCCGGGGATGCTCATGTCATGCTGCCTTTCAGCGCTTCGTATCGTCCCCGTCTGTTGCCGTAGTCGATTGCCGGGCGAAAGACTGTGACGCAAATCACGGGTGGCGCTCGAGGCCACACGCCCCGGCCGGACGGGTACCAGGCCGCAACACCCGTGGCTTTCATTGGCGCCGGGCAAATCGCGAGCACCCTGGCGGGCGCTGTTGCAACGGTTGCTTCCACACCGTGATCGATCACATCGCCGTGGCGACAAGATCACGGGCGGGAGGTTCGCCCGTTGCATGGGACCGAAATGACGCTTCGCGCACGCAAGCAAAGCGATCGCATGGCACCGCTTGGAAACAGCGTGCCGATTGCCGCCGGACGGCAACGTCGCATGAGCGTGACGTCACGTTCGATCGCTGTGTGACACAGCTCACGCCTTGCATGAGTGCCGGTAGCGTAAAACCACAGGTGTCGTCGATCGCCATCATGGGCGGTCAGTCAACAGCGTGGAAAGGACAGAAGCCATGGGAGTCGGAGAAACGGGTGCGGTCAATGGTACCAAGCCCCAGGCGCAAGCTGACAAGAACCACTCTGCGGGATCGGTGAAGGAGTTCAACGATGCGCTCGGCCGGTCGGCGAGCTCTGCATCAAGCGCGCAAGCCGGCGCGACCACCGGCGGCAAGCCCACGATCGTCAGGATCGACGCCACCTACCGCTCGAAATCCGCAACCGCCACCCTGTCCGATGGAAGCAAGGTCCCGCTTGTCCTGACAAAGAACCAGCTGGCGCCGGGCGATACGCTGCACAATCTCGAATACGGCGCGGAATCGGGACCGGAGGACTCGCCGGTCGTTGAACTCACCAGCGACAAGGGAGCGTCCAGCTCCATTCTGTGGCAACAGCCCGCGAACTACGGGCTGTCGCCGAAGGTCATCGTGTCCATCAAGAAGGATCCGGACGAAGCCGCCCGTCAGAAACTGGAGCGACTGCCCCCGCACATTCGGGATTACGTCAAACAGGTCGGCGGCGGCGAAAGCCTCGAGTCCCAGGCGAAAATGGGTGAGGACCTGGTGAAGTCCGGCGCCAAGAAGGAGGATTTTGCGCCCATCGAGGTGCAGGGCAAAGCTCCGGCTGACCCCGACTTCAAGTTCGTCGAGTCGGCGCGGAAGGGCCGGTGGTCACACTTCCCCTCGTTCGACCAGTTCAAGAAGGATCTCACGCGGCAGGTGGAAGCAGCCAAGGCAGAGGCCCGGGCCAAAGGGTTGAATCCGCCTGATCCTTTCGCAGGAGCGGAGTGGAAAGACAACCCGGCTGCCGCAAAGGAGAAATGGGACAAGTACGTGCACGCCGAATACGACAAGGCTCTGAAGAAGGAGGCCGCAGGGCTGAGATACGTGGGCGAGTACGCGTCGATGGCGGAAAATGCCGTCTATCAGGCATGGGGACTGTCAGCGGCCCTTGGTACAGGCGCAGCAGGTCTGGCGGCAGCTGGTGAGGCGCTCGCTCTCCCAACGCTGTTGCAAACCAGCACCGGTCTCAGCGCCGCCAAGTGGTTCGGTCTATACGGAACCTATGAGCTGGGAACGACATTCGGCAAGAATCTGATCGAACGAGGCAAGGAGGGAAACGCCGCTGGTTCGCACCCCATTTCGATCGTCAGTGCCGCGGCGACAGATACAGTCGGCGGAAAAGTGGTTGAAAAGATCACCAACAAGTCGAACCTGACCGGCGCGGATCTCAAGCTGTCCACTGAACAACGAGTGCTGGGTGGCATCACGGAAGCCGTCGGTGCGGGGTTTAACATTCTGGGTGTGCACCAGTACGTGAAGGCGCAAGTTCCGGATATTCCCGCACCTGGCCGGAATTCTGCAGGATCCACCGTCAACGACGTCTCGACGTCGACACAGAAGCAGTTGTCTTCCGGCTCGAGCAGCGCAGATGACGTTGCCGCCAGTACGGGGAAAGCTACGGCCACAGCCGGCGGGGATACCGCAACCACGGTCAAGACGTCCGTGGTCAATGACGCTCCTGCGACAAGCACCGCCAGGGGTCAAACCGGCGAAGTCACGGCTCCCGGCACTGCCAAGCCCGCGACAGCTTCCGCCGGCGGAGATGCCGGCGACACGATGCGCATGCGCAAGCCCGGGAGCGGAGAAGCAACGAAGCCGACGGACACGACCAACGTGTCCTCCACCAGCAAGACGGCTGAGACCGCAAGGGACATTCCCGATGCCGGTGACACCGTCAAAATGCGAAAGGTCGATGCGGCCGATGCTCCGAAGGCGGACACAGGCGTCGGCGGCGCAGCCGGAGTCAAGGCTGGTGCTGGTGCTGGTGCTGGTGCTGCTCCTGCCGTGCCGACCAAATCCGTCGATCAGATCGTCGACGCGTACACACGAGGACGTACACCCGGCGAGATCAGGAGCAGCGTCAGCGAGGGCGACATCGCGCTCATGAAGGAGAGATTCAGGAGCGAGCTTCGAAACAGCAAACAGGACCCGAAGCTCGCCGACCAGATCTCCGACGCCCAGTACCGACGTATGGCGATGGCCGAAGATATCTACGGTCACTACAACCAGCCCTCGGTGGGCAAACCCCAGCCAAAGATCAGCCAGGCGCAGTTGGACGCTCAGCTGAAAAAGTATGACGGCCCCACGCCGGCGCAGGAGGGCTGGCATGTTCGGATGAACAAGTCCCCTCCCGGCACAACCCCGGACCACGGCTGGGTGAAAGCCGACGCGGCCCATCCGGTTGATCGCTTCTATGTCAACGTCAAGGGTGACCACGCAGCCGAATTTGCAGACCATGTTGCGGGTGAACTGAACAAGAAGGGGATCAAGTTCCAGCTCAAGGTGGCGTCGGACGTCGATGGATATGCGCGCGCGGACTCCGCACTCGTGTACACGCAGGGGAAGGACTTTGAAGCGGTTCGCGACGTGATTACGAAATATCGCGATAACCATCCCGCAGCCATCGCCGAAGGCTCTCCGGCCTTTACGAAGCCTATGGGCAAGGGAATCTCCGTAGCGGAAGAACCTTTGCAGGACGGGCTCCCGCTCGTCTATCACGGCGGGCACAGCTTCGGAACGGCGCGGGCGAATGTGATCGCCGAGGCGATCAATCAGGCTCCCGCCAATGCGTCGCCTGGGCAGGTTAAAGCGTACGTAGACGCCAAGCTGCAACAGGCCGGGTTCGACGTCGATCGTCCATGGCTGTCGCAAGGCTCCAAGGTCGATCGCTTCAACGTCGGCGATGCCAACGCCGCACGCAGCAGCGCGCCGAACAACGGCGCGGCCTTTGCCGACACGATGCCTCAGCCTGCGGTTCGAGCCAATCCGCAGTCGCCGCCGCCGGGACCGGGTGGTTCGGGAGGAAATCAGGGTGCATCGGGAGGCGCTGCCGGAGGCGGCTCGAACGGATCCGGCGGGACCGGCGCGAGCAGCGCTGATATCGCAGACCAGGCTGCCGCCAGGCAGCACGCCGAACAGGTTCGGAACTACAAGCCGAACTTCAAGGCTAATCCGAACCAGGGCGAGTCCGTCGCGATCGACTCCCTCCTCGACGACATGCAGAAAGGCAAGCTGAAGGTCGTGGATAATGCGTTCAACAGCAAATTCCACGATGAGGTCTGGCAGGACCTGACTGGCAAGCAAGGCCAGGCGCCGGCAGCCTACACGATCGGCGATCAAGCCCGCGTCGATCTCAACCGTCTGACGCCTGAACAGCTCCGGAGCTACAAGGCGTATGTTCAGAAGCAGGACGCGGCAAAGGGACCGCACTAACTAGCTTGGGCCGCCGCGCTCGCGCGGCGGCCCAAGCTAGTGGCAACGGAATCGTGCTCAGGCATCAAGGTGCATGTTTGCTTCCTGCGAAGCAGACGGCTTGCACGCGACGTCCGTCCGCAAGCACAGTCTCTCCACCGAAAGTGAGTTATTTCCTTTTCGGCGCCGGCCCGGTTTTCGGAGAACTGCCGGCGCCTTCCGGCGGCCATTTGCAAGCAGCAGAAACCCGGTTTTTCACCGCTGTCACTGCGCCGAGCTGAAACGTAGCGTCGTCGGCCTGACGGCTAAGGCCGGTTGCCCTCACGAAAAATTTTCCGCCGTCCGGCAGGCTCTTGATCAGGGCGACGGCGTTTGGCGCGAACAAGCCTTTGCTGTTGCTCGATGCGCTCCACGATGCTGTGACGGCCGGGCCGTCATTGATCTGCAACATCACAGTACCGCGCTCAAGCGCGAACAGGCCGCTCGGCAAGACAGCGAGTTGGGTCTGGCGATCCTTGCACCGAATGATCAATTCGCTCCGACCGTCTTCGCTGGTGAGCGTCGCGAACACTTCCGGTGAACCGTCCACCGAGGACTTTGAATCCTCGATACTCCACTCCTGGACCGCTTTGGGTTGACTCGTCTGCTGCGGTGCCGGAACGATGGCATCAAAGCAGTTCAGCCGCGCCGCATTGTCGGGAATCTTGCGGCAAAGACCGAACATGAGGAGCTCGGTCTGAGCGAGCGCAGCGCCCGGCATCAGCGCGCAAAGCGCTACTGCGGATAGTATTTTCCTGGCACGCGGCGACATGTGCTCCATTCCTTGCGCGAGAGCCTGTATCCCCGCTTCGACGGTGGGCAGCCGGCCGACCGAAGTGCCGAAGGAATCACAGTCCAGGGCGGGTCTCGCTAGGCCCCCACTGTATCCTTGACAAGCGCCGTGTCGGTAAACTCCACCAGCTCAGCGATCTTGTTGTCCTGAAAGCGGAATATATCGAGGATCTCGGTTGTGATCGTTTTATCCTTTGGAATGAACTTAACCTGGACGCGAGAGCGAATGACCACTTGGTCGCCTTCCACGATGGTGTCCAGAATATCGCGCTGCAGGAACACAAAGCCGTTCGCGAGCTCTGACATACAGCTGCGTACCCTCGCGTGTCCCTCGAAGCGCTCGCACACGTGAAGCAACTCTTTCGTGCCCTTTAGTTCGAACGCTGAGTTTGCGTGGAATGCAGACATCAGGCCTTCGATATTTCCGGTGCGGCGTGCCTCGTAGGCGTCTTTGATCGTCTGGAGCATGTCTTCGCGGCTGGCCATGAACAACTCCTTGCTTGAAATGAGAGTCGAAATACGATTCTGAGCGACGAATGTTGAGTTCCGGTAGTGTCGCACGGGTTTTGTGCCTGTCAATCTGACCGCTTGGCAGATGAACTTTGCGATAACTGCCGACAATCCTCGCGGACTTATCGGTGAGAACGCAGGTGTTGAAACCGTGTCCCTTCGATGCCGGCTCGGCGCAGCCAAAGCACATGGCCATCTGGTGTTGCGCCGCCGGCGCGAACAGCAGCTTCGTCGCCGATTCGGCATGATCGCGACATTGCGGCTTGGCCGCCCATCCGAGCGCCAGGTGACCGCACTAAGGTGCACACTCACTGCAAACTCTGCCGAAAACGTTTCGCTCGATCACCGACACGCCAGCCGGGCTCTCAGTCATATGAAGCTGGAGCGCTTGACCTGAGATAACGATCTTGAACGCAACGTGAGGCCTGGTTTATGCTGCGCTCGGAACAACAGGCTGCGCGGCCGTTCAGCGTCTGGGACGCTCGCAAGAGAGGAGAACCCGCATGAAGACCATCGCTGTCTTGCTGCTCGTTGGTGCGGGAGCACTGAGCATGACGGTGCCGGCCAGCGCCGACGGATTCGATTCACGCCGCCGCGTGAAGCGTGTTGCCGTTTCGCCGCTCGTCGACGCCCCCTACGTTCTCAGCTTCCAAACCTATGGACGACGCGCGATAAGTCCCCCGTCGCCGTATGTGAACGTGGGCAACGGCGTATATGTGTACGGGAAGGTGCCATATTACGACACATATACATACTTGCCGGTACGATATTCGCGCTACGGCAGGTAAGAAGCCGGAAGCACGTTCAGAGACCATCCGGGTTGGTGACCTTCAGGACACCAACCCGATCGCGAAGCGCGTCGCACCGATCTACGGAAGCTTGTCGCAAGCCCTCATGCACGGAACGGAAGCCTGACCGTTCATTGGATGGCGACACGATGCACTGTCATCGTCATCCCGCCATCCGCCCGTTCTGGATTTCGCGAGAACCCGACAGTCTGCGTCAATTGAGAGCTTGATTGCCCGCGGGCAGTCTTTTGGATCAGGACATTGGCCAGTCAATCTGAGAGACTGACACAAGGTCATTGTATGTGCCGCCACCCTGCTCGCTCTGACGATGCCTTCCATCGCGACAATCGCCGGGTGGCGGGTGCCCCACGGCAAGGCCGAGCCATCTACTGGGCCTAAACCACCGAGACGCGCACGCCGGATATGCCGGCGCACAAGGCGCCGCCCTACAAGGTCGTGATCGACAAGCGGCCGGGGCAGTGACGCCGAGGGGCGAGCCCCCGGCAAGGCACAGATCGCGCCCCACCCGTCATGACGAGCCATGGCCGCCCTTAAAGCGGCGTCGCTTCGCTCGCCCATAGCCGTTCGAAGAACGGCGTCGCTTCGCTCGCCCATAGCCGTTCGAAGAACGGCGTCGCTTCGCTCGCCTATGGCTCGCAATGACGGGTGGGGATACTATGCGTCCGGAAGTTCCGTCATTCCGTCCGTATGTTACGTGAGTGAAGTCACATCACACTCGCCGGCAGCGAACCAAATTGCGCACCGAATGACGAATTCAAGACGGCCTAAAAGCATCAGTTTGGAGGAACAGGCAACCGGACCGGCATCGCGATCATAGCCGAGATGGTTGTTTTCGTGTTTGCTCGGAAAGACGCTCGCAGGCACACAGCAGCGTAAGGCCGAACGACGCTCACATCCAGGTTGGCCGCGCTTGCGAGGGATCCAGACAGATGCTGCGTGAACGCCCGCAGATCACCGACGACAGGCCAAACTGGCGCCGCACAGCCACGCGCCGTGCGCGTGGTGTCGTGTGCACCGTCCTGCTGTGCGCAGGAATGGCTTTCGGAGCCCCTGCGCTGGGTCAAACCTCGAGCAGTTCCGCCGCCGACCGCGACATGGCGGACCGCTACGAGCGCGCCGCGCGGGCCGGCGACGACATTGCCCAGTTCTATCTCGGTGCACTTTACGAGCAGGGCGTCGGACGGCCTCAGTCCGACACCGATGCCTTCATGTGGACCGAGCAGGCTGCGCTGCGGGGAAACGCCCAGGCGATGCTGGTGACCGCCGGACTGACGGCGCTCGGCAAGGGCACGACGAAGGATAACATCGTTAGCTACAAGTGGGCCTTTCTCGTTGCGGAAGGCTCACCGGCGGCCGACCTCAAGAACGGCGCTCGGCAGTTGATCGCCCTGCTGGAGCAGCGCATGACCGCAGACCAGATCTTGAGCGCCAAAACGCTGGCGTATCAGTTCCGCGCGATCACCACGCCGGTCACGACCCCGGCCGCAAGCTCACCGGCGACCGCCGCTCCTGCCGCCGCGCCACCGATGGTCGCAGCGCCAGCCCCGGCCGCACCGACGCCACAGCCGGCGGCGCCTGCGGGCGGACCGCAGCAAACCACAGACGCGCCGCCCCCGACCCCCGCGCAAACGGCCGTTGCTCTCGAAGCTCAGAAACACCTGAACAAAGAGAACGTCGACAAGCTGATGAAGAATGTGCCCGCGCAATATCGCAAGCCTTTTGGCTTCTAGATCAGGGTGGAACGGTTCATCATGACCTCCAGCAAGTGGACTCGACATGTTGTAACGGCCGGCGGCGGGCTCGCAATCCTCTGCGTCCTCGCTTTCGGCGCGTACAAGTTTCCACAGGTCCTGCCGAAGTCGCTGGCGAACATCATCAGGCCGGCCGAGGTGACCACCGCGCTCGTGCAGGTCGCGCCGGTCTCGGAAGCCGTCTACGGCACCGGGACGGTGGAGCCCGAACGCTGGGCAAAGGTCGTTCCGCTGCAGCGCCGGCGTCTGGTCGATATCTGCCGCTGCGAGGGACAGGCCGTGCGGGCCGGCCAGGTTCTCGCGAGGCAGGACGACGCCGAGGAACGCAACCTGCTGCAGGAGCTGGAGATCAATCACGAGCAGCTCGATCGCAATCTGCGTCGCGCGCGCGACGACAAGGCCCCCCGCGCCGAAATCGAACAGAAGGAAACGGCGTTCGATCAGTCGAAATCCCGCATCGCAGCCCAACGCGCACGGCTCGACAGCCTGCTGCTGAAAGCGCCGATGGACGGCCTCGTGCTGCGGCGAGACGGCGAAGTTGGCGAGATCGTCGGACCGACCGAAGTGCCGTTCTGGGTCGGCCAGCCGACGCCGCTACAGATCGTCGCTGAGATCAACGAGGAGGAGATCGTCAAGGTTGCGGTCGGGCAAAAAGTCTTCCTGCGAACCGAGGCTTTCGACGGGCAGCCCCTGCGCGCGGAGGTTGCCGCGATCACGCCGAAGGGCGACCCGACGCGCAAGACATTCCGCGTCTACCTTCGCCTGCCGCCGCAAACGCCGCTGCGCATCGGCATGACGGTCGAAGCCAACATCATCTTCCGGGAAAAGCCGTCGGCGCTGGTGGTGCCGAGCGAGGCGGTGATCGCGAACACCGTGCAGGAGGTCGGCGACAACGGCAGAATCCGCCGCGTGCCGGTCAGGATCGGCGTCAAGGGCTCGCGATCGGTCGAGATCTCCGGCGACCTGTCGAGCGGCGCCGTCATCCTGTCGCCCGGACGCCCGGATCTGGCCGAGCGGACCAAAGTTGCGTCGAGCAACCAGCCGACGATGATCGCCGTCGCGCGGAGCAACGAGGCCGGCGAAAAAACCACGTCGGCCGAGCCGGCCTTGCATCCGGCCGGCGTCCAGGTCCGCGAGGCCTCGCCGGAAGAAGATCCCCGCACCAGTGCGTTGCGAAACGCCATGCAGGCGCATTTCGAGTCGGTGGTGCTGGACGCGCGCCGCAACGCCCGGAAATACTGAACAAACGGGCGCATGAAGGGGCGCAGCGATGAATCTTCAGTTCCGCATCGCATGGACCCACGTTCACAGCCGGGTCCGCCAGACCCTGGTCGGGACGTTCGGCGTGGCCATCGGCGTCGGCTTCACGATCATGATGGCCGGATTGATGCAGGGCTCGCAGACCGACTTTCTGCAGCAGCTCGTCGATGCGATGCCGCACATCACCGTGACGGACGACTCGCGTACGGGCGGGAGCCAGCCCGCGGATCAGCTTTACGGTGCGGTCGGCGTCGCGAATGCGCCTAACGTCAACCGTCGCCCCGGCATCAAGACGCCCGACGCGGTCGTCGCGTCGCTCGAGTCGTGGCTGCCGGGCGCGGTCGCGGCCTCGGTCAAGCTCAACGCCATCATCAGCCAAGGCCCCGCGCGGCTGGGCGTGACCCTGACGGGCATCGATCCCCGCACCGAAGAGCGCGTGTCGAAACTTGCGACGCAGATGCGCCAAGGCCAGCTCAGCGATCTCGGGCGGACAACGAACTCGATCGTCATCGGCGTGTCGCTGGCACAGAAGCTCGGCGTCGAGGTCGGCAACACGGTCATGCTCGGTTCGGGCGAGCAGATGCGGATTCCGGTCGTCGTGGCCGGGATTTTCCGCTCGGGCCTGAAGCAGGTCGACGAAAGCCAGATCTATTCCTCGGTCCGCGTCGCACAGATCATCGCCGGCCAGACCGGCCTGATCAACCAGTTGCGGCTGCGCCTGCACGATCCGTTGATGGCGCAACAGGTGGCGGCCAGGGTTGAGGCGCAGATCGGCTACAAGGCGGTCTCCTGGCAGGAAGCCAACTCCGACCTGATCGGCACGTTTGCAGTTCGCGACTTCATCATGATGACGGTGATGGGCGCGATGCTGATGGTCTCGTCGTTTGCGACCTACAACATCATCTCCACCATCACCTACGAGAAACGGCATGACATCGCGATCATGAAGTCGCTCGGCATGCGCGAGAGCAAGGTGCGCCTGATCTTCGTGATTGAGGCGGCGATGATCGGGGCCGTCGGCATCCTGGTCGGGTGGGTGCTCGGCTACGCGATGTGCGTCGCCCTGCAGCAGATCACGGTGTTCAATCCGATCAGCGGCGCGACCCGTCCGATCGCGATCTACTATTCGATCAACCAGTACATCGTCGCGGGCGGCATTTCGCTGCTCTGCGCCGCCGGCGCTGCCTTCTTTCCCGCGCGCAAGGCGACGCGCGTGCATCCGGTCGAGATCATCCGGGGGGCGTCATGAGCGACGCGAGCGAGTTTCCGCTGCAAGCCGTCAAGCTGGTGAAGCGCGTGGAAGGGACGGTCACCCACACGCTCGTCAACGGCATCGATCTGTCGGTGGCGAAAGGCGAGTTTCTGGCGATCACCGGACCGTCCGGCTCCGGAAAGTCGTCGCTGCTTTATCTGCTCGGCCTGCTCGATGCGCCGACCGAGGGCGAAGTCATCATCTGTGGCGAGGAGACCTCAAAACTGTCAGAAAACGAGCGGGCGGATCTGCGGCTGATGAAGTGCGGCTTCGTCTTCCAGTTTCACTTCCTGCTCCCCGAATTCTCCACGCTTGAAAACGTCATGCTGCCGATGCGCACGGCCGACATCCTCTCGGTGAAGGAGATGGAAGAGCGCGCAAAGGAGCTGCTCGGCATGCTCGGCTTGGAGACGCAGATGCACAAGCGTCCCAATCAGCTGTCCGGCGGACAACGCCAGCGCGTTGCGCTGGCCCGGGCGCTCGCCAACAAGCCGGAGATCATCGTTGCCGACGAGCCGACCGGCAATCTCGACGTGGCCTCGACGCAGCAGGTGTTCGGCATCCTGCGCGGCATCGCCGACAACGGCCAGACCGTGGTCGTCGTCACCCATGACGCGGCACTCGCCGCCCGCGCCGACCGGCGCATCCATATCGTCGACGGCAAGATCGCCGAAACGACTTTTGGGGGCGGCGAGCAACGCGGAGGCGAGAGTCACAGCGAGACTGGCGTCCGCGAACAAGCGTCCGACGGTTTGACAACCGAATAGACTAGCGCGCGAAGCGCCCCAACCGTCATTGCGAGGAGCGAAGCGTCGTCCAGGTTTTTGCCTCCCGCCTCGCAAAGTCGAAGGCCTGCGCCCTTTCCGGCACCTCCCACTGAAGTATGTGGGCAACCATGCACGTCGAAGTGGATCGGTTGTTTCTGCGTGAGATGAGTCCGCAATTGGCGGACGAAATGCAGGGGCCTTTCTTAAAGAGCTGCCCCGATCTTACCGCCAGAATGTGGAGATCTGGAGGAATGCCAGTGGTGGGAGCAGCGGCTTCTTGACAGGCTCATCCGATAAAGCTGGCCACTCTCTAACAATGAGCGGCTCTCGTCACCTCTGGGTTGGGAAGTCCGCGCGATTCGCCACACGGCAGCGACGTGGCTCATGCAAAATCGGACCGATCCCTGGCAGGCGGCGGGTTATCTCGGCATGAGCCTTGAAACCCTGCTCCGCGTGTACGCATCATCATCCGGATCATCTTCAGGACGCCGTCGCGAAGATCACAGCGAAACCAAAGCAGGAACAGAGCGCTACCGTTTCTGGTGCGGTAACGAAAATGTCGTCGCCAAAGAAGAGCTAAGATTTTGATATTGTTGGTGGGCCCGGCAGGACTCGAACCTGCAACCAGACCGTTATGAGCGGCGAGGAAAAACAGGCTGGCATTGATTTTCTTACATCTTCTTGCCGTCTGATCGCGTTCATCGAACTCTATCGTAATCGTTTCTGGGGCGAAACGGGGGCAGTAGCCGAACAGTTCCATCGCGTACCCAACCTAAGAGTGCTTGCGCACTTCTACATCGAGCCGAAGCTGCTCCAAACAGCCTTTCTCCAAGTAGTATGCCAAGTTCTTCAAGACGGAGCGCGCGGCGATGCCTTGGCCTTCAAGAACTATGATCGAGACGAAGCGCGAATTCATCATCCTCGCACGGTCCCCTGGCGCCAACATCTCCCGGCTTTGCCGACAATTCAATGTAAGCCGTCAAACAGCTTACGATGTTTTGAAACGCTTCCGGGCGACGGGAGAGGAAGGTCTACAGAGCCGTTCGCGCCGGCCTCTCCACAGTCCTGCGCGCATTTCTGAGACAGTTGAGCAGGCTGTGTTATCAGTGCGCGAAGCACACCCGCTGTGGGGTGCGCGAAAGCTTGCAAAGGAGCTACGGGCCCAAGGCATGACGAAGGTGCCTGCGCCCTCGACAATCACGAACCTTCTCTCCCGACGCGGATTGCTCCACTTAGATAAACAAGTAAGTGCGCTCGAACGGATCACAGCGAGTTCAACGCAAGAATCACCCGTTCCTTCGAGTCGCCATCTCGGCGAGCACCCCGAAAAATTCATCGTCCTCGATCACCTGCTCAGCAAGCGAGTACTTGAACGACGGCGAGCCATAGTCATTTTGTCAAACTGGCGCGGGCTACGGCCGAGCCTCGTTTGCAAGCTACTCCGGCTCAGCCCTTCCACCTATCGCCGTTGCCTGCGGGTGTTTTCGGAAGGTGGAGCGTCGGCGCTGTTCGCGCGCCGACAGAACCCGCATCGCAAGTACGACAGTGAAGGGCTAAGAGGCGCAGTGTTCCACACTCTTCATCAGCCGCCCAGCAATTTTGGAATCAATCGAACAACCTGGAAGATGAAAGATCTCAGCCGTGTCCTAAAGGAAAGAGGTACTCCGGCTGGAGAGGACGTTGTCCGGCAGATCATCAAATCCGCGGGCTACCGGTGGCGCAGGGCAAGAATCGTCCTCACTTCGAGTGACCCCGAGTTCTCCGAGAAGGTTGGCAAGATACAAGCAATCCTCGCGAACCTGGCGCCAAACGAGGCATTTTTCTCGATCGATGAATACGGGCCCTTCGCAGTCAAGGACCAGCCAGGCCGCTCGCTGGTAGCACCAGGCGAACGACGGCTAGTGCAGCAGTGGCAGTGTTCTCGGGGCTCAATAACTCTGACCGCCGCAATCGAACTCTCTTCCAACCAAATCAGTCACTTCTATTGTGACAAGAAGAACACCGCTGAAATGGTTCGGATGATGAACCTTCTCGTCGATCAGTATCGTGATCGCCGAAGGATCTATCTCTCCTGGGATGCTGCGTCATGGCACATCTCGAAAGAGCTGAACAAGAAGATCGAAGAGCACAACAGCGCAGGGGGCGGTCCTTGTGTTGCGACTGCGCCGCTCCCTGCACGCGCGCAGTTCTTGAACGTCATTGAATCCGCATTTAGCGGCATGGCCCGGGCGGTCATTCATAACAGCAACTATAAAACAACAGACGAGGCAAAAGCCGCGATCGATCGATACTTCGAGGAGCGAAACAAGTATTTCCAAGAACACCCGCGAAGAGCTGGAAACAAGATTTGGGGAAAAGAAAGAGTGCCGCCAGAATTCTCTCAATCGAACAATTGCAAGGACCCGCGGCTCGGCTAGCTTTGTCGGGCGCTATCCAGCAGGTATTGGAATTTCGAGCTTGTTGGCGATTGGCGTGTAGATGTCGATGTTCGCTCCGGGTGCCCTCACGGAGACAATGAGGGCATACCGTGCGGACCGATCCCAACGCTGAAGCGCAGGTTTTTCCTTCCACCAACCGCTAATTGGGAAGACTCCGATAGCATCGCGCTCCGCGAGTTCTGCAGCACTTCCCCGCCAGATATCCGAATGGATCGAGCCTTTGTCACGGATGGTGCCAAGCACCCAATCGTCACCGCCGGCGGCAGCAATCTGACCTTCTTCCTCCGCTTCTGCGGCCTTGTTGATCCGTTGGCGGAACTGTTGGACGTTCTCAAGCGATCGCTTTACCGCAAACCGCAGTGAGTGGGATGAATAACGATGGCGCCGGGTCCAGCCCCGCTCACCGGGATTGGGCTCGACGAAATATGAAAGCGTCACGCGCAACTCGACATCCTGCTCACCTAACGCCAGCAACTCATCGCGAGGCCAAGGCAGACGGTGAAGATTCATGCTTCGCGTCTTGATAATCGAGCCATCTTTCCGAAACGGCAGAAGCGCATCCTCGACCATCAACGTGGCGTCGTCCGTCGCGCTCATTGCGGCGCGGCCGATATCCGGCACACCCCATCCATAGCGGCGGAGCATCGCTGCCTTTTGCGCCTGGGCAGCGCCTTCGATGCGCCCACGCATTGCCGGCGTCCATTCCGCCGAGTGAACCGCGAGCGCTCGCACGGTCTCGGGCCACAATTGGGGCCGCACGACCAACACCCTAGCGCAAAGATGCGAGGCCAGCGCCGCCGCCGCACTGGTGTCGCCGAACGTCTCGAACAACCTCATCTGCGGCCGATAATGCGCTGTTACAAGTTGGAGATCATCGATCGCTGACGCCGGATTGACGCCATCATGGGCAAAGTTGCCACCTTCAAAAACAACGTCCGGTCGGATTGGCCATTGACGATCCCAGATGCCCGACGTTCGGCTCGCGGGCGACAGATCGCCTGCTGACGCAACCGGCTGCCAACCATCGAAGTCTGGGTGAAAGATGCCGATCTTGTCGGTGTAAGCGCCTACGACCAGCGGGTTCCATGCTTGCGCTGGGCTTTCCACCTCTTCCAAGTCATTGCGGTCTGGATATTCAGGTGCTGCGATATCGCCACGGAGATTGCCTGCAGCGAGCACCATCATACGACGACGATCGCCGCCGCCGTAGCAGAGTTGATCAATCGCCGCCGACCATGAAGATGGCCTGCCCCGCCCAAGACCGACTTCGCTGGTTACCGCCATGCAAAACACGCGGCGACGACGTGGCGCCTGGGCTTCTGCCCTGCGAATGCCCTCCTCGGTGATGGCACCATACAGCTCTGGATCGTTCTGACCGTTTGGCGGCAGAATCTTCACTGTCTCCAGCCGATGGCGCAGATCGACCGGATCACCGCTGCTCAGTGCCGCTTCGAGATCACCATAAAGCGCCACTCCCGACATTGCCGTGCCGTGGCCGTTCCAAAATGTACTATCGCCAACATCCCAACCGTTGTCGTAAGCGTGCTGATCGGCTGCATCCAAGCCCGGCTCGATCAAAGGGTGGTTCCGAGTGGCACCGCTGTCGAGCAGACAGATCGCAGGCGCCACTGCATCGGGCGGATCGACGCGATCGGCGAGATCACCTGCCCAGTCCGCCTGTTCGACGGGCCGCATTTCGACAAACAGTGTCGGAGTATCCTTTGCGATACGGAGCTCGGCCACAGCATCGCTATTGTCGATCAGTCTTGCCATAGTCGCTTCATCAGCGAGAGCGAGAACGACATCCCGCTCCGGAAAGCTGATCGCATGATCTTTCAGTGCGATATTCAATCGTCGCGCGACATGCCGAAGCGTTTCCAAACGTCCATCCCGAACCCACACCTCCCACCAAGCCTGACGACCAGCCTGCGGAAAATAGGCCAAGTCATCGGTGAAGTGCGATCGGACTGCGGCGAGACGGACATTCTCAATTCGCGCGATAAGCGCCTCGTTTCGAGGCTTGCCCGTCTTGGTCTCTTTGGTCCGATAATCGTCGATCTTTTTTGCGAAAAAGTCCGCTGATTTCTCCGGGACAAAAACAGTCGCCGAAAGCGTCTCCTGCCCTTCTGCTGCAGGTCGCACGGCAACAAGTTCGATCTTGGAGTGCTTGTTCTCAAGGCCCTCAACAGCTGCTCGCTCCGCGACTGGAATCTCGAATTCGAGATAGAACCCCTTCTCACCTTCCGCGACGGCTTGATCTCTTGATCCAAGCCTCTGCCGCGCCTGCTGAACGGCGGCGCCAATCGCACGTCCAAGCTTTTCCGCGTGACGGGCTCTGACCCGAGCCGGGGGCAATCCAGTAATGACAATGCGCGGCGAAGTGTACGGCTCTGCTTCACCGCCACCCTCAAGATGAAAATGCGGCCGATTGCGCGGCGGTCGGGCCATCTATCGTCTGCACCTCAACTCGTGGCGGCTCTGCGCTCCGCCAATGTCGAGAGCAGCGTCGGCGTTCTGATCTCATGGGCGTCTTCCAGGACAGCGATTTTCGCCGCCTCGTCCGCAGCCCGTGAGACTTCCGCCTGGCTCAAGCCCGCAGTGGCTTCCAAAATTGATGACCAACTAATATCCGCAAGATCGAATCCGGTGAGATGCGACTCCAATATGCCGCGGGCAATTTCCGGATTCGGCAACCCATACATGATGACGTCGTCAAAACGGCGGTAAACTGCCTTGTCTAACAGTTCGGGATGATTCGTTGCCGCAATAATCAAACTTGGCCCATCATCATTCTCAAGAAATTGCAGGAACGAGTTGAGCACACGTCTGATCTCGCCGACATCGTTCAGCTGCGAGCGTTGCGAACCGATCGCGTCGAACTCATCGAAAAAATAGACGCCACGCTGGACAGCGATCGCATCGAACACCAAGCGCAGGCGCGTCGCAGTCTCTCCCATGAGCTTGCCGATCAACCCATCGTAGAGCACCGTGAAGAGAGGCAGCTTCAATTCCCCAGCAAGAGCAGATGCCGTCATCGTCTTGCCCGAACCGGGAGGGCCAACAAGCAGCAACTTTCGGCGGGGCTTCAGCCCTCGCGTACGTAGGCGCTCCTGCTGCCGTTGCTCCGTCAAAACACGGGCTAGTCGTTCTTTCAGCTCCGGCCCCAGCACCATGCTGTTGAGCCGAATGTCGGAATATCGAGCCGACAAAAGACTGCTGAGTTCGCCTTTGGGCTGAACAAGGGGAACCGGCCCAGCACCGCGCCGGCCCACATTCATGCCTTTGCCCTTCGCAGCATCGATGAGCTCGCGTAATTCCTGGGCCAGCTTGCCGTGCCCCTGCCTTGCCTCATGCGCGGCAAGTTGCGTCGCCACGGAGAAGAAGCGATCCTCATCTCCATCGATGTGGCTTCGCAGCAACGCAACGATGTGGCGAGCGGTCGTCATAATCCTTGTTTTCGTTCCTGTTCCGGAGTCGAGCCGAGCCGACGTTAACCTTCGAGACTTGCTCTGTATCGGCAAAACCGATCTTCTCGGCGCAAGCGGAGCTTGCTTTCACAGATTTCGCCAACCGCAGCAGGTCTTCTGTTCACGGATAATTTTACCCACAAGCTGTTAACGCTTTCGAGTTCCATCCGGACCGCGAATTCTCGCCGGTAAATCATCCAATCCTGCTTGAATCACGCTGCCGCGAAAGAGAACAAATATGGAACATGCTGAAGTATCCTTGCCTCGACGTCAAGGACGAGCGTGTGCGCCATGCCCCCCGGCGAAGCTCGAACGGATCAAAAGTAAGAAACCGGCACGTCAAATCGGTGCTCCTGCCGCCCCCCGCCGCGCTTGCGACGCCCCGCTGCAGGCCGACCGCTTTGCGCATTTCCCGCATCAAAAGCACACCATTTCGGCGGCTCGAAGATGTCGAGAAATGGGGCAGCTTGCCGGCGTGACCGCTTGTGTCTCGATCATGGCGTTACGATCTTCGTGGAATCGGTGCCGGTTGGCCCCCTTCGCGTCTGGTGGCTTTCGCGAAGGGCGAGCAGGCTCCGATGAACAGCCGCCCCCGTTTCAGCAAAGGGGCACGCAATGGTCTGCAAGATCACCGACGATGTCATCAATGCTCTGCAGCACTGCCGGATGAAGGCGTACCTGCGGTTGCACGGCGAGGCGGGTGTACCATGCGGGTACGAGAAGTTGCTGATCGAGCAACGCGCCAACGTGCAGCGCAAGGCAATCGCGAAGATCCGACGCGAATACAACGAATCCGAAATCGCCATCGCCTCCAGCTTGTCCTTAGTCGATCTTCGCAAGGGCGCCCCGTTTATCCTTGGCTCTCATCTGGATGATAGTCGCCACACGATCTTCTTTGATGCGCTTCGCAAGGCCGGTGGCCAATCAGCGCTCGGAGATTCTCAATATGAACCGGTGGTATTTTGTGCGTCCCGAAAGTTTCGCGCTTCCGACCGTCAAGAGTTGGCCGTGCGAGCCGTTCTTCTGGCGCGGGTTCAGGGCGCGCTTCCCGCCGGCGGGAATGCCTATCTTGGGTGGGACAACGCGAAGACGGCCATTCGTTTCGGAGCGACCCTGACGGCTGCGGAACATCTCCTCCGAGATGCCGAGCGCTTGCAACGTGCCGAAGTCCCACCGAGGCTGATGTTGAACGACCACTGCCGCATCTGCGAGTTCCGCGTCCGCTGCCGTGAGCAAGCTATCCGCGAGGATAATCTGAGCCTTCTACGCGGCATCGGCGAGAAGGCGATCAAGCGATACGCCCGGAAGGGTGTGCTCACGCTCACTCAGCTTGCGCATACCTTTCGGCCCCGACGCCGCGGCAAGCGAGCCGATTCGCCGCTCAAGTTGCGAGACCACGCGTTGCACGCGTTGGCCATTCGCGACCGAACGATCTACGTACTCGGCACACCAAGACTTCCGATCGCGCCGGTTCGGATTTATCTTGATGTTGAGGGCGATCCCGATGAGGGCTTCGTTTATCTGATTGGCCTCGTTGTCTGCGACGGTGAACGCGTCGAGCGTCACTCGTTGTGGTCCGACGACCGCAAAGGTGAAGCTGCGATATTCGCTCGGCTTCTCGACATCATTGAACGCTATGACACCCCGCGAATATACTGTTACGGAAACTACGAAAAGAGTTTTATCGAGCGCATGCGGCGCCAAGTCCGGCGCAAGAGGCGCATTGATGCCGTTTTGGCCGCGCTCACGAACGTGCTCACCGTCATCTACCCGTATTTCTACTTTCCCACTTATTCGAACGGTCTCAAGGAGGTGGCGGGCTGCCTTGGCTGTCGCTGGACCGAGCCGGACGCGTCGGGCATTGAGAGCGTCGTCTGGCGCAAGAACTGGGAGATGACTGGCGACGCCATCGTGGAAAGCTAAGTTGATTCAATACAATCTCGAGGATTGTGACGCGCTGCGCAGAGTCTGTGCTTTCCTAAGCGAGTCGTCGCCGAACGGCACACTTGAGAACAAACCCGGCTCAATGCTTCGCGTAGCGCCCGTGGCACAACTCGACAAGCTGGCGCGCACCGCGACTTGGGAGCCGTATGCGCATGCCGATTTCGAGTTCGTGAATAAGCGGGCCTACTTCGATTACCAGCAGCGACATGTGTTCGCTCGAACGAAACCACGGCGGAGCAAGCGAAGCACCAAGACGCAGCGCCGACGCTGGCAAAATCGCGATCTACGGGCCACCCATCGTGTAGAAGTCACCGCAACTTGCTGTCCATTCTGCAAGAGCAGGCATATCACGCCCTTCGACCCGAAGCGGCGACCGAAGGAATTGCAAACGAGGCGCAAGCACTCCTTCGATCTCGTCATCACGCCGGGAGCGATCCGCCGGAAGGTGATGGAGTTCAGGGCGGTCGGTTATCATTGCAGGTGTTGTAAACGAGACTTTACACCCGAGCGCTACGAGCGCCTGGCGCGACACTTCCACGGTTTCATGAGTTGGTTTGCTTACCAGCACATCACGCATCGGCTCGGGGTTAAGTCCCTCGCTGCGCTGTTCTACGAGATCTTCGGCATTCGGGTGAACTGGTGGGAGTTTCTAACTTTCCGGCATCTGCTCGCTCGCCGATACCGCAAGACCTTTAATGCGCTGCTCTCGCACCTGATCGCAGGGCCGGTGCTGCATATCGACGAAACCGAGCTGAAGTTGAAGGACGGCAACGGGTACGTGTGGGTGTTCGCAAATGAATCCGCCACCATCTACATCTTCCGGCGTTCACGCGAAGGGAGTTTCCTGCGGAAGATGCTCAAAGACTTCAAAGGCGTGCTGGTCTCGGATTTCTATTCGGCCTACGACGGGCTCCCTTGTTTGCACCAGCGTTGCCTTATCCACCTGATGCGCGACATGAATCGCGCAATCCTCGACAATCCGTTCGATGAGGAGCTTCAGTCCATTACGGTGCCGTTCGGCGCCCTGTTGCGATCAATTGTCGTCACAGTCGATGAGCAAGGGCTCAAGCGCAAGTACCTTAAGGTTCACTCCAGGGCCGTGGAGACGTTCTTCGACGCGCTCGTGGAACGCATTTACGAATCCGATGCCTCCAAAGCCTTGCAAGAGCGTCTACTCCGCAATCGCGAGCGCCTGTTCACGTTCCTGCAACAGGACGGTGTGTCGTGGAACAACAATCTGGCCGAGAACGCGATCAAGCGCATTAGCGATTACCGGGAAGATGTCGGACGAAGCATCAAAGAAGCAGGGCTTACCGAGCATTTGGTGTTGCTGAGCATTTATCAGACCTGCCGCGTCAGAGACATAAGCTTTCTGAAATTCCTATTGTCGCGAGGACGCGATATCGATGCCTTCGCAGCGGGCAAGCGCCGGCGGCAGAAGGCGTCGCGCATTGAGCTCTATCCAAAAGGCTACCTGCCACCCTCGATCGGTTCACTTCGCCGAGGGCAAGCTGCGCGGGCGAGCGACACAATGGCCGCCGAAGCCGAGTAACCGCTTGTGTGCTCGCGGACCTACGGTGCTCCAACAAGAATGCCTCTTTGGAGAGAAGAGCGCACATTCGCGTACCGTTTCAACTGATTTTGCAATCGTCACTAGATGTACAAAGTAGTTTCGTCAAAAGGCCGACGACGGTTGATAGACCATACGGCCGGAAAGGAAGCGAGCCGATCTAGCCCTTCGTGCGCGGCGCCCGCCGAATATGCGATTGATGAGTGGCAGACCTAGTCGGCCAGCAAGTGCAGCGCTAAGTCAGCCAGGCTGAGGCATGGAGGTGTGTGGACGAACACAGGGCGTTTCTGGTGCGGTAGTCCGAGAGAAGGCTCAGCAACTCGCTGAAATTATTGGTGGGCCCGGCAGGACTCGAACCTGCAACCAGACCGTTATGAGCGGCCGGCTCTAACCATTGAGCTACAGGCCCTTTTGAGAAGGGTCGCCGCGATGGCGCAGCTTGACCCTTACAACGCCGACTGCCGGGGAGCAATCAACCACCGGCGCGAAAACGGCAGAACCTGTGGCTCCTCGATCACTCCTGCGGGGCGTAGTGCCGATGGGCTTCCTTCAGTGCGTCTTCGAGAAGGCGCCCCTCGCTGTACCCTCGCAAGGAAGCCGGCCGTTCGACACCCGCGAGCAGCCGCGGACAGGCTTGCGGGCTGCCCAGCACGGTGCGGACCGGGATGCGCTCGGCATAGACCGGCAATGCGTAGTCCTCCTCGTCGTCGCCGACGCCCTTCGATCGGATCTTGGCGGATGCCTCCTCGATTTCCATGGCGATCACTGACGTGGCCTTGATCTCCTGCGAAGTGCTCTGGCGAAGGCCGGCCGTGCGATCGGGAAAGAAGCGGTCGACCATCGCGACCAGGGCGCGTTCCTTCTCCTCTTGATCGGTCACCAGACGGGCGTTGCCGAAGGCCATCACGGCCCGGTAGTCGGCTGAATGGTTGAACCCGCACCGTGCGAGCACCAGGCTGTCGAGATGCGCGACGGTCAGACAAACCCGTTGCCCGGCCGTCTGATTCCTCAGCATGCGGCTCGCGCTGCTGCCGTGCCAATAAAGCGTCGCCCCCTCCCGCCAGAAAAACGTCGGCGTACAATAGGGCTGGCCGTCGATCACGTACGAGACGTGGCAGAGCATCGATGCATCGAGCAGGGCGTGAATGGTGGCGCGATCGTAAGATCCACGCTCATGCAGGCGCTTGACCCGGTTCCTCGAGGTCAAGGGATAGGCGGCGGTTTCGCTCACGGCTGTCTCCGAATTTGCCCGACGGATGCAGTTGTACCGGTCGTATTGGTCTGCGATAGTTCCAATTCCATGCAAAAAATTCCGACCAATTCCGCAGGCCCACGTCAGAAGAGCGAGCTACCGCAGAGCGAGCTACCGCTCGACCTGCTGGGCGCTCACATCACGCAGGACGCGTCGGCGCAGGACAGGCTTTTTCAGGCGCTCCGCCAAGCGATCGAAAGAGGAACCGCGAAGCCCGGGGAGGCTTTGCCGCCTTCCCGCACCTTGGCGAAGCAAACAGGCTTTCGTCGAAACGCCGTCATCAATGCCTATGAGCGGCTGATCGCGGACGGCTTTGCGGTGGCGCGGGTCGGCTCCGGCACGTTTGTCGCCGCACGGATCCCGAGCCAGGCGGTGCGGGCACGGAAAACAAAATTCGAGATCGACAGGCTTCAGACCGGCGCGTTGGCGCTCGGCTGCACGCATATCGACGAGCGCGCCTTGCGACGATTCAGGTCGTTCGCCGGAAGGCGCATGCGCGCATTCGGGCCAGAGCACCTGCACTATGGCGATCCGCGTGGAAGCCGCGAATTGCGGGCGGCGATTGCCGACCACCTGCTATCGGCACGCGGGCTGCGCTGCGATCCCGAACAAATCATGCTGACAACCGGAACGCAGCACGCATTGCAGATCGTGCTCGGCGCGATTCTGAAACCGGGCGATCGCGTGTGGTGCGAGGATCCGGGCTATCCGGCCGCGCGCAGGGCGATCGAGCATTGCGACGGCCAGCCCGTCTCGGTGCCGGTCGATCAGTCGGGCATCATCGTTTCCAGGGGCCGTGCGGCGGCACCGAACGCACGTGCGGCGTACGTCACGCCGTCGCATCAGTTTCCCTTAGGGATGCAGATGTCGATGCCGCGCCGGCTCGAGTTGCTCGACTGGGCCAAGGACGCAAATGCCTGGGTGCTGGAGGACGACTATGACAGCGAGTTCAGGTATGACGGCGCGCCGCTGCTGTCGCTCGCCGGAATCGATCACCTCCGGCGCGTGATCTATGTGGGCACCTTCGCCAAGACGCTGTTTCCCGGACTGCGCGTCGGCTTTTGCGCCGTGCCGGAAACGCTGATGCCCGCCGTCGCGAAGGCCCGTGCAGCCATCGACCGCTTTCCCTCCACGCTGATGGAAGGCGCCATCGCCGACATGCTCAACTCCGGCGCGTTCTCCGCGAATGTTCGAAAGGTGCGCGGGATTTATCGCGAAGCGCGTGACGCACTGGCGCAGACGTTGTCGGAAGCATCGGAAGGCCAGCTCAACGTCCCCGTTCCATCGCAAGGGCTGCATCTGGTTGCACGATTTGGCACGGCGATCGACGCGGCTGTGGCGGCGCGCGCGAAGGCGCAGGCGGGCGTCGACGGCTGGTTGCTGGCCGATACGTGTTTTCGCATTCGTCCGATGGCCGGCTACGTTCTCGGGTTTGCCGGCCACCCGCGCGATCAACTGGTCGACGCTGCCGAAAAGCTGGCGAAGGCTTCGCTGACTGCGCTGCGGAAACACAAGTGATCGGACGCCGTCTCAGGCGAATGCCGGCCGGCGGCGCGAACGCAGAAGCAGCATCAGCGCGATGCCGATATTGAGCGCATTCCAGGCGACGCCGTTGAGGAAGGCTGCGCGATACGAGCCGGTGGCGTCGAAGATCAGTCCCGAGACCCAGCCGCCGAACGCCATGCCCGCCACCGAGACTCCGATGACGATACCGACGCGCGTTGCTGCCTCGCTTGCCGGCATGGTCTCGCGCACGATCAGCGCGTAGCTCGGCACTAGCCCACCCTGGAACAGGCCGAACAACGCCGACACGACGTAGAGCGAGGTCAGGCCGTTGAAGAAGAGGTAAAGCACCAGCGCAATCGCCTGCGCCACCGAGCCGACGATCAGCGTCACCATGCCGCCGAAGCGATCGGCCAGGAAGCCCGAGCCGATGCGGCTGACGATGCCGAAGGTCAACATCAGCGCCAGCATCTCCGCGCCGCGGGCGACACCGTAGCCGAGGTCCCCGCAGTAGGCGACGATATGCACCTGCGGCATCGACATCGCCACACAGCAAGCGAAGGCCGCAATGCAGAGGATGACGGTGAGCGCGTTGACGCTGATACCAACATCTACGCTCGGCCGCATCGCCGCCTGGGTCTGGCGCTCGGTGCCACGCATGCTCGCGCGCAGGATCACAAGCAACAGCGCCATCGCTGCTGCGGCGAATAAGCCGATGGCGATGTGCGTCGTCCGCCAGCCGAACATCGCCGTGCTGCGCTCGACGATCGGCGGCCAGAGCGCGCCGGCAAAATAATTGCCGCTCGCCGCAACCGTCACCGCGATGCCGCGCCGCTTGACGAACCAGTGCGACGCCTCCGCCATCAATGGCGCAAACGTCGCCGATGAGCCAAGCCCGATCAGCAGGTGAACCAGCGTGAACTGCCACAGCGCAGTTGCAAAGCCGGCGCCGAGATAGCCGAGCAACAGGGCCGCAGTGCCAATCATGATCGCGGGAAGGATGCCCAGCCGATCGGAAAGCCTGCCAATGAGAACGCCGCCGCCGCCGAAGCCAATCATCGTCAGGGTAAAGGCGAGCGAGACGTCAGCACGGGTCGCCGCGAATTCGCCCTGCACGATCGGCAGCACCACCACCACCGACCACATGCCGACGCCGCCGACGGTGCCGATCAGCAGCACAAGGCCAAGCCGGCGCCAGGCGGCGGCCGAGTCTGGAACGAAGGTGGCTGGGGATTTGGCTTGGGGGACGGGCATTGCGCGCGGACATTCGTCTCCCCGTGCCTAAAGATCAAGCACCTTGAAATAATATTCTCTTGAGGTCGCCCGCCGCGGCAAAACGATCCCCAAGCCAGTGAGAAGTCCGCGAGAGGTGCTCAATCTTAACCCTTTACTAACCATACACCGGGCAAATTTTGCCCAGTGAAGTCGAGTGTCGTCGGCAACTGAAGCGGGGGACCCCGTGGACGCCAGCGCGGTGCCTCACTTTCGAGCCGGCGGCCCATCGGCCGCCGCGCACACCTTTGGCGCACGCGAGCGCCATTCGCGGGAAGATGCGGCGACGATGGTCGATGTCACGGCGGGTCAAGGCGGCGGGAGCGCGGCAGGCGGCGGCCTGAATTTCAAGGACATCCTCGATTTCTTGCGGCGCGGCGACATCGCGCTCGCCATCGGCATCCTCACGATCCTGGTCGTGCTGGTGCTGCCGCTGCCGCCGCTGATCCTCGACCTGCTGCTGGCCGTCTCGATCATCCTGTCGATCCTGATCCTGATGACGTCGCTGTTCATTCAGGCGCCGCTGGAGTTCTCGTCGTTTCCGACCGTGCTGCTGATCTCGACCATGCTGCGGCTGTCGCTGAACCTTGCTTCGACACGGCTGATCCTGGCGCACGGCCACGAGGGCTCGGCGGCCGCCGGTCACGTCATCGAGGCGTTCGGCAACTTCGTGATGGCCGGCAACTTCGTCATCGGCCTGATCGTCTTCATCATCCTCGTCATCGTCAATTTCGTCGTCATCACCAAGGGTTCGGGGCGCATCGCCGAGGTCGCGGCGCGCTTCCACCTGGACGCCATGCCCGGCAAGCAGATGGCGATCGACGCCGACCTTTCCGCCGGACTGATCGACGAGAAAACCGCGAAGGAGCGGCGCAAGGAGCTGGAGGACGAAAGCGGTTTCTTCGGCGCCATGGACGGTGCCTCGAAGTTCGTGCGCGGCGACGCGATCGCCGGCCTCTTGATCGTGTTCATCAACGTGATCGGCGGCATGATCATCGGCATCGCGCAGCAGAACATGGGCTTTGCGGATGCAGCGCGCGCCTACACGCTGCTCACCGTCGGCGACGGCCTCGTCACGCAGATCCCGGCGCTGATCGTCTCCACCGCCGCGGGCCTGCTGGTGTCGAAGGCAGGTGTCAGCGGCGCTGCCGACAAAGCGCTGATCGGCCAGCTGTCGGGTTATCCGCGCGCGCTCGGCATGTCGGCCGGCGTGATGCTGATCCTGGCTGCGCTACCCGGCATTCCGATGCTGCCGTTTCTGGCGCTCGGCGGCGGCGCGGCCTACCTCGCCTGGACCTCGGACAAGCGCAAGCGCGCACACGCCGTGGCCGAGGCGAAGGCAGCGGTGGATGCGCCGGCGGCAGCTGCCGCGGCGCAGGCTGCGGCGGAAGAGCCGATCGCATCGGCGCTGAAGATCGACGACCTGAAGATCGAGCTCGGCTACGCGCTGCTGCCGCTGGTGAATGCTCCCGACGGCACTGATCGGCTCACCGAGCAGATCAAGGCGCTGCGCCGCTCGCTGGCGGTCGAGATGGGTTTTGTGATGCCGTCGGTGCGCATCCTCGACAACGTGCAGCTCGAGGCCAACACCTATGTCATCAAGATCAAGGAGGTCGATGCAGGCCAGGGCCGCATCTGGCCCGCCAACTACATGGTCATGGATCCGATGGGCGGACAGGTGAGCGTGCCGGGCATTCACACCACCGAGCCGACCTTCGGCCTGCCCGCCACCTGGATCGATGCTGCGCTGAAGGAAGAAGCGTCGCTGAAGGGCTATACCGTCGTCGATGCCGCGACCGTGCTGTCGACGCATCTGACCGAACTGTTGAAGAACAACGTCTCCGACCTCTTGTCGTACGGCGAAGTGCAGAAGCTGTTGAAGGAGCTGCCGAAGGAACAGGCCGAACTGGTTAAGGACATCGTACCGGCGCAGATCACCGTGTCGGGCATCCAGCGCGTGCTGCAGCTGTTGCTCGCCGAACGCATCTCGATCCGCGACCTGTCGACCATCCTCGAAGGCATCGCCGACGCCGTCGCCTTCTCGCGCAATCCGCCGACCATCGTCGAGCACGTGCGTGCGCGGCTGGCGCGCCAGATCTGCGCACAGCACACGTCGATGAATGGCTACCTGCCGCTGATCGCGCTGTCGGCGAAATGGGAACAGGCGTTCGCGGAATCGATCATCGGCGCCGGCGAGGAACGCAGCCTCGCCATGCAACCATCCCGCCTCTCGGAGTTTATTTCGCTGGTACGCGAGCGCTTCGAGCAGGCCGCCCGTGAAGGCGAGGCGCCGGTACTGGTTACCTCCGCCGCGATCCGGCCGTTCGTGCGCTCGCTGGTAGAGCGGTTCCGCGCTCAAACATCCGTGATGTCGCAGTCGGAAATCCACCCGCGGGCCCGCCTCAAGACGGTCGGGAGCATCTAGCGAATGACCCGGCGCCAGCGCCTGCTAATGGGAATCCTGCTCGTGATTCTCGCGATTATTCTCTACGCGATGAGACGCTAAGCCTTTAATTTTGCTAAGATTTTTATGAATCCTACCGTGGCGTAAATGTCACAGGCAAATTGCGATCATCTAAATTCACGAAATGTCACGTGCTTGTGAGGGACTATATGGAACCGGCGCCCGGCCGCTTACGTTGCTGTCTACTAATGTTGAACCTGCGGGGCTGCTGCTCGACCAATACTTAACGCAGCGTCAAGCAGCGGAGGCCTCGAAATGAACCACTCGTTTTACAGTGCAGATCGGGCGACCCACTTGAAGATCGTTGTGGTGGCGCTTGTTGCTGCGACCGCAGTCGCGGGAGTTGGAATCACCGCGCGCGTCAATTCTGGAGATACCTACGCCCAGACGGACAAGGTTCAGGTCATCAAGGCCGGCAAGCCGGTGCTGGTGACGAAGACCGATCAGTCGATCGTTCGCTAACGCGAAGAGAAAAGGAATTCGAATTCCCGAGGTTTCTTGCGCCCCCCAACGGATGCCTCGGGTGGTTAGGCGGACCCCCAACGCCTAGATAAGTGTAGACGACCCCCAAGTGACTCTACGGAAAACGCCCCCTCCCCCAGGGGCGTTTTCTTTTTGGGGGTATGAAAAGCGGGCTTTTTCCGAGCGGCTGAATTCGATCAGCGCTTCGCAGGCGGTGGCACCGATGCCGCAGGCACCGTCTCGATCAGCTTGCCCGCATAGATCGGCGGGGTCGTCGGCGCGCCGGTCGGCGAGCCGCCTTCCGGCTCGACCGTCACCGCATAGATCGCGCCGTGGATCGTCGCGTTGTCGAACGCCGCAAGCACAGGCTTGGTGGTGAAGTCGGTCGCACCGATCACGCCGAGCGAACGCGGCTGGGTGGCGCCCGCCGGCACCATCCAGAGCTCGTAGGAGCGGCCGGCTGGCGCATCCGAGCCTGCCTTGCGCACCGTGAACTCCTTCGTGCTCGTATCGAGGGTCATGATGAAGGCGGGCGAACCGCCGTCGCGCTGCAGCACGGCGACGAACTGCGCCGGCGCCGGTGCCTGCACCTGCACGACTTCAGTCTTGCCTTGCGGGCGCAGCCGCTCCGGCAACAGATCCGGACGATAGGCCTGCACCGCGATGAACGCGCCAAGGCAGGCGGCCAGCGCCGTCGTCAGCTGCGCGAGGCCGCGCCAGCGCCTGCCGCGATCGGACAGCGACACGACGTTGCTGCCGCCCGCTGTGATCTCCTGCACCAGTGGCGGCACCACCGCGGCCGGGACCGAGGTGACCTCCGGCAGCCGCATCGCCGTCTCGGGCGCGATCGCCGTGACCGCCGTGCGAATTTTACCCCACACCTCGTCGGCCGGCTCGACCGCGCCGACCATCGCATGCAGTTCGCCGAGCCTGCGCTCCCACTGCTCGACCACGAGCTTGAACTCGGGGTCGACGCTCATCATGGTCTCGACCTGCGCGCGCTCTTCGCCGTTCAGCGTCCCGAGGACGTATTCGGCGGCCATCGCGATATGGTCTTCGTCGTAGCTCATCAGGCCAATCCCAGGCACTCGCGGATTTCAAGCATGCTCCGGCGAAGCCAAGTCTTCACGGTATTCACGGGCGTATCGAACTTCTCGGCCAACTGCTCACGGCTCCATCCGTTGTAGTAGGCAAGAAGCACGAGGCGCTGCCGCTCCGGCTCAAGCTTTCCTACACACCCCAGGAGCCGCTTCAGCTCGTCGGTCATCTCGCGACGCGCCAGCGGATCCGGAGTGTCGGATGCCACCTCCATGGCCTCCGGCTCGTCCTCGATCGAGGCCTCGCTGCGCTTGCGCACCAGATCGATCGCCCGATTACGGGCGATCGAGACCATCCAGGTGATCGGAGACGACAAGCTCGGGTTGAACTGCCCGGCGCTGCTCCAGATCTTGATGTAGCACTCCTGGATGACCTCCTCGGCGAGATCCTGTCGCCGCAAGATACGCAGCACCACGCCATAAAGTTTCGCGCGTGTCGCTACATATAGGCGTTCGAACGCAACCTCATCGCCCTTGGCGACGGCCGCGATCAGCCAGACCAGTTCTGCCGGCGTCAGCATTTCCGAAGTTTACCCCTCCGCCGACTTGCCCGGGTGGCCCCACCGGGAAAGCGGTGCATTTTCCGTAGCATACCAACCCACTGCGCGGAGTCCAACCGCGCAAACAACAAACCCGGGCTTTTCGGCCCGGGCTTGCTTCTTCTGTGGATTTCTTGAGCGGCTGCGCTGCGCCGAAGAAAATCGGCTTCAGGCCAGCGCCGTCATGCGCGAGCGCATCAGGCCGATGCTGTCCATTTCACTCTGTTCGCGCGCGTTTTCTTCCGCGCGCTCCCGCGCCTGGTCGCGCTCGTCGAGCAGCTCGACCTTCTTCAGTTCCTCAAAGGCCTCGGCCAAGTGGCTCTTGGCGTCTTCGAGCTGGACCTTCAGCTCGTCGGCCGATCGCTGCAGGTTTTCGCGGCGCTGGATCGCTGCCTTCGCGTAGGTGGGATAGGCGAAATGCGCGGGATCGCTGATGCCCGCCCGTTCCTGCTCGGTCTGGATCTCGCGATCGAGCTCGGAGGTCATCCGCTGGAAGTCGGCGATCATGCCCTCGATCTGGGCGACGCGCCGGCGCTTGTCGTCGACCTGAAACTTCTTCAGGCGGATTAACGTTTCTCGTGACTTCATCGACTCATACTCCCCAGAAGCCCCATGATTGAAACGGGACTCTGCCGGCGCCCGTCCCGGGTCCCGCCAGCGTTACTCACACATCGCGTCAGATGATGGCCCGACAAAGTTAGCGTTCCGTTTCCAAGTTCCCAAGAATTTGCGCAAGCCGCTGATAACCCTCCATTAACCCGCTTGCCTCGTCTTTCGCCTGACCGAGGAAGGATTCCAGCGGCTTGTGCAGCCGAATTGCCTCGTCGACCTCCTCGCTGGAACCCGCGCGATAGGCCCCAAGCCGGATCAGCTCCTCCATGTCGGCATAGGTCGCCATGACCTGACGCGCGCGGGTGATCACCGGCAGGTACTGCGGGTGAGCCGACTTCGGCATCGTGCGCGAGACGGACTTCAGCACATTGATGGCCGGATAGCGTCCACGCTCGCCGATCGCCCGCTCCATCACGATATGGCCGTCGAGGATGCCACGCACGGCGTCGGCGACGGGCTCGTTGTGATCGTCACCATCGACCAGCACGGTGAAGATGCCGGTGATGGTGCCCTCGTCCATGCCGGGACCGGCGCGCTCCAGCAGCTTCGGCAGCTCGGTGAACACCGTCGGCGTATAGCCCTTGGCGGTCGGCGGCTCGCCGGCCGACAGGCCGATCTCGCGCTGGGCCATGGCAAAGCGCGTGACCGAATCCATCAGGCAGAGCACATCCTTGCCGTCGTCGCGGAAGGATTCGGCGATCGCAAGCGTCAGATAGGCCGCCTGCCGCCGCATCAAGGCCGGTTCATCGGAGGTCGCGACCACGACCACCGAACGGGCGAGGCCTTCGTCCCCGAGGTCGTCCTGCAGGAACTCCTGCACCTCACGGCCGCGCTCGCCGACCAGGCCGATCACCGACACGTCGGCATCCACGTTGCGCGCAAGCATCGACAGCAGCACTGACTTGCCGACGCCGGACCCTGCAAAGATGCCGAGCCGCTGGCCGCGGCAGCAGGTGAGAAAGGTGTTCATCGCCCGCACCCCGAGATCGAGCGGGGCGCCGACGCGCTTGCGGGCATGCGCCGGTGGCGGCGAGTTGCGGAACGCCACCGGTGACGCGCTTTGCGGCAGCGGCCCCTTGCCATCGATCGGCTCGCCCATGGCATTGACGACGCGGCCGAGCCAGGCCGACGACGGCCGCACCTGCCCTGCGGCATTGGCGATTACGGCGCGGCAGCCACGTCGCACGCCGTCGAGGCTGCCGAACGGCATCAGCACGGCGTTGGCGCCGGCGAAGCCGATCACCTCGCAGGGAATGAAACGGTTCGCCCCGGTCTCGATCACCACCCGCGCGCCGACCGACATGGCATGGATGGGTCCTGCGACCTCGACCATCAGACCGCGGACGCCCACAACACGGCCATAAATGTTGACGGAATCGATGTCGGTGATCTGTTCGGCGAGCGCCTTCATTGCGGAAACCTTAAATCGCCGCGATTTGCGGCCGTTCCCTTAACCCGGTGTTTACCCGCATCGTTAATCATTGCGTCACTGTCTTTGATGACTGAAGACCTGTGCCCTCAGAACGAAGGTGCGAGTCGGACGAGTCGGTTAGTACCGGCTCTTAAAGCGGGGTCTGAACACGAACGGATAAGAAAAACTGGTTCACCGCAGTATCTTAGTGCGATTCGACAGAAATGACACGGAAGACTCTTGCGGACGCGAATCAGGATTTGTTAACCATCTCGGGGTCAGGGTCCGAATCAGTTGTTTAAGGCGTTATTCCACGGCGCGGCATTTTTGCGCGCCGACCTGACGCCCGGAGCGGCGGATAGAGGGGACTGGCATGCGCGTTCTGCTGATTGAAGACGATAGCGCCACCGCGCAGTCGATCGAGTTGATGCTCAAATCGGAAAGCTTCAACGTTTACACGACGGACCTTGGTGAAGAAGGCGTCGATCTCGGCAAGCTCTACGACTACGACATCATACTCCTCGACCTGAACCTGCCGGACATGTCCGGCTACGACGTGCTCAAGCAACTGCGCGTCTCCAAGATCAAGACACCCATTCTGATCCTTTCCGGCCTCGCCGGCATCGAGGACAAGGTCAAGGGCCTCGGCGTCGGCGCCGACGACTACATGACCAAGCCCTTCCACAAGGACGAACTGGTCGCCCGCATCCACGCGATCGTGCGCCGTTCCAAAGGTCACGCCCAGTCGGTCATCCAGACCGGCGATCTCGTGGTCAACCTCGACACCAAGACGGTGGAAGTCGGCGGCCAGCGCGTGCACCTGACCGGCAAGGAATACCAGATGCTGGAGCTGCTCTCGCTCCGCAAGGGCACCACGCTCACCAAGGAGATGTTCCTCAATCATCTCTACGGCGGCATGGACGAGCCGGAACTGAAGATCATCGACGTGTTCATCTGCAAGCTGCGCAAGAAGCTCGCGAACGCCTCCGACGGCCGCAACTTCATCGAGACGGTCTGGGGCCGCGGCTACGTGCTGCGCGAGCCGCACGAGGAAGAAGAGCGCATCCCGGCCTGAGCGGACATCCTCCAGGCTCCTGAAGCCTCTCCTGAAACAAAGGCCCCGCCGAAACCGGCGGGGTTTTTGTTTGCGCAGGTGCAGGCGGCAAACGCGATCTCATGATGGAGAATTAGGATCGCACGGCCGCGTCGGTATCACAGTGTTGTGTCCGGTCGGACGAAACAACGATCGAGCTCGCAACGTACTTCGCTCTGACGGCTCGCCTGCCCATTTCAATCGCACCCTGGCCGGGCCGGAACGAGGGGAAAATCATGAAGCATTTCAAGGTGGCTGCCGCCGTCGCGCTTGGATCCGCGTCGGGCGCACTGTTGGGTTATTCGGCACTGGCCGGCGGCGACAAGGTCGCCTACCCGGAAAATTTCGACAAAGGCACCCTCTACGCCACGGTCGACCGCTACGACATCAAGCAATATCGCGAACTCTATGCGACGCCGGCCGCGGTCGAGGCCGCGCGCAAGGGCCAGCCGGTCCCGAGCGGCACTGTGCTGACCCTGGTCCAGTACAAGGCGCAGGTCGACGCCGCGGGCAATCCGACCAAGGACGCCAAGGGCCGCTTCCAGAAGGGCGATCTCGTCGCCTATGCGGTGATGGAAAAGCGCACCGGATGGGGTACCGAATATCCCGACAACGTCCGCAATGGCGAATGGGAATATCAGGTGTTCGGGCCGGACAAGAAGGTCAACGACAAGGCCAACCTGACCGCCTGCTTCCAGTGCCACAAGCCGCACGCCGGGCTGGACTTCGTGATCTCGCTGGCAAGCCTGAAGGGAACGCCCGAAGGCACCATGGCGAAGCCCGCCGCGGGTCCAGGCGTGGTCTCGATCGCCGACTTCAAGTTCGGGCCCGAGACCGTGGTCGTCAATGCGGGGCAGACCATCACCTGGCACAACGCCGACGCGTCGCCGCACCAGGTCACCATCACGGGGCCGAAGGCGCAGCGCTCGTCGATTGCGCTCAAAGGCCAGACCACGCAGCTGACGCTCGCCGACGCCGGCATCTACGACTACATCTGCGGCCTGCACCCGGCGATGAAGGGCAAGATCGAGGTGAAATAGCCTCTCCCCAAAACTCCCATTCGCGTACGAACCCCGCCGAAACGGCGGGGTTTTGCGTTGATCGCACGAATTTTCCCGCCCTGCGGAATCGTGAACCCCATGCTGCCCCGCCGCGACTGACATGAACTGGCGCTAATCGACCAGCGTCGATCGGGGGCAAACATCATGGTGATCCAGTCGCTCGCAGGACTGCCGGCATTCCTAGTGTACCTCTGCACGGCGACCGTGGTCGTGATGCTCTACCTGTTCGTCTACACCCGCATCACCGCCCATAACGAGTTCGAGCTGATCCGCAGGAACGTGCCGGGAGCCGCGATCTCGCTTGGCCTCAGCCTGCTCGGCTTCACGCTGCCGGTGGTCAGTGCCATGACCCACGCATCGAACGTCATCGACTGCCTGATCTGGAGCATCATCGCGCTGATCGTGCAGGTGATCGTCTACTACGCGGTGCGCATTCCGGTGCCCAACCTGTCCAAGCGCATCGAGGACGGTGAGCTGGCGCCCGCGATCTGGCTCGGGCTTGCATCGCTCGCGGCCGGCGCTCTGAACGCCTCATCGATGATCTACTAAAGGCGCGCGGCCATGAAACGCTCGAGCCAGGTCGCCTTGCTGCTGATGGGAACGGTCGCCGTCGGCGGCGGCGCCTACGCGCTGATGCCGAGCGAGAAGTGCCAGCCGAACCAGCCCGGCGGCGTCCAGCAGAACCAGAACTGCGGCTCTCGCGGCAACGTGTCGAGCGGCGGCAGCTACGGCCGGCCGTCCAGTTCGTCGTCGTCATCGACGCCATACTTGTCGTCGCGACAAGGCTTTGCGGGCAACGGCTCGTCAAGTTCATCTACCAGCAACAGTGTCGCCCGCGGCGGCTTTGGCTCGTTCTCCTCCCACTTCTCCGGCGGGGGATAGCTTTGAAGCGCTCGGCGGTTCCGGCGGCCGACATACAACGCCTGCGGGTTCATCGGGCGTTCATGGCGGGTCGGGTTCGATCATGCGGCTGGGTTCTTTCGCATCGTGGAGGTTGAGACATGAAGCGATCCAGACGCGTCGTCCTGATGATGATGGGCGCGGCCGCCGTCACCGCCGCCTTACCGACCGCCATCCTTGCGGCTCCCTGCCCGCCGGATCCGCGGCTTCTCAGAAACAGCAATCCCGACGCACCGCGTAACGACTGCGCACCGAGCCGCAGCCTGCCCGGCAATCGCTTTCAGCATCGCATGCGCGCAGGCGGCTAAACCCTTAATGCAACGCATCGTTTGCCCCGAACGCGACGACTGGCGCGACACTGCCGCCGCCACCGGCTTCGTGTTCCACACACTGGACGGTGAGCCCTATTGGGACGAAAGCGGGTACTACGCCTTCTCGCTGGCCGAGGTGGAGCAACAGATCGAAGGCGCGACCGCCGAGATCGACGCCGTGTGCACCGAGCTGGTCGGCCGCGCGCTCGACGACGAGCGCTACCTGCGCCTCCTGAAGATTCCCGAGGGCTTCTGGACGCTGATTGCCGCGAGCTGGAAGCGGCGCGATCCGACGCTGTACGGACGGATCGACCTGCGCTTCGATGGCCATGGCCCTGCAAAACTTCTGGAATACAATGCCGACACGCCGACATCGCTGTTCGAGGCGGCGGTGTTTCAATGGACATGGCTGGAGCAGGCTTGCGAGCGTCAGATCATTCCGCGCGACGCCGATCAGTATAATTCGATCCACGAGCGCCTGATCGAGGCGTGGCGCAAGGTGGGTGAGGGGCGGCACCTGCACCTCTCGGGCATCCTGTCGAATGCCGAGGACGCAGGCACGTTGCAATATCTCGAAGACGTCGCGCGCCAGGCCGGGCTCGGCACCACCATCCTCGACATCGAGCAGGTGGGCCTGCGCGACAATGGCGCATTCGTCGACATGGACGAGCGCGACATCGAGCTCGCCTTCAAGCTCTACCCGTGGGAGTGGATGTTCCGCGAAGCATTTGGCGCGCGATTGAAGGGCGCGTCCACGCGCTGGGTCGAACCGCCGTGGAAGGCTATTCTCTCCAACAAGGGCATCCTGCCGCTGTTGTGGGCAATGTTCCCGAACCATCCGAATCTGCTGCCGGCCTATTTCGAGGACGATCCCAACGCGGCAAAACTCGGCACATCGTATGTGCGCAAGCCGCTCTATTCGCGCGAAGGCGCCAACGTCACGTTGGTGAGCGGCGGCGAAGCACTCGAGCAGCACGAAGGGCCCTACGGCGCGGAAGGCTTCATCCGCCAGGCCCTCGCGCCGCTGCCGAATTTCTCGGACCAGTATCCGGTGCTCGGAAGCTGGATCGTCGACAGCACGCCGTGCGGACTGTCGATCCGCGAGGACGAGAATCCGATCACCGGCAACACCTCACGCTTCATTCCGCACGCGATTGTCTGACGCTCAAATCGCGCCTGCGAGATACAGAATAACTCCGGCAGCGCATGACGCGGCGAGGATCGGCAGCATGCCGATCTTGAAGCGGAAGATCGCCAGTGCCGCGCCGACAGCGAGCGCCAGCGCCCATGCATTCACGCTCGTCGGCACCGGCGCAACGAACGAGAGACCAAAGCGCTGAACATGGATCACCTCGCGGAACAGCGTGTGGACCGCAAACCAGATCGACAGGTTGAGGATCACGCCGACCACCGCCGCGGTGATCGCCGACAGCGCCCCGGCCAGCGCCTTGTTGCCGCGCAACGTCTCGACGAACGGCGCGCCGATGAAGATCCAGAGGAAGCATGGGGCGAATGTCACCCAGGTAGCGAGCAGGCCGCCGAGCGTACCGGCGACCATCGGCGAAAGCCCGCCCGGATCGCGGAACGCCGCCATGAAGCCGACGAACTGCAGCACCATGATCAGCGGGCCCGGCGTCGTCTCCGCCATGCCGAGACCGTCCAGCATTTCCCCGGGCGTCACCCAGCGATAGTGCTCCACGGCCTGCTGCGCCACATAGGCGAGCACGGCATAGGCGCCGCCGAACGTCACCATCGCCATCTTCGAGAAGAACACGGCGATGTCGCTGAAGACGTTCGCAGGTCCGAGCCACAGCAGGAGGCCCGCGACCGGCGCGAGCCATAAGGTCAGCCAGACCGCGCCCACCATCAGCGCCCGGCGCAGATTTGGCCGCGTGTGCGGCGGCAGCTCATTGCCGAGCAAGTCGTCGGCCGCGGCCGAGGCGCCCGGCCCACCATGCCCGCCGCCGGCAAACTCCTCGCGCCCTGCTCGCGCGCCGAAGAAGCCAATGATGCCGGCGGCAATGATGATCAGTGGAAACGGCGCGCTGAAGAAGTAGATCGCCACGAACGCCGCAGCCGCGATGCCGACCATGACGCGGTTGCGCAATGCGCGCTTGCCGACGCGCACGACGGCTTCGATGACGATCGCGAGCACCGCCGCCTTCAAGCCGAAGAACAGCGCGGCAACGAACCCGACGTTGCCATAGGCAGCATAGATGTAGCTCAAGGCCATGATGCAGACGATGCCGGGCAGGATGAACAGCAGGCCCGCCATCAGGCCGCCGGCCGTGCGGTGCATCAGCCAGCCGATATAGACCGCAAGCTGCTGCGCCTCAGGTCCGGGCAGCAGCATGCAGTAGTTCAGCGCGTGCAGAAAACGGCCTTCCGAAATCCAGCGCTTCTCCTCAACGACGATGCGATGCATCACCGCGATCTGCCCCGCCGGACCGCCGAACGACAATAGCGCCACGCGCAGCCAGACCCTGAAGGCCTCGCCCATGCTGACGCCGTGCGCGGCGATCCGTCCTTGCATCGGAATGTCGGTCATTGCTCAGGCTCGCGCCTTTGTTGCGGGCCAGTTGTGGGTCTCGCCGGTCGCATCACGGCACCAGCGATAGAACGCATCGTACAGCAGCATGCCTGCGTCAAGCTGGGCGAGATCGTCCGCATACATGCGCGACAGGCCGAGCGACGCGGCAAGCAGGCCCGGCGCCTCGGGCGCGAGATCGAGCCGCGCGGTGTCGGCGGCGCGAACGATGGTCGCAAGGCGGTCGAGCGGCGGGCTGCCAAGACCGAACTCCTCGATCATCACATCGAACGTGCAGCGTTCGCCGCGATGGCTCCAGAACACGTTCTCGATGTCGAACGGCGTGGCGCCAAAACGCTCGCCGACCGCCTGCACCTCGGACGGGGCGACGAACAGGAACACGGCCTGCGGATCGATGAAGCGCCGGATCAGCCAGGGACAGGCGATGCGGTCGATCTTGGGGCGCGCGCGGGTGACCCAGACCGTGCGGCCTTGCGCGTCGGCGCGGGGAAGTTTGCCGGCGGGCAACAACGGCAGCTTCGCCTGCCGCCACGCCTCAAATCCGCCTTCCAGAACTTCGGCCCCGGCACCTGCCTGGCGCAGCCAGGCGGCCGCGCCTTCGCTGAGCTTCAGGCCGCGTTGGCAGATGACGATCGCTTCGGAGCCCTTGTAGCGTGCGGCCCAATCGGATGCCGTCGCATGCGGCCGGCGCGACGCACCGGGGATGAAGCGAGGATCGGCGGCAAAGTCCTCGTCGGTGCGAACGTCGATCAGGATCGGCGCATTCGGCGTGCCGATCAGGCGTGACAGCTTTTCGGGGGAGATGGCTTGAAAAGACGACATGATGCGTCCTCCTTTTTGATCAGGAACAGGACGCGATGCTTGGGCGTGTCGCCTCGTGGGGAGATCGCATTCCCCATACAGACCTTTTGCGGCGGCGCGGACCGGTTGTCAATATTCTGCATCGCAGCACGAACATCATCTGCCAAGGCAACCGCGTACCACTGCATTTACGCCGGATTACCCGCGATTTCTTGAAATGTTCGCCGCCGCCTCCGGCAGCAAGCCGCGATTAGGAGCTGTGCCGCAAGCTGTCCTCATCGAGACGTTGGGGCGCCAGAATGCTGCACCACACCAAACACGTTCGATTGCCGGTTCATGACGTCGCTGCGCGCCCTCCGAGCGCGCCCAACGGCGCTGGAGGCTAGCGTGTATCGCGTCATCGCCTGCCTCGAAACGCAGCACGACTATCGCCTCGTTCTGCTTGCCGCGCTGGTCTGCGCGGCGGCAGCCGTCGCCTCCTTGCGAATCTATTCGCATGCATTGAAGAGCAGCGGTCTGCAGCAGTTGGTTCTGTTGCTGCTGACGGGAGTCAGCACCGGCGCCGGTATCTGGGCGACCCACTTCATTGCCATGTTGGCCTACGAGCCGGGCATTCCAGCCGCCTACGACATGGTGGCGACGACGGCGTCGCTCCTCGTTGCCGTGGCGGCAACGACCGCCGGCTTTGCAATCTGCGGAAACAGCACCGGCCGCTTGCGGGCCGTTGGTGGCGGCGTTATCGGCGCCGGCATCGCCCTGATGCACTACACCGGCATGGCCGCGCTGATCGTTCCGGGCACGCTGGAATGGAGCGCGGGACACGTCGTTGCCTCGGTGGCCATCGGCATCGCGCTGTCGGCAGCGGCAATCGTCACCTTCCATCGTTCAAACGACCGGCAGGCGATCTGGGTGGGAGCTGGCGTGCTGGCGCTGGCCGTCTGCAGCCTTCACTTCACAGCCATGAGCGCGGTGACCATTATCCCCGATCCGAGGATCGTGGTTTCGCCGTCGCAGATCGGCCCTTCGACGATGGCGATCGCAGTGACGGGCGCCGCGCTGCTCATCATGCTGTCGGCCGTCACCGCCACGGCCATCATGGAGAACCAGACCCGCCGGCGCATCAACCTGGAGCTGGAGAAGAGCCATGCGCTCCTCAACGAGCGAAGCCGTTGTCTCCAAAGCATCGTCGACAACTTCCCCGGCGGCATCACCCTGCTCGATGCCAGCCATCGCATCATCGTGACCAACGACACGGCAAGGAAGCTTCTCGACCTGCCCGATCGGATCTTCGCCGACGGACCGCCGCTGCTCGAAGACATCATCCGCTTCAACGCCGGCCGAGGCGAGTACGGCCCCGGCGACGCAGAAGAGCACATCACCGATCGCATTGCTTTGCTCAAAGCCGGCCAGGCGCATTTGTTGGAGCGCGTGCGCCCGGACGGGACGGTGATCGAAATCCGGAGGGTTCCGCTGCCGGATGGCGGCTTCGTCACGACCTACACGGACATCACCGAGCGCAAGCGCTCCGATGCCCAGATTGCACATATGGCCCGGCACGACGCGCTGACCGATCTTGCCAACCGCGCGCTGCTGAACCAACAGCTCGAGGACGCGCTGGCACACGTCAAGCGCGGGCAGATGGCCGCGGTTCACTTCATCGACCTCGACCATTTCAAGGGGGTCAACGACACCCTGGGCCATCCGGCCGGTGACGCGCTGTTGCAGGCGGCTGCGGGGCGTCTGGCGTCCCTCGTCCGGACAACGGATACGATCGCCCGCCTCGGTGGCGACGAGTTCGCCATTCTGCAGATGCCCATCGCGAATGCTGCCGAGGCAACCGCACTGGCCGAGCGCACCATCGCGACGCTCGGCGCGCCCTACGAACTCGAAGGACGTCCGGTCTCGATCGGCGCAAGTGTCGGCATCGCCATTGCACCCACGGATGGGGTTGCCGCCGACGAACTCATGCGCAGCGCCGACCTCGCGCTCTATCACGCCAAGCGTGACGGGCGCGGGCAGTATCGCTCGTTCGAGCAGGTGAGCGAGCAGATACGCGAACGCCAGCAGCTGCTGTGCGACCTCCGCACGGCGATCGCAGCCGGCCAGTTCGAAGTTCACTATCAGCCGATGATCGACATCGAGACCCGCCGGAAGGTGGCGATGGAAGCGCTGGTTCGCTGGCGCCACCCTCTGCGTGGCATGATCCCTCCCGACCGATTCATTCCGCTGGCGGAGGAGACCGGCCTGATCGAATTGCTGGGCGAGCAGGTGCTGCGGCAGGCATGTCTTGACGCCGCGCAATGGCCGCCGTTCACGAAAGTCAGCGTGAACGTGTCGCCGGTGCAATTCCAGAGCGGAGACCTGACGAGCAAGATCGTGCGCATTCTGGCCGAGACCGGACTGCCACCACAACGGCTGGAGCTGGAGATCACCGAAACGCTGCTGCTGGAGGGCACGGAGCAGAATTTCGCGATCCTGCATCAGCTTCGCTTACTCGGCGTGACGATCGCGCTCGACGACTTCGGAACCGGATATTCCTCGTTGAGCTATCTGCACGCCTTCCCGCTCGACAAGATCAAGATCGACAGATCGTTCGTGCGCGAGATCGCCGGGCGAGACGAGTGCGCCGCCATCGTTTGCGCCGTCGCCAATCTCGGCAGAAGCCTCGGCACCATCACCGTCGCGGAGGGTGTCGAAACCGAGAGTCAGCTCGACCTGGTGCGCGCCGCCGGTGTCACCCAGGCGCAGGGATTCCTGTTCGGCCGGCCCTGCCCCGTCGCCGAGCTCAACTTTGGCGACCACGTCGCGCGGCCACCTGAGGACGAGAATACCGGCGTGACAGCCAAGGATGTCATGCTGGTGCGAGCCAGCTTCGGACGCCTGCTCCCCCATCAGGACGCGGTAGCCGACCTGTTCTATGACCGGCTCTTCGCCACCGCTCCCGATCTCAGAAGGTTGTTTCCGGGCGACCTCAGCGACCAGAAGCGCAAACTGATGACGATGCTGGCGACGGCCATCGGCAAGCTGCATGAACTCGAAAGCCTGCTTCCGGTTTTGACGGATCTCGGCGCACGCCACGCGGCTTACGGGACCAAGGCAGAGCACTATATCGTCGTCGCCGATGCGCTGCTGTGGGTCCTCGAGAAGAGGTTGGGTGACGCCTTCACGCCCGAGGTCAAGGCCGCCTGGGTGAAGGTCTATACGACGCTTGCCGTCGCCATGCAGGCGGGCGCCGCGCAGGCGACGATCCAACGCCCGGAAGGCAGGCCTCGCCGCAAGCTCGGCCGCCGCTAACGCTCGTCAGCTCAGCGTGCGGCCGCTGCGGCAAGCCGTCCCGCTCCGCCCGCGGGTACGATCGACGGCGACGCCGCTTTCGACGGATGATAGAGCCCACGCCGCTCGGGATAGGGGCTGAAGCCCGCGCTCAGGCCAACCACCGTCTCCGCCGCGCCCAGCACCAGGAAGCCGTCCGGCTCGATGATCTTCGCGAGGCGATTGAACACGTTTACTTTCGTTTCCTGATCGAAATAGATCAGCACGTTGCGGCAGAAGATGATGTCGAAGCCGCCCAGATGCGAGAAGTCGTGCAACAGGTTGAGCTGCTTGAACTGCACCATCGCGCGGATCTCCGGCGAGAGCTGCCACGTCTCGTTCACCTGGGTGAAGTGCTTGACGAGCATCTGAATCGGCAGGCCGCGCTGCACTTCGAACTGGCTGAAGATGCCGGACTTCGATTTCTCGAGCACCTCCTGCGACAGGTCGGTCGCGACGATCTCCGTCCGCCAGCCGCTCAAGGTCGCGCCCATGTCCTTGAGGATCATCGCCAGCGAATACGGCTCCTGCCCGGTCGAGCTTGCCGCACACCAGATGCGGATCGACCGGCGGTGCTTTCGTGCCTCCAGCATGGCCGGCAGGATGGTCTCGCGGAAATGCTCGAACGGAACCTTGTCGCGGAAGAAGAAGGTTTCGTTCGTCGTCATCGCCTCGACGACGGCGACGACCAGCGGCTCCGAGCCCATCCGCATCTTCGCGACGAGGTCGCTGATGCCACCAAGGCCCGAGCGCCGGGCGAGCGGGATCAGCCTGCTCTCGACCAGATACTGCTTGTCCGCCGACAGAACCAGGCCGGACCGCTCCTTCAGCAACTTCTGCAGGTACTCATACTCGGATGGCGTCACGAACGATCTCCGGAAAACACACGCACCAGCTTCGGGCCGATCTGGCCGAGCGGCAGAACTGCTGCACAAATGCCTGCGTGCGCTGCCGCACCGGGCATTCCCCAAACCACGCTTGTCGCTTCATCCTGGGCAATGACGTTGCCACCGGCCGCGACGATATCCTTGCCGCCGCGCATGCCGTCGGAGCCCATCCCCGTCAGCACCACGGCCATCACGCCGCCCTGCCAGACGCCGACGGCGGACTGGAACAAGGGATCGACCGCGGGCTTGCAGAAATTGATCTGCGGGCCGTCGTCGAGCGCAATGACGATGTCCGCGCCATGTCGCGTCACGCGCATGTGCTTGCCGCCGGGCGCGACATAGATCTGCCCGGCCTTGACCGCCTCGCCGTCGACCGCCTCATGCGCCGGATGCTTGCTTGCGCGCCCCAGATGCTCGGCCAGGATGGTCGTGAAGGTCGGCGGCATATGCTGGGTGATCAGCACCGGAAAGCGGGCGATCACCGGGCCGATCTCGGCGACCAGGGCCATCAGCGCCTGCGGACCGCCGGTGGACGAACCGATCGTCAGCACGCGCGGCGGCGTCGCACTGAGCGGACGCCGCATCAGCGGCGCTTGCGCCGTCGCCGGTAGCGGGCGGGCGGCAGCGCCTGGCGTCGGCGCCAACGGCGGGCTTTGCGGGGGAATCTTGACGCCGCGGCGACGTGCGCCGAGGTGGCGAATCTTCTGGATCAGGTCGCGCCGGAACATCTCGGCGACGGCGACCTCGCGCGCGCCCTCCGGCTTCGGAATGTAGTCGGAGGCGCCGAGCGACAGCGCCTTGAAGCTGATCTCCGCGTTGCGGCGGGTCAGCGTCGAGGCCATGATGACGACAAGGTCGCGCTTCTTCGCCAGCATCAGCGGCAGCGCGGAGATGCCATCCATGTCGGGCATCTCGATATCGAGCACGGCGACATCGGGATCGACACGGTCCACATGCTCGACCGCCTCGCGTCCCGTACGCAAGGACGCCGCCACGAACATATCAGGCTCAGCCTCGATCCAGCGCGAGATCAGCCCGCGGATCACGGCCGAGTCGTCGACCACCATCACGCGCAAGCGATCGCTGCGCGTGTCTGTGGCGCCATTCGGCGTCACCAACGCAATACTCATTACCCACCAACTCTACACAACGACGCGACGCCGAGGCGGCCACTGTGGCCGCCATCCGGATTACAGGTAGCTTAGATCAGGCCGACTTCGTGGAATTTGGCGGTCACGATGTCCTTGTCGAACGGCTTCATGATGTACTCGTTCGCGCCGGCGTGCAGCGCACGAGCGATGTGCGCGACATCGTTTTCGGTGGTGCAGAACACGACCTTCGGCTTGTTGCCGCCGGGCATCTGCCGCAGGTTGCGCAGGAAGTCGTAGCCGTCCATCACCGGCATGTTCCAGTCGAGCAGGACTGCATCCGGCAACGCATCGCGGCAGGCTTCCAGGGCCTTTTCACCGTTCTCAGCCTCGGTGATCTGAAAATCAAGACCTTCCAGAATCCGGCGCGCAACCTTCCTGATCACGCTCGAGTCGTCGACAACCAAACATGTCTTCATTGTACTGCCTCTGCTTCTTCCAGAATTCCCGGCGACACGTTCTTTCCGCCGGGTGCTCGTTTCAGATATGGCGATCCGCCGAAGTGTTACGCAGCCATCGCGTCCGACGACATCTCAAGAATCCGGTCGACATCGAGAACCACCATCAGATGACCGTCGAGCCGGTACACGCCGGCGCTCATCTTGGCCATGCGTGGATCCATGTTGACCGGGTTCACCTCGCATCCGTCGTCCGGAAGCTTCAGCACTTCACCGATCGAATCGATCAGCAGCCCGTAGGACTCGCCGCGCAGGTCGACGCCCACTGCCATCGACTGCGCGCCGTCGCTTCGCTGCGGCAGACCGAGACGCGCACGCATGTTGATCGCGGTGACAATGCGGCCGCGCAGGTTGAGCACGCCGGCGACCTCCACAGAGGCAAGCGGCACGCGCGTCAGCCGTTCCGGCATGAACACGTCCTGCACCCGCGAGATCGGCAGACCGAACAGCTGTCCGCCGATCATGGTCGTGACGTATTCGGTGATGTTGGCGACGCCTTCGTCCTTGGCAGTCATCTGTCAGTCCTTGAATTCTTCAATTTGCACATCTTGTCCTAAGACTGCTTCGCGCCTTATGCGGCGCGATGGAGTTCGGCGGTCTGTTCCTTCAGCGCGGCGATCAGTCCGGGCCGGTCGAACTTGGCGACGTAGTCGTGGAAGCCCGCCTGACGACCGCGTTCGATCGCCGCCGGCGAGATCATCGACGACAGCGCGATGATCGGCACCTGGCCGAGCTTGTGGTCGGCGCGGATCGTCTCGGCGAATTCGAAGCCGTTCATTTCCGGCATTTCGATATCGGTCAGAATCGCGGCGAAATGGTTGCCGGCCCGCAGCACGCCAAGACCTTCCTTGGCGTTGGTTGCGATTGACACCCGGTAGCCCGCGGCCTTCAGCACCGGCGCGAGCATGTTGCGGAAGAACGCCGAGTCGTCGACCAGCAGCACCGACTGCGCCTGCATCGACGGCTTCATTTCCTTGCGGCTGAACCAGTCGGCGAACGCCATCGGCAGGAAATGGCCGACGTCGATCACTTCGGTCGCCTGGCCCTTGATCACGGCCGAACCGAGGATGCCATCATGCGTGCTCGCGACCTCGATGTTGAGACGCTCCTCGACGATGTCGACGATCTCGTCGACGACGAGGCCCATCGAGCGTCCGTCATCAGCGAACACGAGGATCGGCTGCACGCCGTCCTTGCGGACGCTGACGCCCTCCATCTCGACCAGCGGCATCAGCTGATCGCGGTACTGCACCAGGTAGCGGCCGTTCGAGAGCTCGATCTTGGTCGCTTCGATTTCCTCGAGCCGGGTGACCAGCGCCAGCGGCACCGCCTTCGGCTGGTTCGAGCCGGCACGGAACACCAGGAGCGAGGTCATCTGGTCGCTGGAGGCGTTGCGCATCGCGTCATGATCTTCGGACATGTCGCGGGCGGCGGTGGCGACCGAGTTGCCGATCGCCGACACGATGCCGTTCGGATCGATGATCATGATCACCGAGCCGTCGCCGAGGATGGTGTTGCCCGAGAACATGGTGATGTGGCGCAGCTTGCTCGACATCGGCTTGACGACGATTTCTTCCGTATGGAAGACGCCGTCGACGACGATGCCGAAGGTCTGGCTGCCGACCTGCGTGACGACGATGAAGCCGTTCTCGTGGTCGATCTCCGCGCCGTCGTCGATCCTGAGCAGCCTCTTCAGATGAATCAGCGGCAGCAGCTTGTTGCGCAGCCGCAGCACCGGCGTGTCCTTGATGCGCTCGATGCGGTGCTCGGAGTTCGCGCGCGCGCGGACCAGCTCGACCACCGAGAGCTGCGGAATGGCGAAGCGGTCGCCCGCGGCCTCGACGATCAGCGCCGAGACGATGGCGAGCGTCAGCGGGATCTTGATGATGAAGCTCGAGCCTTCGCCCGGCACCGACTTCACTTCGATGGTGCCGCCGATCTGGTCGATGTTGGTGCGCACGACATCCATGCCGACGCCACGGCCGGACACGTTGGTGATCTTGGCGGCGGTCGAGAAGCCCGGCGCGAAGATGAACTTGTGGATCTGCGCTTCGGTCATCTTCTCGAGCTCGGCCTCGGAAACGATGCCGTTCGCCAGCGCCTTCGCCTTGATCGCCTCGGTGTTCAGACCGCGGCCGTCGTCGGCGATGCAGATGATGATGTGGCCGCCTTCGTGGTAGGCGGAGAGGCGGATCGTACCCTGCTCCGGCTTGCCGGCTTGCGCGCGGGTGGCGGGCATCTCCAGGCCATGATCGGCCGAGTTGCGCACCATGTGCGTCAGCGGGTCCTTGATCAGGTCGAGCACCTGGCGGTCGAGCTCGGTGTCGGCACCGTGCATCTCGAGTTCGATCTGCTTGCCGAGTTCGGACGACAGGTCGCGCACGATGCGCGGCAGCTTCTGCCACGCATTGCCGATCGGCTGCATGCGCGTCTTCATCACGCCTTCCTGCAGCTCGGCGGTGACGTTCGACAGCCGCTGCAGCGGCACCTTGAATTCGGAATCCTCGTGGCGGCGGCTGATTTCGAGCAGCTGATTGCGCGTCAGCACCAGCTCCGACACCATGGTCATGAGGTGTTCGAGGGTATCGACATTGACGCGGATCGACTGGTTCGCAACCTTGTCGGCGTCGCTGAGCGGCGTGTCCATTTCCACCACCGATTTCTTCGCTGCGGGCTTGGCGACGGGTTTGGCAGCAGGCTTTGCGGCCTGCGGTGCCGGGGCTTCGGGCTGGGCTGCCGGCACGATCTCGGGCGCCGTCTCGCGGAACGCGCGCTCGAGCTCATCGAGCGAGACCTCGCCCGGTCGCAATGCGCGTTCGAGCGTCTGCGTGATCAGCGTGCCCTCAGTACTCGCGGCCGCGCGCACCGGCGGCGCAGCCTCCACCGCCTGCTCGCTATGCGTGACCATACGCTCAAGCTCGTCGATCAGGTCGCGGTCGCTGCCTTCCGGCTCGGCTTCGGTCTGTTCGAGCTTTGCGAGAATGTCCTTCAGGCGGTCGATCGTCTGCAGGATGAGCGAGACGGCTTCTCCGGTCACCGCCTTGCCGTCGCGAAACTTGCCCATCAGCGTTTCGGCGGCGTGCGCCAGCGCTTCAAGGCGCGGCAGGCCGAGGAAGCCGCAAGTGCCTTTGATGGTGTGGACGAGGCGGAAGATGTTATCGAGAATCTTCGCGTTGTTCGGGTCCTGTTCGAACTTCACCAACTGATTGTCCACGAGGTCGAGGCTCTCGTGGGTTTCGGTCAGGAATTCGCGAAGAAGATCGTCCATGCACTTGCCCCAGAAACACGCGGGAAAGCCTCGAGCGAGGCCTTTCGCAGTTGGGGCAGTTTGTGGGCAAAGCCTTTATATTTGGTTGAATTGACCGCTGCTTAACCTCGAAAACTGCGGCTATCCCAATAAGATGCAGGGCAAAGCTGGTTCGTCCTGCAAGAATGGCTGGTTAAGGAAATCTGAACGCTGCCGGCAGGAGGCGCCTTTCAGACGAGCCTTACTTATGTGGCGCTCACGACCACCGCATCGCCGTCCATGGCGAGCGATGCGCGCAGGCCCGACGCCTGAGCGAGCAGCCGCGTGTAATAAGGCTGCACGGCGTGGGCGTCGATCGCGCCCTGATGCGCGCCGGAGAGCTGGTCGGCGATATTCTGCGGCAGCCGCGCATTGAGGCCGGCGGCGCGAATGCGGAAGCCGGCGCCATCGCCCTGCCCCAGCGCATCGACGGTCAGGGTGCCGCCGCGCGGTATCGTCTGCTGGGCAATGATCATCATGTTCAGCAGCAGCTTGACGCGGTTCTTCGGCTGCAGCGTCCGCGGCAGGTTCCACGCGACCTTGGTCTTTTCGTCTTCGAGGAAGCCGCGCGCCATTTTTTCTGCATCGCCCGTGTCGATCTGGGCCCCGGCGGAGCCCGCGGCGCCGAAAGCCAGGCGGCAGAACTGCAGCTTCGCCGACGCGTTGCGGGCGCTCTTGCGGATCAGCTGCAGGGCGAAGTCACGGTCGTCGGCGTTCTTGGCATCATCCAGCACCTCGAGCCCATTGACGATCGCGCCCACCGGGCTGATCAGGTCGTGACAGACGCGCGAGCACAGCAGCGCGGCGAGATCGAGCGCATCGGGGCCGGTGGATGCAGTATCGGGAGCAAGGGTGACGGACGAGGACGAGCCGGACATGGAGGTTGTTCCCCGCAGGAATGAGCCGCATAGAACAGTTGCGGCGAATCACGACATCTCAACAGGACTCATAGCAGGATACCATGGTGGCGAAACTGCCCGCTGCCGGTAAAGCCAGAGGATAATGTCAGGTGCCTTCGATGAAGCAGGCGAAAAACGACAAGAAAACGCCGAACATCTGTGCTGCGGACGAGGCTCGGCGCGCATGAGTTCCTCTGCGGAAAACGCTGTGATCGATGCCGTCACCGCGCAAGCGCTGCTGGAGCCGCTGACGGATCTGGTGGCGCGCGCTTCAGCTGCCATTCTCGATGTCACCAAGATCACCGCCAAAGACAAAGCGGACGGTTCCCCGGTGACGCAGGCCGATCTTGCCGCCGATGCCATCATCGTCGATGGCCTGAAGCAGCTCAGGCCCGACATTCCGGTCATCTCCGAAGAGCGGGTCGATCGGACGACCGGCCCCTATCTTGCGAGCTTCTTCATCGTCGACCCGCTCGACGGCACGCGCGAGTTCATCGCCGGCCACAACGACTACACGGTCAATGTCGCGCTCGTCACCCGCGGCAGCCCGCTGCTCGGCGTCATCAGCGCACCCGCGCTCGGGCTCCTCTGGCGCGGCGTCGTCGGGGTGGGCGCTGAACGAATGAAGCTCTCAGCCCAAACGGCCGAGCGCCTCGCAAGCCGCGAGCCAATTCGCACGCGCCCGTCTCCGGAAGACAAGTGGGTCGCGGCCGTCAGCCGCTCCCACCTCGACAACCGGACAAATGCCTTCATCAGGCAGCGCGGCGCGACGCGGCTGGCGATCGGATCGGCGCTGAAATTCTGCCGAGTGGCGGAAGGCGCTGCCGATATCTATCCGCGACTTTCAGCGATCTCCGAATGGGACATCGCCGCAGGCCACGCGATCCTCGAAGCCGCAGGCGGCCGGGTCACGGATGGCCACGGCCAGCCGCTGCGCTTCGGCGAACGCAAGGGCGATTTCGCCGTGCCCGAGTTCATCGCGTGGGGCGATCCGTCGAAGGCGGGGTAGCATATTCAATTGTCAAACAGCCGGTGGCCTGTAGCCCGCATGAGCGCAGCGATATGCGGGATTGAGCCTGCCGCACCGCTGACCCGGATGTCGCTTCGCTCATCCGGGCTACAGACGCGCGTCATCGCCCCCTGTTCTTGTCCGGCCTGGGGCTGCCGGTCGTCTGTTGCCTTCCTTGGCCCCCGAGAGGGCGTGCGGAACGCTTGGGCGTTTCACCGCACCCGCGGCCCCGTGTGCAAAGGGGGTAGAAAAGACGCACACGAGCTCCTGACGAACGCAGCTCCACGCCGGCGTTCCGCACGCGATGAGTTTATTCGGGCTTGCTGCATCACGCCTCTGGTGGGCTCGTAGCGCCGGCACCTTGTTGACGAAGCAACCACGCGAAGCCGTTCGCGTGGGGATGCACTTGGACCCGATCGCCTGCACCGGGTTCGCCGGCCTCATCCGCCACGGGATCGACACACACCCGCCCTCGGTCCAGGCCTCACCAGCGCAAGCAACCATCGCATCCCGCCCCACAAGCCGTGGCGATCTAGACTCACCCTCTCACCGGGGCAGGATAGACGTAGAATATTCCTAGCTACTGGGAAACGCAATATCCTAGGCACGAAATCTTATTGCTTTCTTTTCTGAAGATCAGAAAAGCTGTCGACTGTTCGAACTTCTTGTTTGCTGGTCCAGCAAGCCGCCCGCAGAGCGCTTCACTTAACGTCGGTTGCATCTCTCGGATAAAGCGGCGTTCTACTGCGCCAACTCCAGCCTCAGCTTCGGCCACCGTCGCTGCGCCGAGCCCGCAAACCCTTCCGGGTTCGCCGCAAACGCGTTGCGGCTTGTCTCGCTCGCGAACAGATAGAGCCGCTTCTCGTGGATCGTCCAAAGCTGCGGCAGGCTCTGCACGACCTTGCCGCGGGCGACATCGATTGGGTCGTGGCCGCCGAACTGCGGGGCGTAGACTTCCGGGTGACCGACGAAGGCGGCGCGGTTGCCCTCGTTGCGGAAGCGCCAGACCGCGCCGTCGTGCACCGCCTCGAACCGCTCGTCGCCGCGTACGGCCGCCGTGTCGGTGAAGTAGGCCACCGGATCGTAGCCGGAGATCGCCTGACCGGTGAAGCGGTTCACCACCACCCGCTCGGTGGTGCCTTGGGCGAGGGCCACCCCGGGGGCGGCAAGCAGCACCAATAGCGCCACGACGAGCTCAAGCCCCCCTTGGAACCCGGGCCTGGAGGCTTTCCTTTCATGCCGTCGTAACGTCATAGTTGATGCCGATAAAAGCTCGATTCGGGACGTTTTCTGCATTTTAGGTGGGTGGCGTCAGCATCCGGTTAAATGCCGGCTTCGACTTACCTATTTTGCAACGAGGGGACCCTTATGAAAGTCGTCATGCGCCTTGCCGCGGTGTTGCTTGCAGCAATGCTGGCCGGGACGCTGCCTGCTGCCGCCCAAGGAACCGTCCAAGGACCTGGTCAAGGCGGCCCGCGCTCGGGCCAGAACCCCAACCAGACGTTCTCGCCGGACGAGATCGTCAATGCAGGTCATAACTTCTTCGGCAACGTGTCGCGCGGCCTCGCCTCGGTCGTGGAGCGCGCGGTGAGCAACTGGGGCCTGCCGAACGGCTACATTCTGGGCGAGGAAGGCAGCGGTGCGTTCGTCGCGGGGCTCCGTTACGGCGAAGGCACGCTTTACACCAAGAACGCCGGCGATCTGCGCGTCTACTGGCAGGGCCCATCGGTCGGCTTCGACTGGGGCGGCGACGGCGCCCGGACCATGATGCTGGTCTACAACCTGCCTGCGACCGGCGCGGTCTACCAGCGGTTCGCGGGCATCGACGGATCGGCCTATTTCGTCGGCGGTTTCGGCATGACCGCCCTGACCGCCAACAACATCGTCGTGGTGCCGATCCGCTCCGGCGTCGGCCTCCGGCTCGGGGCCAATATCGGCTACCTGAAGTTCACGCCGGCTGCGACCTGGAATCCGTTCTGACCGGGCAAGACCCCCACCCGGATTGCTTCGCAATCCGACCTCCCCCTTTCAGGGGAGGTGAAGCGCCCCGCCCGATTCAGGTTAACGGGCCGTGCGGCTGGCGTTCGGGCCGCGCTCCATGGCATGGTAACGAAATTCTTAATAGTCGGAGTGCGCCATGGTCGAGCCGATCATGTATTTCGCGATCGGTTTTCTGGTCTCCACCCTGCTCGGGCTGGCCATCGTTCCCCTGGTGCACGGCCGCGCCGTCCGCCTGACGACCCGGCGGCTGGAGGCAGCGACGCCGCTGTCGATGGCCGAAATCCAGGCCGACAAGGACCAGCTGCGCGCCGAATTCGCGATGTCGGCGCGGCGGCTCGAGATGAGCGTCGACCAGCTCAAGGCCAAGACCACGAGCCAGCTTGCCGAACTCGGCAAGAAGTCCGAAGCCATCAACCGGATGAAGTTCGAGCTCGGCGAGAAGAACGCAACGATCTTCCAGCTCGAGGCGCGCGAAAAGTCCGTGAAGGAACAGCTGCGCGCCACCGAAGAGGAATTCGCGGCAAAGACACAGTCGCTGCGCGAGGCCGAGACGAAACTGTCCGACAAGCAGAACGAACTGGCGAAGATCGGCAACCAACTGTCGGACCGCTCGCAGGTCGCGGAAGCGCGGCAGGTCGAGCTCGCCGCCGTCAACACGCAGATCATCGCCCTGCAGCACCGCGTCAACGACGCCGAGCGCGAATTCACCGAGGCGCAACAGAAGCTTTCGCTCACCCGTGACGAGTCGAGCAGCGCCACGCGCGACCTGAACGCTGCCCGCGAGCGCGTCGAGAACCTCGCGCAGCGGGTCAACGACCTGGAAAAGCAGCTGGTCGCGCAGACCAAGGAAGCCGAGATGCTCGGCTCACGCGCGACCGACCTGGAAAACCGCCTCGCGGTGCAGGGCAAGATGCTGGCCGAACGCGGCATCGAGAATCACCAACTGCGGCAGCAGCTCGAAAGCCTGCAGACCGCGGAGCAGAGCCAGCGCCAGGAGATCGCTTTCGTCCCCGCGAGCGCGCCCGCGTTCGAAAAGCTGCGCGCTGAAAAGACCACGCTGGAAGAGCAACTGACCGCGGCACGCGAGGAGCGCAACGCCATGCAGCGCGAGCTCAACGGCATCAAGTCGCAGGCGGAAACATCCTGGGCGACCGAGCGCATGGAGAACGCGGTGCTGCGCGAGCGCATCAACGATATCGCCGCAGAAGTAGCCAAGCTCGCGATCACGCTGGAGGGACCGGACTCGCCGATCGAGGCGATCCTTGCGGTCGAAGCGCGTACGCCGGAGCAAAGCTACGCTCGGGGCAAAGCGGCCACGAACGGCTCGGTGCCGAGTGCTGCGAACGCCAACAAGCCCGTGGCGGCGGAGCCCGCGCCCGGCATCGCCCCGTCGGCAACGAAGGGCACCCTGGCCGACCGCATCCGCGCCCTGCAGAGCCAGGCCTCGCGCGCGCAGCAGGCGCGGTAAGTTCGCAAGGAAAAGCTGGACAACTGAGCCCACGCGCTGGCCCGGTTCATCAATCGCGAGCATGCGCCGAAAGCGTGATGAGTTTAGGTTTGGCAAACTCGCGCCCACGTTCTCAGCGTCATCCCCGCGAAGGCGGGGATCCAGTATTTCAGAGCGTCAGCGAATAGACCGCTAAAGCTGCGGAGTACTGGATGCCCGCCCATAGGCGAGCGAAGCGACGCCGTTCTTCAAACGGCTACGGCGGGCATGACAGCGGAGATTCGACTTAACCTCATCACGCTCTAGCGTCAGCCTTGGTCCGTTTTCAGAGGCGGATTGGGTTGGCCATTGCCCTCCACCGTCGCGGACGCCTTTGGAATTGCAAACTGCACCGCACCGCCGCTTCTCGTCGTCATCTTGACCTTGATCACCGGCCGCTTCCTTCCAGCCGCCAGGGCAGCGGGCTGACTGACCTGCGCGCCTGTGGATGGCACAACAGGATGCCTTGCCGCGATCGCCAGCGGCCGAACAGGCGCGAGGACGAGCGCGGGCGGCGCGGCGGCCGCCGAAAGCGCCGCCGGCTCATCGACATCAAACTCCATCGTTGTACCGTCGTCGAACGTAAGTCCCGCGGCTTCGGCGAGGAGAAATGCACGCTGAAGCCGGTCAGACGGCGTTCGCAGGATGACCCCGTGCAGGCTGTCGGCGAGCGCCTGCAGCGCTTCGGACTTGCTTCGTGCGACACCTTGCGCGTCGTCCGGCAGGTTCATCGGGATACAGAGGTGCCACTCCCACGATATGGCGCCGCTCTGCGGGTCCATCGCGGACCAGACCTTGCCGACGGTCCAACCCTTGTAGCCCACGGAATAAAGGTGTCCGACCTCGGGCCACGTCAGGCCGACGTTCAGAGATAATTTCATGGCGCGCTCCCCAGCCCCCCGCTTGATAACAATCAAACGCGAAACGTGAGTCAATCCTGATGGTGTGGGAAGGCGCCAGCCACCTTCCCCGGCGTCGTCCCTGCGAAAGCAGGGCTATCGCATTTGGTTTCGGGGCACGGAAATCCGGCGACTCGGCGCGCCCCCTCTCCCCGTCGGGGAGAGGGCTGGGGTGAGGGGCACGCGGACTCGATGGTGGAGCTCAACGCCGGCTCGATATTGCTGAGTATCGATTTGCGGTTGCTGTCGCGTTCAACAACGAACGCCCAGAGCCCCTCACCCTAACCCTCTCCCCAACGGGGAGAGGGGACACCGCCGAGTTTGCAGGCGAGTCTTCGTGACACACGATCTCGCAGCGAGAAGAGCTCGTTCTATCTCAGTCAAATGTGATAGCCCTGCTTTCGCAGGGACGACGCCGAATTGGTTGCTGGCACCTTCGGCGTTCGCTCGCCGGACAGGGTTAAGCACACGTTACCTTTCTCCCAGCGAACTTTATCGATCAGAATTTGTTCGCGTTCATTCTGAGGCGCGAAAGCCCTTTGCTGCGCCTGGTTGTTTACGCGTTCCTTAGAGCGCAACGCACAGGTTGACGTCCAACAACGGCACGCGATCTCGCATCGAGACGACGTGCCGGAACGGGGACGTCAGATGTTCGATTTTCCGAGCGCACGAAGTGCGTCCGTCGCGGCGTGCGCGCTGCTTGCGGCGGGATTGCTCAATCCCGCCCATGCGAAGAAGGCGCCTCGTCAGGCGCCTGCCGTGCCGTTCAGCGCGGCGGAGCTGATTGCCATTCCGAAGTTCTCGTCGCTCAACACGACGGCACCCGCGCTGCCGCAGGCGCCTGCACGCTTCTTCACGATCAATGGCGCATTGGCGCGAGGCGATGCCGGCCGCGCGGGCGATGCGCCGCTTCGACTCGCGACCGCCTCGCCCGCCACCGATCTGGCAGACGTTCTCGAGAACATGCCGGCCGCACATGCGACGAACGAAGAACCTTTCGGCATGCAAGCCTTCCGCGCGCCTGAAGGCCTGCTGTGGCTGAAGTGGCGTACGCTTCAGAAGGAATCGCTGGAGGAAGAGGCGCGGCTGAAATCGTGTCAGACCGACCAGTATTCCTGCACCGGTGACGCCACGAGGTTCTGGAGCATGGTCGGGCAAATCAAGACGGCTTCCGGCCGTGCCCGGCTGGAAAAAGCCAATCAGCTGGTCAACACGGCGATCGCCTATGCCAGCGATCTGTCGGTTCACGGCCAACTCGATCGCTGGTCGGCGCCGCTTGCAACGCTCAAGTCGGGCAAAGGCGACTGCGAAGATTACGCCGTTCTCAAATACAAGCTTCTGGTCGAAGCCGGCGTGCCGGCAGGCGATCTGCGAATTGTTCTCATCCGGGACACGTCGGTGCGGATCGATCACGCCGTCCTCAGCGCGCGCGTGCACAACCGCTGGTATATCCTCGATAATCGCAAGAGCGGCTTTTACGTCGAGCAGGATCTGCCGCACTACATGCCGCTGTTTGCGTTGGATCAAAGCGGGGTCAAGCTGTTCGCGGCGCCTTTTGCGTCGCTGAAAGCGGCCGATCCGGACGATTCAATCCTTCCGGGCCTCGCCGACGACGCCGCGGCCGTGGCGGCGGGGGACACGCTCCCCCTGGTTTTCTAGAGCGCGATAGCGTTTCTTCGAACCGCTATCACGCTCTATCTTCTTGTTTGGAGCATGATCTTTTCGGAAAACCGGTCCCCACTTTTCCGGATCATGCTCTAGCGCCGCGTTTCGACGCCAAACCGAAAAGCCACGGCGTTAGCATTAACGCCGGAAACCGCCGATATTTCGGGCGGATATGATCGCCATTAATACAGGATTCTAGTAAAGTTTAATCTTTCCAAAACGCGTAGCCGGCGTTCCAACACCAAAAAGCGGCACGCGAGACATTTTTTGGTCAGGGCAGGTGGCCGCGTTGAATTTTCGCCAGAAAGCTCCCGTCGCCGCACCTCCGGTCGCGGCGCCCGTACCTTTGCGGAGAGCAGACCCGCTGACAGATGCCTTGATCTATCTGGCAGCGTTTCACGGTCGAGCGCTCAGCCGCGACGCACTTCTTTCAGGCCTGCCGATTGAAGACGGGCGCCTGTCGGTTGCGCTGTTCGAACGCGCAGCCACCCGCGCCGGCCTGGAAACGGAGGCCGTCAAACGTCAGTTGCAGGACATTCCGGCGCTGGTGCTGCCCGCCCTGCTGATCATGAAGGACGGCTCTACGCGCATCCTGACCAGCAGTGGTGCAAGTCCCAAAGTCATCGACCCCTCGCTTCCGACGTCGCAGCCCGTGGCAATCGGCGCGGACGCGACGAACTATCTCGGCTATGCGTTCTTCGTTCGCCCGGTCTCGCGGTCCGACGACAGAACCGCTGACGCCGCGCCAGTGCAGGAACACTGGTTCTGGTCTGTCGCCAAACGGTTCTGGGAGAACTACAGCCACGTCGCGATTGCCGCACTGGTCGTCAATCTGCTCGCCCTCGCCACGCCGATCTTCACGATGAATGTCTACGATCGGGTCGTACCCAACGGCGCGATCCCGTCGCTGGTTGCGCTCGCGATCGGCATGGTGATCGCCATCGTGTTCGATTTCGTCTTGCGCATGGTGCGAGGACGCATCGTCGATGTCACCGGCAAGAAGATCGACGTCGTTCTCGCAGCAAAGATATTCGAGCACGTGCAATCGGTGAAGCTGGGCTCGCGTCCCGCATCGGTCGGCGTTCTTGCAAATCAGCTTCGCGACTTCGATTCCGTTCGCGAGTTCTTCACGTCCGGCTCTGTCGTCGCCATCACCGACCTGCTTTTCGCATTCGTCTTCATTGCCGTCCTGTTCGTCGTCGCCGGTCCGCTCGCCTGGATTCCCATCGTCATCCTGCCGGTGATGATCGCCCTGGGATTTCTGGTGCGAAGACCGCTGCAGGCCGCAATGCAGCGGCTGCAAGGCGAGTCCGCGGCCCGCCACGGCGTGCTGGTCGAGAGCCTCAACTCGCTCGAAACGATCCGGGCAGTCGGCGCCGAGGCGCGGATGCAGTCCCGCTGGGAGCGCTCGGTCGCCGCGACCGCGCGCTCGAGCGAAGACGTTCAGTTCTGGGCGTCGATGGCACTTACGGCATCCAGCACCGCGCAGCAGATCGCAACGCTGCTGATGATGATCATCGGCGTGTTCCTGATCCTCGACGGAAAGCTGTCGGTCGGTGCGCTGGTTGCGGCATCGATGCTCGCTGGCCGCGTTCTGGCGCCTATCACCGGTGTGGCAGCGCTGATCACTCGCGCAAGCCAGACCGTCACGTCACTCCGCGCCATCGACGGCATCATGCAACTCGAACGCGAACGTCCGCCGGGCCGGAAGTTCATCGCCCGCCGGATCGAGCGCGGCACCGTTGCGTTTGACAACATCACCTTCAAGTATCCCGGGGCGGCGCAAAACGCCCTTGAAAACGTGACGTTCCGGATCGGCAGCGGCGAGCGCGTCGGCATCATCGGCCGCGTCGGCTCGGGCAAGACGACGGTCGGACGCCTGATATCCGGTTTCTACGACCCGGAGGACGGAAAGGTCCTGGTCGACGATATCGATCTGCGACAGTACGACCCTGCCGACCTGCGCAAGGGCGTCGGCTTCGTGCTTCAGGACACCGACCTGTTCTTCGGCAAGCTCCGCGACAACATCGCGCTCGGTTATCCCGAAGCCACCGATGACGAAATCGTCAAGGCTTCGCGGCTTGCGGGCGTCGAATCCTTCATCGCCGGTCATCCGCTCGGCTACGAGATGCCGGTGGCCGAAGGCGGCAAGAGCCTCTCCGGCGGACAGAAGCAGGCGATCGGCCTTGCGCGGGCACTGATCCGCAATCCGGCGATCCTGTTTCTGGACGAACCGACCGCACATTTCGACGTTCGCAGCGAAGCCGAATTCCTCGATCGCCTGAAATCCATCAGCACGGATACGAAGACATTCATCATCTCGAGCCACCGCATGTCGGTTCTCAATTTCGTCGACCGCATTCTGCTGTTCGAGAAGGGCCGCCTCGTTGCGGACGGCCCCAGAGACAAGGTCATCGCGATGCTGGCGAGTGGCGAGGTCGCACAAGGAACCAAGATCAATGCGCGGCACTGATTTTGCGTTCGCAAACGATGTGAGGGCCGCGGCCGAGCTCAAGACGCCGCGAACCTCGCAGTTGATCCTTTTCTCCACCCTGGCGCTGATGGTGGCTGGGCTCACCTGGGCCTATTTCGCCGCGCTCGACGAAGTCAAACGCGGCAACGGCCGTGTCGTGCCGACGCGACAGATCCAGGTCGTACAATCGCTCGAGGGCGGCATCGTTACGACGATTCTGGTGCAAGAAGGCGCGACGGTCCGGCAGGACGAGCCGCTGATGCGGATCGACGATACCAATTTCGCGTCTCAGTTCGGCGAGGTACGCGAGCGCAGAGGCGCAACGGCGGCGCGCGTCGCGCGCCTCGAAGCCCAGACGGCCGAGAAGCCGAAACTCGTGTTTCCCGATGCGCTCAGGCTCGAAGCGAACCGCGCTGTCGAAACGGAACAGAATGTGTTCGACGCCCAACTGCGAAAACTTGCGCAGGAAACCGAGGTCCTGGAAAAGCAATTCACCCAGCGGCAGCAGGAGCTCGCCGAGTTCAGGGCATCCGAGAAGAAGCTGACGGAGACGCTGCAACTTCTCGGGCGCGAGGTGTCTCTCACGCGCAAACTCTACGAGCAAAGAGTCGTGCCCGAGATCGAGATGCTGCGGCTCGAGCGACAGGCCACGGAAATGCGCGGCCAGCTCGAGGTCGTCAAGGCATCAATGTTAAAGGCCGAGGCGTCGACCCAGGAGGCCCGTGCCAAGATCGACAACGCCCGGACGACATTTCGCGCCCAGGCCGAGGACGATCTGGCGAAGTCGAGGGGGGACCTGGCGGTCCTGGAGGAGAATATCAAGGCTGCACAGGACAAGGTGCGCCGGACCGAACTACGTTCGCCGGTGAACGGCATCGTCAACAAGCTGAACGTGACGACGGTAGGCGCAGTCGTCTCCCCGGGCGGCAACGTGATGGAGATCGTGCCCATCGACGACACGCTCCTGGTCGAAGGCCGGATAAAGCCACAGGACATCGCCTTCATCCGTCCGGAGCAGGACGCGGTCGTCAAGATTTCCGCATACGATTCATCGGTCTATGGCTCGCTGAAAGGCAAGGTCGAAAGGATCAGCGCCGACACGATCATCGACGAAAAGGGCGATCGCAACGAGCGCGGTGAGACCTATTACCGGGTGATGGTCCGAACGGACAAAAATCACCTCGGGACCGGCGAACGACCCCTGCCCGTGATTCCTGGAATGGTCGCCACCGTTGAGGTCCTGACCGGGCAGAAGACGGTGCTTGAATACCTTCTAAAGCCTGCGCGCGTGCTCCGGGACGAGGCACTTCGCGAAAGATAAGGGAAAACGAGCCCCTATGGCAGAATTGTCACTACCGGCCGGAACCCGCCTAGCAAACGCGCCTTTTCTGCATCCTTATTGTGAAATTTGCTAAGTTTTTCTCGCGACTGGGGTCGGGGGCCGATTCCAATATTTTGAATTTGCTGATTTTTTCGCGCCTGGAGTTTTGGGGGTCGATTCATCGTGTCAATTTTAGCCCGCTCATTAGCCTGTCTTCTATGCACTGTTGGCGTCGCGAAAACCGCAGATGCGCAGGTGTTCTCGATACGAGACGCCATAAAGCAAACGATCACGACAAATCCGGGCGTTGCCGAAGCGGGTGCGAACCGCCGTGCAACTGAGTCGGAAATGCGGCAGGTCCAATCCACATTGCTGCCGCAAGTTCGCCTTGAAACGCGACTCGGCAAGGAGCGGTTCGATCAGCAAATCATCCCGACGCCGAATGGCAACGCGTCGTGGCGGGACAGTCAGCAGTATTCGATCGTGGTGCGGCAGACGCTGTTCGACGGCTTCGCCACGATCAACGAAATCTGGCGTCAGGCGGCGCGCACTGATGCTGCCGCGATGCGGACCTATGAGCGGACCGAACTCCTCGCGCTCGATGGATCCGAGGCCTACCTCGACGTGGTGCGTTACATTCGTCTCATCGAGCTCGCCACGCGCAATCTTCAGGCGCATCGCGAGATCCTGAGGAACGTCGATCAGCGCTATGCGGGCGGTCGCGCCGGCGAAGGCGACCTGCAGCAGACGCGAGAGCGCGTCGCCGCTGCCGAGGCTGCGCTCTACGGCTTCCAGCAAAGTCTCGACGAGGCGCGCGCGCGCTTTCGCAAGGTGGTCGGACTCGAGCCGCACAATCTGCGCTGGCCCGGGCGGCTTCCTGATCTGCCGCCGACGAAGGACGCGACGCTCGCGATCGCGGTCCGCTACAATCCGACGATCCGTGCCGCGCAGGCGGACGCGGACGCCGCCAAGTACGGCTACCGCTCGACCGCTGGAGCATTCGTCCCGAGCGTCGCGCTGGAAGGGCGCGGCGACACCGGCACGAACTACAACAACCAGCTCGGACGCCGCGACGAGCTTTCGGGAAAGGTTGTGTTCAGCTGGGACGTGTTCCGTGGCGGCCAGGACATGTGGCGCCGCAACGAGATGGCGGAGCGCTATATCGAAAACACCCAGCGACATGCGCGGCTGCAGCGCGATGCGCTTGAATCGATCGACAAGGCCTGGTCCGCTCGCGCCTATTCGGGCGACCGCATCGGCGCGCTCTCGCGGCAGGTCGCGGCGGATCGGCGGACCATCGACGCCTACACCAAGGAATACGAACTCGGGCAGCGCTCGCTCATCGACCTGCTGAACGCGCAGAATTCGCTCTTCACGGCCTCGGTATCGCTCGTCTCGGTCCAGTCGCTGGCGATCTTCGCAGATTTCCAGATGCTGGCCGCAATGGGCCACCTGCTCGCCTACCTCAACGAGCCGCACACCATCGATGCCGAACCGCTGACGCTTCCCTTCGGCTTCGTCCCGCTGAAGCTTGCGCCTGTCCGCATCCTCGATCCGGATATCAAGTCCGAGCTGCTGCCGGTGAAGGCGGGCATCGTCGAGCCATCGCTGGCGCCATCGGAGCACCCGACGCCCGTATCGCCGAAGGTCCGGTTCGGCCGGCCGCAGGACGCCTTGTTCCAGGCGCCGTACTGGACGGTCAACTTCAGCTGGATGACGGCCAAGGCATACATGCAGGAAACCGATGCCAAGGCTCAGATGACCGACCCGGCCCCGCCGGCGACATCATCCCAGCGGATGGACTTTGCTGCACCCGACGGCCGTCCCTCCTGGCTGCCGAAGCAGATCGTCGGCAGATAGGTTATGACGCCCGCAGCGCACTCCCCTGCGCTGCGGCTCCCTCCTCCGGATCGTTTCAAGGCCTGATTCACGGCTGGCAGCGTCGCCGCGGTCAGCCGTCGCTCCAATCCGCATTCAGCGCCGTCGTGTGGTAGGATCGAGCGACCCGCCCGGGAGCGGCCCGGCAAGACTGCGCAGAGCCACGCCATGCGAATTGACGTCAAACGCCTGACGAATGTGCGGCCGCATCTTGCAGCCTTGACGCTGGTCCTGGCCGGCGCCGGACTTAGTTCCGCAAGCCTGGCCCAGACGACGCTCACGCGCGCGGCGCGCGGCGAGCCCGGCAAAGACATACGCGTTGGCGTCTTCATCAACGTCAAGCAGGACTGCTCGTCCGGCCCACTGCCGACAATCCGTTTGGTGGACAAGCCGTCAAACGGCACGGTCACGGTGAAATCTGCGAAGATCAACGCCAAGAACTACAAGCAGTGCCTCGCCATGGAAGTCCCCGGCTACGTCGCATTCTACAAATCCGAGCCGACCTTCAACGGCGTCGACACGTTCTCGATCGAGGTCAGGTATCCGGAAGGCCGGACCGAGATGCAGAAGCTGAACGTGACGATCGGCGCGGGGACGAAAGAGCAGAAGATTTGAGGGCGTCTCCGGCGGGCCGTCGATGTCGCGCCCGAGGATGATCGACGCAGCCAACGCACACCGAGCCGTGAAGCGGTGAGTGACGCGTAACCTACGGGTACGCCCCTCGCGCGAATCGCGCCATGTCGTGGTCGCAGTCCGCCGGAGTTCGAAATCAGAAGCTAACGGCGCAAGAAAAAGGGGGCGCATCGCTGCGCCCCCACTCCCAGACCGATCGAGCGAGCGGCTTACGCCGGCGTCGTGAACTGGTACTCCTGTCCTTCGAGATAGACCCGGACGTTTTGCAGACCGGCGCCGTTGTATTCGTCGAGCACCGCCACCGTCTTGAAGTTGGCGCCACCGGAAGGCCCGTTGACGTCGACCTGGACGAGGAAGTCATCCGCATCGTTGCCGGCAATGTCGTCGCCCGCACCGCCGTTATCGAGAATGATCCGGACGAAGTTGTTGACGTTGTCGGTGCCTGGATTGAACGTCGAGTCGAGCAGAGCCGAAACGTCCAGGATATCGCCGTTTGCGTCACCCGCCGTGCCGTTGTAGCCGCTGACGATATCGTGGCTGCCGGCGACCGGCGTCTGGTCGAGGCGGATAACATCGAGGCCCGCGCCGCCGGCAATGGTGTCGATGCCGGCACCGCCGATCAGCACGTCATTTCCGCCGTTTCCGTTCAGCGTGTCGTTGCCTGCGCCACCGATGAGGATCTCGCCTGAAGCGCCACCAGTGATGGTTGGGCCTGCCGTCGCTGTGATCGCCACCGATGCCCCATCGCTCGCGCTACCGTCGGACGCCGTGTAGTCGAACGAGCCTCCACCGAACGATGGCGATGCTGCAGTGACCTGCACGTTGTCAAAATCGACGTCGGCGGTTTCGGTGTTGGCAGTTCTGGCGGTCATCAAACCGCCCAGCGCAAGCGTATGAGTGCCGGCCGACAGGTTGATGGTCGTGGTGAATGTCAGCCAACCCGAGTCCTGATTGCTGTTGTTGCTATCGGAACCTTCCAGGTCGTCGATAATTCCGCCAGTCCCGAGGCTGGTACCGTTGATCCGGGCGAGGACACGGACGTCCTCGTCGTCCTCCGTACCTCCGTCGAGGCGGGCACGATAATCGAACGTGATCGTCACAACAGCGGCTGCTGTCAGTTCGAACGTCCTGGTGAACGCTCCATTCATGTTGGTGCCGCTGCCGCTATTGCCTCCGCCGAGATCAATATGCAGGGCCCCATCGTTTCCGTTGCCGGCAGCGGCACGTGTACCGCTTGCGTTGTCGCCGGTTCCTCCGAAGAAGTTGTCCGAGTAGGCAAAGCCACCAACATCCGAGGTGCTGCCGCTGAAATCAGCGTCGATCCTTGCACCCGTCGATCCCGTCGACGTTACCTTGAGCTCGGCATAGTCGATCAGAAGCGGCTCGTTGTCGTCCTCATTGACCAGCGCAACGGTCACCTGATTGGTCGTATCATCGAGGTAATCGGCGATATTGGCCGTGATCACTCCGCTCCAGGTGCCGTCAGCACCTGAAATCCGAGCCACGTCCAGCGACTCCCAAGCGCCGGTTCTGTAATTCCAGATACCAAGATGACCGTCCTGTCCGGAGCCAGGCGAACCGCTCTGGCGTCCCTCAACTGTGATTTCGAGCTGAGTGATCGTGTCGAACGGCTCTGCCACATCGAAACGGGCCTGGAATACCGCATGGTCTCCTGAATCACCTGGATCCAGCGTCGTCCAATGTGCGTTGTCGGAGGCAGATATCGCGGTGTATTCAGAGTTCGAGGCCTCATTCAAACTATTCAGACCGGGTCCAGCCTGAAGTCCTGAGAGAATGTTCGTGTTCGGGAACGTGCCCGATGGGAAGCTCCCGCTCGGATCGATCTCGAAATCCCAGGCAAATTGGTCGTTCGTCGAGGTCGTAACGCCCACAAAATTGTAGGTCTTGACGACCGACGTGGGCGGAGTGGTCGGATCGAAGACCGCACCGGCCGCAATCGTGCCGTTCACGGGGTTGCTGACGCCGTTCACCGTCAACGTGCCATCGACGTCCGTGTCGTTGTAGAGCAACGCCGCGTTCGGAATGTTGATCGGTGAGAAGTCAACGATGTTGGTGAGCACGATATCGTTGTTCGCCACCGGCGCGTCGTTTGCTCCATTGATCGTGATCGTGACGACCTGCGGAGTACCGTCGATCGTCGTAACCGTGAACGAGTCGGTCAACGGTGTGCTGCTGGGCAGCAGCGCCTGGACAGCCGGATGGCTGTTGTTCAGCGTGTAGGTCCACTGTCCGCCCGCCGTCACCCCGAAGGTGCCGTATCCGTTGACGGTCGCCGCTCCGGCGGCCACGACGGTCCACGAGTCGTTCGGGTTGTCGACGTCGGTCGAGTTGAGATTGCTCGTGGCCGTCGGAGTGTTCAGGGTGCCGTTGTTGACACCTCCGGCTTCGACAACCGTCCCGGTCACAGTTCCAGTGATGGTTGCGGAATCGTTCACCGCATTGACGACAATGCTGGCCGTATCGGTCGCGGTCGAGAACGCGGTCGTGCCACCATTGACCGAGGTGTCGACCTTGGTTCCGGCCGTGCCGGTGCTCTGGTCCCAGGCGCGGAAGGTAATGCCGTCCGAGACCGTACCGTTAAAGTTGAGGTTCGGTTTGAAATAGAGCCTGGTGTTGGCGTCCGCTGCAAGCAGCAGCGCGCTCGCCGCAGTGACCGGCGAAACCGCTGTCCAGAGGCCACCGTTATTGGTCGAGTAGAACCAGGTCCCGTTGGTGCTGTTGATCCCGGTGATGGCAATGCCCAGGCCCGGGCCGTCCGGATCGGTGACGTTGTCGAACCCACCACCGGTGGGAAGATCGATCAGCGACGACACGAGCGAGCCGACTGCGCCGGATGGCGTAGCCGCATCCTCGCTGATTGCCGCGAGCGCCGGAGAATCGGTTGCATCGAGCACCGGTGCGCCGTTGACGTTGTCGACGTTGATGGTCAGCGTGGATGCCACGCTGTCGCCGTCCTTGTCGGCGAGCGTGTAAGTAAACACGCGGCTGAAGTCCGCGATGATGGTCGTCGGCGGCGTGTACACATACGCGCCGTCGTCCAGGTCGATGACGAAGCTCTCGCCGGTGCTTCCGGGGAAGGTGATCGTCAGCTTGTGGGTCGCGGGATCAAGCGTGCCGTTGTTTGCGCCGGTAACCGTGATCGCGTTGGTCAACGGGTCATAGGCGTAGGTCGAGCCAGAGAGAGCGATCGACTGTACGTAGCCGCCATCCGCGCCGAAACTGGTCGGGATGCTGCCGTCTACGATCGAGGCGGAGATCGACGGATTTACCGTGCCGACCAGCGTCGTCTGAAGCTGGTTGAGATTGGTAATGATCAGCGCATCGGTATCCGTGCCCGCGCCGCGCCCGTCGTAGGCGATTGGATCGAGGTACGTATCCGGCGCGGCCGCACCCAGACCGACCGCGTAGGACACGATCTCGTTGGCGTTGACGAAGTTGATCCAGTCCGTCAGCTCGGTGCCGGACACCTGCTCGTCCGTCGGCTCGGGCACGCCATCGGAGAGGAAGTAGGAGACGTTGCGCACGCCCGGCGACGTCAGCTTGCCCGGGTCATTGAACGCGTCCAGCCGCGCGAGTTCCACCGCATCGTCATAGTCAGTGCCGTCGTTCGCCGACAGCGTGTTGATGAACGTCTTGGCCTCATCGATCGTGAGCCAGTTGTCCGGGACCTGGGTCTGCTTCTGGGCATTGTTGTTGAACTGGATGATCTGAACCTTGATCTCTCCAGCCGCATCATACTGATCGAGCAGCGCGATTGCCGCCGCCTTCATCAAGGCCAGGCGGGTCGCGTAGCCCGCAACTTCCGGATCAGTCGCCATGCTGCCCGAGCGATCGAGCATCAGCAGGATGTTGGTGTCCGAGGAGCCCTCCACGACCGTCCTGGTGATCGGTGCCGCAACCGGGATGTCGTCGTCCAATGTGACCGTCAGCGTACCGGTGGCGACGTCGCCCACCGGGAGCGTCGCGTCCTTGACCTGATAGGTCAGGACGACGGTCTCGTCATTCTCGTTGCCACCGCTGGTGTGGAGAACTGGCTTCAACAGCGTGAACACATAGCTGCCAGCGCCGGTGTCCGAGCCACCGTCGACGACCACCGTGAAAATCGGGCCACGGTCTGCGGACGACGCCGTGAGCGTGTTGTTCGCAGCGTTCCAACTATAGGTCACGCTCTCGGTGCCGACCGTTCCGGACGTACCATGCATCGGCGCGAAGTTGATCGGATCGGATGCCGCCTGACCGTCAGTGTTGTAATTGCGAGGCAGCGTTCCGTTGACAGTCACATTCTGACCTGGCTGGTCGTCGCCGAACGTGCTGCCGGCGATGCCACCCGTGAGCCCTTCGTCGTCGACCGCATTCGTTGCGGTGCCAGCGGTTGGCAACGTGTTGGTGAGAACGTTGTCGAGCGTGACGGTCGCGGTCGAGGTATCGCCGTCGGCATCCTTGATCGTGTAGGAGAAGCTCGCAGCACCATTGAAGCCCGCCGTGGGCGTATAGGTGAAGGTGCCGTTGTTGTTGTAGACGACCGTGCCGCCGACAACCGATCCAACCGTCACTTGTCCGAGGGTCGGCGAATTGTCTATGTCCACACCGTCGGCGCCGAACGCGTCGTTGGAAAGCAGATTTCCGGTCGTGTACACGCCCGTGATCAGCGCGCTGATGGTGTCTTCCGTCGCCGTCGGCGCGTCGTCGTCGAAGGTGATCGTCAGCGTGCCCGGCATCGACGTGCCGTCGGAGTCAGTGATCGTGTAGGCAAGGCTCGTTGTCGGATCGGTGGCGTTCTCGCCGTCTGCCACGACCGCATGCAGCACGTTGTCGAGCAACGTTACTTTAAAGGCGCCGGTGGACGGATTCGTGACCTGAACCGTGAATAACGGACCGCGCGGGCCCGTCGCCGTCAGGATGTTGGACGCCCAGGTGTAGTTCACCGTCTCAGTACCAACCGTCCCGCTCGTCCCGTGCAGCGCGGCAAAGCTGAATACGCCGGGTACGTCGCTGCCGACGCTGCCACCGAGTGTGCCCGTGAAGGTCGCCTCGCTGGTATCGCCTGCGTCGTCGCCGAGGTTGGCGTTCAAGTCGTTCAGGGTGCTCGCAGGATTGCTGCCAGAGATCCCGTCATCGTCCACTGCGGCAGCGGCGATGCCGCTCACCGGCGTGTTGGCGTCCGTGATCTGGAACGTCAGCGTCGATTGCGACGTGTCCCCGTCGGCGTCCGTCACCGTGTAATTGAACACGACCGGCGGGACCGGGCTGTTGGTCGGATTCGCGGCGGTGAACTGGTACTGGCCGTCGGCCTTCACCTTCAGCGTGCCGAGCGCAACGTTGACCGTCGCCCAGCCGTCGCCGGCAAACGTCAGCGGAGTGCCGTCGATATGCGTGACCGCCGCGCCGTCCGCGCCCTGCGCAAAGTCGAGCTGGCCGATCGCCGTCGTCGCACCTTCCGCAACGTTCTGCGTCAGCTCGGCCGAAGCCGTCGGCGCATCGTCGTCGAACGTGATCGTCAGCGTGCCCGGCGCCGACGTGCCGTCGGAGTCGGTGATCGTGTAGGCAAGGCTCGTCGTCGGATCGGTGGCGTTCTCGCCATCGGCCACGACCGCATGCAGCACGTTGTCGAGCAATGTGACCTTGTAGGCGCCGGTGGACGGATCCGTGATCTCGACCGTAAACAGCGGCCCGCGCGGTCCCGTCGCCGTCAGCACGTTGCTGACCCAGGTGTAGGTCACGTTCTCGGTGCCGACCACGCCGGAGACATTGCCCGCAAGACTGAACACGCCGGGTACGTCGCCGCCGACGCTACCGCCGAGCATGCCTGTGAAGGTTGCTTCGCTGGTATCGCCTGCGTCGTCGCCGAGGTTGGCGTTCAAGTCGTTCAGGGTGCTCGCCGGGTTGTTGCCGGAAAGCCCGTCATCGTCCACTGCGGCTGCGGCGATGCCGCTCACCGGCGTGTTGGCGTCCGTGATCTGGAATGTCAGCGTCGATTGCGACGTGTCGCCGTCGGCGTCCGTCACCGTGTAATTGAACACGACCGGCGGAACCGGGCTGTTGGTCGGATTCGCGGCGGTGAACTGGTACTGGCCGTCGGCCTTCACCTTCAGCGTGCCGAGCGCAACGTTGACCGTCGCCCAGCCGTCGCCGGCAAACGTCAGCGGAGCGCCGTCGATATGCGTGAGCGTTGCGCCGTCGGCGCCCTGCACGAAGTCGAGCTGACCGATCGCCGTCGTCGCACCTTCCGCAACGTCCTGCGAGGCTTCCGCCGCAGCGGTCGGAACGTCGTCGATGACCACGACATCAAGCACGTCACTGTCGCTCGAGCCGTCCAGGTCAGTCACCACGATCGCGATACTGTCGGCGACGCTGTTGGCGCCATTGTTGGCAGGACCATGCGCCAATGTATTGCTTGTCAGGGTGTAGCTGTAGCTGACCTGGCCGGTGACCAGATTCACACTGTTGATGGTGAGCTCACCATAGGCAGTCGCAATCGGCGTCAACGGCAAGGTGATCGCGCCGTTCGTGACAATGCTCACGCCGCCGACAACCAGATTATTGACGCCGTCCGGCGCCGAGAAGCTGAACGTTCCGTGTTGTGTCAACGCCGCGGGATTCGGCGAAGAACCATCGCCGAGGTCGTTTTCGTTCACGACGGCTTCGCCGCCATTGATCGCCGGCGTCAGGTCAAACAGGCTGACGCCGTCATCCGAGCCGGTGACATTGATGGTCAACGCGGCCGTATCGGTGTCGCCGTCACCATCGGTGATCGTGTAGTTGAAGGTCTCGAGCAGCGGCGCATCACCGGGGCCCCAACCGACGACAGCCGGGTTGGCGTCATTCAGCTTGTAGGAATAATTCCCAAGGGCATCGACGGTCAACGTGCCGAAAAGGCCCACAACCGTTGTTACGCCGAGAACTGTGCTCGCACCGCTCCATGCGATCGAACCAAAGCCATCGGCACCAAGCGTGTCCGCGGAGCCATCGAGCGGCGACGTGTTAGCATCGCCGAGCGCACCATCGACGCCCGTGACCACGTTGCCGGTCGCAACGGCAGCGTCGTTGCGATAGCTGAAATCGTCGAGACCGAAATAGTTATCGGCGTCGATGTGCAGCTCATCGATGCTGGTGAAGCCGCCAAAGGCGGTGAAATCGATATAGGTCGGGCCACCCTGGTTGACGAAAACCGTATAGGTCCCGCGCAATATGCCGTCATCGAATGCCTGGAACGTGATCGGAAGACCACCCGTCGGCACGGCCGAGAACCAGCCGCCCACCGGCGTGAAATCCGTGCCCCGACTGATGGTCAACGGTGAACCGGCAGTGCCGGGATATCCGAATTCAATGCCGTTAGCCTCAGCGGCAAACGCCAGGTTGGGACCGGAATGGGGAGCATAAGCGGGAAGCCCCGGATTATAGACACCGGCCTGCCCCCAGCTGAACCCGCCATACCCGACCGGCATGGGCTGCTCAACTCCGTCGGGGAGCGAAATATCATCGAAGCCGACGACCTGGATCGGTGCCGCCGAGACTGCATCGGTGTCATCGAGAGCCACCGGACCGTCGTCATTGACCGCAATCGTCAAAGTGTCCGCTGCGACGTCGCCGCCAGAGTCCGAGACCGTGATGGCAAAATCGTCCAGCACCTGGTCTGCGGTGCCACGGTCACCCGCTTCCGGTGACGCCGTGGTGTTGTCGTGATCGAGTGTGTTGTCGGTGAGGGTGTAAGTATAGTTGACAGTCGTTGCAGTGACGGACGTTACGACCAGCGTGCCGTACGTACCAACGAACGCCTGCGGCAATCCGCCAAGGTTGACGACAACATTATCGATCTTGATCGTCGTCGCGCCGTCGCCCGGGGTGTAGCTGAAGAAACCGCTCGTCGATTCAGACGTGTCGTTGCCCGGGATTGCATCCGCGAGCTCACCCGAACCGTCGGCCAAGCCCTTCTCGTCGACAACCGTTCCCGGCGCACCGACGCTCGGCGCGGTGACCGTCGGAATATGATCGGTCACGGTGACGTTGATCGTACCGGTTTCGGCATCGCCGTCGCCGTCCGTCAGCCTCACGTTGAACGACAGATCGGTCACGGCCGAGCCGGTCGTGACGCTGGCCTTTTCGAGATCGACCTTCAGGCTGCCGCCGACATCGACCGCAAAGAACTCGACGTCCGCGATCGTGGCGCCGCCCGGCGCGGTGATGATCAGAAGCGCGGTCGGATCCGCGATCTGCGCAACGCTCGCATGGGTGCCGTTGCTGAAGTGCACGACGTAAGCGATCTTGTCGCCCGCGCCCGCGTGCGGGAAGTCGAACGTGACGCTGGTCGGCGAAAGAACCGGCCCAGCCGGCGGAGCGAAGCCACCGGCGCCGTCGATATCGGTGACCGCACCGAAGTCGAATCGCAGGAATTCCGGGTCCGTGAAGTTGTTGTTGTCGACGCCCCACCCACCGGTCGAGCCGTTGATCGAATCATGAGTAATGAAGGGCGCCGAGGATGAACCGCCCTGCCAGGCAGCAAAGTTGGCAGCCGTCTCGAGGCCATCGCCGTCCCAGCCGCTGGCAACGGAGATCTGGGTACCAGTTCCGTTCGGTCCCGTGGACAGGACCTGATGATTTGCAGGTCCGGCGCCAAAGGAAGAACCGTTCACGAGGAACGGCGTCGTGACGGCGCCGTCAAACGGCTGCTGCAGCTGGAACGTGTAGTCCTGTCCGTTCGGATTCAGCGTGAGCGTGAATACCTGGCTTGGGCCGGCCGGAGGAACGCCACCATTCGGAACGACCGCGCCGGTGTAGGCGATCAGCGTGCCGCCATTGGCGCTCACCCAGTAGTGGACCGCCTGTCCATCCACAGTGAGGCCCGCCGGCGGTGTATTGCCGACGAGGGTCGACTGCCCAATGCCGTCGGCACCCGATACGAAGACGATGTCGCCGACAACGATCGACGCCGCGTTGTCCACGTCGGCATCCTCGATCGAGACGAGGTCCGGAGTGTCGTCGTCCACGTTGACCGAGATCGTCCCGTCGACGCTGTCGCCGTCCTTGTCGGTGACCTTGAAAGTGAAATTCAGCTGCAGGTTGTCTTCGAACTCAATCTCCGCCCCTGCCGTGGCCGGATTGTCGACAGACGGATGACGCAGCGGTGCGAACTGCTCGAGCTCGTAGTCGCCGTCCGCCTCGATGGTGAGCCTGAGCGCGAGCGGAATGCTGGCGTGTCCCCAAACCATGGAGCCACCACCCGAACCATCCGGCACCCAGGCGCCGGCCGTGAGCGGCACCGCAATGCCCTTGCCATTCGCATCAACGTAGATGGCCTCGAGCGGGAGCGCGCCGAACTGGCCGATGGCCGTCACCGCGCCCGTCGCATGGATCGAGCCGAGCTTGTCCTCACCGGCATCGAAGTTGATCTTGCCGGTCGACACGACCCCCGCGCCGTCGTCGCCAGGACCGCCCTGGATACCCACGCCGAGCAAGTTCGTATCTTCGTCATCGCTCGCAGTGGACGAGATGATGTGGCGCAAGCTGACATCGTCGAGATAGGCGCCGAGTTCTTCGCCCTGCCCTGTGCTGGTGAACGACAGAACCGAGCTGCTGTCGATCGCGGTCACCGTCACGGTGAACTGCGTCCAGGTCGTGAATGCATTGTTCGGCGGAATCGAGAGCACGAGCTGGCCGTCGAAGAACACGTCCATGCCGCTGGTCCCCAAGGTATTGGGGCGCGACGAGAACCAGAAGCTGAGTTGATATTCCTCGCCCGCGGCCGTGGCGATGGTCTGCTGGATCGTCGAGTTGGTCAGACCGGTCTGGTTCGGCGGCTGCGTATCGCTGTCGAGCTCGACCTTCGAGCTGCCGGTATGCGCAGGCAGATCGCCGATGGTGCCTTGCTGAATCTCGAACGGGATATCGTCAGCCGTTCCCGGCGCCAGCCGGTCGGCGGCATTCCAGCCCGTGATCGAATAGAAGGTACCGAAGTTATCGTGGGCAACGCCGTGGCCGTTCTCAAAGCCGCCATTTTGGATCAGCTCGGATCCCAGAACGACAACGTCGGGCACGACGCTGATGATCTTCGGACCATCGTCGTCGAAGCTGAAAATCGAGTTCGCATCGTCGTTGATGAGATTGATCTCACCGGTGACGGTGATCGAGTCGCCTTCCTTGTCGGTGCGCGTGAACTGGGCGAGCAGCTTGATCGCCCCGTCCTGCGCAAGCTTCAGGAACACCTCGTTGTCGTGGAGGTTGGCGTCGGTGTGCTCGATCGCCTCGAACAGCGTCGTCTGGATCTGGAGGTTGTTGGCAGGCCCGACGATCTCGATCTCGAAGACGGTGTGCCCCTGCGTGTCCTTGCCGACGAGCTTGGTCGCGCCGGCGCTGAACAAGGTGATCGCACCGCCGTCCGTTGCCTCCAGGTTGGTCGCAAGACCCACCGGCGGCGTCGGAAGCCCACCGAACGACACCAGGCCATTCGTCAACGCGCCCGGACCGTCCGCGCCGGAGTTGCCCGTCACATTGAACAGGTTGTGGATGCCGCCGGCGACATTGGTCGTCACCCGGCCAAGGAAACCTGCGCCATCGTCGTTGTTCGGATTGCCGCCTGCGTCCTCGACCTCAGCGGTGTTGTAGCGGTCGTCGTCCGCATCGGAGTTGTCGAGGTCGTTGGTGGTTTCGTCGACCTCGGTGTCGGTGCCGAGGCTGGCGAGAGCGCCCTCCTTCGCGGTGACCGCGAGCGTCGGACCATCGTCCTCGAAGCGCAACAGCGCATCGAGGGACACGGAGACCGGAACGCTGTCGAGGTCGAAGTCGGTGACCGTCGCATTCAGCTTGATCAGGCCAGTGGACGTCAGGAACTCCGGATCGTCGTGATCGGTGAGCGGATTGCTGCCGACCTGATCGTGCACGATGGCACGGAGCTGGGTCAGCACGACATTGTTCGAACCGTCAAGCGACAGCGTGAACACGACATCGCCGCCGGCGTTGCGGCCTTCGATCGTCGCGCCGTTCGTGTGCAGCGTCACGGCCGTGTTGGTCGCGGCATCGACAAGCCCGGTCGGCCCGGAGCCGGTGAGCGACAGCGAGAAGCTATGCAAGCTGCCGGGGCCGTCGGCGCCGTAGTTGACGGAGAAGAAGCTTGCCGCAGATGCGGTATCCGTTGCGCCTAGGCCGCCAAGGAAGGTCTCGTCGACGGTCAGGGTCTCGGCAAGCGGATTGATGACGGCCGTCGGCACGTCGTTCTCGACGACGATGCGGAGAGACTTCTGGCCGAGGTTGGCGATGTCGCCGTCGAAATCGCGGGCGATGATGAAGCCTGACAGGTCGAGCGTGATGATCTCGGAATCGCCCACCGGGCCGGTCGACGCCGGCGGATTGTGGTCCAGCTTGTCGCGCAGATCGAACACGAACCCGTTTGCGCTCGGTGTCAGCGTGAAGACGATGCGCTCGCCGCCATCGAACGTGAAGTCGCCCACCGGATCGGCAAAGCCCACAATCTGGCCATTGACGTAGGCGACCGAAACGAACTCGCCATGCGACTTGACCGGGATTCCGATCCCTGTGGTGTTCGTTACGAAACCGGCGACGCTCTGGTCGAGCTCGAACTGGATCTCCTCGTCCGCGCCCGACACGAACAGCGTGCGCAGTTCCGTCGTGGTGATCTCCACCTCGTCGGAGGGATAGCCCGCGCCGGCCGTATTGCCGGTCGTGTTGTCCGCAGGGACTGGCGGCGCCGCCGTCTGGCTGAGGTGATCTTCCGCCACACCCTTGGTGACGCTTGCCGCCGTGTTGCCCGGAATGTCGTTCTCGATCTTGATCGTGAACTTGTCGGCGCTCACCGGAACGGTGTCGCCATCGAAGTCCCTGATCAGCAGCGCGGGCGAGAGGTTGATCTCGACCTTCTCATCTTCGCCCGACGCAAACGGATGGTCGATCTGATCCTTCAGATCGAACACGATGTCGCCGTTTGGCTGCAGCGTCATCGTGAAGACGAGACGCTCGCCGACCTCATACTGACCGTTGGCGTTGCCGTCGACGAAGCCGACGACGTTGCCGCCGTTGGCGTCGAACAGCACCGGATCGCCGTGCGACTCGACGGCGCCGCCGCCGACCTTCTGCACGGCGCTGCTCACGTTGCCGTTGAAGATCAGCGAGCCCGGCTCGTCCGCACCGACGGTTGCGATCAGCGAAGCGAGGCTGGCCGCAAGGAAGGTATGCTTGTCGGTCGGAGCGTCAGGACCCCCGCTGCCTTCGGCCGGAATGCCGGTCGAATTGTCGTTCTCGGGCGTGATCTGCTTGAGATCGTCCTCATCGACGTCGCCGGTGACATAAGCCGCGGCGTTCGCGACCGGAATGTCGTCAAGCACCTGCACATTGAAGGTGCCGGCAGGCAGCGTCAGCTTGTCGCCGTCGCCGTCCATCGCAAGGATGAAGGCAGAGAGATCGATCGCATTGGCGAGCAGATTCTCCGAATTGTCTCCCGGGTTCTGTCCGTCGAGCGTCGGATGATCGATCTGATCCTTCAGGGTGAACGTATAGGTGCCGTCCGGCTGGACCGTCAGCGTAAACACCTCGCGGTCGACCGCACCCTCCTCGACATAGCCGGTGAGCGTGTTGCCGTTGACGAGCACCAGGATCGGCCCGCCCTTCGACGCATACGGAATCGGCTGGGGCGAAAGGGTCGGGGCAAGCGAGAACGGATTCGTGGCGTGCGGGCCGTCTGCGCCGAAATCGACGAGCGCTGCAAGCGCTGCCGCGGCACTGGTGATCGTCGCAAGGCCGCTGCCGGTCGTCTCGCCGGGGCGATTGTTGTCGATGCCATGAACGTTGAGCCCATCCTCGTCGACAAGGACGACGATGTTCGGCGCTGTGGCGCAGACAGTGACCGTGAACTCGAGGTCGTTGAAGTCCTTGTCGCTGTCGTTGACGGTATCTTCCCAGTTACCGTTGCTGGTGGTGCCACTCGACGTGTTCTGGTCGAAGTCATCGCCCGGCGTCGTGTTGCCGTCCGGCGAAAGATCCGGATTGAGCCGGCGATCCGAGAACAGGACGTGGCCGTCCGCGCTGGACAGCGGGCTGCCGTTGTAGAAGGCAACCCAACTTCCGCTCACCTGCTGGAACGTGACTGCGTCGCCGTCCGCCAGATCGTGGTTGGGGCTTCCATCGTTCGCGTCACCACCGTCGGGGATGATGAAGAAGCCGAGCATGACCGCGCCCGCAGGCACACTGCCGGCGGGAATCGTGATTGTGCGGTCGGCATCGCCGTCGTCGACGCGGTCCTCGATGATGACGCCGCTGATCGGCTGACCGGCCGCGTTGAGGAAGACGTAGCCGAGCGAGTTGTTGTGGCCGGCATCTTCCTCGAGGTTGGTCACCGCAATCGTCAAGCCCGTGCCCGCCGGGATCGCATAGAGCATGTCGGCCGGATTGGCGCCGTATTGCGCCACGCCCGTGCCGCTCGTCAGGCAAATCTTTCCGTCCATCACCGGAACGTCGTCGATGACGGTAACAATCAGGCCCTGGTTGCCGTTCTGGCCGCCTGACAGGACGATCGTATCGCCGTCGCGGTCGGTAAACGTGATGGCGGAAGACAGATTCAGGGCGAGGATACCCTCGACGTTGTCCGCCTGCGCGTCCGAATGATGGTCGATGTTGTCGAGCAGCGTGAACTTGTACGCGCCGGTCGAGGTATTGGTGATCTCCAGCGTGAAGATCTGACGATCGCCCGCGTTCAGGCCGCCGCTCGAATTGCTGTCGACATAAGCCGTCAGCTTGTTGCCGCTGACCGTATAGACGATCGGCTGGTCGAGCGACGTGAGCTGCGGCAAGCCGGTCGGGTTCGGCGCGATGCCGAACGTACCATTCTCGTCAGCACCGACTTTGACAAGCGCACCGAGCGTGCCGGTGCTTTCGTTGGTGACGACATTCGGGTTGTTGCCGAGGTCGTTGTCGAGGTTGCTGGCGTCGTCGATGTCTTCGTTGGCGCCGGGCAGTCCGTGCTCTTCCTCGACGGTGCCGGTTGCGGTGTTGCCGGCCAGCTGAATCGGCACGTCGTCCTGAACCGTGACAACGAATGTGCCGGCGCCGAGCGGAATCGTGTCATTGTCGCCGTCCTTGGCGATGATGTAGCTCGACAGGTCGATCGGCGTCGCCAGCGAGTTCTCGCTGTTGTCGCCACCGATCGTGTCCGGATGATCGATCTGGTCGAGCAGCGTGAAGGTGTAGCTGCCGTCACCGTTCACGGTCAGCGTGAACACCAGCCGGTCGCCCGCACCGAACCCGGAGCCACCTCCGGAATTGACGTATCCGCGCAGAATCGAGCCGTCGGAAACGATCAGGACGTCGTCGCCCCTCGAATTAAGGGTCGAATCGACCGGCGAGCCAACGATCTTGAGCGAGAACGCCTGGGTCGGATGCGGACCGTCAGTGCCGAAATCGACGAGCGCGTTCAGCGTGCCCGCAGCGGCGGTGAACGATGCTGCGCCAGACGGCGCCACTTCGCCGGGACGCAGGGGGGTGCCATCGGCGTTGCCGGTGGCAAGACCATCCTCGTAGACCGCAGTGGTGACGCTCTGATTCGCGACGATCGTCGGACCGTCGTCCTCGATCTTGATGATCGAGTCGTCGTCATCGATGACTTCGATCGCGTGGGTGTCGTCATCGTAGTCGCCGTCGCCGTCCGTCGCCTTGACGTTCAGCACGATCTGCAGGCTCGAACTGCTGCCCACCAGATTAAGCGAAACACCCTCGTCGTGGCTGGACCCCGACGTCGGATGCTCGATCGGCAGATACTGCGTGACCTTGAACTGCGGATCGGTTGCGCTGCCGGTCAGTTCGATCTTCAGCGCGATGTAGTCGCCGAGCGCGTTGTTGCTGCCGTCGGCATTGCGGCCGATCACGCCGAGGATGGTGCCGTCCGGCTGCTTGACCAGCCACACCGTGCGCAGCGCGGCCGATGCGCCTTCGTATGGCGTGCCGTCGAGGTTCGTGACCTTCAGGGTCGTCTGGACATACTTGCCGGTGTCGCTGCTGCCGTTCTTGTCGACCAGCTTCAGGCTGTAGGTGGTGACGATATCGGCCGGTGCGACGCCATCGGCGCCTTCCGTGATATCCACGTCGAACAGGTCGGAAACCGCGACCGACGACGTCGCATTCGACGGCGTCGAGACCTGGCCGATCGGCTTCAGGCTTGCCGGGTTGGTCGAAGGCTGAACAACGTCGGTGAAACCGCTATTGTCGTCGGGCGAGCCGCCCGGATTGGTCTCGTCGAGCGTGACCTTGATATCGTCGGCTTCCTTGTCGTCGTTGGCGCCGACCTCGACCGTCGGACCGTCGTCCTGGAACTTGATCTTCGCGCCGATGTCGACCGAGGCCGTGTCCTGATCGCCGTCCTGGTCAGTGACAGTGATCACCGCACGGATCTTGCCGTCCAGATCCTGTTGATCCGGATTCGGGTTTTCGTTCTGCGCCGGGTGATCGTTGCTGCCGCTACCGTCGTCGTTCGATTCCTCGTGGTCGTTGATGTCGTCGTGCTGCAGCGAAAGGTACTGCACGACGCTGACGACGCCGTTCGAGCTGTTGATGTGGATCGCAAACGCAGCGACACCTGTCTGGTCGCCGACGCGACCGACGATGTAGTTCATGCCGCCGTTGCTTTCCGTATAGAGCCTGATGACGCCGCCTTCGGTCGTTCGCAGGCCGGAATCCACGCCCTGCACCACCGACAGCGAGAAGACCTGCGATCCCGGCTGATCCGCGCCGACGCTGGACGTGCTGGCGACGATCGCCTGCGAGTTCTGCGCATAGCCGATCGGATTGCTCGCCACGTCCGGGTCATCGCCACGCGGATTCGGGACGTTGTTGAAAATCGCCTTGACCGCGTTGCTGTCGGTATCGTCGTCGTTGCTGTCGCTAAAGCCAGCCGACTCGTCATGGATGACGCTCCTGCCGGTCAGCTCGATCCTGGCTTCCGGAATGTCGTCGATCACCTTGACGTAGAAGCTTCCGGCGTCGAGGCTGATCGTGTCGCCGTCAAAGTCGGAGAACTTGATGAGACCCGAGAAGTTCAGCGCAAGATAATCCTCGACGTCGTCCGCATTGTTGATCGGATGATGATCGATCTGGTCGTGCAGTTCGAAACGCCAGTCACCGTCTTCGTAGACCTTCAGGGTGAAGATGGTCTTGCTGCCGGCCTTCGCCGTGAGGAGCTGGTAATCGCCGCCACCATCGTCGTCACTGACGATCGACGTGATCTTGACCTGCACGCCGTCGGACGTGACGTTGTTGCCGCTCAGGTCCTTGACGTTGGTATTGATCAGCCCGGACTTGAAGGTGAATTCGCCGGGCTCGTCGGCGCCGACATTGACCAGTGTCGCCAGCGAGTCGTTGCCTGATCCCGAAATCACGGTGGTGGTGTCGTTGAAATCCGAGCCAGGCTGGCTGTGGTCCTGGTCGAGATCCGGATCGGCGTCGAAATCCTCATTGCCGCCGCTGAGGTGTTCTTCCTCCACCACGCCACGGACAACCTCGCCGTCCCTGGCTTCGGGAACGTCGTCGCGGATGGTGATCGTCAGGCGGCCGTCGAGCGCGACGCTGTCGCCGTCGAAATCGGTCGCCTTGATCACCTGACCGAAGTCGATGCTGTTGACGTCGGCACTCGGATCATCGTCCTCAAGATCGGTGTTCTGATCCGAGGTCGGGAACGTGTCGCCCGGGACTGCAGTGTCGCCGGAATCGTCGAACGGGGAATCGTGGTCGAGCTGGTCGAACAGCTCGAACGTGTAGGTGCCGTCGGTGTTGAGGGTCAGCTTGAAGACGAGCCGGTCGCCGCTCTGGTAGCCGCTGTTGCCGGTGTCGTTGTCATAGCCGACGAGGACGTTGCTGTTGGCGCCGGTGATGACGTCATAGTCGAGCTCGACGCCCTGCGACGTCAGGCCAAGCGCTTCGAGCTTCTGGCGAACGCCGGCGAGATCGAGGAACGTGAACTTCGGCGGCTCGTCAGTTCCAACGCTGACCTGGTTCGCGATCGTGCCCTGGATAAAGGCGGGGCCGGTGGCGTTCGACGGCGGATTACCGGTTTCGGAGCCGTCGTTGACGCCGTCGCCCGGACCATCGTTCGGATCGTTGCCCTTCGAGCCCTTGTTGTTGCTGCTGTTCGGATTCCAGGTGGCGATATCGTCCTCGTCGACGTAGCGCGCGGCCGGTGCGACGTCCGCGAGCACGGGAATGTCGTCGTCGACGTCGAAGCTGACGGTCCCTGTGACTTCGTCACCGTCGGAATCGGTGACCGTGTAGGTCAGATCGAGGCGGATATTGTCCTCGAACGCCACGATCGGCTGCGCCGGCTGCTGTTCGGTCGGAGACTCCGGCTTACCCGCAAAATTCGGCAGATGGTCGAGTTGGTCGAGCAGCGTAAACGTGTACTCGCCCGTATCGGTGTCGGTGATCTCGATCTTGAACGCCGCGTTGCTGGCCGGATCGCCCGTGGCGAAGTTCGCCGGGATGACCCAGGTCGCGTACAGCGTGTGGCTCGACTGATCCCAGAAGTAATAGAGTGGCCGATCCTTCGATTCGACCTGCGCGGAATTGTTGTCGCTGAACGTGCCGACGACCGGGTCGCCGTGCATCTCGATGAACGTCACGTCGGCCGGTTCGTCCGAACCGATGCTGAAGGGCAGCACGCCGTCGACCGTGGTCGGCTCGCCAGCGTCCGACTGATTCGGAGCACCGTCGTCGCCGGACGCCTGATCGTTGTTGCCGACCGAGAGCGGACCGTTGAGATCGTCCTCGTCGATCCTGACCGGCGAGGTGGGAGGAACCTCCGAGCCTTCACCGCCCGGGATAATCGGTATGTCGTCCTCGACAACGATCGCGAACGAGCCCGGGGTCAGGCCTTCGACGCTATCGCCATCGAAATCCGTCGCGACGATGATCCGCGAGAAATCGATCTGTCCGACACCAACCAGAGGATTTTCCGCAGACGTGCGGAGCTGCGTGTTCTCGTTGTTGAAGCCATTGTCGACGTGGTCGAGCTGATCCTGCAGGTCGAACGTCCAGGTGCCATTGGGATTGACCGTCAGCACGAACACCGTGCGGTCGCCGGCGGTGGCCGTCAGCACACCGTTCTCGGTCGTGTATTCAAGCTGGACGCCCCTGGAGAAGAGCGTCGGCAGAAACTCACCCGGATTCTCGGCCAGCGAGAACGTCAGCGGTTCGTCGGCGCCCGCAGAGAACAGCGTCTGCAGCGACGGCTGACCAACGCCGGTCTCGTCATCGGCGTTGCTGTCGCCTGCGCCCTTGTTACCTTCCGAGAGGTCGGCCGGGAACGGCGCGGTCGCCGTACGCGACATGCCGTCTTCTTCGACGTAGCCGGTGATCGGCTGATAGAAGAACTGGCCCTCCGAGCCCTCTCCTTCCTGGTAACGCTGCGCCTGCTCGGGAATGTCGTCCTCGACGACGACCGTGAACGATCCGGCGGCCAGGCCTGAAACGCTGTCGCCGTCGGAATCCGTCGCGACGATGATCGACGAAAAGTCGATCGCGCCGACGCCGGTCGAACCGTCCGCGGAGGTGCGCAGCTGAAGGTTTTCGTCGTTCAGGCCGTTGTCGACGTGGTCGAGCTGATCCTTCAAGTCGAACGCCCACGAGCCGTCCGCGTTCACAGTCAGGGTGAACACCTCGCGGCCGCCGGCGGAAGCCGTCAGCGTATTGCCGACGACCTCATACGTGACCTGTTCGCCTTTCGAAAACAGCGTCGGAAGGCCATCGACGTCGGCGAGCAGGCCGAACGTCAGCGGCGAGTCGGCACCGGACTTGAAGAGCGCGCCAAGCGAGCCGGCAGCCCCGGAAGCCTCATCCTGCGTGTTATCGTCGGTGAAGTCCTTGTTGCCGTCCGACTGATCGGGATTGAGCCCGATCGAGGACATGCCGTCTTCTTCAACGGTGGCGCTGACGGCGGCTTCGCCGCCAGCCGGCGTCGGCACGTCGTCGGAGACGGCGACCGATACGGTCGCTGCCACCTCGATGGCACCATTTGCGGCGCTTGCAACGACAGTCAACGATCCGAGTTGGAAAAGGTCGTCGATATTCAAGCCAGGATGCGTATCGAAATTCCTGAGCAGTTCGACGGTGACGGTGACAGCACCGTCCTGACCCGGGTTGATAATGCCAGGGGCGACCAACGTGATGCGAACGACCGCGCCACGCTCATCGGAACCGATCAGCTGCTGGCCGTCGTCCGAGACGTCCCACGAGAGAGCGGGGTCGAGCCCGGAGATGTCGTCGCGAATGAAGAATCGGGTCAGCGCGTCCGTGCCCGCGGTGAACGTCAGCACGACGAAATCCGTGACAGGCGCGCTCGGCGTGGAGCCGTTGCTGAGATTCTGATCGTCGACCAGCAGTGAGCGGTCCGCTCCGGCCAGGGTCGGCAGCGTGGTTTCCGGCGGCGGCCCGTCGATCTCAGTGAACTCGAGGTTGCCAAGCTCTTCCTGGCCGAGCAGGTCCAGCGCAACGGGCGACGCAAACGGATCAACCGATGCATCGCGGAAGTTGCCACCCGAAGCAGGTGCGCCACCGGCGCCATCGCCGGCCGCAGGCAGCACCGACTGATCGGTGGTGATCGGGAAAGTCGATGCGAACTGGCCGCCGTCGATCTCGCGACCGTTGACGTCGAAGGCGATGTTGTTGCGCGGCGCCCCTGCCGAATCGAAGAAAGGATCAATCGTCAGCGTCGACTGATTGTCGAAGAGGATGATCAGCTTTTCGCCGATATGGACGAACGTCAGCTTCTCGTTCGCAATCGCGGAAAGATCGATTTTGAATTTCTGTTCGTATCCGAGATAGACCGTCTGCGCCTGGCTATCGCCGGGCTTGGCGAGCTTGATCACGCGTACAGACTGCGCTTGGGTCACGCCAAGCTGAGCCATCACAATGGGACGGTTCATGAAATAACCTCTGCCAAACTTTTGACGCCGAAATGCGTATTTCTTAACTAATTGTTAGGCACCATTTCCGACGTAGGCCCATGAATCAATACAATCTTCGATAAACTCGCTGCGTTTGTGCAAGCTCAGTTAAGATTGGACGGCCACTGCCGCAATTCGGACACAGGATTGAAACGCGACCGGCGCCGGCTTAAGGTCGGTTAACGGGGGGGAAATTGAGTTATGACGACGCCATTTGACCGAGCCGTCCGCTTTTTTTGTGTATTTTCAGTCGCTTATGCAATAATCTGGGGCCTGCCGGGTTCGGCGCGTGCAGATGGCATTGCCCTGCCACGCGCAGCGGCGGCTAGTTGCGACACCATCACACTGGTCTGCGAGAACGCACGCACCTACGGCCTCTGCCCCATCGGGGTGACCGAGGTGGGCGAACTGGTGACCGGGACCCTGAGAACGCCGGGCCCGACCTACGTCCGACTGATTCCCATGGGCAACGGCTACCGGTATGCAGGCCGGGGCATCTGGTTTGATGGGAAGGGCGCTGCCGGGCGCCTTTTCTTCGGACAGAATCGTTCCGTCGCTTGCGCGGTCGAATGGCACTGATTCGGCGAGCTTAAATTCCTAGCTCGCGCGATCGTGAACGGTGTGCGCAACGCGGCCCGGAAATCGCTCCCGGTGATGCTGGCCGTGCTGGTGATGGCTGCGAGCGTGCGCGCGAGCGACGCACAATCGACCATCGTCATCCCGAATGCCGGCGAGGTCACGACGACCGCGAAGGTCGACAACGGAATCATGGCAGTCAGCAATCAGGTCGTTCGGCATCGAAGCCAGGTCCGGGAATGCGTCGGCGTCTGCTTCTATGCGTCGAAGAGCGTGACCAAGTCCTGGATATGCCGCGCCTCGAATTGCTCGCTGGATTGTTCCAGTCGCGAGCCAATCGGCGGCTGCTACGGCCTTGAGATATGGCCATTCTTGCGCGCGAGCCGAACCAGCGCGACGGCCCGCCAGCACTGTTCAAACCCGAAATTGCATCCTGCTTGACACCGAGCCCTCACGCTTCGTAAACCCCCGGCAAGGTACTCCACAAAGCACCGGGCGCTTAGCTCAGCGGGAGAGCGTCCCCTTCACACGGGGAAGGTCGAAGGTTCGATCCCTTCAGTGCCCACCACGCTTCGCCTTCGGCTACGCGTGGCGCAGCCACGCAAGAGCCGAAGACGAAGCGTGCCCCGCGTAGCTCGAAGAGCGAAGATGGGCTGACACAAACCTCTGGATGCCATACCGCGCGATCAGTAATACGCGTAGCGGCCCCTCCACGGAACGCAGTTGTTGTATCCGTATCCATAGGAGCTGTAGCCGGAGGGATAGTAGCCGCCGGCACCGTAGGCGTAGGGATAATAGCTGCCGTAATACGCCGCGCTCGCAAGGCCGAGACCAGCCGCACCAAGCCAGGGCCGATTGCCCCAGCCCGAACGGTAGCCGGCCCAGCGCCAGCCCGTTCGATACCCGGCCCAGCGACCGCCCCAGCCGGGACGATAGCCCGCACCCCACCCTGGACGTCCGATCGCACCAGCCGCCCAGCGTCCACCGCCTACTCCAACCGCGCGGTAGCCACCGCCATAAAAGCCGCCGCCGCGAAAACCGGCTCCGCCATAACGTTGCGCATCGGCTCCATCACTCAGAACCACACAGAACAGCAGCGCGGATGAAACCAGCAACAATGATCGCCACATAGGCGCCTCCCTCGAGCACGGACCTGCTCAAGGCATTTTTCGCCGCGCTCGCATCGCACAACGTTGATCGAGATCAAATCGCGCGATTTTCCGCCCTGGCTCTGAGGGTTGCCGGCGGTGCCGTCTGCCGATCCGCACAAGCAAAAGGGCCGGAGCTCCGGCCCTTTTTCACACCCCGCAGGCAGATCAGACCGCCCTGTCTCACATCTGCACTTCGATCAGCCGCGGTCCGGGCGTCCTGACCGAATTGGCAAGCTCCTTGTGGAAATCCTCGGCGTTCGACACGGCCACGCCCGGCACGCCCATGCCCTTCGCCAGCGAGAGCCAGTCGAGCGCGGGCCGGTCGATATTGAGCATGTCGACCGCCTTCTTGCCCGGCGTGCCGGCCTGCACGTGGGTGAACTCGCCCTTGAGGATCTCGTAGGTGCGGTTGGCGAAGATCACCGTGGTGATGTCGAGCTGCTCGCGCGCCTGCGTCCACAGCGACTGGATCGTGTACATGGCGCTGCCGTCGCCTTCGAGCGCGATAACGCGGCGATCCGGACAGGCGACCGCCGCACCGGTGGCGACCGGCGTGCCGTAGCCGATCGACCCGCCCATGTTTTGCAGCCAGTCATGCGGATTCGCACCGGCGGTGGGCGCGAAGAATGCGCGGCCGGTGGTCACCGCTTCGTCGACGACGATGGCGTTCTCCGGAATCGCTGCGGCGATTGCAGCGGCGATCGACGCATGCGTCAGCGCCCCGGTCGGCTTGACGATCTCGGCGTGCGTCTGCGGCTTGACGTCGGCGGGCTTGGCGCCGACCGCGTCGGCCAGTGCCTGCAGGCTGCCGATGCAGTCGCCGCCGATGTCGCACAGTGAGTGGATATTGGCGCCGTCCGCCTTCAACAGGCTCGGCTTGTTCGGATAGGCGAAGAACGCCACGGGCTCGTGCGCCTCGACCAGAATGATGTGGCGAAAACCTTTAAGCGTGTTGAGGGCGAGGTCGACCACGTAAGGCACGCGGTCGATCGAATAGCGGCCCGCGCCGCGGGCGACCCGCGGATTGGAGCCCTGCGCCATCACCTTGCAGCCGGTCTTGCCAGCGATCTGCTGCGCCAGCGCCAGCCCGTCCTCGCGCAGCGCCCGGTGCGACATCAGGATCAGCGTCGGCTCGCCGCTCTTGAGGATTTTTGCCGCGTTGTCGACCGCCGAGGCGGACATCGCCGCGCGCTGCGAGATGGCGCCGACTTCAGCGATGCCGTCCGCATCGTTCCAGGCGGTGTCTGCGGGGAGGATCAGCGTTGCGATCTGACCAGGCGAGGCGCTTGCCGCGGCAATGGCGGCCGCACCATCGCGCGCGACCGACTTCGCATCCGGCGACGTGCGTACCCATGACGAAACCGGCCGCGCCAGTCCCTCGATGTCGGAGGTGAGCGGCGCGTTGAAATCGATGTGATAGGTCGCGTGCTGGCCGACGATGTTGACGATGCCGGACGAGGCCTTCTTGGCATTGTGCAGGTTGGCGATGCCATTGCCGAGACCTGGACCGAGATGCAGCAGTGTCGAGGCCGGCGTGCCCTTCATGCGATAGTAACCGTCGGCAGCGCCGGTCACCACGCCTTCGAACAGGCCGAGCACGCAGCGCATGCCGTCCACGCGATCGAGCGCGGAAACGAAGTGCATTTCCGAAGTGCCCGGGTTGGTGAAACACACGTCCACCTTGCCCGCGACCAGCGTCCTCACCAGACTTTCCGCACCGTTCATGGCTGCACCGTTTGCTTTCATTGTTGTCGAAATGCTCCCGATCACGAAAAAATCATCCTTCGCGAGCAGCGTCAAACGCTTTGCCTGGATGGCTCCATCGCGCCAATTCATGGCGTTCCGGCGCGGGGACCAGGAATGTGGCGGGTAAGTGAGACGTCATGCCCCTGCGCCACGGGTTGCGAAAATCAGCGAATTGTGGCCTTTCTCCCGACGCAACTGCGGCGAAGGACGCTTCGCCGGAGGGGACGCTACAGAAACTCGCAACGAGGATGGAATGAAGCGGCTGCTGGCCTTTCTGACGGTTTCGATTGTTCTGGCTGCGCTCGTGCAGCCTTCGCAGGCTCAGGTCGATGATCCGGATCTGTTGTTCGGAGGTTCACCGGCGCAAAAGCGCTATCAATTCTTCTCGGGCGGCTATGCCGGCTCTGTCACGCGCTCCACGGTCAGCTTCGCCGGCGACTACAAGCCGGGCAGCATCTACATCAACACCGCCGAGCGACGCCTGTACTATATCGTCGGCAACGGCCAGGCGCTCCGCTACGGCATCGGTGTCGGCCGCGATGGCTTCCGCTGGTCGGGTGTGCACAAGGTCACGGCGAAGAAGGAATGGCCGGACTGGACACCGCCGGCGCAGATGCTGCGCCGCCGCCCGGACCTCCCGCGCTTCATGAAGGGCGGCGAGGACAATCCGCTCGGTGCGCGCGCGATGTATCTCGGCTCCACGCTCTATCGCATCCACGGCTCCAACGAGCCGGAGACGATCGGCCAGGCCGTGTCGTCCGGCTGTTTCCGCATGACCAACGACGACGTGATCGACCTCTACAGCCGCGTGCAGATCGGCGCGACGGTGATCGTGAAGAACTGAGCGTTTCGCTTACGCTTATGGAAAGGCCGGCACTTCGCCGGCCTTTTTTTGTTCGGCACCGGCGAATGGTTTAGGATGATGCATGCTCGGAAGGAACCAGCGCCTGGCACCTCACCGCTCAGCTGGCATTGCGCTCGTCGCGACCTTGGCCTTGCCGCTCGCGACCGAACTCGCCTGCGCCCAGACGATCGTCACGCCACAGCGCGAGCGCAAACAATTCACCGACGCCGAGATCGCCGACGGCTTCTTCAAGGTCGCGTTCGGCGCCGAATTCCACCTGGCCGGCCGGGTCGATCGCATCCGCAGATATGACAAGCCGGTGCGCGTGTTCATCGACAACAAGGCGCGTCCGGATCGCCGCGCCCGCATGCGCGAGGTCGTCGCCGACATCGGCCGCCGCATCGAGCATCTCGACATCGCCGTGACCGACGAGCGCGAGGCCGCCAACGTGACGGTCACGCTGGTGCGCGACCGCGACCTGCATCGGACAATCGTCTCGTTCTACGGCGCCGACCGCGCCCGCGACATCCGCAAAGCGATCGATCCGCAGTGCCTGTCGAGCTTCACCAAGGACGACGACTTCGCGATCGTCTCCTCGAACGTCATTCTCGCGGTCGATGCCGGCACCTTCATCTTCGCCGACTGCGCCTATGAGGAACTGCTGCAGGCCCTTGGCCCGATCAACGACACCGACAAAGTGCCGTGGACGACCTTTAACGACGAGGTGAGCATGGGCCACTTCGGCATCTACGACCAGCTCCTGCTCAATCTGCTCTATCACCCGCGCATGCGGCCAGGCATGTCGGCAGCCGAAGTGAAGACGCTGTTGCCGGAGATCCTTCCCGCCGTGCGGGCCTGGGTGGCGAAGATAAACGGATTGGCGCGATAGAGCCGTGATGAGGTCAGATCGAATTCCCACCGTCATGCCCGCGAAAGCGGGCATCCAGTGCCCCATCGTCAGGTCGTGAAGAACAGATAATTCATCCAGCTGTTGGCCCGCAGCACGGCCATTCTGATCACGCCTGCAATCTGCACTGTGCCACTGAAAACAGCGGCGCTCCCCTGCGTACCGGCCGGCAATCGCAGGTCATCGGCGTCGTGAAGCTTGATACGGACGGCAAAGCGCGCGTTATGGGGGGCATCAATGCCGGGAAACAAACCTGTCGCAGTGAGTTGGCCTTCGGCGGCGAGATCAATGGTGGTCAGTACCTCTCCCGGGAACACCTGGCCTGGATACATCGGGAACACGACCTCGGCGTAAGCGCCGGGCTTGATCGACAGAAATGGCCCCTGCATGAACGAGGCGACGACCACCGCACGGTTGCGTTCGTCCCGGTCGCATACAAACGGCAGGACCGATGCCGACGCACTGACGATGGCACCCGGCAGAAGCTGCAGGTTGGCCACGAAGCCATCGCAAGGCGCACGGACGGTCGCCTCGTCGAGATTGTATTTAGCCTGTTCGAGCTGTTGGCGCGTCTGCGCGACGGTGGTGTTCTCATCGCCGATGTTGGACTCGTAGGCGAGCCTCGCTCTCCGCTCGGCCGCCTTTGCTTCGGCGACGGCCTGCTCGGCAGTGTCGACGTTTCGTTGCGCGCGATCGAGCGTTGCCTGGGCGACGACCTGCTTGTCGAACAGCTCCTTTTGTCTGCCGAACTCTGAAGTCGCCAGATCGAGCTGGACCGCTGCCTTCTCGACGTTCGCCGAGGCCTGATCGAGCGCCGCCTTCAACTGCGGGACGGATTGAGCAGCTGCCGCGAGCGCGGCTTCGAGCCGGCTGACTTCAAACTGGAACGGCCGCGGGTCGACCGTAAAGATCACGTCGCCTTGCTTCATCGGGACGTTCGGCAGCGCCACCACCTCCTGAACACGACCCGGCGTCGTGATGTGGGGCGCAACCTGCACGATGCGCTGGAACACTCGCGCGTCGGTTGACGACGGGTGATGGTTGTTCATCGACAGGAGGACATAGAACGCGAACAACGGTCCGACGGCGGCGAGCGCTATTGCCAGCGGCAACGACAGGCGGATGAGCTTGAGCTTGGCAAACACCAGCCAGATCAGAAGCGCGTAAGTTCCGAAGATCGCTGCCATCATGGCGCAGGCCCGCTGGTTGACGTTCGCCCGATCCGGCCTTCCAGCGCTGAAATCTCCTCATTGAGAGCGGCCAGTTCGGCTTCCAACGCCCCTGCCTCCGGCGGAGTGGATGCAGGCGGTGCCGCTCCGGCGTTGAGCTTGCGGTAGAGGTAGATCACGAATGCGGAGCTTGCGAGCGCCCAGAGCATGTCAACCTCGTGGCGACGTGCGCTGTGCCGGCAACCGGCCTTCAAGCTCCGCAAGCCGCTGCCGCGCCTCGTGCAGCCTGCCGATCAGAGCCTTGCTCCTGGCCGCGGCGGCGGGATCGCCGCCCATTGGCGTGTCTGGCGCGAGATAGGCCCACACCAAGGCAAGCGGCCAGAGCACCAGTGTGATGAGGCCCATCCAGCCACAGATGTTGATCGCGTCAGCCTGCGGGTGGTTACGCGAGCGAGCAATCTCGCCGGGAAGACTCCCGAGACGATAGATCACGTAGGCCAGTAGCACCGGCATGACGCAGAGGACAATGAGCGTCAGCCAGTGCAAGAACGGTCCAAATGCCTGAAGCTTGAAATCCATCGCGGCTCCCTTCCTTGCAGTCGCTTCACCGCAAGCCGGAGCAGGCTTGATTTGGGCATGCGCTCAAGCCCATCCAGGTGGGGCGAAATGGGTCTGACTTCTCGACCAGCGTGCTGCTCAATGAGTTCTCGAGGCTTCCACGTTCCGTCGAACTTTGGGTCGCGCCCGCACCATGCTTGAACAGGCCTGCCGCAGCCGGCCATCGGGGAAAACCTGAAATGAGCCGAGGGAAATCCTCGGTCCACTTCTCCCGGCGACGTTGGAAGAGCTGGGAAGAGGGGTTAGCCGCAAACTCAGGGTCTGCCGTCCCTCCTCACGTAGGCGAGCGAAGCGACGCAGTTCGTCGAACGGCTATGGGAGAAGGGAACAGTGGACGGAGAGGTTTCCGACTCGGTTCAGCTCTTGTCCGGTGCCTTGCAGATCGCCTTCAGCGCCGCCCACTCGCCTGGCGTCAGCAGCGGCGGGGCGGACGGCGGTGCGTCCTGCTCGGTCATCCGCGCCAGGCGGTCTTCCGACATCGGGTGGCTGGAAATCAGCGCCAGGCCCTTGCCCTTCTCCTTGCCCGTTATCCGCAGCAGGAACTCGCCCATCGGCTTCGGCGAGCGGCCGAGCTTGCGCATCACGTCGATGGTGGTCTTGTCGGCGACGCGCTCGGCTTCACGCGAATGCGACGCCTGGAACAATTCACGGCTGGCAAAGATGATCGCGCTGGAACCGGTCACGTCGCCGAACAGGAGACCGATCAGGAACGACGTGCCGCCGTTGTAGATCAGGTTGCGCAGGCCATCCCGGTTCTTCACATGGCCGAGTTCGTGCGCAAGCACGCCGGCCAGCTCATCGACGCTTTCGGCCTTCTGGAGCAAGCCCTCGAACACATAAATCTTGCCGCCGGGCAGCGCGATCGCGTTGGCGATCTCGTTGGAGATCACTGCGGCATCCGCGGTGGCATCGACCTCGCCTGCCTGGCGCAATGTGTTGACCAGCTTCGCGAAGGCGGCCTTGCCGTCCGGGCTCTCGCAAAGCTTGCCGTCGAAGATGACCTTGACCTGCTTGTCGGCGACCTCGCCGAGGCGCTTTTCCAGCGCGTAGGGAATGAGCGGCGTCAGGCGGTCGGCCAGAAGCGGCATGACGAACACCACCATCAGCACGATCGAGACGAGGGCCGCGGCCGACCACGCGACGATGGTCGCGACGCCCTTGGCGCCAGGCAGATCCGCATCCAGCGTCGGACAGCGGCGCTCGAGTTCGGCGGCAAGCGCCTGGTCGCGGATCTCCAGCCGCGCCAGCAGCGGTGCCGACACGCACATCGCCCGCAGTATGCCGACCGGGCCGTCGGCCCGGCGAATGTCCGCATAAGGCCAGGAGGCGACGACCGCATCGTCCTCCAGGATCTCGCAAGCCTGGGCGGCGAGCTTGAGGTCGACGTCGCGCCTGCGGCTCGAAGTGCCGTCGAGATAGGTGACCGGGGCACGCACTGGCGCTGCCGCATCAACGGCAGAGCCGGCCTCGATTGGTGTCCCCGCTTCGCTCAAGTCTCAGAACCCTCCGACATCGAGGCCGTCGGCAAAGCCTTCGCCGATGGCGTTCGCGAGTTCGCCCTTGGCGGCGACGTTCGCCGCAGCTTCGATACCATGAACGGTGATCGACGACACCGCGCGCTGCCACAGGTCGCGGGTGAGGTAGAGGCGGATGAAGATGTTCAGCGCCATCGCCCAGGCGAGGTAGCCGATGACGGCCAGGGCAAGGAACGTCACGTTGGTATAAAGCTCGGGATTGCCGAACGCCGCCGCAACGGACTCACCGGTCGCAATCGGAGCGATGATCGCAATGTAGCCGGCGAGTACGATCGACATCAGGATCATCCAGCCGATCGTCTTCCAGTACAGGCCCATCAAAGCGCCGGTACCAAGTTTCGATTCGAGGCTCACGCCGCCGAGACGCAGGCCGTTCAGCCACCAGCGCAGCTGAATCGCCTTGAACGCGGCGTAGACGAAGATGACAGGAAACACGAACGCCACGTACGCGAACGGCGTCAGCAGCCACAGCCACCAGCCGCGCTTGAAGAACTCCCAGGCGTCGCCCTCAAAGCTGCCCTGCAGATCGCCATAATGGGTGTGCTGCATCTTGTAGCGCTCCATCGCGGCATCGCGCCACGGCAGCACCAGGCCAAGGGTCAGCACCATCGCCGCACCCCAGAGCGTCGCACGGAAGGCGTAGTTCCAGCCGGAGCCCGTCATCCAGAAGCGGACACCGCGCCAGACGGTGCGCGTCATGCGATAGCGGCGCGCGCGGTAGATCGCGAACTGGGTGAATACGTAAAGGAAGATCACCAGCGGGAAGCTGGCGAAGGCCTGCAGCCGCTCGGCCTCGAGGCCGAGAATGAAGTAGCCGATATAGATCGGCACCAGAATCGCCATGGCGACGAGGAAGCCGATCAGAAGCTCCTTGGCACGGCCGGTGTATTCGGCGCCGTCGCCGTCGACGACAGTGTGCGACCAGAGATGGCGGCGGATGTCGGTGGTCAGCCAGAAGCGGTAGAAGCCGGCGGTGATCATCTCGAGGCCCGCGCCGCGCGCGACAAGGCTCAAGAAACTGCCGCGGTCGCCGGTGAACGCGACCTTCACGCTCGTCGATGCCGGCTGCAGCGGCGCAGTAGTCAGTTGGTCCATAAGTAGCCCCGATCGTTGAAAAACGCCTCTATCAGGCTTTGGTCGCCCTATCCCCTACGGCGGTTCGACAAAGCCGGGTGTGACCCAGGTCGCAGAACCCCTGCCCTCGCCGTCTGTTGACTATACCGCCGCGCAGGACAGGAACGCGAAACCAAGCCGTTTGGCCTGGGAAAAGCTGGTCAATCAAACGACCGAATGCTATAGCTTTATATCATTATCTTGAAATGGTTGTGAGCGTGGAAGGCACCGATCTTGACGTTGTGATCGCAGGAGGCGGCCCCGTCGGGCTGTGCGTCGCTTTTCTGGCGGCCGAAAAGGGATTGAACGTCGCTTTATTTGAATCCGACCCGGCGCCGTCGCGCGATCTTCGCGCGTCTACGTTTCATCCGCCGACCCTCGACATGCTGGCGCCGTCCGGAATCAGCGACGAGCTAATCAGCCGCGGACTTATCTGTCCTCATTGGCAAATTCGCTTACACCCCTCCGGAGTGCGCGCCGTCTTCGACCTGTCGGTCCTGTCCCGCGATACTCGCTATCCGTATCGCCTTCAATGCGAGCAATGGAAACTGTCGGAGGCCCTTCTCTCGCGGATTTCAAGGCAACCGAATGTGCAGATCCGTTACGGGGCGGACGTTATAGGGTTCCAGCAGGACGAGAAATGCGTCGTTACGAATATCAGCGCGGGCGAAGAACGCTTCAGCGTTCGCTCACAAATTCTTGTTGGCGCGGATGGAGCGCGCTCGACCGTTCGCAAGGAGCTTGCTCTGGGTTTTGAAGGCGAAACCTATCCGGAAACAACGCTGCTCGTGACCACTCAATTTCCATTCGAAGATCACCTGGATGGCCTGTCGAACGTCAGCTACTGCTGGAAGGATGGTGGAAACTTCTCTCTCCTGAAAGTACCGGGGCGCTGGCGCGTTTCAATCTACCCGCGTGAAGATATCGACCTTGAGCAGCAGCTCACGGATGCGTCGATCGAGCAAAATCTCCAGGATATTGTTCCGAACGCAAACGGCTACGAGGTCATGGAAAAGCGCGCCTATCGCGTGCATCAGCGGATCGTACCGACCTATTGCACGGGTCGTGTGGCGCTGGCAGGCGACGCCGCACACCTCAACAGCCCTGCTGGTGGAATGGGGCTCAATGGCGGCATCCACGACGCATTCGAGTTGGTGGACGCTATCGGCGAAATCGTGCTGAAGGGCAAGCCGCCGGAACGGCTTGCTCTTTACGATCGGCGCCGACGGCCGATCGCCAGGGACCAGATCATTGCGCAAGCCGATCGCAACCGGCAGCGGATGCGCGAAAAGGACACTGGCAAGCGTCTCGAATTGCTGAAGGGATTGCAGGCAATTGCCTGCGACGGGGAACGCGCGCACCAGCACCTTCTGGCCTCCTCGATGATCGCAGGTCTTCGACAGGCCGCACAGATCAACTAGCGGTTCTAGAACCGGGACACTGGTCGGCCCAGATGACAGACGCAGACCGAGAACGGACAGGTGGCCTGATGACGGTAGAGTATGCGCCAAAGGGATTGCTGGGTGTGCTCACTCCGCAGGCCAACACGACTGTTGAGCCTGAGCTCGCGATCCTGATGCCGAGAGGCACCGCCTGGATCAACGGCCGGCTGATAAGCGAAAAACCGACCATCATTGGTCGGCTTCGCGAGTATTTCGCCAGCTTCGAGATGTCGGTCCAACAGTTTGCAAACGCACCTGTTGGCGCCATTGCGTTTGCCTGCACAGGCGCGTCTTACCTTGCAGGCACAGCGGAGGAAGACGCCAAGCTTGCGCAGCTGTCCGAGCGACTGCGGGTTCCGACCTTTACCGCGGCAAGCGCCGTCGTCGATGCACTTCAGACGCTGAAGGCCCGGCGTATCGGACTTGTCTCGCCCTATGACGACGAGCTGACAACGGCGAGCGTTGCCTATTGGCAAGAGCGAGGCTTCACCGTGGCCGCGAAGACTAGCGCTTCCAACCCAGACGACGCGTTCCACCCGATCTACAGTCTGCCGTCAGGCGCTGCACAGGCGGCGCTCGACGCGATGCACGGAGAGAGCCTCGATGCCGTCGTGATGCTAGGGACTGGCATGCCGACGCTGGCGCCGATCGCGCGCACGGTCCGCGTCGGCCATGCGCCGGTCATGTCCTGCATGCTTTGCCTGGCATGGCGCGCGGCCTGTCACCTCGAGAACCGGAAACCCGACCGCGATGATCTGCTTTCGTGGATCGCTGCCGGGGAATGGAAATCCCGTTTGCTTTCCTTCTAACGACAACGCTTACGCGGCACGGACAATATTCAAAGCAGATGGACACACTAATGAAACCTCTAATGGTTGCATGTTGCACGGTGGCAGCAACGGTTGGCTTCTTCCGTCAGGCTCAGGCGGACGATTTCCCGAGCCGACCGATCACGATCATCGTCCCCTTTGCTGCTGGCGGAAGTTCCGACGTGATTATGCGTCTGGTTGCTCAGAAGGCGACCGACAGCATGAAGCAGTCGATCATCATCGACAACCGGCCGGGAGGCGCCGGCAATGTCGCGGCGATGGCGATAAAGAACGCGGCTCCCGACGGCTATCAGCTGATGATGGGCCATACGGGGACACACGCCGTAAATCCTTCTCTTTACACGGATTTGAAGTTCGATCCGGTCAAGGATTTCAAACCAGTCGTACCCCTGGTTTCGTTCAGCAACATTCTGGTGGTGCCGGCATCCAGTCCGGCCAAATCGGTTGCAGAGCTGATTGCGCTGGCCAAGGCACGGCCAGAGGGCCTCAACTTTGGTTCGCCTGGAATAGGAACCGGTGGTCATCTTCTTGGATCGCTGCTTTCCAGGAGCACCGGAGCCAAGCTTGTTCATGTGCCGTACCGCGGTGTCGCGCCTGCGCTCACCGACCTTGTCGCCGGTCGAACAGATTTCATGTTTTCCGCCTATATCTCCGCTGTCGGATTCATCCAAGGTGGCCAATTGCGCATGTTGGCAAACGCCGGTGAGAACCGGCATCCGGTGCTTTCCGACCTGCCCACCATGGCGGAGGCGGGCTTTCCGGAGGCAACCATGGCGCAATGGTTTGGATTGTTTGCGCCGGCTGGTACAGCCGCGCCAATAATCGACAAGCTCAACGCCGAGTTCGTGAAAGCGCTGCAGAACGATGAGGTGAAGAGCAGCATTTTATCCCAAACCGTCGACATCATTGCCGGAACGCCGGACAAACTCCTTTCGCTGGTCATCAACGACAGGGTCCGGTTGGAGAAGGTCGTCAAGGAGTCCGGCGCGGTCGCGCAGTAGCAACGACCGCAGCTACCAAGGCGCGATGTCGTAGGCTGGATCGCAATCGCGCTTCAGCTCCTTGTCCTGGCACGATCCTTTCTCCGAGAACCGGTGTGATCTTGTCCGGATCATGCTTCAGCCCTGCTTTTCGAACAATTCTCGTCCGATCAGCATGCGCCGGATCTCGCTGGTTCCCGCGCCGATTTCGTAAAGCTTCGCGTCGCGCAGCAGCCGGCCGGTCGAATAGTCGTTGATATAGCCGTTGCCACCGAGCAGCTGGATCGCATCCAGGGCGCACTGCGTCGCGCGCTCGGCCGCATAGAGGATGGCGCCCGCCGCATCCTCGCGGGTGGTCTCGCCACGGTCGCAGGCCTTCGCCACCGCATAGACATAGGCACGCGCGGCGTTCATCGTCACATACATGTCGGCGACCTTGCCCTGCACGAGCTGGAACGTGCCGATCGGCTGGCCGAACTGCTTGCGCTCGTGCACATAGGGCATCACCACGTCCATGCAGGCCTGCATGATGCCGAGAGGGCCTGCCGCGAGCACCGCGCGCTCATAGTCGAGACCGGACATCAGCACGTTGACGCCGTTGCCGACCTGGCCGAGCACGTTCTCTGCCGGTACCTCGCAATCCTGAAATACCAGCTCGCAGGTGTCGGAGCCGCGCATGCCGAGCTTGTCGAGTTTTTGCGCAGTCGAAAATCCCTTCATCCCCTTCTCGATGATGAAGGCGGTCATGCCGCGCGGGCCGGCATCCGGGTCGGTCTTCGCATACACCACGAGCGTCTCGGCGACCGGACCGTTGGTGATCCACATCTTGCCGCCGTTGATGACGTAGCGGTCGCCCTTCTTGTCGGCGCGCGTGCGCATCGACACCACGTCGGAGCCGGCGCCGGGCTCGGACATCGCCAGCGCGCCGACGTGCTCGCCGGACATCAGCTTCGGCAGATATGTCCGCTTCTGCGCCTCGCTGCCGTTGCGGCGGATCTGGTTGACGCAGAGATTCGAGTGCGCGCCGTAGGACAGGCCAACGGCGGCCGACGCACGCGAAATCTCCTCCATCGCCACGCAATGCTCGAGATAGCCGAGGCCCGCGCCGCCGTATTCCTCCTCCACCGTGATGCCGTGCAGCCCGAGCGCGCCGATCTTCGGCCAGAGGTCGCGCGGAAAGGTGTTGGTCTTGTCGATCTCCTCGGCGCGCGGCGCGATCTCGTTCGATGCGAAGCTCCACACCGTGTCGCGGATCGCATCCGCGGTCTCGCCGAGGTCGAAATTGAAAGCGCGTGGCGTGTTGGCGATCATGAGCGTAACTCCCACTCGTATCAGGCGACCAGGTCGAAGCCGGTCAGCATGTCGTAGGCGAGCAGCTCCTCGGCATCGTGCGACACCATGATCCGCTTGCCGATCAGATCGCGCAAGGTCTCCGACGTGCCGCCCCCGAGCATTCCATAACGGGCGCCGCGGTAGAGCCGGTTCACCGCATATTCCTCGGTAAAACCGAAACCGCCATGCATCTGCACCGCGTCATTGGTTACGCGCAGAGCCATCTCGTTGCAGAACACCTTGGCCACCGCCGCCATGAACGGATCGGGGAACGGATTGGCGGTCATGCACGCCCGATAGAGGATGCTGCGGCCGGTTTCGATGTCCTTGTACATGTCGGCGAGCTTCCAGCGATTGCCCTGAAAATCGCCGATCGCCTTGCCGAAGATCTCGCGTTCACGCGCATATTTCATCGCTTCGGCGAACGCGCCCTCCGCAAGCCCGAGCGAGATGCTCGGATTGAGGCAGCGCTGGGTGTTGAACGCGCTCAGGAGCTTGCGGAAACCATCCTCGCGGATGACGAGATTTTCCAGTGGCAGCTCGCAGTTGTTGAACTGGATCTCGTGCAGGTTCTCGCCGCCCATGGTGTGATAGGTGCCGGTCACCTCGAAACCGGGTGTCCCGGGCTCGAGCAGCACGCAACCGATGCCCTCGCGCCCCGGCTTCTTGTCGATGCGGCTGAAGATGACGAACATGCCGGCTTCCTTCGCCCGGCTGATCAGCGTCTTGACGCCGTTCAGGACGATGCGGTCGCCCTTGATGTCGGCATTGGTGCGGTAGTTGGCGACATCGGTGCCCGCGTGCGGCTCGGTCATGCAGACGGCGAGAATGCAGTCGCCACTTACCACCTTCGGCAGGATACGTTGCTTGATCGATTTCGGCGCGTAGGTGGAGATCACGCGGGTCTGAACGCCCGCTTCGCCGAGCGTGGCCATCGCCGTGACGTAGCACCCCTTGGCGATCTCCTCGAGGATCAGCGCGGTCTCGAAGATGGTGAGGCCGAGCCCGCCATATTCCTCAGGCACCGACATGCCGAGCACGCCGATTTCCGCGAGCTTCTTCATGTTCGGCCAGGGGAAAGTGCCGTCCATGTACTTCTGCGCGTTCGGCTTGAACTCGCCCTGGACGAGGTCGCGCACGGTTGAGACCATGCTGCGTTGTTGTTCTGTCAGCTTGAAATCCATCGCCGCGCCGTCTCCCAGTCTTCGTAAGGAGCCGCACAATGGCACGGGCGGGCGGCCAAAAGAAGCGGCCGGCAAGGGCCGGAAATCCGGTCAATTGCAGGCGTTCATGCGGAAACACAGACCCGCATGCGCGAAGCGACCAGCTTCGTCCCTTGCTCGGGCCACCCGGCGGCCCATAATCGAAGCACCGTGGCCCTTGGCGCGAATGACAACGCATCATCCGGGGGCCACGAAGACCGGATGATCGACAGGGACGAAACCATGCACGGCACGATCAGCTCCGGCGAAGCGCAAGAGCGCGCCCGGTCCATTCCGCTGGCAGACATCAACGTGGGCGATCCGGCGCTGTTCGCCAGCGACAGCCATTGGCCCTACTTCGACCGCCTGCGCGCGGAAGACCCGGTCCATTACTGCCGCGAAAGCGAGTTCGGCCCCTACTGGTCGGTGACCAAGTACAACGACATCATGGATGTCGAGACCAACCATCAAGTCTACTCGTCCGACTCCAGCCTCGGCGGCATCACCTTGCGCGACTCCCGGCCGGACCTGCGCCGGCCGAGCTTCATCTCGATGGACCAGCCGCATCACGGTCCGCAGCGCAAGACCGTGGCGCCGATGTTCACACCGACCCATCTCGACAAGCTCGCCGTCACCATCCGCGAGCGGGCGTGCCTGATCCTCGACGAGCTGCCGCGCAACGAGACCTTCGACTGGGTAGACAAGGTCTCGGTCGAGCTGACGACGCAGATGCTGGCGACGCTGTTCGATTTTCCGTGGGAGGAACGACGCAAGCTGACCTACTGGTCCGACATCGCCACCGCGGTTCCCGGCGCCGGTATGATCGAGAGCCTCGATGAAAAGCAGGTGATCATCGAGCAGTGCGGCGAGTACTTCAAGAATCTCTGGAACGAGCGGATCAACCAGCCGCCGAAGCACGACCTGCTGTCGATGATGGCGCACAGCGACGCCACGCGGAATATGGACGAGCGCAACTTCCTCGGTAACCTGATCCTCTTGATCATCGGCGGCAACGACACCACGCGTAACTCACTCTCCGGCGCGGTGTATGCCCTGAACAAGTTCCCGGACCAGTTCCGGAAGCTGAAGGCCAACCCGCAGCTGGTGGAAAGCTTCGTGCCGGAGGTGATCCGCTGGCAGACGCCGCTGTCGCATATGCGCCGCACCGCACTCGCCGACACCGAACTGCGCGGCAAGCAGATCAAGAAGGGCGACAAAGTGGTGATGTGGTACGTCTCGGGCAACCGCGACGAGGAGGTGATCGAGAACCCTTACGACTTCATCATCGACCGCAAGCGACCGCGCACCCACCTGTCGTTCGGCTTCGGCATCCACCGCTGCGTGGGCCTGAGGCTGGCCGAGCTGCAGCTGAAGATCGTCTGGGAGGAAATCCTCAAGCGCTTCGACAGCATCGAAGTGATGGAGGAGCCGAAGCGGGTCTACTCCAGCTTCATCAAGGGCTACGAGCACCTGCCCGTTCGCATCGCAGCGTAGCCTCGAGCGGCGCCATACCGAATCGTTAGAACCGGTTTTCGACCCCTGCTTTTTCGCCGTAGCCCGGTCCGCAAGGCCGGGCTATTGCTTTGCCGAACGTAAGGGTGGAACACGACATGAACGTTGCCGCGAGTGCCGAGGCCGACGCTGTGTACGACAATCATCAGGACATCCGCGACGCCGTCGCCAAGCTGTGCGAGGGCTTTCCCGGCGAATACTGGCGCAAGCTTGACCGCGAGATGGCCTACCCGACCGAGTTCGTGCAGGCGCTGACCCAGTCCGGCTACCTCGGCGTGCTGATCCCGGAGGAATATGGCGGCGCGGGCCTGAAGATTTCCGCAGGCACTGCAATCCTCGAGGAAGTGCACCGCGCCGGCTGCAACGCTGGCGCCTGCCACGCCCAGATGTACACCATGGGCACGCTGCTGCGGCACGGCAGCGAGGACCAGAAGAAGCAGTGGCTGCCGCGGATCGCCACCGGCGAGCTGCGGCTGCAGGCTTTCGGCGTCACCGAGCCGACCAGCGGCACAGACACCTCGTCCCTGAAGACGACGGCCAAGCGCGACGGCGACCACTACATCGTCAACGGCCAGAAGATCTGGACCAGCCGGGCCGAACACTCCGACCTGATGATCCTGCTCGCGCGCACCACGCCGAAGGAACAGGCGGCACGGCGCACCGACGGCCTGTCGGTGTTCATTGTCGACATGAAGGCCGCGAAGGGCAACGGCCTGACCATCCGCCCGATCCGCACCATGATGAACCACTCCACGACCGAGGTGTTCTTCGACAACCTGAAGGTGCCGGCCGAGAACCTGATCGGCGAAGAAGGCAAGGGTTTCCGCTACATCCTCTCGGGCATGAACGCCGAACGCATCCTGATCGCCTCGGAATCGATCGGCGACACCAAATGGTTCATCAAGAAGGCGACCGACTACGCCAACCAGCGCGTCGTGTTCGGTCGGCCGATCGGCCAGAATCAAGGCATCCAGTTTCCGATCGCAAAGGCCTATGCGGCAATGCGTGCGGCCGAATTGATGGTGCGCGAGGCGGTGCGGCTCTATGAAGCGGGCCTCGACTGCGGCGCGGAAGCGAACATGTCGAAGATGCTGGCGGCCGACGCCGCCTGGGAGGCGGCGAACGCCTGCGTGCAGACTTTTGGCGGCTTCGCCTTCGCCGAGGAATACGACGTGGAACGGAAGTTCCGCGAGACGCGACTCTACCAGGTGGCGCCGATCTCGACCAACCTGGTCCTGTCCTACATCGCCGAGCACATCCTCGGCATGCCGCGTTCGTACTGAGCCCCGCCCATGCTGCCTTTGGAAGGAATTACCGTCGTCTCGATCGAACAGGCCGTCGCTGCGCCGTTCTGTTCGACCCGTCTCGCCGATGCCGGCGCCACCGTGATCAAGGTCGAACGCCCCGAGGGCGACTTCGCCCGCGCCTATGACGCCAACATCAAGGGCCAGAGCAGCTATTTCGTCTGGCTCAACCGCGGCAAGAAATCCGTGGTGATTGATCTGGCGAGCGACGAGGGCCGCGAACAGCTCGAAACGCTGATCGGCGGCGCCGACGTGCTGCTGCAGAACCTGAAGCCCGGCGCGCTCGACAAGCTCGGTTTTGCGCGCGAACGACTGCGCAAGGATTACCCGAAGCTGATCATGTGCTCGATCAGCGGCTATGGCGACAGCGGACCCTATGCGCAGCGCAAGGCCTACGACCTGTTGATCCAGGCCGAGAGCGGGCTCTGCTCGGTGACTGGTGGCGCGGAAGCGGCCTCCCGTGTCGGCATCTCCGTCGTCGACATCTCGACCGGTGCCACTGCGCATGCGGCGATCCTCGAGGCTCTGTTCGCGCGCTCGCGCACCGGCCAGGGCGCCGACATCCGCGTCTCGATGTTCGACGTGATGGCCGACTGGATGGCGGTGCCGCTGCTCAATACCGAGGTCGGCAAGATGCCGCCGCGCATGGGCCTGTCACATCCATCGATCGCCCCCTACGGCGCGTTCCCCTCGAAGGACGGCAAGGACATTCTCATTTCGATCCAGAGCGAGCGCGAGTGGAAGGTGTTTTGCGCGATCGTGATGGACGATGCGAAGCTTCCCGAGGATCCGCGCTTCTGCACCATGGTTGCGCGGGTGACGAACCGGGAGGCGACCGACAAAGCGGTCGGCGACGTGTTCGCGTCGCTGACGCGCGACCAGCTTATCGCACGGCTGGACAAGGCGGACATCGCCTACGGTGAGGTCAACTCGGCGCACGACCTGGCATCGCATCCGCATCTGCGGCGGATCGAGGTCGACACCCCCGGCGGCCGCATCGCCATGCCCGCGCCCGCGCCGATCGTTGTCGGCGAAACCCGCACGTACGGCGGCGTACCGGCCGTCGGCTCGGACACCAAAACCATCCTCAAGCAGTGAGGCCATAAGTCATGAGTGCGACCGCGACGCTCGATCTCGATCATTTGCGCAAGTGGATCGGCAAGGTCGAGGAGGCCTCCGACGTCGTCACCGCGCGCGCGGTGCAAGGCATGCGCGCAACGCTGTTTCTTGACCCAGGCGAGCCCAAGGCTGGCGACGCAGCGCCGTTGACGATGCACTGGTGCTACATGCTGCCGATCGTAGCAGCGGCAGAAATCGGCCCGGACGGCCACCCTGCCCGCGGCGGTTTCCTGCCGCCCGTGCCGCTGCCGCGCCGCATGTGGGCGGGCGGGACGACCGATTTCACCGAAGCGCTGCGCGTTGGCGATCCGGTGACCCGGCGCTCCGAGATCGCCAATGTGGAACTGAAGAGTGGCGGCACCGGCGCGCTCTGCTTCGTCACCGTCAACCACACCTATTCGACGCCGCGCGGCGTTGCGATCAAGGAAGTCCAGAACATCGTCTATCGCGACCCGCCGCCCACCGACGGCAAGGCGCCGCCGCCTCCCCCGCCTGCCCCGAAGGCGCAGCACTCGAAGGCCATGAAGGCCGACCCGGTGCTGTTGTTTCGTTACTCGGCGCTGACCTTCAACGGCCACCGCATTCACTACGACCGTCCCTATGTCACCGGCGTCGAAGGCTATCCCGGACTGGTCGTGCATGGCCCGCTGCAGGCGGCACTGCTATTCGAATACGCCGTCCAACTGCGCGGCGGCACGCCGCCGAAGCGCTTCATGCACCGCGGCGTCAATCCGCTGTTCGACGGCGACTTCGCCGTCAATGCGCAGCCGACGGCCGACGGCTTCGAGTTGTGGACGACTAATCCGGCCGGCGCCGCCTGCATGAAGGCCGGCGCATCCTGGTGATGCGGGCGCCCGCCCGGCATCTATCAATGATGGGCCCGATGCATCATGAGTTTCACGACAAAGCGTCTCGGCGCTTCCGACCTCGAGTTGATGAAGCGTCTGTTGCGGCTGTTCAGCGAGGTATTTGCGGAGCCCGACACCTATCAGGGCGCGATCCCAGGCAACGCCTATCTGCTCGATCGCCTGCGTGACCAGACGTTTTTCGCCGTCGCCGCGCTCGACCAGAATGGCACGATGATCGGCGGTCTCGCTGCCTACGAACTGAAGAAGTTCGAGCAGGAACGAAGCGAAGTTTATATCTACGACCTTGCAGTCGATGCCCGCCACCGGCGAAAGGGCGTCGCCACCGCGCTGATCCGACGGCTCGGTGAGGTCGCGCGCAAGCGCGGCGCCTGGATCATGTTCGTGCAGGCCGACATCGGCGAGGAAGACGAAGCTGCCAACGCGCTCTACCGGAAGCTCGCGACGGAGATGATCGTCGCCAACCACTACGACATTGTGCCGTAGCGCTACTCCGCCGCCACCCCGCGCGCCTTGGCGCGCTCGGCGACCATCTTGCGCGTCAGCGGGATCAGCTCGCGGCCATATTCGATGGTGTCGATCAGCGGATCGAAACCGCGGATGAGAAAGATGTCGATGCCGAGGTCGTAGTATTCGACCAGCGACTCGGCGACCTGCTGCGGCGTGCCGACCAGCGAGGTCGAATTGCCGCGCGCATCCGTCAACGCGGCCATGCCGGTCCACAGCCGCTTGTCGAGCCGCTCGCCCTTGGCCGCCAGTGCGAGCAGGCGTCTCGATCCTTCATTGGCCGGCCCTCCCGGCTTACGCGCGAATCCGGTCTTGTCCTGCACGGCCTTTGCGCGCTCCAGCGTCGCCTGCGCCTTGGCCCATGCCTTTTCTTCGGTCTCGGCGAGGATCGGCCGGAACGACAGGCTGAAGCGGGGCACCGCCCGGCCGGTCTTCGCGCACGCCGCCTTCACCTTGGCGATAATGTTGCGCACTTCTTCGTAGGTTTCGCCCCACAACGCGAACACGTCGGCATGGTGGCCCGCCACCTCGATCGCCGCATCGGACGCACCGGCGATGAACACCGGGATGCCGTCCTTCTGGTACGGCTTGATCTGCGAGAAACCGCCCTTCACCTGGTAATATTTGCCAGCGTAATCGAACGGCTTTTCGCTGGTCCATTCGGCGCGCACGACATCGAGGAACTCCTTCGTGCGCGCATAGCGCTCGTCCTTGTCGGCGATGGTGTTGCCGTCCTGCGCCAGCTCGTTGGAATCGCCGCCGGTGATGACGTTGAGCGAAATGCGCCCCTTGGTCAGGTGATCCAGCGTCGCGAACTGCCGCGCAAACAGCGTCGGCGCGGTAAAGCCCGGCCTTTGCGCGATGAACACGTTCAAGCGTTCGGTCGCATAGGCGACGTGCTGGCCAACCTGCAGGCAATCCGGCAGCGTAGAATGAAACGCCAGCAGCGCGCGGTCGAAGCCTGCATTCTCATGCGCCTTCGCCAGCGTCTCGATGTAGGTGGCGTTCAGCAGCGGGCCTGTGCGCGGTGTAGTTTCGGACGACGGATTGTTGCCGATGAAGCCGATGAATTCGACGGACATTGTTGTTCTCCGACTTTTCAACTCGTCACTGGATGCCGAGCGCGAGACGCCCGGCCGTGATCTTGATGGTGTCGTCCTGCGGCGTATGAACGCGCCCGCACAGCGCGTCACGAAGGTGCCGTTCGAGCGGATTGGTGCGCGACAGCCCATGATTGCCGGTCAACGACAGTGCTTCCTCGACGGCGGCCACCGCGTTGTTGGTCAAGGTCATCTTCAGCGCCTGGGCATCCGCCATGCTGACATCGAGCCCGTTGTCATAGTCCGCCGCGAAGCTCTCAAGCAGCCGGTTGTTGGCCGTGAGCTTGACCTCGATACCGCCCAGAATTTCCTGGGCGCGCGGCAGCGTGGCGAGCGGCGCGCCGAGATTGGCCGGCTTGCGGTTCTGCAGGAACTCGACGATCCAGTCGCGCGCCGCCCGCGCGACACCGTCGTAGATCGCGGCGACGAAAGTGCCATGCACGATCAGCGCCATCGGGTCGCCTTCGCGCCATGCGCCTGGCGTGCGAAGGTCGACCTCGTAGTCCAGCGGGAGCAGCACGTCGTCGAAGATGACGTCGTGGCTGCCACTCGCGCGCAGGCCGGCATGGTCCCAGGTCTCGACGATCTTCGTTCCGGAAAGGCCGGCGGGAACGAGAAATGTTCCGAGCCGCGGCTCGGCTTCGTCGGTGCGCGCCCACACGACGTACCACTTCAGCATAGGCAAGCCGGTGGAGTAGATCTTGTGGCCGCTGAGCCGCCAGCCTTGGTTCGTCCGCCGTGCGACCGTTGCCATGGTGCCGCCGCGCGAGGGCGATCCGAGCTCCGGCTCGACCCGCAGCACGTTGATGAGCGCCGGGCCCGAGATCGCCTCCCTGGCCAGCAGCTCGGCCAGATGCTTCGGCCAGCGCCGGCCTCGTGCCATCGAATGGTGCTGGATATAGTGCATCGCCAGAACCAGCGCGGTCGAAGCGCAGCCGCGGGCGACGTGATTGAGCACACGGGTGCTTTCCAGCATGCCCGCGCCAAGTCCGCCGCGCTCGCGCGGCACAGTCAGGGCCAGCAACCCCGCATCGAACAGTTGCTGGAAATTCTCGAACGGAAAGCTCGCGTCGCGGTCATGCGCTGCGGCACGCCTGGCGAAGTCAGCGGCAAGCAGCCGTGCCTTGTCTACACTCGAAGATGCTGCATCCATCGGCAATGTCCGGAAGCGACCCTCGCTATGATGGGGCCAGCCCTGGGCCCGGTCAATGAAACGACGTTTTCATTGTGCGGCAAACGAAAGAACAAACAATGTCTTCGCAGCGCAACCGGAACGAATGCATTTTAGCGACCGGGCGCGCCGGGCAGCAATGTGACTAGCCCGGCCCACGGACTGGGATTAGACTCCACGGCGTGAAGTCTCCAAAAGGAGTTTCGCCATGGCCATTTACATCATGCTTGCCAGTTTTACCGATCAGGGTATCCGCAACGTCAAGGACACGACCAAGCGGGCCGACGCCTTCAGGGAACTCGCCAAAGGCTCCGGCGCCACCATCAAGGACATTTACTGGACGCTCGGCCAGTTCGACATCGTGGCGATCGCCGATGCACCCGACGAGACGGTGATGACGGCGCTGGGGCTGGCTCTCGGCAAGAGCGGCAATGTACGCACGCAGACGCTGCGGGCGTTTTCGCAGACCGATATGAACGGCATCCTGGCCAAGGTCGTCTGACGGTGAGCTAAAGCCGCCTCAACTTGCGTAGGTTGCGGGATCGAGCGCGAAGGCGATGCCCTGCCACGCCATATCGCCAGCCCTGCGGCGTTGCGCATTGGCGCGCGCCGTCGAAGCGAACAGGCGCAACGCCTCGGCAGCGCCAAGCGTCGACGTATCCCGCGCGAGATGTTCGTCAAACAGGTCGCAGCGCAACGCCTTGACCGCCGCGCTGTCCTGAAAACTGACGTTCATCTCGGTCTGGTTGCGGAACGAGCGTTCGGCGAAGTTCGTCGAGCCGATGGTCGCAAACACGTCGTCCACCAGCATCAGCTTGCCATGGACATAAACGTCGCCGCGCGAGCCGTCCGGCATCGGCCCGGCGAGGCCCGCGAGGGTGAAGTTCTCATGCGCGCCGCAGGCGGCGATCAGATCGAAGAGCGGCCTGTGCTCGGCCATCTTCCGGAAGCTCCGCATGTGGTGTTCGCCCTGGGCAGGCAGGACCGCTGCGACATTGACCCCGCGCTCGAGGGCGCGCTTGAGCCGCGCGATCATCGGTTGCGAGCTGAACGCCTGATTTTCGATGTAGATCGCATGATGTGCAGCATCTATCGCGCGTGCGTACTGCTCCTCGACCGAGAAGTCGCCGGCAGCGATATCATAGGCCGCGTCGCGCAGCCCCCATGCCCCTTCGGCATAGTGGCCATGGGGAATGGTGCGCTGGACCTGCGCGACCACCGGTCCGCGCGGCGGGGTCAGTTGCGCCGGCAGCGGCAGCATGTCGTCGTGCAGATGGCCGAACAGGCCATCGCCCTTCTGCCGCTCGCTGGCCTCGTTCCAGCGCTGCACGAAGTTATGGTGCACGTCGGTCGCGCAAGGACCTGCGATCGCCACATAGGCGTCGTGGTCCTGCGAGTTGCCATCGCGGCTGACGTGACCGCGCGGCGCAACCGCGGAGGGACGCAGGTTCATGCCGCCGACGAATGCGACCTCGGACTCGCGCCCGGCGTCGATGATCCAGCTCTTTTGATGGTGGAACGACCAGACCGGCGTCGAATCCCAGCGCGCGAAGAAACGCGAGCCGCGCTTCTCCAGCCACAGCCGTTGCTCCGGTGTCCCCTCAAAGATGATATGGCGCGGGAACGATCCCTCCGCCGTGTGCCGGTAGAAGATCACCCGCACGTCGATGCCGCGCGCGGCCGCCACATCGAGCACGTCGAACAGCGAGCCGCGCCCATCCGGCAGGCAGAACGCCTCCCAGATCCAGGCAACCGTCAGCCAGACGCTGTGCTGCGCCGCCTCGACTGCTTCGGAGATACGGCGGAATGCCGGCTCGCCATCAACCAGCGGGCGCACGCGGTTGCCCGCGCGAACGGGATAGGAGCCACTCTCGGCAAAGGGGACGGAAAAGTCGCCGGGATGCATCGCGATCAGTTTCCGACGTAAGGCCAGACGGGCGGAGGTCCGCTCACGCCGCTTTGGTCTCGACAATCATCTCTTCTACATCGCGCAGGCGATCCTTGCCAAAGAAGATTTCGTCATCGACGAAGAAGGTCGGTGAGCCGAAACAGCCGCGCTCGACGGATTTCTGGGTGTTGGCGACGAGCTTGTCCTTGACCGCCTGATCCTGGATCAACGCCGCAAGCTTGTCGGCATCGAAGCCGCATTCCTTCCAGGTCGCCGTGACGACCGCGAGATCATCCATCTTGCGCGGTTCCGCCCACATGAAGCGATACATCTGGTCGACATAGTGCGGGAAAATCCCGAGCTGCTCTGCGGCGACCGCGCCGCGCATCATCGTCAGCGTGTTGACCGGAAAATGCGGGTTGAACCTGAAGCTCTTGATGCCATGCTTCTTGATGAAGCGCTCGATCTCCAGCTTGCCGTATTCGCCCTTGTTCTTCACACCGGCATTGGTCTCGGCCGGCGAGCGGTTGTTGGTCGCCTTGAACACGCCACCCAGCAGCACCGGCACGTATTCGAATTTCGCGCCCGTGCGCTTTTCGATCTCGGGGATGACGAGATGCGAGAGATAGGCGTTCGGCGAACCGAAATCGAAGTGGAATTCTACCTTGGGCATGGCCTCACCAGTTCATTGTTCTTGCCGGCAAGATGATAATCATCATTCTGCCCGTCAAGGACATTTCGACGAGCCAGCGGAATTGGTAAGATCGGCCCTATGCTGCATCTTCGCCCTGCCCGTCCCGACGAAGCCGAACTGCTGACAGAGCTCTGCCTGCGATCCAAGGCGGTCTGGGGCTATGACGAGGCGTTCATGCGGACGTGCCGCGCGGAGCTGACACTGTCGCCCGCGGACTTTGCGCGATCGTCGCTACAGGTTGCAGTCGAGGGAGATGCGGTAACCGGCGTCGTCCAGGTGGTGGTCGATGGCGAAAACGCCGACCTCGCAAAGCTGTTCATCGCACCATCGACGATCCGTGCCGGCGTCGGCCGGGCGCTGTTCGACTGGGCGGCGAAGGTTGCGCGGGAGCGCGGGAGCGCGGCGCCCGCTGGCTGTGGATCGAGGCAGACCCGGATGCGGCCCCGTTCTACCGGCGCATGGGCGCCGTCGATGATGGGGTTACCCCGTCAGGCAGTATCCCGGGACGTGTTCTGCCCCGGCTGAAGTTGAAGCTCTAGCGCTTCTTGGCGCGCGCCTTGCGGGCAGCGTATTTGGCGTCGCGCTCGGCCTTCTTCAGGGCCTCTTCTTCCTTCTCGCGCTCTTCCCGCTCGATGCGCTCCCGATCCTTGCGGTCGAGCTCCTCCTGAAGCTTGCGGGCGGCCTCCTGCCGTTCGGCTTCGGCCAGCCGCTCCTTCTCGCGCGCTTCGGCTTCCTTGGCCGCGTCGCGCGCAGCGCGAGCGGCGATCACCGCCTCCCGCTCCTTCTTGCGCGCCTCGTATTCCGGGTGACCCGGACCGGGCTGCGATTTGAACTTGTCGAGCAGAGCCTTCTTGGCATCCAGTGCCGCGCGCTGGCGGTCGTCGAGCTTTGGGTCTTTGAAGCCCATCTTCATCCAATACCTTCTGGGGGATTTCGCAGGTTGATTTGCCGCGCGCGGCGGCGTTTTTCAAGGGGCGAATACCAGCTTTTTTTGCCGTATGGGGATTGCAAAGATGCCGCGCGTCCCGGTGCAAGAAGCGTATCGGGCTTTAGCGTCCCCGCGGCTCGATCAGGATGCTTTGCGCCGCGCGTCCAAAATACCCTTGAGCGTCGCCGAGCCTGGCGCAGGCGATACCACTGCCGTCCGGCCCGAGCCACGTCTCGGCGTCCAGCAGGACCCAGTCGCCGACCGGGTCGCGCGCCAGGCTGACCGAAAGATCGCCGTTGATAAAGGTCCAGGAGCGAAAATCGAGCACTGACGAGGTGCCATTGCAGAAATCCGCGGCAATGACGGCCCGCATCGCGGCCGAAATCGGCCGGCCCTCGATGATCGGCCGCTCGACCCGGAACCAGATCGCACCGGGGCCCGGCGTGTTGAAGCCGCCCTTGACGACGCTCATCCCCAGGCAGGCCATGAACGGATTTTCGGTGATCTTGCCTTTCGCCACATGCCCGGCAGCGGGAGGCGGCAGGGTGACCGGTTCGCTGGTGACCGTGTCGGGCAACTCATAGCTCTCCCGCCTGATCCTCAGCACCGTCCCGCGCACAGCCAGCTTGCCGTCCGAGATCAGGTCGACGTTGCAGAGCTGGATCTTCCGCCCCTCGCGCAGCACTTCCGTACGGATTTCGAGCGGTGCGACCGGGATCGGCCGCATCAGGTCGACCGTCAGCCGGGCAACGCGCATCGGCGCCGCCGTCGGCACCGCTTCCACCACCGCGACGATCAGCGCCGAAGGCGCCGATCCGTGCTGCATCTTGGGATCCCACGGTCCGCCAGCCATCGGCCCGGTGATGACGCGCGAGCCTTCGAGCCGGTAAACGGTATCCATCGACAATCCTGTTCCTATCGAATTTGTAGACTTGGCTTTGTAGACTTCGCGAACCCTGTTCATACGCAAGGCGCAGATACGGGTCTGCGCCTTGCAAAAAGCACCTCCGTTTTAGCCGGGACGGCGACGTCATTCCAGCTTCACATTGGCGGCCTTGATCACCTCGCTGTTTGCGGCGAAATCGGTCCTGAGGAAGGCCGCCATTTCCGAAGGTGTCTGCGAAGGCACGCTGACGCTAATCTCGCGCATTCGCTTCTTCATATCGTCGCCTGCGGCGATCTCGACGATCTTGGCATTGAACTTGTCGATGATGTCCTTCGGCGTCCCGGCGGGGGCCTGGATCGAGTACCAGATGGGCACGTCCGAGTTTGGCAGGCCGAGCTCGGTCAGCGTCGGCGTGTCGGGGAAATCCGGCGAGCGGGCGTGATAGTTGATGTTGAGCAGCGTCAGCTTGCCTGCCTTGACGTGCGGCAGCACGTTGATCTCGTTCATCATCTGCACATTGCCCGGCAGCAGGTCGTTCAGCGCATCGGCACTGCCGCGATAGGGCACATGAACGATGTCGATGCCCGCCCTGTATTTCAGCATCTCGATGCGCAAGTGGGTCGAGGTGCCGAGCCCGGCCGAACCATAGTTCAGCTTGCCGGGATTCTTCTTCGCGTAGTCGACCATCTCCTTGAAGTTTTTCACGCCGGTCGCGGGATGAATGACGAAGCCTGCGACGATGTCGCCGACGCGGCCGACCGGTGCGAAATCCTTCTGCGGATCATAAGGCACCTGGCGCAGGCTCGGCAGCACGGTGAGCGGGCCGTTCGGCGTCAGGAGAAAGGTGTAGCCGTCCGGCGGAGACTTCGCCGCAGCCTCGGTGCCGATCATGCCGCCGGCGCCGCCGCGGTTGTCGATCACGAAGGTCTGCCCCAGCACCTGACCGAGTTTTTCCGCCCACGGACGGCCGATCAGGTCGGTCGCGCCGCCCGGCGCGTAGGGGAGGATCAGTTTGACCGCCCTGTTAGGCCAGGTCACGGCCTGTGCCTGCGCCGTGGTGATGGAAAAGCCGCCCAAGGCGGCGGCTCCCGACAGTTTCAGGAATTCGCGACGCTTCATCTTCAGTCCTCCCAATGGAATTTTCGTTTGTTGAAGTCTCCCATTTGCCGGACCGTCGCGATTGTGGCTCGCGCTCTTATTCGAGCTTGACCTTGGCGACCTTGATCAGTTCGGCGTTCGTCGCGAAGTCGTTCTTCATGAATGCGGCGATCTCTTCCGGCTTCTGCAGCGGCACGTCGGCGCTGACTTCGCGCATCCGCTTGCGCATATCGTCAGTGGCAGCGATCTCCTGCATCTTGGCATTCAGCTTGTCGATGATACCCTTCGGTGTCCCCTTAGGGGTGTAGGTGCAATACCAGATCGGTTCATCGGCGCCGGTCACCCCAAGTTCGGTCAGTGTCGGCGTATCGGGGAAATCAGGCGATCGCTTCCCATAGTTGACGTTGAGCAGGATCAGCTTGCCTGCCTTCACATGCGGCAGCACGTTGATCTCGTTCATCATGTGGATGTTGCCGGGCAGCAGATCGTTCAGTGCGTCGGCACTGCCGCGATATGGCACGTGGGTAATGTCGATGCCGGTCTTGTACTTCAGCATCTCGAGCCGCATGTGCGTGCCGGTCGCCAGCCCGGCAGATCCGTAATTCAGCTTGCCCGGATTCTTCTTCGCGTAGTCGACCATCTCGGCGAAGTTCTTCGGCCCGACCGACGGGTGAATGACGAAGCCGCAGACGAGGTCGCCGACTCGGGCCACCGGCACGAGATCGCTCGTCGCATCGTAGGGCGCCTGACGCAGGCTCGGAATGATCGTCAGCGGCCCGTTCGGAGTCATCAATAGCGTATAGCCATCCGGTGCCGCCTTGGCCGCAGCTTCGGTGCCGATCATGCCGCCGGCGCCGCCGCGGTTATCGATAACGAATTGCTGCCCGAACGCCTGGCTGAGCTTGTCGGCCCAGGGGCGCGCGATGATGTCGCTCGCGCCGCCCGGCGCATAAGGGACGATGATCTTGACCGGCTTGCTCGGCCACGACGCTTCCTGTGCCGAGACATAAGGTGCTGCGACGCCGCTCAGTGCGGCGGCCCCAGCCAGGGTCAGAAATTCACGACGCTTCATTCCCATTTCTCTCCCGTTTCTCTTGTGATGCTTGTTGATCGGGCAATGTCAGTGAACCGGCCGGATCACTCCAGCTTGATGTTCGCCGCCTTGATGACCTCGGTGTTGCGCTTGATGTCGCTCTTGAGGAATTCAGCCATCTCCGCCGGCGTCTGGATCGGCAGGTCGACACTGAGCTTGGTCATGGCCGCCTGCATATCGGCAGTCTTCGCAATCTCGGTCACCTTGGCATTGAATTTCTGAATGATATCGGCGGGCGTGCCTGCCGGAGCCTGGATCGAATACCAGCTCGGTACATCGGAATCGGGGAAGCCCAGCTCGGTCAGGGTCGGGATGCCGGGCCATTCGGCCGAACGCTTCGGTGCATTGATGTTGAGCAGGGTCAGCTTGCCCGCGCGGACATGCGGCAATGGATTGATCTCGTTCATCAGGTGGATGCTGCCGGCGAGAAGATCGTTCAGCGCGTCCGCGCTGCCGCGATAGGGCACATGCAGGATGTCCACCTTCGCACGATAATTGAGCATTTCGACGCGCATGTGGGTGGATGTGCCAAGCCCGGCCGAGCCGTACGACAGCTTGCCCGGGTTCTTCTTGGCGTAATCGAGCAGTTCGGCAAACGTCTTCACGCCGACGGACGGATGAACGACGAAACCGGAGATCAGGTCGCCGACGCGCGCGACCGGCATGAAGCTGGCCACCGGATCGTACGGCGTTTTGCGCAGGATCGGCAGGATCGTCAGCGGCGCCGACGGCGTCAGCAGGAAGGTGTATCCATCGGGCGGCGCCTTCGTCACGGCCTCGGTGCCGATCGCGCCCGACGCGCCGCCGCGATTTTCAATGACGAACGGCTGGCCGAACGCCTGGCTGAGCTTCTCCGCCCACGGCCGGCCAATCAGGTCGGTCGCACCGCCCGGCGCGTAGGGAAGGATCAGTTTGACCGGCTTGTTGGGCCATGCCGCGGCCTGCGCCGAAGCCTTGCTGATGGAAAAGCCACTGAGCGCGACCGCACCTGTCGCCTTCAGAAAGTCACGACGCTTCATCGACGCAATCCTCCGGTGATTTCGCGGCGACGAACCGCTTTTTCTTTATCGCAATGCGATCACTAACACCTTGTATTGTCAACGGTATCCGAGGCGTCGCAGCTGCGGCGCTTTTACTGCCAGGTGGCGTCCAGCACCTCGCGCAGCAGCTCCTTCTCCTTGACGAATTCCTGCTCCGGGTCGGCGTTGAAGTTCTTCAGCGAACCGGCAAGAATTTTCTCTGCGCTCGCGCGCGGAATATCGAGCTGCGACAGGTTCACAGGCATGCCGATCGAGGCGAACACCTTTTCCAGTTCGTCCGCGGCGCGGAATGGTGCGTCGGTTACGGGATCGCCGTCCTTCCAGACGCCGAGCGCCCTTGCGATCGCACACATCTCTCCCGGATCGCGCGCGCCGAGCCGTCGCATCACCACCGGCGTCATCGCGCAGTGCGCTGCGCCCTGCGAGACGTGCTCGTGCAGATTGAACAGAGCCGCTGCATAAGCATAGACGACGCGGCTCACCCAGTGGCGCACCGGCCCGCCGCCATCGTCAGCCTCGCGGTTCTGCAGGAAGGTTGCGACGCAAAGATCGATGCGGGCGGCCGCATCGCGCGGATCCTTCAGCCGCGGCAGCGCCCGGCTGACGATCTCGAACGCCTGCCGCCGGTTGAAATCCGCAAGCGGCGTCGCCTGCGTGTAGCCCATGTTCATGACCGCACGCCAATAGATCGCGCCGCCGCTGGCGCAGACCATCGACACCGGCGCAGTCAAGAGCGCATCCTGATCCCAGAACAGCGCCACCGGCCGTGTCTTCGGGTCGAAGAACTCCATCCGGCCCTCGCGGCCCTCCTTCTTCATCGGCGAACCTGCGCGGTTCTGCGCCGACGATCCCGCGGTCAGGATGTTGATGATCGGCAACTTCGGCGCCATCAGCTTCGGCGAGATCGCCGGCATCCCCGGCGGATATTGCGTGATGAGCTTCTCGACCGGTTCCTTCTCGGCGAGCAGGATTGCGACGATGCGGGTGCCCTGAATGACGCTGCCGGCGCCGATCGCGATCAGCAGGTCGGCGTTCACCTCGCGCGCCTTGTCGCGCGCTGCGATCACGCCGTCGTACGGCGTATCCTTGCCGATCTCGTCGTACATGCCGGCGAAGTTCTCACCGAGCAGTTCGCGCACGCGCGCCACCAACGTCGTCTGGCGCGATACCGAGCGTCCACAAATGATGAAGGCGCGCTTGGCGCGGTTGCGGCTGATCTCCGAGGGGAGATTCTCAAGCGCATCCTTGCCGCTGTAGACGCGGACCGGATAGCTGACGAGGCGGAAGTCGTGGGTATGTGTAACGGTGTCGTTCATTGCTTTTCCGGTCTTTCCATCTCGCCGCCGGGCGTCCGTCACTCGAGCTTGATGTTGGCGCCCTTGATCAGCTCCTCGTTGTTCTTCATGTCTTCCTCGAGGAATTTCGCCATCTCTGCAATCGTGCTCGACCTCGGCGCACCGCTGACCTGGCGCAGCTTGGCCTTCATCGCATCGGTCGCAGTGATCTCCGTGATCCTGGCATTCAGCTTTTCGGTGATTTCGACCGGCGTGCCTTTCGGAGCCCATACTGCATACCAGCTCGGCAGGTCGGAGTTCGGGTAGCCGCATTCCGTGAGCGTCGGCGCGTCGGGAAATTCCGGCGAACGCTCGGGCGCATTGATCGACAGCAGATGAAGCTTGCCAGCCTTCACGTGCGGCAGCGGATTTATCTCGCACATCATATGGATATTGCCCGGCAGCAAGTCGTTGAGGGCATCGGCCGCGCCGCGATACGGAACGTGCAGGATATCGATGCCTGCGCGCCACTTCAGCATCTCGATGCGCATATGCTGGATGCTGCCGAGGCCGGCCGAACCATAGACGAGCTTGCCCGGGTTCTGCTTGGCGTAGGCGACGGTTTCCTGCATCGTCTTGGGACCGGGGGAAGGATGAATGACGAAGCCGGCGATACTGTCGCCGATGCGGGCGACCGGCATGAAGCTTGTCCTGGGGTCGTAAGGCGTCTTGCGGAGCAAGGGGAGCACCGACATCGCCGCCGACGGAGTCATCAGGAAGGTATAGCCGTCCGGCGTCGCCTTGGACGCTGCCTCCGCGCCGATCATGCCTGCGGCGCCGCCGCGGTTTTCGATAATGAACTGCTGGCCGAACGATTGGCTCAGCGCGTCGGCCCACGGACGGCCGATGATGTCACTGGCGCCGCCCGGTGCGTAGGGAATGATCAACTTGACCGGCCGCGTGGGCCAGTTTGCGGCTTGCGCGGATGCACGGCGGGTCACCGCGCCGGTTGCCACGGCGGCTGCGGACAATTTCAAGAAATCGCGACGCTTCATTTTCGTTCTCCTGGAATGTCTGTTGTTCTTGCGATCGCAGCCGCAGCGTCACTCAAGCTTGATGTTCGCAGCTTTTATCAGTTCGGCGTTGCGCTGGATTTCCTCGCCGAGGAAGCGGGAGGTATCTTCCGGCTTGTCGACGACCTCGACGGCACTGATCAATTGCAGCTTCTTCTTCATGTCGTCGCCGCTGCCGATCTTTGCGATCGCAGCGTTGAACTTCTGAATGATATCGGCAGGCGTACCGGCCGGCGCCCAGATCGCATACCAGCTTATCATGTCCGAGTTCGGGTAACCGCATTCGGCCAGCGTCGGCGTATTCGGAAACTCCGGTGAACGTTTGGGATGGTTGATGCTCAGGAGGATAAGCTTGCCGGCCTTCACGTGCGGCAGCGGATTGATCTCGGCCATCATCTGAATGTTGTTGGCGAGCAGATCGTTCAGAGAGTCGGCGCTGCCGCGGTACGGCACGTGCAGGATATCGATCCCCGCACGATACTTCAGCATCTCAAGGCGGAAATGCGTGATCGTCGCATTGCCGGCGGAGCCGTAGCTGAGCTTGCCCGGATTGGCCTTGGCGTAATCGACCATTCCCTTGAAATCCTTCACACCGACCGCCGGATGGATCACGAAGCCGGAGATCGTGTCGCCGATGCGCCCGACCGGCGTGAAGCTCTTTTGCGGATCGTAGGGCGTCTTCTGCATCAACGGCAGGATCGTCAGTGCCGCGCACGGGGTGAGCAGGAACGTATAGCCGTCTGGCGCGGCCTTCATGACCGCCTCCGAGCCGATCATCCCACCGGCACCGCCGCGGTTCTCGACCACGAACTGCTGGCCAAGCGACTGGCTCAGCGCCTCAGCCCAGGGCCTCGCGATGATGTCGCTTGCGCCGCCCGGAGCGTAGGGCACGACGAGTCTGACCGGCTTCGCCGGCCAGGCAGCCGCCTGAGCCGAGGCACAGGTGGCAATACCGCTGGCAAGCCCAGCGGCCGACAGTTTCAGGAATTCGCGACGGCGCATTTCCGATCTCCATTCTTGTTCTTCTTGGTACAATTCGCACGGGTACAGGCCCGCCAGGCCGTCACTCCTGGAACGCCTCCTCGCGCTTCCTGCGCACGTTGGGCGCGACGACGATCAGAAGCAGAATCCCCGCCAGGATCAGGAATGTGAGCGACAGCGGCCGCTCGAAGAATACCATCGGGTCGCCGCGCGACAAGAGCATCGCCCGCCGCATGTAGACCTCCATCAGCGGACCGAGAATGAACCCGAGCAGCAGCGGCGCGGGCTCGCAGCTCAGCCGCATCAGCAGGTAGCCGATGACGCCGAAGAACGCGATCAGCATGACCTCCTCTGCTGCGTTGTTCAGACTGTAAGTGCCGATGCAGCAGAAGAACAGAATCGCGATGGCCAGCAGGCGGTAGGGCACCAGCAGCATGCGCACCCAGATGCTGATGAGCGGCAGGTTGAGGACGATGAGCATCAGGTTGCCGAGCCACATGGAGACAATCAGTCCCCACACGAGGCCGGGCTTCTGCTCCATCACCTGAGGCCCGGGAATGATGCCGTGGATCATCATGCCGCCGATCATCAGCGCCATCACAGCATTCGATGGAATGCCGAGCGTCAGCATCGGAATGAACGAGGTCTGCGCGGCGGCATTGTTGGCCGCTTCGGGCGCAGCCACGCCCTCGATCGCGCCCTTGCCGAAGCGCTCCGGCGTGCGGGAGATCTTCTTTTCCAGCGTGTAGGCCGAGAACGACGACAGCGTAGCACCGCCACCGGGCAACAGGCCGAGGAAGCTGCCGAGCGCGGTGCCGCGCAGCACCGGCCAAATCGACTGCTTGATGTCGTCGCGCGAGGGCATCAGACCAGACACCTTGGCGCTGACCAGGTCGCGCCGCTCGGTGTTGGTCAGGTTGGAGATGATCTCGGCGATGCCGAACACGCCCATCGCCAGCGGCACGAAGCCGATGCCGTCGAACAGCGAGCTGATACCGAACGTGAAGCGCGTGTTGCCGGTGTTCACGTCGGTGCCGACGAGACCGAGGAGCATGCCAATGAAGATCATGCCGAGCGCCTTGACGACCGAACCGCGCGCCAGCACGATCGCGAAGATGAGACCAAGCACCATCAGCGAGAAATAGTCGGCGGCTGCGAATTGCTGGGCGACCTTGGTCAGCGGCGGCGCCGCGAGCGTGATGATGATCGTGGCGACGCAGCCTGCGAAGAACGAAGCGAGTGCCGCGATGGCAAGCGCGGGACCGGCGCGTCCCTGCCGCGCCATCTGGTAGCCGTCGAGACATGTAACGACCGAGCTTGCCTCGCCAGGCAGGTTGACCAGAATGGCCGTGGTCGAGCCGCCATACTGCGCGCCATAGTAGATGCCGGCGAGCATGATCAATGCGCCTTCCGGCGTCAGGTGGTAGGTGACCGGCAGCAGCAGCGCGAGCGTCGCCACCGGGCCGACGCCCGGCAGCACACCGATCGCGGTGCCGATGATCGTGCCGGCAAGGCACCAAAAAAGGTTCGAGAAAGTGACGGCTACGGAGACTCCGAGAGCCAGGTTGTCGAACAGACCGCTTAGTTCCATGGCAGCACCTTGATCGGCATGCCGAGCCCATAGATGAAGAGGCCGAGCCCGATCACGAGCATCAGCATCATGAACATCGCGAATTCGCCCCAGCGGGTTTCATGCGTTCCGAGCGCCGCAAGCGTCATCGAAGCGATCATTGCGACGACCAGGCCTGCGCGATCGATCAGGAGTGAGAAGGCGATCACTGCGACCGTAACCATGACGAGGGGACGCCAGGCGAACTTGTCGATACCCGCGCCGTCCGTGGTGAACGCCTTGATCCACATGAGCACACCCGAGCCGATCAGGCACCAGGCAAGAATTCGCGGCAATACCCCGGTGCCCGGTCTTTGCGCGATGCCCATGCTGTAGGTCGAGCCGATGTAATAGGCGCCGATCCCGATGATCAGGAACAGAACACCGGTCGCAAAATCCTGACTACTTTTGATACGCATTTACGGGCCCCCTCCCCTGGAGCTCGCGAGCGATTTGTTGTTGTGCCAAATATTAGAACCCGGACGACGCGTGCAGGAATTCAGCCGTCGCGAGGCCAATGTCCCATGATCGCGTGCACGCGCAATGGGTACAAGCAACCCGGCAACGACGCAATATGAGCGCACAGCGTACAATCAGGCGTTGGCGGAAGGCCGCGCCTTCACGCGCTCGAACCAGGCGCCGACGTTCGTGTTGGCGGCATCGATCGGCTGGCCGACCTTGGCGAAGAAGCCGACCATGCAGAACAACAGGATGTCGGCCAGCGTGAACCGCTTGCCACAGACGAACTCCTTGCCGGTCATCTGCCCATCCAGCCAAGCGAGTCGGTTCGCGGCGATCTTCTTCAGGCCTGGAGCTGCTTCCGGCACTGTGACGATGCGGCTTTCGAACAGCTTCAGCCCTTCGGCAAATCGAAAGCCGTTCGCGCCCGGCTCGCAAATGTTGAGGTCGATGCGGCGCGTCCACATCCGGCACTCGGCCCGTTCTTCCGGGGTCGTACCGATCAACGGTGGCGAGGGATGCTTCTCTTCCAGGTACTCGCAGATCGGAATGATCTCGGAGACGTAGCTTCCGTTATCGAGCTGGAGCGTCGGCATCTGGCCGTGCGGATTGCGCGCCAGGTGCGGCTCCTTGCGGTTGTCGCCTGCGCGCAGATCGACCGTCTCAACGGGCAGCGAAACGCCCTTCTCGGCGAGAAACATCCGGACGACGTGAGGATTCGGACCGACGGAATCGTACAGTTTCATATTCGTTCCCCCTAGCGGTACGCGCGACGAGACGTCTGAGCGTCCTTGAACTTACGGCGGAGCGTAAGCAAATTTGCGCGGCGAGTGGAAGGGGTGACCTTGCCGGATCGCCGTGCTCAGACGAGCACGAGATCCAGTATGGCGGCGTAGTGGCAGGACGCTGCGAGCAGCACGAAGCCGTGCCAGATGGCGTTCTGAAACCGCAGGCGCTCCCAGACATGGAAGATGACGCCCGCGGAGTACAGCAAGCCACCGATTGCGATCAGCCATAAGGTGAAGCTCGGCAGCGCGTCGGCGATGACGTCGTAGACCATCACGCCGCTCCAGCCCATGGCGAGATAGAGGCCGATCGCCAGCCGGTCGAAGCGGCCGGGGAAGAACAACTTCAGGACGATGCCGACGGCGGCGACGCTCCACACCCCAATCATCAGCGCCACCGAGGTGACGCTCATCTTCATCTGCGCGATGAAGGGCGTGTAGGTCGCAGCGATCAGCACGTAGATTGCGGAGTGATCGAAGCGTCGCAAAATCCATTTCCAGCGCGACACCGGGAACAGATTGTAGATGGCCGACAGGGCCAGCATCGTGATCAGCCCAGCGGCATAAACGGAGACGGCCGCGATGTCGGCCGCGGTCGCGAAATAGCAGGCGACGACCACCAGTACGATCGCCGCGATCAGGCCGAGACCGACACCAATCGCATGCACAACGCCGTCAGCCAGGAGTTCGTGACGATCGTAGTTCCAGCGGACGCCCGGCGGCGCGCCGTGCAGGGTCCGTGACGCGAACTGTTTCAACTGGAAGATCGTCATGCGGAGAGCTTGACCGGACTCTGATTAACAAATTGCAACGGTGGCCGCCGCGGTGGCTTCACGTGGACATCTGGCTGAATGATATGATGATTTGATGTCCGGAGAAGTTCAAACTTCTGTCAGTCTTCGGTCATCCATTGGGCAACCGTCATGACCTGAGGCGGCTGCGCGTAGGCGACCGTCCACATATCGACCACCCACTCGCCCCCGCCCACCTTATCTTTGATCACGGGCGTGTTATGCGGCGTCTGCAACACCAGCACATTGCCGCGATAGCGGGGATTGACCACGGTGTGGTGGCGGAGATACCCCCAGTCCCGCAGCAGCAGCAACAACGAGGTGATGTTGCGGGTGGTGTCCCAGCAATCGTAGTTCGTCGCATCAGCATTGTGGCGGAAGTCGGCGCGCGCCAGCCGTATGGTGGTGCCGAGGATCGGCCCAATCCGCTTGTCCCACCAGACTACCGCATTCTGCACGGCAGCGCGCTCGGCCGCGGCCGACGCCTTGCCCTTGGCCATGATCGCCTCGAGCGCCTTCTTGTCCGCCGCGGTGAATTCAAATTCGAGCCTGCGCCGGCACACGAAGCCGTAGCAGATGGTCATGGAGTTTCCGTTCGGCGGATAGATCGACACGCTTTCATAGAGCGCGGAGACGCCGGGCGTCATTTCGGTCGCCTGCGCAAATCCGCAGACACCTGCAGCCAGCGTGAATGCGAAGGCGAATGTTGTTTGCTTCAGCGAAGATCTCATGCGGCGGAAAATAGCCGATAGCTCTCGCCGGTGCCAAGGTCCGGCGGAACTCTCCCAACAGAAGACGGGCAACCGTGGCAGCGTTGCATCGGTCCAATTTCAGATTGGGTCCGATTCCGCCCCCAGCCGCGTCACTCCGCAGGCTGGGCTGCGAGTTCCGGTTTGCGCTGGTCGGCCGGAAACATCAGCGCGGCGACGACGATGAACGCGCACAGCGCGGCAAACACCTTCAGCGTCAGCGCAAAACCGCCGGTCTCATGCAGCCAGGCGATCATGCTGACTGCCACGCCGGCCGCGGTGAAGCCGATGAAGTAGCGCACCGAATAGGCGCGCGCCCGCCACTCGTCGGCGGTGTATTTGCCGACCATCGAATCGTTGACGGTGACGAGCCCGAACATGCCCATGACCACGCCGATCGAAACCAGCAGCAGCGGCACGTTGTTCAGCACGGCGGCGCCATAGAGTAGCGGCGCGGGCAACAGCGCCAGGACGAGGAAAATCTGCTTCAGCGAATGGCGATCGATGAGCTTGCCGACATTGTACTGCGTCAGCGCGCCGAACACGTAGACGCCGGCAGTGATCAGCCCGAGCAGCGCCGGGTTGGTGGTCAAGTCAGTCAGCCGCTCGGCGAACAACTTCGGCAGCGCAACGGTGACCGCATTGAACGTGGTCGAGGCTGCGAGCACCGTGATCAGCATTGCCACGAACACGCGCCACATGTCGTTCTTGCCGACGCGCGCGGTCGCGAGCTCAGTCTTGTGGCCCGAGCGCACCTCGTGGCTTACGGCCCGCATGAAGGCGATGCCGGCGGCGATGGTGGCGAGCCCCGGCAGGATGAACGCCCAGCGCCAGCCGAGATACTGCGCCACTACGCCGGTGATCAGCGCCGACAGCGCAACGCCGAAATTGCCCCACACGCCGTTGATGCCGACCTCGCGGCCGATCTGCTCCGCGTAGGAGACGATCATCGCCGTGCCGACCGGATGATAGATCGAAGCGAAGACGCCGATCGCAAACAGCGCGATACCCAGTTGCAGCGGCGTCTGCACGAAGCCGACGCTGATCATGCTGAAGCCGATGCCGATGAAGTAGACCGCCATCATGTGACGGCGGCTCCAGCGGTCGCCGAGCCAGCCGCTCAAGAGCGAGCCCGCACCGAAAGCGATAAAGCCCGGCGTCGCATAGGGCAGCATCTCCGCATAGCCAAGGCCGAACGCCGGCGCCATCAGGATCACGGCCGCTGCGAAAATCAACATCGCGTAGTGGTCGATGAAATGCGCGAGGTTGACATAGGTGATGACGGTCTGCGGGCGGTTCATGGGTTCAAGGTCCGGCATTGCAAATCAATGGCGAAAGTATAGGCTGGCGCTTCATCGATGTGTAGCCAATGAATATCGCCAAGACGCCAAGGACGAACTTTCGGGACCCGCGCCACGGCAAGGGCAGCGTCGAGATTCTTGGACGCAACATCAAGAGTGGTGAGCGGCTCGATCCGCATATGCATCGCCAGGCGCAGCTCGTGTTCGCCGCCAAGGGCGTGATGCAGGTGCAGACGCCGCGCGGCGTGTGGCTGGTGCCGCCGGAGCGCGCGGTGTGGGTGCCGCCCCGGCTCGAGCATTCAATCGACGTGCTGTCCGACATCGAAATGCGGACCGTCTACTTCCAGCCGCGCTGGCTGGCGAAGCAGCGGACGACGGCTGCGGTCACCAACGAATTCGTCGTCCGGGTCGGCGCGCTGATGCGCGAAGCCATCCTGGCGATGTTCGAGCCCAACTGCGACGCCGCGCGCAAGCTGACACTTGCGCAGCTGGTGGTGATGGACCTGCGCGATGCCGGCGACGCATCGACCTTCATGCCGATGCCGACCCATGCCAAGGCGCGTCAGGTCGCCAACATCATCCTCGGCGATCCGGCCGCGGACCGCGACCTGGAGTCGCTTGCGACCGAGGCGGGAGTTTCCGGCAGGACGCTGACGCGGCTGTTCCCTGAGCAGACCAAGCTCACGCTGAAATCCTGGAAGCAGCGCGCGCGGGTGATCGCAGCGATCGAACGGCTCGGCCAGCCGGGCGTCTCGGTCAAGCAGGTCGCCACCACGCTCGGCTTCTCGTCGACCGCCGCCTTCAGCTTCGCCTTTCGCGACGTGACCGGCGAGACACCGACGGCGTTCCTGTCGCGAAGGGAAAGCCCTTCGTGAACGAATGGAGTCTGCGGCATTCTCAGACCTCCACCTCTCCCAAAGGGAGAGGTCGGATCGCGAAGCGATCCGGGTGAGGGGTTACAGCCTCTCGAGAGTCTAGTGCCCCTCACCCCAGCCCTCTCCCCATAGGCGAGCGCAGCGACGCCGTTCTTCGAACGGCTATGGGGGAGAGGGGGCATGCCGTGCGCGTTGCAGAGCATCATACGATGATGAGGCTACTCCGCCGCCACCTGCCTTGCCGGGAAGAAGCGGTTGTCCGGCCGCGGCAGACCGAGGTTCTCGCGGAGCGTCGTGCCTTCATATTCCTTCCGGAAGATGCCGCGACGCTGCAGCTCCGGGACGACCTTGTCGACGAAGTCGTCCAGGCCGCCGGGCAGGTACGGGAACATCACATTGAAGCGGTCGGAGCCTTCTTCGACCAGCCACTGCTCCATCTGGTCAGCGATCATCTTTGGTGTGCCGAGGAATTTCGAGCCCGAGTAGCCGCCGAGCCGCTGCGCCAGCTGCCGCACCGTGAGGTTGTCGCTGCGCGCCGCCTCGATGACGCGCTCACGCGCGCTCTTGCTCGCGTTGGTTTCAGGAATCTCAGGCAGTGGCCCGTCCGGATCGAACTTGGTCGCATCCTGACCGATCGCGATGGACAGCGAGGAGATGCCGTTGTCGTAGTGCACCCGGCTGTCGAGGACAGCGAGCTTTTCCTTCGCCTCGTCCTCGCTGTCGCCGACCACGACGAACGCGCCGGGCAGGATCTTCAGGTGATCGCGGTCACGGCCGAGCTTGTCGAGCCGTCCCTTCACGTCGGCGTAGAATGCCTTCGCTGCGGTCAGATTGCCGCCCGCAGCGAACACCAGCTCTGCGGTCTCTGCTGCCAGCTGCTTGCCGGGCTCGGAGGCGCCGGCCTGCACGATCACCGGCCAGCCCTGCACCGGGCGGGCGATGTTCAAAGGCCCGCGCACCGACAGATACTTGCCCTTGTGGTTGAGCGTGTGCATGCGCGCCGGGTCGAAGTAGAGACCGGATTCGACGTCGCGCACGAAGGCGTCGTCGGCGAAGGAATCCCACAGGCCGGTAACGACGTCGTAGAACTCGCGCGCGCGAACGTAGCGCTCGTCATGCTCGATGTGATCGTCGAGGCCGAAGTTCAGTGCGGCGTCCGGATTGGACGTGGTGACGATGTTCCAGCCGGCGCGGCCACCGCTGATATGGTCGAGCGAGGCGAAGCGGCGGGCAATATGATAGGGCTCATCAAATGTTGTTGATGCGGTCGCAACGAGGCCGATCCGCTCGGTTGCGCCAGCCAAAGCTGACAGCAGCGTGAACGGTTCGAACGAGGTCACGGTGTGGCTGCGCTTCAGCGCGTTGATCGGCATGTTCAACACGGCCAGGTGATCGGCCATGAAGAAGGCGTCGAATTTTCCAAATTCCAGTTTCTGGATGAAACGTTTGATGTGGGAAAAGTTGAAGTTGGCGTCGGGAAATGCTCCGGGGTAGCGCCAGGCGCCGGTGTGGATGCTGATCGGGCGCATGAATGCGCCAAGCTTGAGTTGACGTTTGCTCATCGGCATGGAGCCCCTGACGTTTAAGGTGCTGAGCAGGTATTCTACGCCGGCCCGACGTCAAGGGCAGCGGCCGATTTGGAAACGTTCGAGCCATCCTTGTCGTTGGAGCCATTGCCGCCAAAAGCGAGCAAGGCCGGCCGCAATCCCCTCCGCGGGCGGATTGCTTTCTGACCCGGAAAGAACCAATATCCGCCCCGCGCGCCTGACGAGGCGTTCACCCCTTGCCGCACACACCGTGGGCGGCGGCCGCGAGCCGTAAAATCACCCGCCGGGAGACTGGACACCCAATTAATTGGACTCGCCAATAATCCCGCATGGGTCGTGAGGAAGCTTTCAAGTCGAGAGGTCAAGCGAATGGTCAACAGATTGAAGTTCTATATCGATGGCGCCTGGGTCGACCCGGCCGCAATGAAGACGGTTCCGGTGGTCAATCCCGCGACCGAAGAGACGCTCTATGAGATCGCCGTCGGCTCGAAGGCGGACGTGGACAAGGCCGTCACCGCGGCGCGCAAGGCGTTCGAGACCTTCTCGGTCACCACCCGCGAGCAGCGCATCGAGCTGCTGTCGAAGATCATCGAGGTCTACAAGGGCCGCGCCAAGGACATCGCCACGGCCATCTCCGACGAGATGGGCGCACCGATGACGCTGGCCGAGCGCGCGCAGGCCGCCGCCGGCCTCGGCCACCTGGCGTCGACGCTGCAGGTGCTGAAGGACTACCACTTCGAGGAGACGGTCGGCACGGCCGTCGTCGTGCGCGAGCCGATCGGCGTCGTCGGCATGATCACACCGTGGAACTGGCCGCTGAACCAGATCGCCTGCAAGGTCGCACCCGCGATCGCAGCCGGCTGCACCATGATCCTGAAGCCGTCGGAATTCACCCCGACCTCGGCGCTGATCTTTGCCGAGATCCTGCATGAAGCCGGCGTGCCGAAGGGCGTGTTCAACCTGGTCAACGGTCTCGGCCCCGAGGTCGGCGTTGCCATGAGCGAGCACAACGGCATCGACATGATCTCGTTCACCGGCTCGACCCGCGCCGGTATCGACGTCGCCAAGCGCGCCGCCAACACCGTCAAGCGCGTCAGCCAGGAGCTCGGCGGCAAGTCGCCGAACGTCATCCTGGACGACGCCGACTTCAACAAGGCTGTGACCGGTGGCGTTGCGCACGTGTTCAACAACTCCGGCCAGTCCTGCAACGCGCCGACCCGCATGATCGTGCCGGCCGCACGGATGAAGGAAGTGGCGGCGATCGCCAAGGCGCAGGCCGACAAGACCAAGGCCGGCGATCCGAAGGCGGCGGACACCACCATCGGTCCAGTGGTCAACCGCACGCAATGGGACAAGATCCAGGCGCTGATCAAGAAGGGCATCGACGAAGGCGCAACGCTTGTGGCGGGCGGCCCCGGCCTCCCCGAAGGCGTCAACAAGGGCTTCTATGTCCGTCCGACCGTGTTCGCCGACGTGACCAACGAGATGACCATCGCCCGCGAAGAAATCTTCGGGCCGGTGATCACCATCATCGGCGCGAAGGACGAGGCGGAAGCCGTCAAGATCGCGAACGACACCCCGTACGGCCTCGCCGGTTATGTCTCCGCCGGCTCTGTCGAAAGCGCCAAGCGCGTCGGCCGCCAGATCCGCGCCGGCAACGTCAACCTCAACGGCGTTCCGAACGAGCGCACCGCGCCGTTCGGCGGCTACAAGCAGTCCGGCAACGGTCGCGAGTGGGGCAAGTACGGCCTCGAGGACTTCCTCGAGGTGAAGGCGATCGCCGGCTTCAACGCCGCGTAAGCTAGATCTACATCGAAAGCTGACGAACGCCGGGGCCCTGCCCCGGCGTTTCGCTTTTGATGGCACACGCAGCAGTCCGCCCAACTGTTGATCGGCGCCGCTTCGTTTACTACAACCCTGATTAGAGGGCGCGGCACGTGGGGGCTTGGGGCTGTATGCGATATGAACGTGTTCTTGTGATCCTGGCGCTGCTGGCGCCGGGGCTGGCGGCGTGCGCGACTCCGCAAGCGATGACTGCCGTCGGCGTTGCAAACGCCAATCCAAAATACCGGAGCGCGATTGCGGTTCGCAACGTCAGCGGCGGTCAAGCGATGAACGTTCTGACGATGCCGGGTGTCCCCAACGAGCCGCTCAAGACGGCTCTCGAAAGCAGTCTCGCGGCCAGCGGATATCTCGCCCGATCCGGAACGCCGAAGTTCTATCTCGACGCCGAAATCCATGGCCTGGACCAACCGTTGATCGGTTTGGATCTGGCAGTGACAGCGAACGTCACTTACAAAGTCTCCGGCGTCGGCGGAACCATGGATTATCCGATCAAGAGCAGCGGCAAGGCGACGTTCTCCGACTCGCCAATGGCTGCCGACCGCTTGCGCATCGCCAACGAGCGCGCCATGCACGACAACATCAAGCTCTTTCTTGAGAAACTGCGCTGACGCGTTGTCAGCCCGTGCAAGACGGCGCAGCGCAAGCTCTCGCAATCCTTGCCTCCAGACCGCATAGTACGCGCAAGCTCGGCGAACGTCTGGGTGCGGGAGGAATCAAATGAGCCTGAAGATCAAAGCCGTAGACCTGCTGTCGTGCGACGCCGGCTGGCGCAACTATCACTTCGTCAAGGTGACGACCGACAGCGGCATCGTCGGCTGGAGCGAATTCGACGAGGGTTTTGGCGCGCCCGGCGTCGGAGCTGCCATCCAGCGACTGTCGGCCCGCGTGATCGGCCAGAATGCGAACCAGCATGAGCGCATCTTCGCCGAGCTTTATGCCGCGACCCGCCCGGCTGCAGGCGGCGTCGTCGCACTGGCGATGGGCGCCATTGAGAATGCCCTGCTCGATGCGAAGGCCAAACACCTCGGCGTGCCCTGCTACGAATTGCTCGGCGGCAAGATCCGCGACCGCATTCGCGTTTACTGGTCGCACTGCGCGACGTGGCGCATCAATCATCCCGACTGGTACAAGCCGCCGATCACAGACCTCGACGGCGTCAAGGCGATCGGCCGCGAGGTGCGCGAGAAGAAGTTCACCGCGCTGAAGACCAACATCTTCGCCTACACCGACGGCAAACCCAAAGGCTGGCGGCCGGGTTTCGGCGTGCCGTTCGAGCCCGAGCTGAATGTCGACCGCAAGGTCCTGCGCGACCTGCGCATGCATCTTGAAGCGATCCGCGACGGCGCGGGTCCGGATGTCGACATCCTGCTGGACCTGAACTTCAACGCCAAGACCGAAGGCTATCTCAAGATCCTTCGCGAGATCGCCGACCTCGACATGTTCTGGATCGAGATCGACATGTATAACCCGCAGGCGCTGGGCTACATCCGCAGGCACAGCCCGCATCCGATCTCCTCCTGCGAGACGCTTTTGGGATTGCGCGAGTTCCGCCCCTACTTTGCCGAGCAGGCGATGGACGTCGCCATCATCGACACGCCGTGGAACGGCGTCTGGCAATCGATGAAGATCGCCAACGCCGCCGAAGCCTATGAGGTCAACGTCGCGCCGCATAACTTCTACGGCCATCTCTGCACCATGATGAACGCGCACTTCAGCGCGGCGGTGCCGAACCTGCGCATCATGGAGACAGACATCGACCGCCTCGCCTGGGATCACGAGCTGTTCACGCACGTGCCGGTATTCGACAATGGCTACCTGATCCTGCCGGATCGTCCGGGCTGGGGCACCGAACCGAACGAGGAAGCGATCCGGGCGCACCCGCCGAAGGGACAAGGCGGGCTGCTGAATTACGGGACGAAGCCTTAGCTGTCGTCCCAGGAAATAGCGCATAATTCGAAGCTCCATTCGGAGCTTGAATCACGCCCACAGCGGTACGATCCCCGAAGGTCTCGCACTCCGCTCGGCAGGTAGAACTTTCGCGCGAAACATGCGATTGGATGACAAGTGGTTCCCGCCAGCGTCGTCAGTCCAGGCGCGGCGCCCAGTAGTTGACGTCGGCGATGTCGATCGTGTTGTCGTGCAACCGCTCGCGGGTCATCTTGCTGGCTTCCTGCATCGAAGCGCGTGTGACGGGGCTGGCGTAGTCGGCGCGCGGCGAATACAGCCGGTCATCGCGCGCGACTGGCGTCGATCCCGGAGGGCCGGCCCTGGGGATGTAATACCCGGACAGCCGCTGCAGGACCTTGATCGTTTCCTTGTGCAGGATCAGGAGAATGTCCTCGCGACAATCGGCAAGGTACTCGCTCGACAACGAGTAGCGCTTTGACCTGTCGTCCGCAAACAGTTGCCCCATATCGCAGCAGGCCGGCGCAGCTGAGCGGAGTTCGGCAATGAAAACCATCGTCAGGTTCTCACGCTTGGCGGCGACGACGTCGTTCAGCGGGATGGACAGTGTGAGATCGACATCGCCGGCGTCGAGCGACCTGACGGCTGCCAGCCCGTCGGCGAACTCACGCCAGACCGGGATAAATCCCTTGCGCCGCAGCGCCGCTTCCAGCGATACCGAATTGCGCAAGTCGTCAGCGACCAATTCCGCTTTCACATGGCCGATCCGCAGCGGCTCCAGCAGCGGCCTGTCCTGCGCCAGAGCAACGCCGCTGAGCATCTGCACGAGCGCAGTGGCGACGATGATCTCCCGCCACATGAAGCGACAGTCGTACTTGGCGCCGGGCTTGAGAGGACGGCCCTCGATCCTTGCCGGCGCCGGGGGATCGGTCGCGACTGCGTTTTCGGTCTCGATGATGTGCTGAAACGATGGGTTGGTGCCGACCTGCAGGCGCAGCCGCAAGGTTTCGACCACCTGCGTCCACAGGCCGGCCGACTTCTGCGTCACACCGCCGACGGAAACGCCGTCCGGAAAGGCCGTCGTAAAGGACATGGTCATATCAACGATCCTCCCCATAGGGCCATCTGCTAGCGCGGATCGGTACCGCCCATGCCGATGGCTGGAGCATCATTGCGGGGTGCCGCAGGCCTGTAGTCATCGGAAGAGATGACTTGTTTTATGCGCTGGTCTTCGTCGGAGCCAACGCTGCCGCGTCCTTCATCACGCCTGCGACCAGCGTGTAGGCGGCAACCCACGCGTCCTTCACGGCGGGCTTCCAGCCGTCCTTCAGCCCTTGCTCCAGCGTCCATAGCAGCGCTGCGCCGACCGAATCGTAGTGCCTGTCGGTCACGCCGTAGCGCACGTGGCTGCGGCCGAGGTTCTGAATCGTCGGCACCAGTTGCTCGGTCCGGTCTAGTCCATTGATTACGAACGCCAACGCCTGCATCAGCTTCTTCTTCTGCTCGGCCATGTCGGTGTTCGCAAACATCGGCCGCGTCGTTGGATCGATGGCAAACAGGCGATCGTAGAACAGGCCAGCTGCCGCGTCGGCGATCGGCAGCACCATGGCCCAGGTCGTCTTGACGATTTCCTTCTGCTCGGGAGACATAACTTACCTCCGAATAAGATACTGGTGAGTGAGCAGTTGCAGCCTTGCGATAACTCGTAGGCCAGAGGCGTCCGCCTCAACAATGCGGACGGCACCACGAGGCAGATTGCTTGCTCGGCCTGAGAGACGGCGTGAAAGTGTGCTCGACATTCAACATAGAGAAACCTAGGATCGTGCTGAAATAGTTTGTTTCGAACGCTCCCTTCTCGTTTAGGAAAGGGAATGATTGTGGATCTATTGGATCTAGTGACCTTCTCAACAGTCGTTCGCTGTGGTGGCATCACTCGAGCCGCCGGCGAACTTCACACTGTACAATCTAACATCACCAATAGAATCAAAGCTCTTGAACATGAGATCGGGACCCCGCTCTTTGAAAGACACAGCCGCGGCATGACGCCTACGCCAGCAGGAAAGAGACTGCTGCCGTACGCTGACCGCATATCCGCACTCGCACGTGAAGCGCTGTGCGCTGCTCGCGATAGTGGCGAACCGGGCGGTCCTCTTGTGATCGGCTCCATGGAAACTACCGCAGCTGTCCGTTTGCCGCCCCTGCTAGCGAAGTTTCACAGACAGTATCCCGCCGTCCATTTGTCATTGAGAACTGGACCGACGGCCGACCTTGTAACGGCTGTACTTGAGGGGTTGCTCGACGGAGCCTTCGTGGCGGGCCCTATTGATCACCCTGATCTTGAGAACCAGTCCGCATTCAAGGAAGAGCTAGTTCTTGTTACCTCACAACGCTGGACAAGCCTTTCATCGCTTCGGGCGGGTGTTCCTTCCTCCGGACCCACAGCTCTTGTCTTTCGGACGGGCTGTTCTTATCGGCAGCGTTTAGAAGAAGTGCTCGCCCATCTTGGGTGGCCCAGCGCAGCCAGATTCGAGTTTGGAACACTCGACGGGATAATGGGCTGCGTCGCAGCGGACATGGGCGTAAGCATGTTGCCTCGTGCAGTCGTTGAGCGGAGCGAAATGAGCTCAAACGTCTGCATTCACGCAATTGAGGCCCCCTATTGCCTCGTCGAGACGCTCTTCGTAAGACGACGCGAGCGCCACGAAAGCAGCGCACTGCAAAGCTTCCGGGTATGTCTGAAGGAGAGTGCGACCAAAATGGCGGCGTAGAAGCGAGGGTTGGCGAGCCAACCGTGCGAACCCACTTGCAGCGCATGGTCTCCAAGACCGGGACCTCCAGGCAAAGGCCGAGCTTCTACTCCGCCACCAGCTCGTTCATGTGTTCGACGGCCTCGATGAACTCCGTCTTGAACTCCTGCACCACTGCACCGGCCGACTTCACGCTGTCGATCATGCCGACGCCCTGGCCGACGAAGTAGCTGACGAGCTCGCGGGCGCGCTGATTGCCTGAAGCCGCGGCACGGTCGATGGCGCGGAAGGCTTCGGTGCTGACGAGGCTTTGCAGCGGCATCTGCAGGGCGCCAGGGCTGTCCGGGCTGCGGTCCCAGGCGTCGGTCCACACCGAGCGCAGTTGCCGCGCAGGCTTGCCGGTGCGCCCGCGCGAGCGCACCGCATCGCGCGAGGACGCGGCGATCATCTTCTCGCGGAAGATCTCGCTCGTCTCGGATTCCACGGTCGCCAGCCACACCGAACCGGTCCACACGCCCGCCGCGCCCATCGCCATGCACGCGGCCATCTGCGCGCCATTCATGATGCCGCCTGCGGCCAGCACCGGCACGTCGCGGATCGGCTTGATCGCCCGCACCACCTCCGGCACCAGCACCATGGTCGAGACCTCGCCGCAGTGACCGCCGGCCTCGCCGCCCTGCACGACCAGGATATCGACACCGGCCGCGACCTGTCGCAAGGCATGTTCCTTGGCGCCCACCAGCGCCGCCACCGGCACCTGATGCTTGCGGCCCATCTCGATCATCTGCGGCGGCGGCACGCCGAGCGCATTGGCGATCAGGCTGATCGGATGCGCGAACGCAGCATCGAGCACCTCCAGCGCACGGCCGGGATCGAACGGCTGTGGCCGGTCGTTCGGCGCACGCGTGTACTCGAACTCGATCCCGTATTTCGACAGCAGATCCTTGGCGTATTTTCTGTGCTGCGGCGGCACCCGGCTCTCGAGGCTGTTGTAGGTGACGTTCTTCTCACCCGCGGTCGCCATGTTCTCGGGGATCAGGATGTCGATGCCGTACGGCTTGCCGTCGACATGGTCGTCGATCCACTTCAGCTCCTGATCGATCGATTCCGGCGACTGGTTGGCTGCACCGAACACTCCAAAGCCCCCGGCCTTGCTGACCGCGGCCACCACGTCGCGGCAATGGCTGAAGGCCACCAGCGGAAATTCGATGCCGAGCATTGCGCAAATCGGTGACTTCATGGCGGTCTCCCTGACGCTTCTTTGTTGCTTCTCAAGACGCTAAACCAAGCCGCGCTTCACTGCAAAGATGTCGCCAGGCGGAATTCCGAAGCAAGTTCCGGCGGTTCATGAGCACCACCGCGAGGGCGTCCCGCGTCGAACGGGGGATGGCGTTGCGTCCAATGCCCCTTGCGCTTTTCGCGCCGCAATAGAAAATCTTCCGCAAACAACAACTTGGCTGACAATGGCCGACGACAGGAAACGCGGAGACGCATGCAATGACCCAACCCCAACGCGACGCGGACACAGCAGCCAAAAGCTACGACGTGATCGTCGTCGGCGCGGGTTTTGCCGGCATGTATCTGCTGCATCGCCTGCGCGCCCTCGGCCTGTCGGTGCGGGTGTTCGAGCAAGGGACCGGCGTCGGCGGCACCTGGTACTGGAACCGCTATCCCGGCGCGCGCTGCGACATCGAAAGCATGCAGTACTCGTACTCGTTCTCGAACGAGCTGCAGCAGGAGTGGGAGTGGACCGAGCGTTTCGCCGCCCAGCCCGAGATCCTGAAATACGCCAACCACGTCGCCGACCGCTTCAACCTGCGTTCCGACATCCAGTTCAACACCCGCGTCGCTTCGACCGTGTTCAACGAGGACGCCGACCGCTGGACTGTCACCACTGACGACGGCAAGCGCTATTCAGCGCAGCACGTCATCATGGCGACCGGCTCGCTCTCCAACGCCCGCACGCCTGATTTCAAGGGCCTGTCCAGCTTCAAGGGCAAGACCTATCACACCGGCCACTGGCCGCATGAGGGCGTGGACTTCACCGGCTTGCGCGTCGGCGTGATCGGCACCGGCTCGTCGGCGATCCAGTCGATCCCGGTGATCGCCGAGCAGGCCAAGCACGTCACCGTATTCCAGCGCACGCCGAACTTCTCGATTCCCGCGCGCAACCACGACCTGACGCCGGAGTACCAGAAGTCCTGGAAGGACGACTATCCGGAGCTGCGCCGGAAGGCGCGCGAGGAAACCCGCAACGGGGTTTACGGCCGGATACCGACCAAGGGTGCGCTCGAAGACCCTCCCGAAGAGCGGCAAAAGGTCTATGACGAAGAATGGAAACAGGGCGGCCTGCACTTCATGGCCTCCTACAACAACCTTGCGATGGAAAAGGCCGCCAACGACACCGCCGCGCAATATGTGCGCGACAAGATCGCGCAGATCGTCAAGGATCCGCAGACAGCGAAGCTGCTGCAGCCGACCACTTATCCGATAGGCACCAAGCGCATCTGCCTCGATACGGAGTATTACGAGACCTTCAACCGCGACAACGTCACGCTGGTTGACATCCGCAACGCCCCGATCGAGGAGCTGACCCCGAACGGCGTGATCACCGGCGGCAAGGAGTACGCGTTCGACGCCATCGTCTTTGCCACCGGCTTCGATGCGATGACCGGCTCGTTCGCCAGGGTCGACATCCGTGGTCGCGGCGGCCTCACGCTGAAGGACAAATGGGCGGAAGGCCCGAAGACATATCTCGGGCTGATGGTGACAGGTTTTCCGAACCTGTTCTTCATCACCGGCCCGGGCAGCCCGTCGGTGCTGTCGAACATGATCGTCTCGATCGAGCAGCACGTCGACTGGATCACCGCCTGCCTTACCGACCTGCGCAAAAAAGGTATCGGTGCGATCGAAGCGACGCAGCCGGCCGAAGACGACTGGGTCGCGCATGTCAACGAGGTCGCCTACAAGACGCTCTATCCGCAGGCCAACTCCTGGTACATGGGCGCGAACATCCCCGGCAAGCCGCAGGTGTTCATGCCGTATATCGGCGGCGTCCAGGTCTATCGCCAGATCTGCAACGACGTCGTCGCGAACGGTTACAAAGGCTTCGCCATGACGCCGGCGAAGCGGACAGCGACCGCGGCGGAATAGGTGATCGAGCAGCTCGCCGAGAAAGTGAACGCGAACGCAGCGCTGGTGCGGCGCGGGCAATATCTCGATACGACGTTCCTGCTGCAGGTCGGCACTGAAGGCTGGCTGGTCACGGTCGAGAAGGGCCGCATCGCATCGGTGACGCGCGAAGGACCGGCGATCGTCAGTCACGCCTTCGCGCTGCGCGCATCGCGTGAAGCCTGGGCCGAGTTCTGGCAGCGCCTGCCGAAGCCCGGCTTCCACGACCTGATCGCGCTGACCAAGTTCCGGCACCTGAAGGTCGACGGCGACATCAAGGTGTTCATGACGCACCTGCGCTACTTCAAGGAAGTTCTGGCCTCGCTGCGCAACACCGAGGTACGCGCATGAAACCACGCTTCGAAGACGTGACCGGCCGCTACATGCATCTCGAGATGCTCGGCCGTCCGCACCGGCTGTATGTCGAGGAGGCCGGCAAGGGCATCCCCCTGCTCTGCCTGCACACGGCGGGGTCCGACGGCCGGCAGTATCGCGGCATCATGAACGATCCGCGCGTGACGGAGAATTTCCGTGTCATTGCCTTCGACATGCCCTGGCACGGCAAGTCGTCGCCGCCCGCCGGCTGGCATGACGAGGACTACAAGCTCACCTCGCGCGACTATGTGGCGATGATCCTCGACGTCATGACGGCGCTCGAGCTGGACAAGCCGGTGGCCATGGGCTGCTCGATCGGCGGCCGCATCGCGCTGCATCTGGCGCTGGATCATCCGGAGAAATTCCGCGCCATCATCGGCCTGCAGGCGGGCGCCCATGCCGAGCCTTATTACGACCTGAGCTACCTGCATCGCCCGGACGTGCACGGCGGCGAAATCTGCGGCGCAATGATCTCCGGGCTGATCGGACCGAATTCACCGGACGCCGACCGCTGGGAAACCCAGTGGCACTATATGCAGGGTGGTCCGGGCGTGTTCAGGGGCGATCTCCACTTCTATACGCGTGATGGCGACGTGCGCGACCGGGTGGCGAAGATCGATACGAGCAAGTGCCCGCTGTTCCTGCTGACCGGCGAGTACGACTATTCCTGCACACCGGAAGACACGCTGAGCATCGCGCGCAGCGTCAAAGGCTGCGAAGCGACGATCATGAAGGGCATGGGACATTTCCCCATGAGCGAGGACCCGAAGAGCTTCCTCGAATACCTGCTGCCGGTCCTGACGCGGATCAAGGGCGAACGGCGGACGTCGGCGGCGTGACCTTCCGCCGTCATTGCGAGCGAAGCGAAGCAATCCAGCGCGCGCGCAAGCGCGCAGACAAAAAGCTCTGCAGCTGCGTCAGTTTTCAGCTGCATTATGATAGCGCGCTCACGCGCGCGCTGGATTGCTTCGTCGCTTCGCTCCTCGCAATGACGTGGTAGGGTACCTCAACGGCTCGGATAGAGCCTCCAGGGAGGACACACCATGACCGCCAACCGTCAAATCCTGCTTGCAGAAAAGCCGCAGGGCAAGCTCGGCCCTCAGCACTTCAAGCTTGTGCAAGGTGATGTGCCGGCGCCGAAGGACGGCGAAGTCCTGGTGCGGGTGCTCTACATCTCGCTCGATGCCGCCAACCGTGCCTGGATGCATGGCGCGACCTATCGCTCTGCGGTCGAGGCCAACACCGTGATGGCCGGTGGCGGTGTGGCGGAGGTTGTCGAATCGAAGGCGACCGGCTTTGCCAAGGGCGACCTCGTATTCGCCGACACCGGCTGGCAGGACTATGCCGCGCTGCCGGCAAAGCAACTGATCAAGATCCCGCGGATCGAGCCGCTGACCTATCTGCTGAGCGTCTACGGCATCGCCGGCCTGACCGCCTATTTCGGCCTGCTGAGCGTCGGCCGCCCGCAGTCGGGCGAGACAGTGGTCGTCTCCGCGGCGGCAGGCTCGGTCGGATCGATCGTCGGACAGATCGCCAAGCTGAAGGGCTGCCATGTGGTTGGCATTGCCGGCGGCGCCGACAAGTGCAACTGGCTGAAGAGCGAGCTCGGCTTCGATGCTGCGGTCGACTACAAGGCCGAGCCCGTGTTCAAGGCGCTGAAGGCGGCGGCGCCCAAAGGCATCGACGTCTATTTCGACAATGTCGGCGGCGACATCCTCGAAGCCTGCCTCGCCCAGATGAACGTCCGTGGCCGCATCGCCTGCTGCGGCGCGATCTCGCAATATGACGGCGTGCCGTCGGCCACCGGACCGCGCGGCGTGCCCGGCCTGATCGTCGTCAAGCGCCTCATCATGCAGGGCTTCATCGTCACCGACTTCAACGACCAGCGCGACAAGGCGCTGGCTGACCTGCAGGCATGGGTCGCTTCGGGAAAGATCAAGGTGCAGGAAGATATCGTCAGCGGGTTGGAGAATACGCCTGCGGCGCTGATCGGGCTGCTTGCGGGTGAGAACCGTGGGAAGCGGATGGTGAAGGTGTAGCCGTCATTGGGGCTTGTAGCCCGGATGGAGCGTAGCGCAATCCGGGGCTGACTCTGCGGCGAGAATCCCCGGATTTCGCTTCGAGACTGGGCAAGATTAGCTTGGGCTGCGAGTTGATGTACGATTCTGGTTATGACGAATCGGACATACAAGAGCGGCGAGAGTCGCGAGCAGGTTAGTCTTCTGCCGGCTC